>Ga0126309_10000301_pt1 | contig 16751 bp, 14 predicted proteins | sample Plot56_FD_92541 | JGI IMG/M metagenome (GOLD analysis project Ga0126309, IMG submission 92541) | Serpentine soil microbial communities from UC McLaughlin Reserve, CA, USA - Plot56 | ecosystem: Environmental > Terrestrial > Soil > Grasslands | place: USA: UC McLaughlin Reserve, Lake County...
CATCTCGCGGCTCTATCGTGACCAGAAGATCCTCGAGATCGGCGAGGGCACGAACGAGGTCCAGCGCATTGTCATCGCGAAGCACCTTGGCCTCTAGAGCGACGTCCCGGGGTCAGACCCCCGGCCGTGGCCGCCCGGGACAGTTCTTGTGGCATGAGCGGCAACGTCGGCGTTGCCGGGCAGGGCCGCGGCGGCCTTCCGAGCCACGTCTCGGGGTCAGACCCCGGGACCCGGCCCGCTAGGACACGCGGAGCTTCTCGACGACGGCGGTGTCGCGAAGCTTCGTCGTACAACCGCCCACGGCGTAGATCCAGTCGCCGAGATGGAACAGCGAGAGCGCGTGGCGCGCCACGCGCGGCGCTGGGCCCTGGCGCCACCGGCCCTCCCCCGCGTCGTAGATCTGGTACGTGCGCTCCCAGACTGCATGGATCTCGTCCCCGACAACGGTCGCTCCGAGGAGCTCCATCGGCTTCGGCAGCGCCGGCCCACGGCGCCAGCGCAACTCCACCGGATTGAAGATCCAGACCTCTCGAAGCTGCCGTTCCCCCCGCCGGCCCCCGATGACCCAGATCTCCCCCCGGAAGAACACGGCACCGAAGGCGTGCACCGGCCTCGGCAGCGGTGGCGACGGCTTCCAGCCCCTGACCCGCGGCGACGTGAAGTAGACCGAGCGCAGCTCCTCGCGCCTCGTGTCGTAGCCGCCGAGCACGTAGATCCGGTCGCCCGTGCTGACGGCGGCGTGGTTGTAGAGGCGACGCGGCAACGGATCGTGCTTCCGCCAGCCTGAACCGGGTGCGTAGGCGTATACCTGCCGGCCGCCTCCGCTGGGTGTCGTCCCGCCGATGACCACGAATACGTCCTTCATGGCCGCACCGGCGCCGGCCCGGATCGGCTCAGGGAGCCTGGGCAGCGTCGTCCAGAGCTCCCGCCTCGGGTCGAAGCGCTGCACACGGTCGAGCCGGGTTCCCGACGCGCCGAACATGCCGCCGGCGACGTAGATCCGCCCGCCGAGCTCGGCCGCGGCGACATAGCTCCGCCTGTTGGCCATCGGCGTCGAAAACTCCCACTGTTGTGTCGTCGCTGCCTGCTGGCTCGTTCCGCCGCCGCTACAGCCGGCGAGAGCGACGAGGAGCAGGACGCTAAGTCTCGGCAATGACGTGCTTCAGCTTGCGGCGCTCGATGCGCCGCTCCTTCATCCGCCGCGGATCCGGCACGGGAACGGCGGTGAGCAACGCCCTCGTGTATTCGTGCTGCGGGCGCTCGTAGACGTCGTCCGCCGACCCAGCCTCGACGATCTTCCCGTCCTTCATCACTGCGATGTCGTCGCTCATCGACCGCACGACCGCGAGATCGTGGGAGATGAAGAGGAAGGTCAGGCCGAAGTCGCGCTGGAGGTCCTTCAGCAGGTTGAGGATCTGCGCCTGGATCGAGACGTCCAGCGCGGAGACCGGCTCGTCGCACACGATCAGCGACGGGTTCAGCGCGAGCGCCCTCGCGACTCCGACCCGCTGCCGCTGACCGCCCGAGAACTCGTGTGGATAGCGGTTCGAGTAGTCGGGGTTGAAGCCGACGACGTCCAGGAGCTCGCGGACCCGAGCACGCCGGTTGGCCCTGTTGCCGACGCCGTGGACCTCGAGCGGCTCGGCGACGATGTCTCCGACCGTCATCCGCGGATCGAGCGAGGAGTACGGATCCTGGAAGACGATCTGCAGCTCGCGCCGCATCCTGCGCATCTCCTCCCGCCCGATCTCCGTCAGCTCCTTGCCCTGGAATCGGATCGAACCGGCGGTCGGCTTGATCAGCTGGAGGATGCAGTAGCCCGTCGTCGACTTCCCGGATCCGGACTCGCCGACGAGGCCGAGCGTCTTGCCTTCCGCGATGTCGAAGCTGACACCGTCGACCGCCTTCACGGTGTGCGTGACCCGCTCGATCACGAAGCCCGACCGGACCGGGAACTCCTTTCGCAGGTCGCGGACCTGCAGCAACGCGCCGTTTTCGTTCATGCCCGTACCAGCTCTCGCTCACTCGCCGGGTGCTTGGACCGGACGAGATGGCCCGGCCGGATCGCCCGCAGGTCCGGCAGCTGCTCGGCGCAGCCGTCCTGGAGATTGGCGTACGGACACCGCGGCGCGAACCGGCAGCCGGCCGGCGGAGCGACGAGGTCGGGCGGTCGGCCCGGGATCGACCGGAGCCGGCCCTGGCGGACGTTCTCGCCCTCCAGCTGGGGCAGCGCCTCGAGCAGGGCCTCGGTGTACGGATGCTCAGGGTTGTCGAAGAGCTCCTGAGTCTCGGCCTGCTCGACGATCTGGCCCGCGTACATCACCGCGACCTCGTCGGCCGTCTCGGCGATGACGCCCATGTCGTGGGTGATCATGATCATCCCCATGTCGTGCTCGCGCCGGAGCTCCTCGAGGAGGTCGAGGATCTCGGCCTGCACGGTCACGTCGAGTGCGGTCGTCGGCTCGTCGGCGATCAGGAGCTTGGGGTCGCAGGCGAGGGCGATCGCGATCATCACGCGCTGCCGCATCCCGCCGGAGAAGCGGTGCGGATAGTCGTTCAGCCGCTCCGCTGCACGCGGGATCTGCACTTCCTCGAGCAGCTCGACAGCCCGGCGAGCGGCATCTTCCTTCGAGTAGCCGAAGTGCCGGTCGAGCACCTCGGTGATCTGGGTCTTGATCCTCAGCGTCGGGTTCAGCGACGTCATCGGATCCTGGAAGATCATCGCCATCTCGCGGCCGCGAACGTCCTCGAGCTGGCGCTCTGAAAGGTTCGTCAGGTCGCGCCCCTGGAAGTTCACCGACCCTTCGACGATCCGGGCCGGCGGCTTCGGGATCAAGCCCATGAGGGACAGCGCGGTCACCGACTTCCCGCAGCCGGACTCGCCCACGATCCCGAGCGTCCTGCCGGCTTCGACGGTGAAACTGATCCCGTCGACAGCCTTGACGACGCCCTCGCGCGTGAAGAAGTGCGTACGGAGATTGTCGACCTCGAGGAGCGCCATCAGTGCTCCTTCGTTTCCCGCGTGCGCGGGTCGAGCGCGTCGCGCAGGCCGTCCGCGATGAAGTTCGCAGTCAGGACGAGGGTGGCGATCGCGATGCTCGGAATCGCGATCACGTTCGGGTGGATGCGGTAGACCTCGCGCCCCTCCTGGGCCATCGAGCCCAGCGAGGAGTCGGGCGGGCTGATCCCGAGTCCGATGAACGAGAGGAAGGCCTCGCCGAGGATCACCCCCGGGAGCTCGAGGAAGATCGCGATGATCAGGACGCCGAGCGTGTTTGGCAGCAGATGCCGGCTCAGAATCCGGTACCAGCGAGCCCCGACCGCCTTGGCAGCACGGATGTAGTCGTTCTCCTTCAACGTGATGATCTGTCCCCGGACGATCCTCGCGGCCGTGAACCAGCTCGCGATCGAGAGCGCGATCACCATCGACCAGAGGTTGTTCGTGCCGATGATGGCGAGGACGATGATCGCGAAGGGCAGGTAGGGAATCCCGTAGAGCGCGTCGAGTAACCGCATCTGCACGTTGTCGAGCCGCCCGCCGGCGAAGCCCGCGATCGAGCCGTAGACGACGCCGATCAGGAGGATCGCGATCGTCGCTCCGATGCCGATCGCGATCGAGATCCGCCCGCCCAGGGCGACCTTCGTGAGGAGATCTTTGCCCAGCTTGTCGGTGCCGAGCGGATGCTTGAGCGAAGGGCCCTCGTAGGCCTGCGAGAAGTTCAGCGGGTCGTTCCGGATGTCGTACGGCGTGATGAAGGGCCAGATCAAGCAGAAGAGGACGATCAGGAGAAAGATCGCCCCCGAGATGACCGCCCCCTTGTTCTGCATGTAGCGCCGCCAGGCGTCGCGCCAGAGGTTTGTCTGTTGCAAAGGCGCGCCGGCTCCGGATGCGGCCGCGCCCGGGACGACCTCCGGCAGGGCGGTGCCGCCGGCAGAGACCTCCCGCGGATCGACGCTCATGTCCGAGCGTCTCGCGTTCGCGGGTCGAGGATTCCGTAGAGGATGTCCACGATCAGGTTCGCGATCACGATCACCACCGAGGTGAGCACCGTGATGCCCATCACCACCGAGTAGTCACGGGACGAGACCGCCGTGACGAAGTAGCGGCCGATCCCCGGGATCGAGAAGATCACCTCGATCACGAAGGTCCCGGTGATGATGAACCCCAGCAGCGGCGCCATCGCGGTGACGGCCGGGATCAGCGAGTTCCGGAGCACGTGCACCACGACGATCCGGCGGCGGCGAAGACCCTTCGCCTTCGCGGTCCGGACGTAGTCCTGCTGCAGGGTCTCCAGCATCGAGCCGCGGACGAGTCGCGCGAAGTAGGCCATCGGCGCCAGGCCGAGGGCGAACGACGGCAGGATCTTGTACTTCCAGCTCTCCCAGCCGTTCGTCGGTAACAGCCCGGCCTTCAGCGACACGTAGTAGATGAGCAGCGTGGCGACGAGGAAGCTGGGCACTGCGTACCCGACGTTCGAGAGGAACATCAGGCTGTAGTCCCACGCGCTGTTCTGGCGTAAGGCGGCGATGACGCCCATCGGGATTCCGAGCACGATCGCCCAGACGAACGCGAGCAGCCCGAGCTCGAGAGACTTCGGGAAGTGCTCCTTGATGATGTCGTTCACCGTCCGGTCGCGGCTGACGAGCGAGGGGCCGAGGTCGAACGTGAACACGCCCTTGACGTAGAGCGCGTACTGGACGTACCAGGGTTGGTCGAGATGGAACTTGCGCTCGAGGTTCTGCTGCACGGCCACCGGCACCGCCCGCGCCGACCGGCGGAAGGGGTTGCCCGCGATCTGACGCATGAGCACGAACGTCAGGAGGATCACGAGCAGCAGCACCGGGATCGTCCACAGGATCCGGCGGATGATGAAGGCGGTCACGGTGCTTCTCTACCCCGATTCCGGGCCCGTTTACGCAGGCGGGGCGCTCTCGCGCCCCGCCCGTAGTGCTTGAAGCCGATCAGGGTGCCTACCCCTTGATCTCCACCTTGGTCAGGTCGACCTGGTCGAGGAGGTTGATGTTGAAGGTCTCCTTGACCGTCTCCCGCTCGAGGTTCGGGTACGTGATGTACCAGAGCGGGATGAACGGCAGCGCGCCGTCCTGGCCCGTCAGCTTGTCCTCGAGCTGCTTGTAGATCGCGTAGCGGGCCTCGTTGTCGGGCGTGTTCTTCGCCTTGGCGACGAGGTCGTCGTAACTCTTGTCGCAGAAGCCCGTGTTGTTGTTCCCCGAGTCGCAGGTCCAGAGCTCGAGGAAGTTGATGTCGTCGACGAAGTCGCCGACCCAGCCGAGCCGATAGATGTCGACGGCCTTGGGCGGCGGCGGCCCGAGGAACTCGAGGAACTGCTGCCACTCGAGGATCTTGATCGACGAGTCGATCCCGATCTGCTTCCACATGCTCTGGAGCGCCTCTGCCACTTCCTTGTTCGGCGCGCCCTCGTTGGAGTAGATCGTGATCTTCTTCTTCGGGTTCTTCGCTTTGGCCATGTACTCCTTGGCCATGTCGACGTCGCCCGAGGCCGGCGTCCACGGAGAGCCCTCCGGCACGATCTCCTCCTTGCCCGGCATGCCGTCGGGCGTGAAGGAGCCGGCCGGCTTCTCGTTCGCCTGGGTGATGTTGTCGATGATCGACTGGCGGTCGACCGCCAGCGACATCGCCCGGCGCTGGTTGACGTCGGTGATGTTCTCCTTGACGTTGAAGCCGTAGTAGGACGTGCCGAGACCCGGATAGAGCTCGTACTCCGGAGTCTCCTTCAGCCGCGGTGTCTCTGCGGCCGGAAGCTGCTCGTCGAGGACGTCGACCTCGCCGGCCTCGAACGACTGAACCGCGGTCGTCCCGTCGACGATGATCTTGCCCTCGACCCGCTCCAGCTTCACGGTGTCCGCGTCCCGCCAGTTCGGATCCTTGACGAGCGTGATCGACGCGCTCGGCTGGGCGGCCTCGACCTTGAACGCCCCGTTCGTGACGATGTTCTCCGGCCGCGTCCAGCGCTCGCCGAACTTCTCGATCGTCGCCTCGTGCACCGGGAGGAACACCGAGTGCGCCGACTGCTGTATGAACCACGGCTGCGTCGAGGTCAGCGTGACCTCGAGCGTCTGGTCGTCCGTCGCCTTGATCGCAACGGCGTCGCGGAGCTTGGCGCAGTTCTTCTCGCAGCTGTTGTACTCGGTCCCACCCTTGATTCCGTACAGCTGGTACGAGTAGTCGCTCCCGAGTTCGGGCGAGAGCGCGCGCTTCCACCCGTACTCGTAGTCCTTGGCGGTCACGGGATCCCCGTTGGACCACTTCGCGCCGGTCTTCAGGTGATACACGACGTTCGCCCCGTTCACGTCCCAGCTCTCGGCCATGGACGGAACGGCATTCAGCTCGTCGTCGAGCTTGACGAGCGGGTCGAAGATGTTCAGGACGAGCTTGGCGGACGTGGTGTCCGTCGCGAGCCCGGGATCGAGGTTGAACTCCGCTCCGAGGCCCCACTTCAGGGTCTGGTCGGCCGCTGCTGTAGTGCCGCCGCCGCCCTCGTTGTCGTCGCCGCCTCCGCAACCGACGACGAACAGGGCGGCGAGCACCGAGAGCAGGACAGCCGACAGCCCGCGATTCCGACTCAACATGCGCACTTCCTCCTTAGCCTGGCCAGTGGTGTCTGGGCGATTCTCTACCCATTGAGACGAGTTCCAACGATTAACGGTTGTTTAAGGGTCGTAAGCAGCGGTTGTTAGGCTCTTGCCGTGCTGTTCCGCCAGTTCGTCGACGACGATCTTGGCTGCGCCTCTTACCTGATCGGCGACGAGTCCTCCGGCGAGGCGCTCGTGGTCGACCCGGCCTTTGCCGTCGAGCAGTATCTCGCAGCGGCGGAGCACGAGGGCGTACGCCTGATCCGCGTGCTCGAAACGCACACGCACGCCGACCACGTATCCGGGCACGGAAGGCTGGCGCTCGACCACGGGCTCCCGGTCTCGATTCACTCCCTGGCCGAGCCCGGGTATCCGTTCGACCCGCTGGCCGACGGCGACGAGGTCGCGATCGGCTCGGTCTGTGTCCGGGTCATCCACACGCCGGGGCACCGGCCCGAACACTGCGCGTTCGCGGTCATCGACCGGGAGCGGGGCGACGAGCCGTGGCTGACGCTGACGGGTGACTGCCTCTTCGTCGGCGATGCGGGACGGCCGGACCTCGCCGTCGAGGCGGCCGAAGGTGCCCGGGAGCTCTACCGCAGCCTCCAACGACTGCTCGAGCTTTCCGACGGCGTCGAGATCCATCCCGGTCACGTCGCCGGCTCACTCTGCGGTGCCGGAATGAGCTCCAAGCCGTCGTCGACGATCGGCTTCGAGCGCCGCTTCAACCGGGCGCTGGCCCGGCAGGACGAGGACGAGTTCGTGGCGGAGTCGATCCGGGCCGGCGTACGCCCGCCGAACATGGAGCGGATCGTCGAGCTGAACTGCGGGCCGTTCGTCGGCGCACAGCGGCCGATCGAGGCGCTGAACGGCGGAGGCGGCGGCGCTCCGTTGGATGTTCGCTCGGCCGAGGACTTCGCGGCAGGGCACGCGCGCGGGGCCTTGAGCGTTCCGATCGACGGCGGCGGGTTCGCGACGAAGGCGGCCTTCGTGCTTCCCGAGGGCGAGCGTGTGGTCATCCACGCCGCAACCGAGGAGGAGGCAGAGCGAGCGGCCCGCGGGCTCCGGTCTGTCGGCATCTTCGAGCTCGCCGGCTATCTGCTCGGCCCGCCGGCGCAGGAGCAGTCCACCGAGGTCGCCATCGATGAGCTCGACCGTCTGCTCGAAGCTGATGAAGTGGAGGTGCTCGACGTCCGCGAGCCGCACGAGCGAGACGGGGGCTACATCCCCGGCAGCCGGAACATCCCCTACCGGCTCGTCCGCGAATGGGCCGACGACCTCGTGGGCGGCAAGCCGGTCGTGACCATCTGCTCGTCGGGGGCCAGAGCAGGAGTGGCCGCAAGCGTGCTCGCGGCGGCGGGGATCGACGCGCGTCCGGTGCTGCACGGCGGGATCCAGGACTGGGCCGACCGCGGCGGGGACACGGTCAGCTTCCGGCGCTGCGGGTCCTAGCGCGCGCCCCTGAGCAGGAGTGGCCGGCGAGCGGCGCCGCACTCCGCCGCCGGCCCTCAACACAAGACGGACCGGCAGGCGCATTTCTTCCTATTTCAGGCGCTCCACTTCGTAGCCCCAGGTCTTCATCGCGTCGAGCAGGAGTGCGACGTGCTCCTGGTCCCTCGTGATCAGCGTCAACTCGACCTCGGTCTGGGCGACCGGTATGTCCATTCCCTCTCGATGGTGCTCGACGGAGATGACGTTTCCTCGCTCCTGTGCGATCAGCCCGAGCAGCTTCACGAGCTCGCCCGGCCGGTCCGCGATCCGGGTGCGGAGAACGAGGTAGCGGCCGCCGAGCGTGAGCCCATGCCGCACGACCGAGATCAGGAGTGTCGGATCGATGTTCCCGCCCGAGAGGACGATCGCGACCGGACCTGAACCGCCGACCTTCCCACCGAGCAGGGCGGCAACTCCGACGGCCCCGGCCCCTTCGACGACGAGCTTTGCGCGCTCGAGCAGCAGCACGATCGCCTCGCTGATCGCCTCGTCGTCCACTTCGACCAGCTCTTCGAGCACGTCGTCGAGGATCGACATGGTCAGCTCGCCCGGGTGCTTGACGAAGATCCCGTCAGCGATCGTGTAGCCCTGGAGACCCGCCTGGACACCGATGATCCGGATGTCCGGCCGCAGCTCCCGAATCGCGATCGCGATGCCCGACGCGAGCCCGCCGCCGCCGACCGGGATCACGACGGTCTCCGCGTCGCCAACCTGTTCGGCGAGCTCGAGTCCGATCGTGCCCTGGCCGGCGATCACCGTCGGGTCCTCGAACGGGTGGATGAAGGTCGCGCCGCGCTCCTCGACGTCCGCCCTCGCCGCAGCCATCGCGTCCTCGAAGCGCTCTCCGACCATGATCAGCTCGGAGCCGTAGGTGCGGCAGGCCTCGACCTTGGCCATCGGCGCGTCCTGCGGGACGTAGATCCGGGACTCGACCCCGGCCTGTCGCGCGGCCCAGGCGACGGCCTGGCCGTGGTTGCCGGCGCTGGCCGCGACGACGCCGGCTTCCCGCTCGCTCTCAGTGAGCGTCGCGAGCCGGTTGACCGCTCCCCGGACCTTGAACGCGCCGGTCCGCTGGAGGTTCTCGGCCTTCAGCCAGACGTCGCGTCCGGCAATCCGCGAGAACGTCTCCGAGCTGTACACGGGTGTCTCCCGTGCGACCCCGGCAATGCGCTCGCGAGCGTCGCGGATGTCAGCGGGTGTGGGAGCCGTCTCCGTCTTCAACGTTGAACACCTTCTCCATGATCTCGCGTACGGCGGTGAGCGGGTCGAGCTCCCGTCGCTGAACCTCGTCGAGGAGCCGCCGAAGCTCGGGATCGTCGGCCACGGCCTGCTCCAGATGAATCTTGGCCCGCGCCGAGGCGACCGTGAAGACCTCACCTGCGAGGTTCCGGCGGCGCCGCTCGTTGAGGAGCCCGTTGGACTCGAGGTACTCCCGGTGGCCGGCGACCTGCTCCCAGAGCTCCACGATTACTTGGCCCGTGATGGCCTCCGTGAGGACGATCGGCGGCTTCCAGTCGCTCTCGGTGTCGAGGGCGAGGATCGACCGCACCTCGTTCAGCATCGTCTTCGCTGCAGGGTGGTCCTTCTTGTTGACGGCGATGACGTCCGGGATCTCCATGATCCCCGCCTTCAGCGCCTGCACCGAGTCACCCGAACCGGGCATGAGGACGAGGACGACCGTGTCGGCGACTCCGATCACCTCGATCTCACTCTGCCCGGTGCCGACCGTCTCGAGGAAGACCAGGTCACGGCCGGCTGCGTCGAGCACGAGCAGGGCCTGCAGCGTGGCCTCGGCGAGCCCGCCGAGGTGCCCTCGGGTGCCCATCGAGCGGATGAAGACGCCGGGGTCGAGGAAATGGTCCGACAGCCGGATCCGATCGCCGAGGAGAGCGCCCTTCGAGAACGGGCTCGAGGGGTCGACGGAGATCACGCCGACCGTCTTGTCCTGTTCGCGCACGTGTCGAACGAGCGCGCTGATCAGGCTCGACTTCCCGACGCCCGGCGGGCCCGTGACTCCCACGGCGTAGGCCTGTCCCGTCTCGGGATAGAGCTCACGCACGAGCTCGTAGGCGAGTGGATCCGAGCTCTCGACGAGCGTGATCGCCCTGGCGAGTGCGCGCCGGTCGCCGGCGCGAACGCCCTCGAGCAGCGCCTCACGCGTCCACTCACGCCGCCGGGCCACGGCAGGAACCCTAGATGCGGGCGGTCTCGACCGGCTCCGGGGGGAGCTCCGCGTCACCCGGACGGAACGGCCGGGTGACGACGCCGCGCGCGAACAGGAGCCCGACGACCGCGGCGACAGCCGAGAGTGCGCCGGCAACTGCCCACACCGCGCGCGGACCGACCTCATCGGTCAGCGGGCCTGCCGCGATCATTCCGATGCCCAGGACGACGTAGTTCGAGCTCATCAGAAGCGTGAACGCCCGTCCCCGGAGCTCGTCGGGCGCACCGCGCTGGACGAGCAACGCGTTGCACACGACCGCGGCGCCGTTCCCGGTCCCGAGGACGGCGACGCAGATCGCCGCGATCCAGACGTTCGGCGAGGCCGCCGCACCGACCATCCCGACGGCGACGAGGGCGATCGAGGTCGCATACACGGTCCCGATCGCACGGCTCTCGAGCAGCGAGGCCGCCACGAGGCTGCCGAGCGCGAGGCCGACGCCCGTGGAGCCGACGAGCAGCCCGTAGCCGAAGTCCCCGGCACCGAAGGCTTCCTTCGCCAGGACGACCTCGGCGACGTTGACACCCGCGCTCGCGAGCATGATCACGTTCCACGCGGTCAGCACGGTCAGCAGCGCGCGCGAGTTACGGACGAGCCTGTAGCCGTCCGCCAGGTCGGCCCAGTAGCCGCGTCCGACTGCAGGAGCCGCCTGCAGCAGCCGGTCCGGGATGCCGGCCAGTAGCGCGGCCGAGAGCAGGAACGTGACCGAGTTGATCCAGTACGCCGACTCCGGGCCCGCGGCCGCGACCAGCACTCCTCCGATCACCGGGCCGAGCGCCCAGGCCAGGTTCTCGATCGTCTGGAGCAGCGAGTTGGCATGGGGCAGGTCCTCGTCCGGAAGGAGGTTCGGCAGCCCTGCGTACAGCGCCGGCCGAAAAAAGCCCGTTGCCAACCCCGCTACCGCGGCGAGCCCCACGATCGTGGTCGCATCGTTCGCGAACGGGAGCGCCGCGAAGATGGCGACGCGGACCAGGTCGGACGCAATCATGAGGCGCCTGCGAGGCAGGCGGTCGACGAGTGCCGCTGCCGCCAGCCCAATCAGGATTGCCGGGAGGAAGTCCGCGATCAGCAGGGCGCTGACCCAGACCGCGGATCCGGTGCGGTCATAGACGTCGATCGTCAGGGCGACGAACGCGAGCCAGGTCCCGACGGCCGAGCCAAGCGTCGCCAGCGCCAGCAAGCGAAAGCTCTGGACCTTCCTCAGCAGCGTGAGCTGGCGACTTAACAATCGTGTCCTCTCCGTCGAACGATCATGTCGATATGCCGCGAAACCGAGAGATTCACTCCTTCGAGTTAGGCCTGATTGACACCCGTCAGGCTTGCACGACACTCGCCACTCGGCCGAGTGCCTCGGAGAAGATCGCGTTCTCCTCGGGCGTGCCCACGGTGACCCGGATCGCACCGGGCGCGCCGAAGCCGTGCGTGGGGCGAACGATGACTCCTTCACGCAGGAGCTGCTCGAACAGCGAGCGTGAGTCCTCCCCCACCTCTGCAAAGACGAAGTTCGCAACGGCAGGCCGGACGGGCTCGAACCCGTGCTCCCCGAGCGCCTGCTCGATCGCAGGGCGGCCCTCGGCGTTCACCCGGCGGCGCCGCTCGAGCTCCGCATTCGCCCCGGGTGCCGCAAGGCTCGCAAGTGCGGCGACCTGCGCGGGCGCGGTGATGTCGAAGGCGCGCCGCACCTTTCCGACCGACTCGACGAGCGCGGCCGGGCCGACGCCGTACCCGACGCGCAGGCCGGCCAGGCCGAAGATCTTGGAGAAGGTGCGGAGAACGACCACGCGCCTTCCCGCCTTCACGTACTCCTCGATCCCGTCCGCGTAGTCCGGATCGTTCACGTACTCGAAGTACGCCTGGTCGAGAACGGTGACGACGTGGTCCGGGACGCGCTCGAAGTAGCCGTCCAGCTCCTGGCGGGTGTTCATCGTCCCGGTGGGATTGTTGGGGTGGCAGATGTAGACCAGCTTGGTTCGGTCCGTCACCGCGGAGAGCAGCCCTTCGAGGTCGTAACGGCCGTCGGCGAGCGGGATCGTGCGCGGAATGGCGCCGAGCTTCTTCGCGTCGATCACATAACTCGGGAAGCTGGGCCAGCCGCAGACGATCTCGTCGCCCGGATCGAGCGAGATCTGCGAGAGCGCGTCGACCACGCCGTCGGCTCCCGCGCCGAGCGCGATCTCCTCGAAGCGGACCCCGTGGCGCTCGGCGAGAGCGGCTCGAAGGCGGTACGCGCCGCCGTCCGGGTAGCGGTTGAGCTCCCCCGCCGAGGCGGCGAGGGCCTCGAGCGCTTCGGGAAACGGCCCGAACGGGCCCTCGTTGGAGGCGAGCTTGGTGACGCGCTCCAACCCGAGCTCCCGCTGGACCTCCTCGACCGGCTTGCCCGGCTCGTAGGGAACGAGGTCCCGGACGGCCGGCTTGAAGAAGCTGTCCGCGATCTCGGCGAGCTTCGGCATGCGCGAGGACATTAGAGGCTCCAACGTGGTGACGCTTCGTCGCCGGGCGCGATGGGTGGCGCGAGACGAGGAGGCGGGAATCGCGCCGTCCAGCGCGGTCCGGCGGCACAAGGCTGATCGTGTTGAAGCCTCTCAGTCCACCTCGAAGGCCATGAGGATCGCGTCGAGGTACGCCGGCCCGCGCCGATAGTGGTCCCGCCGGAGTCCCTCACGCCGAAAGCCAAACCCCTCGTACAGCGCGATCGCGCCCTTGTTGTGCGGGAAGACGTGGAGCTCGAGCTTGCGAACCCCGCTGGACCGAGCCCAATCCACCGCCTCCTCGAGCAGCGCCTTTCCGATCCCGCGGCGGCGGTGGCTGGCCGCGACCATCAATCCGAGGTCGGCGACATGCCTGCTCGCCGGATGGGGATCGCGGCCGAGCGACATGCGGCCGACCACCCGATTAGAGGCTGATGGGGACAGGACTAATCCTGTCCCTATGTCCTCGGACACCTCGGCGACGAAGACCGCCGCGTCGCTGTGCCGGCGCAGAGCGCGCAGGAAACGGCGCTCCTCACCCGGGGTGCGCCAGGCGCCGGCAGAGATGAGCCAGCCCTCGGGCTCCGAGGCGACCTCTTCCGCGAGCGCGACGAGCGCGGCGGCGTCTCCCGGCTGAGCCCGCCGCACCACGAGCCGTTCAGCCACGGACGACGATGCCGTGTCCGCCGCGCCGTGGGTCCCCCGCGGCCGCGAGCGTTCCGTCGGGGCGCATCTCCACCGCCGCGGCGCCTCCGAAGTAGAGGTTGCGTCGCCGCCAGCGCACGACGTCGTAGCCACGGCGCTCGAGCTCGTCCAGCGCGGCCGGGTCCGAGCCTCCCTCGCAATGAACGTGTCCGTCGTCGAGGTGGACTCGTGGAGCGTTGATCGCCTCGTCCACCGGCAGGCCGTGACCGATCGTGTTCAGGACGATCTGGAGAATCGCGCCTCGAAGACGGGCCGAGCCCGCGCTTCCCACGACCAGCCTCGGGAGACCGTTCCGGAGGACGATCGAAGGGGCCATCATGCTCGACAGCCGGCCCCCGGACTGCCGGCGCCGTCGCGCCAGGTTGAGATGGTGCTCGCCGAGCATGTTGTTCATGTGCACGCCGGTCCCCGGCACGACCACACCGGAGCCGGACCCGGTCGACGCGGTCAGCGAGGCGGCGTTGCCCTCCGCGTCCACGACGGAGATGTGCGTCGTTCGCGAAGGCTCGAAAGGCTCGCGCACGGCGCGGCCGATTCCCTGTCCGACGCGCTCGGCCGCTGCTTCGATGCGTTCGTCCGAACAGAGACGATCCGCAAGCCCGCCCCGGTAGAGATCGCGCGCGAAGTTCCCTCCGCGGGCGAGCATCTGCTCGCGCATGACGTCGACGAGACGCTCGAGCGCTCCAGGGCTGCCAGGACCGCCGCCCAGTCCGACCTGGTCGAGGAGCAGCAAGCCGTACGCGATCAGGACACCGCCCGAGGACGGAGGCGGATTCGAGATGAAGCGGTCTCCCAGGAAGTCGGCATCGATCGGTCGCCGCCAGATCACGCGGTAGCGGCGCAGGTCCTCCCGCGTCAGCGGGCCTAGCTCCTCGCGGATGTGTCCCGCGATCCGGTCAGCGAGAACTCCGTCGTAGAATGCGGCGGCGCCTCCCTCCGCGAGCAGCTCGAGCGTCGAGGCGAAGTCGGTCATCTTCAAGCGATCCCCGGCCGCGAGCCGCCCGCCCTCCGGACCGTAGATCGCCCGGCCGGGATCCGTGTGTCGCAGGATCACGTCGAGGATCGCGTGCAGGTAAGCCTGCTCGCGAGTCACGACGATCCCGTCCCTGGCGAGGTCGATGGCAGGCTCGAACAACCTCGCCCACGGAACGCGCCCGTACGTGCGGTGGGCGGTCTCGAGACCGGCGACCACCCCAGGTACGGCGACCGATGCCGCACCGATCCCGAACGCCTGGGTCGTCGAATCGAAGTCGACGTCGATCGTCTCCATCTCCCTGATCTCTCCCTTGCCGAGCCCCGCCCCCGGAACGGAGACGAAGAAGTCCAGCAGCCGGGACCGTCCGTCCCGCGCCCGGTGGACCAGCAGAAAGCCGCCGCCGCCCGGGCCGGTCAGCGGGCTCTCCGCGACCCACGAGACGAATGCGGCCGCCAGGCAGGCGTCCACGGCGTTTCCGCCCTCGGCGAGCACCTGGGCGCCCGCTTCGGCGGTGAGTGGATGCCCGGCAGCGATCGCGCCTCTCACGGCGCGTTGCTCAGTCCTGCAGGAACGACGGCGGCTCGAGGACGTCCGGGCCTGCTTCCGGACGGACATACGGGCGCGAGCCGCCGCGCTGTCCGACGCCGGTGACGATGACCGTCACCCAGACCTGGCCCTCCAGGCGCTCGTCCACGGTCGCGCCGAAGATGATGTTCGTGTCGTCCACCGAGGCGCCACGGATGACCTCGGCCGCCTCGTTGACCTCGTAGAGCGAGAGGTCGTTCCCGCCCGCGATCGAGAGGAGGATGCCTTTCGCGCTGACGAGCTCGGTGTCGACGAGCGGCGACCTCATCGCGCGCTCCGCGGCCTCGACGGCACGGTTCTCGCCGGTGGCGAAGCCGATCCCCATCAGCGCGGTGCCGGCGCCGTGCATGATCGTCCGTACGTCGGCAAAGTCAACGTTGATCAGCCCGGGCTCCGTGATCAGATCGGTGATCCCCTGGACGCCCTGCCGGAGGACGTCGTCGGCGATCCTGAAGGCGTCGAGCATCGAGGTCTTCTTGTCCAGCACCTCGAGGAGGCGCTCGTTGGGGATCACGATCACCGTGTCGCACGCTTCCCGGAGCGTGTGAACTCCCTGTTCGGCCTGAGAGCGGCGCTTGGTGCCCTCGAAGCGGAACGGCATCGTCACGATGCCGACGGTCAGCGCGCCGACCTCTCGTGCGAGGCGCGCAACGACGGGTGCGGCGCCGGAGCCTGTCCCGCCTCCCTCGCCTGCGGTGACGAAGACCATGTCCGACCCCCGCAGGGTGCGCTTGATCTGGTCATAGGCCTCCTCGGCGGCGCGGCGTCCGATGTCAGGCTCGGCGCCGGAGCCGAGGCCGCCCGTGAGCTCCCGGCCGATGTGGATCTTCACCTCGGCGTCGCTCAGAGCCAGCTGCTGGAGATCGGTGTTCACCGCGACGAACTCGACCCCTGAGAGGCCGGCGTCGATCATCCGGTTGACGGCATTCAGGCCGGCTCCGCCGACTCCGACCACGCGGATGGCGGCGAGATACGCAGAGTCGGCGTGTGGCGCCCGGTGGAGTCGCGGCGGCGGTTCGGGCAGCGGCTCGAGCAGACGCGCGATTCCGCGGTCGGCCGGCTGCTCCCGCGGCGCCGGGGGCTGGATTTGCTCGGGGGGCTGAGGCTGTACCGGGGCCGTCGCCGGCGCGGCAGTCCGGTCCGGGCGCGGCGGGTCTTCGATCTCGCGGTCAGGCGCGACCTCGAGCTTCGGCGGCGGGTGCTCGACGGTCTCCTCGAGCGGCTCCCCTGGAATCACCTTGCCTTCCTTCTCGGCCTGCCGCTGGGCGGCCTCGGTGGCGCGGAAGAGCTCCGCGAGCGGGCCTTCACGCATGCTTGCGCGCTTGCGCGCCATTGAGCACCTCCTTGGCGAGGTCGCGGTAGGCGGCCGCCGCGTTGCCGGTGGGGTCGTACTTCAAGACCGAGCTGCCTTTCACCGGGGCCTCGGCGTAGCGCACGGTCTTCTTGATCCGGGTCTTGAAGACGAGCTCGCCGAAGTTCTCCTGCAGGATCTCGACCGCCTCGCGCGCATGCAACGTCCGTCCGTCGTACATCGTCGGCAGGATGCCCTGGATCCCGACCTCCGGATTCAGGTTCTCGCGGATCATCGTCAGCGTGTTCTCGAGCTGCACCAGGCCGCGGAGCGAGAGGTACTCGCACTGCACCGGGACGATGACGCCGTTCGAGGCTACGAGCGCGTTGATCGTCAAGAGCC
>Ga0126309_10000302_pt1 | contig 16695 bp, 14 predicted proteins | sample Plot56_FD_92541 | JGI IMG/M metagenome (GOLD analysis project Ga0126309, IMG submission 92541) | Serpentine soil microbial communities from UC McLaughlin Reserve, CA, USA - Plot56 | ecosystem: Environmental > Terrestrial > Soil > Grasslands | place: USA: UC McLaughlin Reserve, Lake County...
AGCAGCTTCGTCCGGTCCACCTCGCCGGGAAGCCCTACATAGACCGGCAGCCGGATCCCTTTGCGGCGGATGCCGGAGATCCAGCGGAGGATGGTGTCGGCGTCGAAGCAGATCTGGGTGACCACGTAGGAAGCGAACGGCTGCTTGTCCAGCAGCGCACGGTCGAGCTCTTCGTCGTCGATCAGGGGGTGCCCCTCTGGGTACCCGCCGATGCCGACCTCCTCGACGCCGTGCTCCAAATGCGACATCGCATGGAGCATCTGCAGGGCGCTCGCGTAAGGGCCGACGGGCTCCTTAGAGTCGCCCCCGATGACGTACATCTCCCGCAGGCCGTGCTCGTCGAACCACCGCAATATCTCTTCGAGGTGCGCTTCGCCTGACACGAGCCGCGCCGCGATGTGCGGCACGACCCGAAAGCCGTGCTGCAACAGCCTCTCGCTGAAGTGCAGGGTGGTCTCGATGCCCTTCCCCGGCGAGGAGGTCACGGCCACCTTCGCATCGCTGGGGAGATGCCCGGCCCGCTCCTCAGCCCCTTCCGTCGGGAGGATCTCGAACCTGGGCCGCGACAGTATCTCGGAATCAGTCATCGGCAAAGAACCCTATAAGTATATCGGGCCGTCGCCGGTCCATCGACAAACGCCCCGGGCCGTCTAATACGACTTGGCCGTCCCCGCTTTCAGGTCCGCCTTGACGGTCTCCTTTCTCGGGTCAATAAACGGCTTCTCGATGACGGTGGCCTCGTACTCGCCGGTCTCCATCCTCACCGTCAGCCCGGTCCCCAGATCGGCGAGCTGGATGGGCACCAGGGCGAACCCGATGTTCTTCTCGAGGCGCGGGGACCAGAACGCCGAGGAGACCTGCCCTATCTGCGAGCCATCATCGACGACCTGCAGATAATCCTCTATGTAACCTATCAAGGGGTCGCAATCGAGCTCTATGCCGACCACCTTGCGGCTTATGCCTTCCTCGGCGATGCGCTCGAGCGCCTTCTTGCCGATAAAGTCGGCCTCCTGGTCAAGCTCCACCGTGTACCCGAGATCAACCTCGTAAGGGTTCAGGAAGTGGTAGTCGCTGTATCTATTGTTGTCCAGCGCGATGTCAGAGCCGTAGCTCAGGATGCCGGCCTCGACACGCCGGATCTGGCAAGGCCCGATCGGCGAGAGGTTGTGGGGCTCGCCGGCCTCGAGCATCGTGTCCCAGAACTTCATGCCGTCGCGGCTGGCGTTCCTGAGGTAGATCTCGAAGCCCACCTCGCCGGTGTAGCCGGTCCTCGAGACCACGACGTCCATGCCGTCGAGATCGAACTCGTCCATCCAGTAGTACTTGAGGTCCAGGATCTCATCTCCGAAGATGTCTACCATGAGGTTCCTGGACTTGGGACCCTGGATCTGGACCGGGGCGACATCAGGCTCCCGGATCTGCACGTCCAGACCGGAAACAGCGGCCACGCCCTTCGCCCAGAGCAGCACGTCACCATCGGCCACCGACAGCCAGAAGTGGTTCTCGCCGAGGCGCAAGAGCACCGGGTTGTTGATGACGCCACCGTCGACGTCGGTGTTCAGCGCAAACTTGCACTGCTTGACCGAGCACTTGTTCAGGTCGCGCGGGGTGAGCATGTTCGTCAGGGTGAAGGCGTCGGGGCCGGTGATCTCGACCTGCCGCTCGGCGGCCACGTCCCACATGGTGACTTCGTTGACGAGCTTCCAGTACTCGACGAGTATGTCGTCGTAGTGCCTGGGGTGGTACTGGCGGTTGGTGACCGTGTAGGACTGGACTCCATGACGCTGGTGGGCGTAGAAGAACGGCCCCTTGCGGATCCGCGTGTACATGTGGATCCTCGGTGTGTCGTAGGGTATGCGCAACAGATTACCTCCTGGGATGTCGTGATCTATTGACCCTCTTCGTTCGAGTCCGGGTGCTACGCTGCGAAATACCTTGTATTGCCCTCCCTGTTTCTCTCTACGCAGCCGGAATGTATCATGCACCAAATTCGTGCGCAACTATAGTTGCTGCAAACGCAACGGTTCCCATAACCTGTGCGGGTAAAATCGCGACCATGCTCTGGAGGTTATGTGCCTATGGGTCTGGACGGGTCTTTGATCCGGGTGATGAGCTTCAACGTGAGAGGGTCGTTCCGCGACGCGCGAAAGAAAAACGCCTGGCGCAACCGGGCTGCGCTAAACGTCGCCACCATAGAGCGTTACGCGCCGGATGTGATCGGGCTCCAAGAAGCCCAGAGCGGCAACCTCGACGCATACCGCGAGCACCTGCCAAACTACGCCCACATCCGTGGCCCGCGGTACGGCAACGTCGTCCCCCACGACTTCAACACGATCCTGTTCGACCCCGAACGGCTAGAGCCGCTCGACTCTGGAGGCTTCTGGCTCTCCGAGACACCGGAGAAGTACTCGAGGAGCTGGAGGACGAGGGTCGCCCGCTCCGCCACGTGGGCGCTGTTCAAAGTGCTCGGGACGGATCTCTCATTCCTCCACCTGAACACGCATCTCGACCACGTAAGCGCCCTGGCGCGCCAGCAGGGGAGCAAGCTAGTCGTCAGGAGAGTGGCGGAACTCCTCGGGCGCGCGGGCGTCGATCCGCCGGCCATCATTACAGGAGACTTCAACAGCCGGCCGGGAAACAGGGCCCATAGGACCTTCACCGAGTCAGGCTATGCGGACACCTTCCTCGCCGCAGGCAACGAGGATGGCGAAGGCGCGAACACCTTCCACGCGTTCCGAGGAGCCCACTACCGCGATGCGCGGCCCGACCGCGGGCCCCGGCGCATAGATTGGATCTTCTTGAAAGACCCCCAGGGACGACTACGGGTAGAGTCGCACAGGATCATCCACGACGCCGACGAGAACTCCGGACTCTATCCGAGCGATCACTATCCGATCATCGCCGATTTCAGCATTTCAGCTAGTCAGAAACGGAGCTGGGGCAGGGAGGTATGCCTTGTAGATAGCGAGAGGGAGCCCCATTAGCGAGGCTCCTTCTCGTGTAGTGGGTTTGCTCGTTAACGCGATTGGCAATCGGCTTTCAGCGAGAACAACAAGCTGAAATGCGCGATTTGCAGAAGTTGACCTTCTGCAAATCGCTCTACGCGGCGCCGCGGAGGACCATACCGAGTTCCCCGCTCCCGAGCATACGCTCGGCTTCGCGCTGCAGCTGGCGGACGCGCTCGCGGGAGATCCCGAGCTCATCGCTGAGCTGGGCGAGGGTCGCGGTGTCGCGGTCGCCGAGGCCGTAGCGCCGTATCAGGACATGCCTGTGACGCTCGGGGAGCCGCCCTACGGCCTCTTTCAGGGAGCCTACCTCCATCTCTCCGATGACCGTGCCCGCCACCTCCGAGGCCCGCTCGTCCTCGATCAGCTCTCCGAGCTCGGAGCCGTCGCCGTCGGAGGAGAGGGTCTGGTTGAGGCTGGTGGCGTCGGGCATGGCGCTCTTGACGTCGAGCACCTCGCCGACCGTCCACTCGAGGCGTCCGGCGACCTCTTCGTCGGTGGGCTCGCGGCTCAGCTCGGTGGAGAGCTCGTTGTACGCGCGGGCCATCTTGCGGATCTTGTCACCCATGTGCACGGGGACGCGGATGGTACGGCCCTTGTCGGCTACGGCGCGCTGCACGGCCTGCCTTATCCACCACGTGGCGTAGGTCGAGAACCTCCAGCCCCGGTCGGGGTCGAACTTCTCGACGGCCCGCATCAGGCCGACGTTGCCTTCCTGGATGAGGTCCTCGAAGGGCAGCCCCATCCCACGATACCTCTTGGCAACGCTGACCACGAGCCTGAGGTTCTTCTCGACCAGCTTCTTGCGGGCCCTGTCGTCGCCGGCCTTGGCCCTCTTGCTCAGGTTGATCTCCTCCCTGTGCGTCAGGAGGTTTCCCTTGTCGATGCGCGCGAAGTACCCGGGGATGAGATCAGGGGTCTCCGCAGGCCGCTCGCTCCGCCGTCCGTTGGCTGTCCCAATGGTTTCCATCAGACTCCTCCTTGCTCCTATATAAACCGTCTACGTCCTCGAAATCTCGCACTACGCTCCCACTTCCAGACGCCACGGACCCACAGAAAAGTACCGCGCGGGCGCCGCCCTTCGTTACTCGAAGTTGTATGGATGCGGGAATGCAGGCTTTTTATAGGATCTTGCCGAACTAGTAGTTTACACATTTGTGAGCATTTGTCAAGGTTTTGTAGCAGTATGTAGCGGGGCGGGGTTTGTTCCCCGCCGCTCTTCGTGCGTTCGAGTATAGTGTTGGGTCATGGATGAGATCTCGGCAAGCCGGGTTCGGAGAGGAGCAGGTTGCGTTCCGGGTGCTTGAGCCTGCTGGCAAGGGTTGGCGTGGTGTCATTTATGGCGGTCCTCGCCGCGCTGAGCACCGCCCTTATCCTCTCGTTCGCCGTCTCGGCGCTCGGTCAGCCCGATGGGGTCGAGAAGATCATCAAGGTACTTGTGGCCTCGGCAGCAGGGTTCGCCTTATTCCTGGTCGGCCGTGACATCTGGCGGGACCTGAGGCGGCGTCCGTCAGCAGAACCTGAGGAGAGGCCAACCGAAGAGCGCGGACCCTAGCGGGGTGAAAGATCTCGGCGAGGTCAGCCTAAAGCGGACTATCCGACGCTTCGCTACGCCCTGAGATCCGACAGCGACCAGAACGTTCTCTTGAGATCCCGGGAGAGGGTCAAGCTAGGGCGAAGACCGCCGCCTGGCACATAGAAGACTTCCGGCCCGATGCCGGCCGCTTAGAGCGGAGGCTACGGTCCTTCGCGGCCAAGCCCGGCATCGCGGGCCCGGATCATGGCCTGTGCGCGGTCGGCGACCTGGAGCTTGGTGAAGATGTTGGAGACGTAGTTGCCGACCGTCTTGGTACTCAGCGACAGTTCCCTTGCGATAGATGGGTTCGGATGTCCGCGCGCGATCAGGTTGAGGATCTCACGCTCCCTGTCGGTGAGTGTGGGGAAGGCTCGAGGCGGGACGACTGCTCGCGGCGAACCCGCGAAGTAGGTGAGGACGCGTTCGGCGACCGCAGGGCTGAAGATCGCCTCGCCTCGTCCGACGGCCCGGATCGCACGCACCAGCTCCTCTTCGTCGGCGTCTTTCAATACATAGCCACGGGCGCCGGCCCTGAGGGCCATGAAAACCGAGTCGTCGCCCTCGAAGAGCGTGACTACCAGCACGCGAATGCTCGGGCTCTCGTGCACTATCTCGCGTGTGGCCTCTATGCCGTTGCCACCGGGCATCTGGAGATCCATGAGGACCACGTCCGGCTGCAGTTCCGTGGCGCACGCGATGGCTTCTTTGCCCGAGGTCGCCTCGCCGACGACCTCGAACTCGGGGACGGAGGAGAGCAGGGAGATCACCCCCTTCCGGAACAGCGGATGGTCTTCTGCCACGAGGATTCGTAGAGTGTCCACCGTCTACTCTCCAGGAAGCGGTAGCCGGACCAGAACCCGCGTCCCGCCCTCCGGGACTCTCTCCACCGCGCAGGTTCCGCCCAGCTCTGCCGCGCGCTCGCGCATAGAGAACAGCCCCACACCCGCGGTGTGCGCTTCCGGGATACCTACGCCGTCGTCAGCGATCTCCAACATCATTTCGTCTGCGACGGCTATCCGCACGACGCAATTCCGCGCGCCGGCGTGACGCACGACGTTGGTCAGGGCCTCTTGCGAGATCCGGTACGCCGCGACCTCCACGGCCGCCGGCAGGGGAGGCAGGACCTCCGGCGCGCCGACCGACACCCGCAAGTGCTCGTCTTCCGCGCCGTAGCGGTCGGCCAGTTGCCTGAGGGCGGAGATCAAACCCAGGTCGTCGAGGGCGGGCGGACGAAGATCGTAGACCAGGCGCCTGATGTCGGCGATGGCCGACTGGAGCTCCGTCCGCAACTCGAGGGCCACCTCGTCAGCGGCTTCGGGGTCTTCCGGGATCAGACGCCGCAGAACGCCCGTCTGGACGTTCAGGCCGGCGAGTTGCGCGCCAAGCCCATCGTGCAGGTCTCGCCTGAGACGCCTGCGCTCCTCCTCCCGCGCCGTCACGAGACGCTCCCGCGAGTGCTGGAGGTCTGAGGTTAGACGCACGGCGTGGGCCGCTACTCCAGTCTGCCGTGCGAGTACTTCGAGCAGGCGTCTATCGGCAGAACCAAAGGTTTCGCTGCCGTGGCGAGGGCTGAGCAGTAGCTCGCCGACCGTCTCGTTCTGGTAGGAGAGCGGTAGTCGCAGCAGTTTTCCGACCGGCTCCCCGGTAGACGCTACCGGAACATTGTCGTCCTTCAGCGTGATCGCGGCGTACGGCAGCTTGAGGGTCTCTTTGACGGACGCGACGATGGTCGGCAGCACGGCTTCGGGTGCGAGCGTAGATTCCAGGCGTTCTCCGAGGCGTGAGATCACGGCGTAAGGGTCGTCCCGCTCACCGTACATCAGGCGGTTCACTCCGCGCTGCAGACGGACGCGCAACGGCGTGAAGAGCACGGCCACAAGTCCTGTGGCGAGCAGTGAAACAAGAAAGCTCGTCTGCACCCGCAGGAGCGCCGCGAGCCCACCCACGACCAGTATGTAGAGCCCGACGACGCTCGCGGTCAGAGCGCCATAGACCAGCGTGCGGTTGATAATAGCGTCTATGTCCCACAACCGGTAACGTAGGATGGCTATGCCGATAGCTATTGGAACGAGGAAAGCAGCGAGGGTGATGATGGTCACGTCGGCCATGTTGTAGAGGAGTGCCGCGACGCCGGGATCGGAGAGCGAAATGGGTGCCAGGGTGCCCGCGACCTGCACCACGATGTACGCCGTCAGGCCGAAAACGACCCATTTAGTCTGCTGGCGCTGCGACGGGTCTGATACGCGACGGTAACGGTAGATCTGGGTTGCCGCCCCGACGAGGAGACCGCTGACAAGCACCAGACCGAGGGAGTCCGGGGGATCGGCCGCAGAGCCTCTGCCGAAGAACAGTGCGGCGAAGGCTCCCAGGCCAAAGAGGCCAGCCAGGAAACGCGTCCAGCGGGGCACGAACCTGCCGTCGGGGAAGAGAAAAGGAAAGAGGAGCAGCGAGACCAGGAGAGCCCCCCACGCGACCTTAACCGGCAAACTCCATTCAGGATGCACGGCCTCCAGCGCCTGCACGTTGGGAGCGTTGACCGCGCCGAATAACACCAGAAACAGCGATACGAACAGCCCCATAAAGTCGGTGGACCGGTGCCAGGCGATCACGGCGGCTACGGCGAAGCACCCGAGTGCGAAGACGACCAGGAGCACCGTGAAGTACGCTGCGTAGAGATCTTCGGAGAGGCCGAGCTGCGCCAGTCCCACCCGCACAGACGCGGGCGGGGCGCTGCGGTGGACGACCAGCGCGGGCACGGCAACGACGAAGAGTAGCAGGTTCAGGCTGACCAGCACGGCCCACGCGGCGCGAACCAGGGTTAGCCAGCGACCACTCAGGTCCGGCGCCGCGGATTCTGGGCGCACTACCGGCTCCGCTGTGGCATGTTGCGAACGCATCAAGATAATTCTACTCCCTCGACGGAGCCTTCGGACTGCGAGGTCTCAGGCCGTCCTGTAGGTTCGGATCTCGGCTCTTCGCCGGTCAAGAGCGCGTACCTGCAGCGGCCGGACCAGCCATGGCGCCCGATGACTTACGCACCGTCGCGACAGCACCGGGGCGCGCCAGGAGGTACAGGCTCACCACTACTGTCCAGATCCATACCAGGAAGGCTGCAAGGAAGGCGAGGGGCGGGACCAACAACCCTAGCCCGATCACGATCGCAGCGGTCCCCACCCACCGCGGAAGGGCACGGCTGCGGAACAGGACGTAGCCCGTGGGAATAAAGAACACGCCGCCAAACAGGAGCGTGCCCCTGAAGAGGTTCACTGCGATGTCTCGAATGCTGGCCAGCGTCTGTGGATCCGTACCGTGACGGGCACCATCAAGGAGTGAAGACCAGATGCCGTTATCCACGACGCTGATACCGACATACAGCACGACGGCGCCGAATCCGGCGGTGGCAAGCCAATCCCAGCCGTCCTCGGCACCGCGGGCCACGCTCCAGAGCCAGGCGGCGAACGGGAGGAAGAGCAAATATCCGAGTGCCTCTATGTAGATCCCGGTCTCGAACTGCTGCTGGTTCGTCGTAGTTGCCCAGTCCGCGATCTCCTTACCGCCCGCACCCATAGTCGGATAGCCGTGAATAACGAGCCCGAGGATAGACAGGATGATGCTCAGCAGGCCGAGAGCTGCAGCTACACGGGTACGACTAACGTACGACATTTCTCTCTCCTTCCTTACCGGAGGTTATCCGGCGCTTCTATGCACCCTACGCGGCGGGCTGTGGCGCGTCCGACCGGCCCGCGGATCTGTGCGCCCGCTCCTTGCCGCTCCAAAGTGCGTATCCGCCGACGGCGTATCCCAGGAAGACCAGGAAATACATCCAGGCGATGGGCGCCGCCGCCATCGTCCCGAACGGGGCGGAGGCGTCGGGCGACACGATGAACGCGCCGAGAAAGAGCGCGAGGACGCCAACGATCTGCAACCATCCAGAAAGGCGCGGCAAGACACCGGCGCGAACGCAAGCGATCCCGAACAGCGGGAAAGCCAGTATCCCCAGGAAACCGAGTGGACCGAGCGCCCCCGCCCCGTGCGCCAGCGGACCGTTCTCGATCAGTGACCTCGTGGCCGGTTCTTGCGCGAGCAGGGGGGTCGCGTACGCCTCGTACAACAGGAGGTAGAAATGGTCTGCCGCGGCGAACAAGACCGCCGCGAAGCCGATCAGACCCAGAATCCCCGCCCTGTTCGCCTGGCGCGCGTAGAGACCGATCAGGCCGGGCAGCGCGAACATCCAGGAGAAAAAAAGGATGAGGTGGACCGGCCCGTAGAGGGGCTTCAGCACGTCGACCACCTGCTCGCTCGGCGGATGCAGGACGAAACCCAGGATCTGGAGCGGCAGGGCGATCATTAGCGCCAACCCGCTCAACCTAAACAACGTTCGCGACGACATCGCTTACCTCCTCTGGCGGGGATCTCCCCCGCCGACCTCCGGGCGGGCCCGACGCCCGCTCCCTTGACACCAACTCTAGGCGCGAGGCTTTCCCGGGCGGTAGAGGAAGATTTCCCGAAAGGGCCGGGCAATTTTCCCCTTAGATGCATCACTGTGGGTTTGCGGCGGTTCGAGTGGGTATCTAGTATTGAGTCGGGACCAAAACGAAGGGAGCGGGCGTGGAGAAGTTCATCATCAGCGCGGCGATCACGGGCGGCATGACGGTGCCCGGGCAGAGCGAGTCCATCCCCATTACGCCGGATGAGATCGTGGATTCCGCCGTCGGGGCGCACGAGGCCGGGGCGACCATCGTCCATCTGCACGTCCGCGAGCCGGAGACCGGGAAACCGAGCTCGGACATCGGGCTCTTCCGCGAGGTGGTCTCGGGGATCAAGGACCGGTGCGATGTGATCGTACAGCCGACCACGGGCGGTGGTAAAGGGATGACGCTCGAGGAGCGGGCCGCCGTTCTGCCCGAGCTGGAGCCCGAGATGGCCACCTTCAACACGGGCAGCTTCAACTTCGGCCTCTTCCCCATCGCCGAGCGGGGCGGAGACTTCGAGGAGTGGGAGATAGACTACCTGGAAGGCACCCGCGACTATATCTTCCGCAACACCTTCGCCGACATGGAGAGGGTCTGCACCATGTTCCGCGAGGCCGGGGCGAAGCCTGAGCTAGAAGCCTACGACATTGGCCATCTGTACAACATAAAGTACCTGCTGAGCAGGGATCTGCTCGACACCCCTATCCACATCCAGTTCGTCCTCGGCGTGATGGGCGCGAACGCGGCGACCATCGAGCAGATGATGCACATGCGCCGCACGGCGACGGAGCTCTTCGGCGAGGACTACACGTGGTCTGCGGCCGGCGTCGGCTACCCAGCCGAATACCACCTCGCCGCGATGTGCCTGATGCTCGGCGGAAACGTCAGGGTCGGCCTGGAAGACAACCTGCGCGTAAGCCGCAAAAAGCGTGCCGACTCGAACGCCGAGCTGGTCGAGAAGGCCGTAGCCCTGGGCGAGATGTTCGACCGGGAGCCAGCCACCCCGGACGAGGCCCGCGAGGCATTAGGCCTCAAGGGGTGCGCCGCCGTGGCATTCTAGAGAGGAAAGCCATGAAGCGAGTCTGTGTCTTCGACGTGAACGAGACCCTGCTCGACCTGGCCGCCCTGGACCCCCTGTTCGAGCGGGCCTTCGGCGACGCCGCCGTGCGGAGGCTGTGGTTCAACCAGATGCTACAGTCGGCCTTCGTGGCCACTATTACGGATGCCTACACGACTTTCGGCGAGGCCGCCGGCGCAGCCCTCAGGATGACCGAGGAGCGGCAGGGGGTGGAGATCTCCGAGGAGGATAGGCGCGAGATCCTGGGCGGACTGCGCAATCTGCCGCCACACCCCGAAGTGCCTGAGAGCCTGGATCGTCTGCGCGAGGCGGGGTTCAGGCTCGCCACGCTGACCAACTCCACGCAGGAGGTCGCGGAGGCCCAGGTAGAGAATGCCGGGCTGACCGACAGGTTCGAGCAGATCCTCTCCGCCGACACTGCGAAACGCCTCAAACCTTCCCCCGCCCCCTACAGGATGGCCGCGCAGGCACTGGAGGTCCCCGAACGCAGGATGCGCCTGGTCGCGGCCCACGCCTGGGACGTGGCGGGAGCCCTGCGCGCGGGTTGCGCCGCCGCCTTCGTCGCGAGACAGCCCTTCGACCCGCTGGTCGAACGTCCTGATGTGTTCGGCGCTGACCTCGCGGAGGTAGTTGACGGCATCATCGCCGCCGAGACGGAGTGAAGCATTTCAGCCAGTACTCATGCACGCGAAAGCTGAAATGCTGAATTGCTAATATGCTGACGTGCTCTACAAGGCGAGAGCTCGAAGTTCCTCGAACACGTCCCGTCCGGGACGGCGCTCACCTCGTTCCATTGTGTGCATTAGCTCGACGACCCGGGCGTTGAGGGGGGTCTCGACGCCGTATTCTCGGCCCCTGTCGACCACGCCGCCGTTGATGACATCGACCTCGGTCTTCGCGCCCCTTTCCAGGTCCTGGAGCATGGAAGCCTTGGTCGCCCCGGCGTAGCCCATCGCCACCTCGAGGGCTTCGTCAGCCCTCTGGCGGTCTTCGGGGCGGCGGACGACGAGCGATTCAGCGGGGACGCCGAGGACTTCGTCGAGTGTGATCCCCTGCGCCATCCCGACGTCGTAGCCCTCGCGCCAGACGGCGAGCGCAGCTTCCCGTCCTGCGGGGTCGGCGACGACCTCGCGGTAGAGAAGGCCCGAGACGGCGCCGAGGCCGGAGAAGGCGCTGTTGACGAGCAGCTTTGACCACACCTGGCCGCCGATGTTCTTCGTGATGCGTACGTCGGCCACCGTTCCGAGCGCTTCGGCGAGTAAACGAGTCCTGTCTTTCGTCTCTCCGTCAGGTTCCCCGATCACGAATGACCCCCGCGTGGTCTGCGCCAGATGGCCCGCTCCCAGGTTCGTAGCCCCCCACTCCACCGTCCCGACGATGAGGTTCTCGTCTCCGACGATCGCGGCTATCCGGTCCTGGACGAGCCCGTTGCCGAGGGAGACGAACGTCCTGGCCAGGCCCCGCTCCACGAGAGGACCAAGGGCGGCCTCGAGGTGGGGCGCTTTCAGGGTTACGAGGGCGAAATCGAAGGGGCCTTCGAGGCCCGAGGGGTCAGAACGAGCGTCGATGGTCACGTAGCGCTCTTCGCCCAGTTCGTCGAGCAGGAGCCCGGGGTCCTTCATCCTCTCGACATGTTCTTTGTTGGTGTCAAGCACGCTTGCGCTGCGTACCCCGCCCTCCATCCTCGCCGCCGTCACACCGCCGATGGCGCCCGCCCCGACTACGAGGACGCTGGTGTCTATCATGTGGCGTCCCCGGATCCCGCATCAACGGGGGGCAGATCCTCCAAGAGGTCGTTGAGTGCTGCGTAGCGCCGGTCGCGTTCGAGGAGTAACCGGTCCTCGTCGGTGTATTCGAGGAACCCCGCACCGCTCTTGGTGCCCGTGCGTCCCTGTTCGACGAGCTTTCGTAGCGACTCCGGGGCTTCGAAACGCTCGCCGAGGCCGTCTTTTAGGACATCGAGCACGTTCTCGTACACGTCAAGCCCGGCCATGTCGGAGATCTGGAACGGACCGAAGAAGGGCAGGCGAAAGCCGAAGCAACTGCGCACCACCTCATCCACCTCCTGCGGCGACGCAAGGCCCTCCTCGACGCACCGTACCGCCTCGAGAAACAGGGCGTTCTGGAGGCGGTTCGCCACAAAGCCAGGCCCGTCACCGACGACGGCGGGACGCTTTCCGATAGAGCGCAGAAACTCGACCAGCCGCCCGACGATCTCGGATGCGGTCGTGGCGGCTGGGATGACCTCGACACCTGGCGTCCATTCTGGCGGGTTGAACCAGTGCATACCGCAGAAGCGCTCGGGCCGCCCGACGAACTCCGAGAGGTCGTTGATCGGCAACGAGGAAGTGTTGGAGACGATTATAGCATCCTGCGGCGCGGCCTCCGAGCAGGAGCCCAGGATCTCCTCTTTCAGCCCGATGTCTTCTGGCACCGCCTCGAAGACGAGATCCACGTCACTTACGGTGCCCGCCACATCGTCCGCGGTCTCTACTGCCTCCGCCCTTCCGACGACCTCCTGCGCCAGCAGGCCGGCATCGGCGTGCCCCCTTGCCCGCCTCACCAGCCGACTCTTCGCCTTCCTGGTCAGCTCAGGGGTCGCGTCGGTGAGGCGCACCCTGATGCCGGCCGCGGCGAAGCACTCGGCGACGCCCAGGCCCATGGTGCCGGCCCCGATAACGGCGGCGGCGCGCGGCCATCCCCGGTAGGAGTCCTGCTCCTCCATCGTTTACCAACTCTCCACGTATCTGTCTATGAGCAAGTCAGCATTTCAGCACACGCCTTGTCGGGCGCTTGTCAGCACTTCAGCTAGTCAGCATAGTACGGATGCCGGCCCCGCGCACGAGATTCTCCTGCCACGCCAGGTCGGTGGCCGGTGTGACGTGCCATCCCTGGAAGCCTCGAGTTGCCATGCTGAAGTGCTGACAAGCGGAGGCCTGCAAAGGCCGGGGCGTGCTGACTACGCTACGGTCTCAGGACGCCCCGGCCAACGACCAGCGCGGCACACAGGAGTAACAGGGCTCCGAAGGCAAGGTAAGGAGGACCGCCCGTATCGGGAATCTGCCCCTTCGAGGAGGAACCGGGAACGACATCACCGGGGTTGTTCACGTCACCGGACGGCGTATCGTCGTTCTGTGTGTACTGGTCTTGCGCGGGACCTGCGTCCCCTCCCTTGCAACCGGTGACGCCCGTCGAGGACACGACCGAGTAGTCGCCATCCGTGTCGAACGACGTGTCGGTGTCAGGGAACGTCGCGTGGTTACCGATGAAGTCACCGACCGGTCCCTCTATCCTGGGGTGGCCCCCCGGGGCGGTTATCGTGATCCCTCGTTGCTGGTCGGTGAAGATTGCCCGAGTTCCATCGCCGTCTTCGAGGGTTATGGACGCGCCGGACGAGACCGTGCAATCGTTGGCGGCGACCTGGATCACGTCGGGCGGGCTATTGTTGTTGTCTGTATCCACGCCGTTCGCGGCCGTGCCGGGGGGTATGCCACCGCTATCCTGCGCTCCGGCGGGGAGCACGAAAAGGATCAGGGCGACGCACAACAGGGCAAGAACCGCCCCAGATAAAGAAATGGCCCGCTGCATCCCCACCCTCCTTCGTTACATAACCAACGAAAGGTATTGTGCCCGAGAACGCAACATCGCGCCACCCCATCTTCCCCAAACCTGATACCTGAAGCCTCCTCCTACCAATTCTCCATCGACTCGCGGATGATGTTTGCCAGGTCCTCTTCGTTCACCTCACGGGGAGTACCGACGAGCAGCCGCTGCTGCTTCATCGCACCGTCGACCAGGTCATCTATATCGTCCTCGCCGTAGCCGAGTTCGCGCACGCCCCTCGGGGCTCCCACGTCTTTCATCAGCCGGATGATGATGTCAGGAAGCGTGTTCTCGTCGGGCTTCTCTGGCTTCTCGCCGGAGAGCAACTCCGCGACCCTGTGGTGCCGGTCTGGATCAGCCTCGTACGTGAACCGGAACGCGGCCGGGGCTGTTACGATGACCGACCAGCCGTGCGGCACGAAAGGATGGTCCTCGGGATACCCTGGCGGCTGCCATTCGTGCTTGAGGCCTGCTATGGGGTAGGCGCAGGCGTGGGGGATATGGACGCCCGCAGATCCGAAGCCGATCCCCGCGAGCGACGCGCCGAGCATCATCGCGCCGCGGGCCTCGACGTCATCGCCGTTCTCTACGGCGCGCCTGAGGTATCTGCCGCCGTACTCCAGCGCCTTGGCGCTCCACATGTCCGCTACAGGGTTGGCCCCCTGGTAGGGCGGCCTGTCGTCCGGGCTCTCCGGCTTAGGGCGGGCGTCGTAGGGTTTGGAGATAAAGGACTCGGCGGCGTGGCAGACCACGTCGAGGCCGCAGGATGAGGTGACCTCGGGCGGCATGCTCAGCGTGAGCAAGGGGTCGACAACGCCGCGGTCGGGGCGTAGGTACCGGTGGGAGATCCCAGTCTTCACCCTCTGTTCGGGGATGTCCAGGATCGCGACCGTCGTCGCCTCCGCGCCTGTTCCGGCGGTCGTAGGGATGGCGAGGAGCGGCTTCAAGGGACCAGGCGGCTTCTCGCCTCCGCCGACGGGGGCGTTGACGTAGTCGATGATCTCCCCGCCGTGCGTCGCTATGAGGTTCGAGACCTTGGCCGTGTCTATGCTCGTCCCGCCGCCTACGGCGGCGAAACCGTCGAAGTCGCCATCGACGGCGAACTCGGCGGCGGCCTGGAAGGAGTCGTCCGTCGGCTCGACGCGCGAGCGGTCCCAGACTTCGACCTCGATGCCTTCGGCCTCGATCAGCTCCCGCACCCGGCCCGTGATCCCTGCCTCAACCACCCCGGGGTCGGAGGTAAGCATCACCCGCCCGACGCCCATCTGCTTCAGCTCCCAGCCAGCCTCTTCCGAAGCGCCGGGACCGTACTTCAGCGGCGTGGCCTCCATGGTGAAGACGGTCTCGTTGTCCGACCTCGCGTCGTCATGCATGGTGATGAACTTCCTTTCCCCACGAGCTGTACCAATTGCTTGGGTACCCGCTTCTTTCGGCAAGTACACGTACGGGTAGGAGCGAAAAAAGCTTGCAGGAGCCCGGGATGCGCTCAATCGGGTTTCCGTCTGCAGAAATACTCCGGACACAGGGCTGGACCAGCGGGTGATGTTCTACCTCGATGGTTTGACCGGTCCGGAAAGGGTTGCAGGTTCTCGCTCGCTACAGGTCTCTGTGTCAGACGCGACCAACCATGGGCGCCTGGTATATGCCGTTAACACATACATTTCGATTGCTAGTATAATTCGTGTGGTCGGTGCCCCCCTCCGGTGAGAGCGAGGTGGGTGCCGGGGATGGGCATTGTATCGTGACGAGGAGGTTCTCGGTTGACGGAGGAGAGAGGAGCGGTATCAGGCATGGACCCTGCCGAGCTCTGGCGCCAGTGGATGGAGTCGGGTAGCAGGATGTGGTCGGAGATGGGCACCCAGGGGGAACAGGCCGACCCCTACGGCATATACCGTCGGTGGTTCGAAGGTATGCGAGAGGCGCAGGAGCGGATGATCGGGACTGTCCCCGAGCCCGTCGCCGGCAATCCGGGGTTTCGTGAGCTCTGGCAGCGGTGGTTCGAGCTGAGCGCGGACTCCTGGAAGAAGAGCGCCGAGATGGGCCAGAGCGCGATGGAGGTACTGCCGCGCTGGATGCAGATGCTCGAAGAGGCACGCACCAACTTGCTGGCCGGAGGCACGCCGCCGAGTGACCCTCTGCAGCTCACGACCCAGTGGTACAACGCCACCAGCGGCCCCTTCTCTGACTTTGTCGGAGACGTGATCGAGCGCGAGGAGTTCCTCGAGCCTTCGAGCCGCTTCCTCCAACACTACGCCAGCTTCTACAAAGTATTCAAGCGCAACTCCGAGGAGTACCTCAAGAACCTCCAGCTCCCCGTCCGCTCCGACATCTCCAGGGTCGCCGGCCTCGTCGTCAACCTGGAGGAGAAGGTGGACCGCATCGAAGAGGTCCTCGAGGACTTCGAGTACGGCTACGCCGAGCCCGCCACGACCGAGTCCGTCAAGGGGCTCGAGACGCGGCTCGAGCGGGTCGAGGGCAAGCTCGACAGGCTGCTCGCGGCGCTCGAGGGCGACGCGCTGGCGGCGGAGACCAACGGGTCCGGCGTCGAGGTCAGGGCCACGGACGCCGCCAGGCGCGAGGCGCGGGAGATAGGCGTGAACCTGGCTGAGATAGAAGGGACCGGGGCCGGAGGCCGGGTCACCCTCGAGGACGTGCGCAAGAAGGGAGAAAGCTAGATGACCGAGACGGCCAACTACGGCGCGGTTCCTACCTCGGGCGACGCCGCCGTGCCAACGGACGTAGAGAACTTCTTCGACAAGTACAGCCGGGGGATGAAGATCGTCGTCGAGGGCGCCCAGGCCGACACGGGCCAGACTCCCAAGGAGACGATCTGGACCAAGAACAAGGCGAAGCTCTACCACTACGCCCCGAACGCCGAGAAGAAGCATCCCGTCCCCATCCTCATGGTCTACGCCCTCATCAACAGGCCTTACATACTCGACCTCATGCCCGGCAACAGCT
>Ga0126309_10000303_pt1 | contig 16672 bp, 20 predicted proteins | sample Plot56_FD_92541 | JGI IMG/M metagenome (GOLD analysis project Ga0126309, IMG submission 92541) | Serpentine soil microbial communities from UC McLaughlin Reserve, CA, USA - Plot56 | ecosystem: Environmental > Terrestrial > Soil > Grasslands | place: USA: UC McLaughlin Reserve, Lake County...
CGCTGGTGGGCGCGGGGGCGGGCACCGCGCTGGTCCTGGTGCGCGCGCGCCGCCGCGCGCAGCGGCGGCGATCGCGCCCCGGCTCGGTGCTGGGGCTGGCCGAGCGCACGGCGCGCGACGTGGCCGGCGAGGCGCGGCGCCTGTGGTCGCCCGTGCACCGCGCCCGCTGACCGGGGGCCGAGCGCCGATGACCTCGCGCCCGGTGCCCTCCACCGGCGCCGCGCTGCTGTAGCTTGGGCCGCGAGCCGATGGCGACCTGCTACCGCCACCCCGGCCGCGAGACCGGAGTCTCGTGCTCGAGCTGCGGGCGGCCGATCTGCCCCGACTGCATGACCCCCACCCCGGTCGGCATGCGCTGCCCGGAGTGCTCGCGCGAGCGCACGCGCGTGCGCACCGCACGCGACCTGGTCAGCCAGCCGGTGGTGACCTATGCCCTGATCGCGATCAACGTCGTGCTCTGGGTGGCCGAGCTGGTCACGGGCGCGGGGGGCGGGCAGGGCGGGGGCCTGGTGCTCGAGCAGGGGGCGCTGATCGGCCCGGCGGTCGCGGACGGGGAGTACTGGCGCCTGGTGACGGGGGCGTTCCTGCACGCCAACCAGCTGCCGTTCGGCCTGCTGCACGTCGGGTTCAACATGTACCTCCTCTACTACCTGGGCCGGCTGCTGGAGCCCGCGATCGGGCGGCTCAAGTTCGCCGCGATCTACTTCACCGCGCTGCTGTGCGGCTCGTTCGGCGCGCTGCTGCTGTCGCCGGATGCGCCGACCGTGGGCGCATCCGGCGCGGTCTTCGGCCTGATGGGGGCGGCCGTGGTCGTCATGCGGGCGCGGGGAATCGACCCCTGGCAGTCCGGGATCGGGCCGCTCATCGTCCTGAACCTGGTCCTCACCTTCGGCCTGCGCAACATCTCGATCGGCGGCCACATCGGCGGGCTGATCGGGGGCGCGGTGGCCGCCTACCTGCTGGTGGAGATGGGGGCCCGGAGGCGCTCGGCGGCGGTCCCGCTGCTGGCCTGCGCGGCGCTGGCCGCGGCCTCGGTGGCCGGCTCGCTGGCGGTGGCCGCCCAGAGCGTCTAGGCGAGCTCGAGCACCCGAGAGTCGAGGTCGCCCGCAGGGATGATGTCCCCCACCCGCTCGGGATGCAGGACGCCGGCCAGCAGCTCCAGGCCCTCGATCAGGCGGGGCCCGGGCCGGGAGAAGTACGCCGCGGCGTTGACCGCCACCACCTGCCCGGCGCCCAGGGCGTCCAGCGCGGCTCGGTGCGCCTGCGCCTCCTCGCGCGCCCGGGGGGCGTCGTAGCCGCAGGGCATCACCACCACGACGTCGGGACGCGACCGGGCCACCTCATCCCAGCTGGCCTGGGCCGAGCGCTCGCCGGTGAAGCCCAGGACGTCCTCGCCGCCCGCGTACTCGATGAGCTGGGGCGTCCAGTGGCCGGCGACGTAGACGGGGTCCAGCCACTCGAGCGCGGCGACCCGGGGCCGGGGGGCGCCGCCCACGGCCGTACGGACCCGGTCGATGCGCTCGGCGGCGTCGCGCAGCAGGGCCTGCGCCTCGAGCTCCCGGCCGGTCGCCGCGCCGAGGCGGCGCACGTCCTCCAGCACCTCCCCGACCGTTGAGGGGTCAAGCGAGATCACCCGCGGATGCGACGGGATCTCGCGCGCGATCGCCCGAACGTCGTCGAACGACACCGCGCACACCTCGCAGAGGGCCTGCGTGACGATCAGGTCCGGAGCCAGGTCGCCCAGCCGGTCCCCGTCGAGCTCGTAGATGAACTCGCCCCGTCCGATTCGCTCGCGCACCGCGGCGTCGATCTGCGCGGCCGACAGGCCGGGCCCGATCAGGTCGCGGGTCACCCGGGGGCGGTCGGCCGCGGCGGGCGGGTGGTCGCACTCGTGGGTCACGGCGATAACCTCGTCGTCGAGCCCGAGAGCGAACAGCGTCTCGGTCGCCGACGGAACCAGCGAGACGATCCTCACGGGGAAACGATATGGCACTGCTGTCCGGGGAAGACATCGACCGCCACCTCGCTCGCAGCGAGTGGAAGCGAGAGGGCGACGCGATCGTCCGAGAGTGGAAGTTCGAGGACTTCGCCCAGGCCATGGGCTTCGTCAACCGGGTGGCCGAGGCCGCCGAGGACGTCAACCACCATCCGGACATCCTGGTGCACGGGTGGAATCGCGTCCGGCTGTCGGTCACCAACCACGCCGAGGGCGGGCTGACCGAGGCGGACTTCTCGTTGGCCGGCATGATCGACGGGCTGGCCTGAGCGGCGCGGGGCCCGAGCCGAGCCAGGCCCGCCGGGCCGGACGACCGCCGGGAGGGCGCCTGCTACGGTTCGGCCGCCGGCCGTATGAACGACGACCTGCCCCGAAGTAGCGGCGGACATCTGGCCACCCGGCCGCGGGGGATCGCTTGAGCGTCCTGCTGCTCATCGCGCTCGCCGCGCTCGTGGCGATGAACGGCTTCTTCGTGGCTGCCGAGTTCGCGCTGGTCCGGGTGCGCCGCAGCAAGATCGAGGAGCTCGACCGCGAGGGCGTCTCGGGCACCGGCCGCGTGCTCTCGCAGCTGGACGACATCAGCGCTTACCTCTCCGCCTGCCAGCTCGGGATCACGATGGCGTCGCTCGGGATCGGCTTCCTGGGAGAGCCGGCGGTGGCCAGGCTGGTCGAGCCCGTCCTCGGAGACGTGATGTCGCACGCGGTGGCGGTCACCGTCGCGATCGCCTTCGCCTACGTCGCGACCACCGCCGCCCACATCACGCTCGGCGAGCAGGTGCCCAAGATCTACGCCATCGTCAATGCCGAGCGCATGGTGCGCACGGTCTCGGGCCCGCTGCAGCTCTTCTATGTGGTGATGCGTCCGTTCATCCAGGTGCTGAACGCCACCTCGAACGCGATGCTGCGGGTCCTCGGGATCCGTCCCGACATCGCCGCCGAGGAGGCCGAGACCCCGGAGGAGATCAAGGCGATCATCGCCCAGTCGTACGCCGGCGGCCACCTCGATCCCGGCGAAGCGGGGATGCTGTCCGGCGTCTTCCACCTGCACGAGCAGGACGTGCGGCGCGTGATGACCCCGATTCCCGCGGTGGTGACCGTCGACATCTCCGAGGACGTGAAGACGGCGCTGCGCCGCTGCACCGAGGCCGGCCACACCCGCCTGGTGGTGACCGAGGAGCACAACCGCGACCGGGTCCTGGGCCTCGTCCATGCCATCACCCTGGCCCGGGAGCTGATGTCCAAGGGCCCCGAGGCGCCGCTGGAGCCCCTGATCATGGACGCGCCGATCGTTCCCGAGACCAAGCCGCTGGACGACCTGCTGGCCCAGCTCCAGCGACTTCGCGCCGGGATGGCGGTCGTGGTGGACGAGTACGGCCGCGTGGCCGGGATCGTCACCGTCGAGGACATCATCGAGGAGGTCGTGGGGGAGATCGAGGACGAGACTGACCCTCGCGGCGGCGACATCCGCCGGCTGGCCAACGGCGACTGGTTCGTTCGCGGCCACGTTCCCGTGACCGACCTGCACGACTACGGCCTGTCGCTGCCGGCCGACTCCGAGTCCTACAACTCGGTCGGCGGTCTGGTCTTCACCCGGCTCGGCCGGCTTCCCCGGCGCGGCGAGACCGTTTCCGCCGACGGGTTCTCGATCCGGGTGGAGTCGGTCCGGGAAAACCGCGTCGAGACGGTGCGCATCCGCGAGCGGCGACCGGTCGGCGACGCCTCGGGCGCCTGAACGCTGGAGGTGGCGAAACCTTGCCGAAGGCGCTACGTTTCAAGTGCCACAACCGACGCGCCGGGGTGCAGCGCGGTTGGGGAGGAGAGATGGTGGACCCGAGTCCACCCCATTAAGCCGACCGGCCCGCGGGGGAGCGGGCCGGTCGCTGTATGGGAGGAGGTGCGGCTATGAGGTACGTCGCGCCGCTCAGTATGGGGGCGCCACTTCAAGCTGCGCTAAATCCGCAACGGCGCGGTCAGTCGTAGGCGTAGAAGCCCCGCCGCGCCTTGCGCCCCAGCACTCCCTCGCGGGCCATGTCCCGAATCCGCTCGGGGACCTCGGTGCCGATGGCGTCGCCGATGGCCTCGGCGACGTCGAGGCCGACCAGGTCGAGCAGGGCGAGCGGGCCCATCGGATGCCCGGCCCCGAGCTTCATGCACGTGTCGATCTGCTCAGGCTCCAGGCCGCTCGCCTCCAGCAGGCGCACGGCGTCGAACAGGTAGGGGAACAGGAGCCGGTTGACCACGAACCCCGGACGGTCGGGCGGCACCTCGACCGCGGTCTTGTCGAGGGCCTCGCACAGGGCCAGCGCCCGCCGCCGGGTCGTCCCGCTGGCCGCCTGGGGGAAGGCCAGCTCCACCAGCGCCATCTTCAGCACCGGGTTGAAGACGTGCAGTCCCAGGAAGCGGTCCGCACGCCCGGAGGCCTCGGCCAGCGCCTCGATCGACAGTGACGAGGTGGTGGTGGCCAGGACGGCGTCGTCGGCCAGGCGGCGATGGAGGTCGAGCAGCACCCCGACCTTGACGTCGTGGTCCTCGACGATCGCCTCGACCACGAACGATGCCTTCTCCAGCACTGCCGGATCGGTCTCGATCCGGACCGCGGCGTCCTCGCCGGCGCTGGCCCGCACCGCGTCGCGGGCGCGGGCGGCGGAGCGGTCGGAGCGCGCCCACAGCAGGACCTCGCCGCACGGGGCGGCCAGCGCCGCCAGCCCGCACGCGATCTCGCCGCTTCCGGCTATGCCGAGCCGCTCCTCCAAGGGGCGGCACCCTATCCCGGCGCGCCGGGCGGCGGCGCCCCGCGGTTTGGCTGATTGGCCAGTCAGTGGAGTAGAGTGAGTGGCGTCGGCGCGGTGCCGCGCCATCACCGCCGGGCAAGCCAAACGGAGGGTCTAACACCGATGAGTCATCAGCAGGGCCGCGAGGTCGTCATCGTCGAGGCGGTCAGGACCCCGATCGGGCGGGGCCATCCGGAGAAGGGCTACTACAAGGACACCCATCCCAACGAGCTGCTCGGCCGGTGCTACACCGAGGTGATCGAGCGCGCCGGCATCCCTCCCGGCGAGGTCGAGGACGTCGTGACCGGCTGCGTGCAGCAGTACGGCGAGCAGATGTTCAACGTCGGCCGCAACGCCTGGCTGCAGGCCGGGCTTCCGGTGGAGACGCCGGCGACGACCGTCGATCGCCAGTGCGGCTCCGCCCAGCAGGCGGTCAACTTCGGCGCGGCCCTGGTGGCCTCCGGCACCCACGACTGCGTGATCGGCTCGGGGGTCGAGCACATGGGCCACGTCCCCATGGGCGTCGGCTTCAACTGGGTCGACGAGGTCGGCACGCCCTGGCCGCAGGAGCTCATGGACCGCTACAACCTCGTGCCGCAGGGGATCAGCGCCGAGATGATCGCCGACAAGTGGGAGATCCCCCGCTCCGAGCTGGACGAGCTGGGCGTCCGCTCCCACCAGCTGGCTCACCGGGCGACCGAGGAGGGTCGCTTCGAGCGCGAGATGATCCCGTTCACGGTCAACGGCGACACCTACGTCACCGACCAGGGCATCCGCCCGGAGACCACCCTCGAGCGGCTGGCCGAGCTCAAGCCGGCGTTCAAGCCCGACGGCAAGATCACGGCCGGCAACTCGTCCCAGATCTCCGACGGGGCTGCGGCCGTCCTGATGATGTCGCGCGAGAAGGCCGAGGAGCTCGGCCTCGAGCCGCGCGCCCGGATCATGGACCAGACCACCGTGGGCGTCGACCCGGTCATCATGCTCACCGGCCCCATCCCGGCCACCCAGAGGCTCCTGGAGCGCAACGGACTGCGGATCGACGACATCGACCTGATCGAGATCAACGAGGCGTTCGCCCCGGTGATCGCGGCCTGGCGACGGGAGCTCCAGCCCGACATGGACCGCGTGAACGTCAACGGCGGCGCGATGGCGCTCGGCCACCCGCTCGGCTCCACCGGCGCGAGGCTGATCACAACGCTGCTGCACGAGCTCGAGCGCTCCGATCGCGAGACCGGCCTGGTCACCATGTGCTGCGGCGGTGGCCTGGGGACCGGGACGCTGATCCAGCGGGTCTAGTCGGAGTCGGCGCGCCGGACTGGCCTCGGCGGCGCCGGGGCTATGCTCGCCGCACGTGGACGAGCTCGGCGCACCCATCTCCTACGAGGTGCTCGAGCCGGGCACCCCGGTGTTCAGCCGTGACGGCGCCCGGGTGGGCACGGTGGAGCACGTGCTCGCCGCGGAGGGCGAGGACATCTTCGACGGCATCGTGATCGGCACCTGCTCCGGCCCGGGCGACTGGCGGTTCGCCGATGCCGAGCAGGTGAAGTCGATCCACGAGCACGGGGTGACCCTGACCCTGGAGGCGCGTCGGTGCCGCGACCTCCCCGACCCCAGTCCCAACCCGCCGGCGATGCGCGTCGATCCGTCCTGGGGCGGGTCCGTGGAGGAGCGCCTGATGGAGAAGCTGCGCCGGGCCTGGGACCTGCTCTCAGGCAACTACTGACCGCGCCGCGCGCGGGCGCGGGGAGGGCCGACGAGGACGAGCGCCCCCAGCGCCAGGCCGGCCTCGGCGGCGTGGCCGCCGGGCAGCTCCAGCAGTGCCGCCGCTCCCCGGCACGACCTCAGCCGAGCCGGGGGGACGCGGTGGTCGACCCGCACCACGCTGCCCGCCCGGTCCAGCCAGACCAGGTCGATGTCGAAGCGCATCCCGAAGGTGTGCGCCGACCGGGTGCCCGGCAACAGCAGCCCGAGGCCGGAGCGCGGGACCGCCAGGCCGGCGAGCCCCACCAGGCGTGCGCGGAAGCCGCGGGCCGCCCGCACCTCGAGCCCCGGGCGCGCCGGGACCCGGGGGCAGCGCCGCAGCCGTCTCGGGATGTCCCCTCGGGGGGCCACCGACGGGGGAGCCCTCGCCCCGGTCGCCCTCGCCCCGGCGGGCACGCCTAGCGACCCGCGCCGGGGTGGAACGCCGGCCAGGGGCCGCCCGGGGTCGCGCGTGCCGTCGAGGTCGTACTACGATCCCGGCGCCGTGGATCTCACGCTGTCGCCCGAGGAGGAGGCCTTCCGCGACGAGCTGCGCTCGTGGCTCACCGACAACCATCCGGGCTCCGAGCCGTCGGGCGACGAGTCGGGCTTCCAGTTCCGCCGCGACTGGCAGCGCCGGCTCTACGACGCAGGGTGGGCCGGTGTCTCCTGGCCCCGAGAGTACGGCGGCCGCGGCGCCACGCTGGTGGAGCAGGCGATCTTCAACGAGGAGCTGACGCGCGCCCGATCGCCGTCGCTGGTCAACGTGCTGGGGCTGGCGATGGGCGGCCCGACCGTGATCGCCCACGGCACCGACGAGCAGAAGGAGCGCTATCTGCAGCCGATCCTGTCCGCCGACGAGATCTGGTGCCAGGGCTTCTCCGAGCCCGACTCGGGCTCCGACCTGGCCTCGCTGAAGACCCGTGCCGTGCGGGACGGCGACGAGTGGGTGGTGACCGGCCAGAAGGTGTGGACCACGCTGGCCCACCATGCCAAGTGGTGCATGCTGGTGGCGAGGACGGACCCTGAGGCCCCCAAGCACAAGGGCCTCACGTACTTCCTCATGGACATGGAGCAGGACGCCGTCCAGGTCCGGCCGCTCACCCAGATCACCGGCGAGGCGGAGTTCAACGAGCTGTTCCTGGAGGAGGCCAGGATCCCGCACGAGAACATCGTCGGCGGCGAGGGAAACGGGTGGAACGTCGCCATCACGACCCTCATGCACGAGCGGGCGACGCTGGCCTTCGGACTCCAGATCCAGGTCAAGATCGCCCTGAGGGAGCTGTTCGACCAGGCTCGCTCCACCCGGGTGAACGGGTCGTCCGCGGTCGAGGACGACATCGTGCGCCAGCGGCTGGCGCAGCTGTACATAGAGTCCGAGGTGCTTCGGCTCAACGCCTACCGCGGCCTGACCGCCACCATGAAGTACGGCGTGCCGGGGCCGGAGGGCTCGCTGGGCAAGTGGCACTGGTCGGATGTCAACCAGTCCCTCACCGAGCTGGCCATGGACCTGGCCGGCCCGCGCGCGCAGCTGCAGGACGAGAAGTGGACCTACCGCTTCCTGCGCGCCCGTGCCAACTCGATCGAGGGTGGCACCACCGAGATCCTCAAGAACATCGTCGCCGAGCGGGTGCTGGGCCTCCCGCGGATGCGCTAGGCGCAGGGTGAACTTCGACTTCAACGACGAGCAGCGGGCGATCAAGGAGGCCGCCCGCGAGATGCTGTCCAGCCGCTACCCGCTGGCCGAGGTGAGGCGCCTGGCTGAGGACGAGCGCGGGTTCACCGACGAGCAGTGGGCCCAGCTCACCGAGCTGGGGTGGCCGGGAATCTTCGTGCCCGAGCGCCTGGGGGGGCAGGGACTGGGGATCGTGGAGCTGGTCATCCTCCAGGAGGAGCTGGGCTACGCCCTGGCTCCGACGCCGTTCTTCTCCAACCTCTGCGCCGGCTTGGTCCTGCAGGGCGCCGGCGAGGAAGAGCAGCAGGAGCGCTGGCTGCGGCCGCTGGCCGCGGGCGAGCGGCGCGGGACGCTCGCCGTCCAGGACGAGGACGGGGGCGAATGGCTCCAGGGCACCTCGCTGGTGGCGGAGGACTCCAAGCTCAGCGGCACCAAGGTCGCCGTGCCCGACGCGGAGAGCGCCGACTTCATCATCGTGGCTGCGCGGGGCCGGCCCCATCTGGTCGAGGCCGGCGCCGAGGGGCTGACGATCACCCCCACGCCGGGCATCGACCCGACGCGCAAGCTCTACAGCGTCCGCCTGGACGGGGTCGAGGCTCAGCCCCTGAGCTCGGAGGGCCCGGAGCTGCAACGCGCCCGCGACGCCATCCCGACCGCGCTGGCGGCGGAGTCGACCGGCGTCGCGCAGCGGGCGATGGAGATGGCGGTCGAGTACGCCAAGGAGCGAAAGCAGTTCGACCGCCCGATCGGCTCCTACCAGGCGGTGTCGCACCGATGCGCCGACATGCTGCTCGAGGTGGAGGGCGCCCGCTCGACCACGTACTACGCCGCCTGGGCGCTGGATCACGAGCCCGAGACCGCGCCACTGGCCGCTTCGATGGCCAAGGCCTACGCGTCGGAGGCAGGCTGGCGGGTGACCGCCTCGTCCCTGCAGGTCCACGGCGGCATCGGCTTCACCTGGGAGCACGATCTCCACTTCTTCCTCAAGCGGGCCAAGGCCAACGCTCACGCCTTCGGCGACTCCCGAACCCACCGCGCCCGTGTGGCCGAGCTGGTCGGGCTCTAGCCCGACGCCGGTCGCGGTTTGACAGCGCCGGCCGGCTGCGCTCGAATCGCGGGATGCCGCAACGCGGCCCGTCACTCGACGACCGCCTTCTGATCGGCGGGATGCTGGGCGCGGGACTGGGCGCCGTGGTCGGCCTCGGCGTGTTCGGCGGCATCCTGTTCGTGCCCGTCCTGCTGGCCGTCGTCGGGGCGTTCGTCGGCGTGACGATCGCCGGCGGTGACCAGGTGGCCGCCGGATCGAGCCGACGTCGACGCCCCGCCCGCACGGGCTCGCGGGCCCCGTGGCAGGCGGCGCCGAGCATCCGCCGACCGTCCTGGCCGGGCGTGCCCGCGCTCGGGCGCAGGTCCCGGTCGCCCACGGCCCAGTCCGCCGGCAGGCCCCGCGTTACCGGGCCGGTGCGGATCTCGGCCCCGCGACCGGATCTGCCGCCGGTCGACGTGAACACCGGCGACGTCGAGGACCTCACGCGCCTGCCCGGCGTGGGGCGCGCCGCCGCGGCGCGCATCGTGGCCCATCGCGACCGGCACGGCGCGTTCGGCTCGCTGCGCGACCTCGAAATGGTCGAGGGCTTCGACCAGGCGCGGGTGGCTCGGCTGGCGCCGCGCGCGATCCTGTCCGCGCCCGCGCCGTTCAGCCCGGACGGCGCTCCGCGCGACGGAGAGGGGCCCGAAGCGGACGGGCCCGCCCCGATCTCGGGCTAGCCCAGCCGGCCGCCGACGAACTGGGTGAGCCCGGTGATCCGGCGGCGGATCTCACGGAACCCGCGGGCGCGCAGTGCGTCGGTGATCTCGTCGCGGTCGAACATCCGCATTCCGCTGCGGGCTCCGGCCAGACCGTCGAGGGCGCGCAGCGGCACGGACCGGGTTCGGCAGGAGGTGAAGATGGCGATCCGCCCGCCGCCGGTCAGCACCCGCGTCATGTGGTCGAGCGCGGGGAACGGCTCGGCGAACAGGTGCAGCGCCGCGAAGCAGCAGACGGCGTCGAAGCTCCGGTCCCGGAAGGGCAGCGTGACGGCGTCGCCGCGCACGTAGGCGACGTTGGGGGCGCCGGTGTCGCGGACCGCGCGCGCCAGCATCGTCGGCGACGCGTCGATGCCGACCGCGAGCCCGACCGGGCCCACCGCCCGGGCGAACTCGCGCGTGAAGTTGCCGGGGCCGCAGGCCACGTCGAGAACGCCGTCCCCCCTCCCGAGGCCGAGCAGCAGCCGCGCGATGCGCTGCTCCTCGGCCATCCCGGGACCGAACACCCCCTTGGCGAGCCGGCCCAGCGCGGGGCGCCACCACCGCTCGTAGATCGCCGGGACCATTCCGGTGAGCATGAGGTCCTGGGCCGGGCCGGTCGAGCGGGGCGACCGCTGACCGACCAGGTCCAGGTAGCGGTCGTGGATCGTCGGCTCGGCGTCGCGCAGCGCGGGCTCGAGCAGGGCGAGGGCTCGGCCCACCGCTGAGGGCAGGCCGGTGGCCGCCTCCATCAGGGCTCGGCGGCCAGCGAGGGAAGGGGCGGGAGGGTCTCCTCGCCGAGCTCGTCGCGGACCTCGCCGGTCACCGCCAGGCGGTCGAGCCTGGCGATCTCGCGCTCGCCCTCGAGGCGGGCCGGGTGGTCGGGCGGCAGGGCCCGGATCAGCGCGGCGATGCGGTTGCGCAGCTGGAGCGCGAAGTGCGGGGTGGAGGCGCCCATGAGCTGGCGGACCTCCTCGACCGTCACCTCGTGCCCGGGGCGCCGCCGGGCGGGATGCTCGGCCTCGCTCACGACGAGGGGGGCTTGGCGGCGGGCGCGTTGACCGGGACGATCTCCAGCAGCGCGTCGATGCGCGACTGGTCGGTGATGGAGATCGCCTTGGCGTCGCCGATCAGCCAGCCGTGGTTGTAGACGCCGCGCACCGGATCGCGCTCGTAGCCGGGCTGGATGTCCAGCAGATACTGGACCAGCGGGGTGGAGAGGCCGCCTCCGTCGACGAGCAGCAGCGGCCCGTACGTCCCGCTCGCCGACAGCGGCGCTGCCGCCGCTGCGTCCAGCGGGCGCTTGGAGCTGGCGAACACCAAGCCGTGCCCGGGGTCCACCACGCCCCAGCCGAAGGCGCCGTCCACGAACCGGGCGAAGGCGATCGAGGTGGCCACCGGCCCGCGCCCGGCGATCCGGCGCACGGTGCCAAGCCGGCGCAGTCCGGACATGACCCGGGGCGAGATGACATCGGGCGGCCCCAGCACGTAGATCTTGGGCTGCTGGTGGGCTTTCAGGGCGGCCACCGTCTCAGACGGAATGCTGTCCCGGCGCACGTAGAGGACCGGGTCTCCGCCCTTGGCCGCCCAGGCCGCCGCGGGCATGGCGTACTCCGGCTGCTCGGCGGACGCGATGATCACGCGGTCCGAGGTCTTCCCGGCCGCGGCGGACTGGAGGCGGTCGATCTCCCGGGCGATCGCGAAGGGATTGCGCCCCCCGACCTCGACCACCTTGCGGTCGCCGGGCTTGGCCGCCGCCCCGACCCGGATCACCTGGGCCCCGGCCGCGGCCCGGGAGCCCGTGGGGTGGAGGCTGTCCAGGGCGTCGGAGGTGGCCTTGGGCATGTCGCCGCCCTGCGTGAGCAGGACCGGCGCGCGTATGGGCGGCGACATGAACACGGAGGCCGCGATCGCCGACGCCCAGTCGTCGGAGTCGACCAGGGCCACGGCGCGCGGACGCTGCGCCGCGGCGCCGCCCGAGAACACCGCGAGGGCGACCCCGGCGGCGTCGGCGGTCGGGTCCGCGCCTCCGACCCGGGTCGTGTTCTTGGTCGCGAAGCCGGGGAAGCCGAGCGCCACCGACGCCTTCTCGTCCTTGCCCTGCTGGCCGAGCGTCGGTCCGTTGCTCAGGTCGGCCCCGCCGCCGCACCCCGGCATCGCGACGGCCGGGACCGCGAGCGCGGCGAGGGTGGCGAGCAGCCGGCGGGGCATCGCGGCGGACCATAGCGGGCCGGCTGACGGCGGCCGCCGGTGGCCTCGGTCGGGCGCACGCCGGCGTTCACCGACGTCGTGCCGCAGCCGCCCGAGCCCCGGCGGCGGCTAACCTGGCTGGCCGATGTCCGACGTCTCCACCCGCAATCGCGTCCGCATCGAGGTCGATCGCCAGCTCTGCTACGGGTTCGGCGACTGCGTGGACAGCCTGCCCGAGGTGTTCGCGCTCGACGAGGAGGACACGGCCACGGTGATCGACCCCGACGCGGCCCCGCTGGACGACATCCTCGAGGCGGCTCAGAACTGCCCGGTGGACGCGATCATCGTCACCGGCGAGGACGGCGAGCAGCTCTACCCGTAGGCGCGACGAGCGCCCCCGGGGACCGCGCGCTGACCGGGCCCGGGCGGCGGGCGGCGCGATGGGGTGGGCTAGGCTTCGACTTCCCAACCCCGACGCCGAGGAGGATGCGATGCCTGGTATTGCGGGGCGCATGTCCACCGTCATCAAGGCGAAGATCTCCAGGCTGCTCGACCGCGCCGAGGACCCGTCCGAGACGCTCGAGTACAGCTACCAGAAGCAGATCGAGCTGCTCCAGAACGTCAAGAAGGGCATCGCCGACGTCGTCACCTCGAAGAAGCGCCTCCAGCTGCAGTCCCAGAAGCTCGAGCAGAGCGTGGTCAAGCTGGACACCCAGGCCCGGCAGGCGCTATCGGCCGGCAACGAGGAACTCGCGCGCACCGCGCTCGAGCGCAAGCAGATCGCCCAGACCGAGCTGCAGTCGCTCGACCAGCAGGTGTCCGAGCTCGAGCAGCAGCAGGCCCAGCTCACCGAGAACGAGAACCGGCTGCGCTCGAAGATCGAGGCGTTCCGCACCAAGAAGGAGGTCATCAAGGCGCAGTACTCGGCCGCCGACGCCCAGGTCAAGATCTCGGAGGCGGCGACCGGCGTGGGGGAGGAGATGGCCGACGTCGGCCTGGCCATGCAGCGCGCCATGGACAAGACCGAGAACCTGCGCGCGCGGGCGTCGGCGGTGGAGGAGCTGGAGAAGGCCGGCACGTTCGAGGACCTCACCCAGCTGGGCTCCGGCGAGGACGACATCGACCGTCAGCTCAAGGAGCTGACCACCGACAGCGCGGTCGACAACGAGCTGGCCAGGATGAAGACGGAGCTCGGCAGCGGCGGCGCGGGCGCCCCGGCGATCGAGGCGGGCGGCGAGAGCGGCCGCCCGGAGGAGTCGCGGTGATCGTCCGGATCGCCACGGAGGACCAGTACGAGCTCTCCGACGACCACGCCCCGCGGCTCAACGAGCTCGACAACGCAATCGTCGACGCGGTCCGGGCGGGCAACGACGGCACCTTCCGCCAGCTGCTGGGCGAGATGCTCGCCCTCGTGCGCGACAAGGGGCAGGTGGTGGACGACGACGACCTGCGCGAGTCGGAGGTGATCCTGCCGCCGCCCGACCTGACCTTAGAGGAGGCGGCCGAGGAGTTCAGCGGCGAGGGGCTGATCCCCGGCTGAGGCCGATCAGCGCCGCGGGCGGCGGGTGCGCGACCGCTCCTCCTGGCGCTCCACCACCTGCGCGATCAGCCGCAGGATCTGCTCGGAGCCCTCGGCCCGGGCGTGGCCGGTCTCGAACGCCTCGCGCCACTGCCGCACCCCTCCCTCGTCCGCCAGCCGGTTGAAGTCGGCCCGCGGGATCGAGACGCGCACGCGAGCGTCGACCGCCATGTCCTTGGTGATCCGCGGGCCGGGCATCTCCACCCGGTAGAGCTGGACGTCGCCCCGCGCGCGCAGCTCGAGGCCGCAGACCAGCTTGAGGTTGGCCAGCGCCGGCACCTCGGCCAGGAAGCGGCGTACCGCGGTGTCGATCAGGGTCCGGGTGTCGGCGGCCACCGCAGGGCGAGCCTAGCGCAGGCTGCGCCCTAGATCCGGTGGCGATGGAGCAGCTTCTTGCCGATGACCATCCGCTGGATCTCGGAGGTTCCCTCGCCGATAAGCAGCAGCGGCGCGTCGCGGTAGAGGCGCTCGATCTCGTACTCCTTGGAGTAGCCGTAGCCGCCGTGGATCCGGAAGGCGTCCTCGACACACTCCTTGCCCGCCTCGGAGGCGAACAGCTTGGCCATCCCTGCCTCCAGGTCGGAGCGCTCGCCCGCGTCCTTGAGCCGGGCGGCCCTCAGCGTGAGCAGGCGAGCCGCGTCGACCTTGGTGGCCATGTCCGCCAGCTTGAACTGGATGGCCTGGTGGTCGGCGATCTGCTTGCCGAACGTCTTGCGCTCCTGCGAATAGCGCAGGCCCAGCTCCAGCGCGCGCTGGGCGATGCCCACCCCCCGGGCGGCCACGTTGACCCGGCCGACCTCCAGCGCGTCCATCATCTGCACGAAGCCCTGCCCCAGACCGGCGTCCTCGCCTCCGAGCACGTTCTCGCCCGGGGAGCGGTACCCGTCGAACACCAGCTCGGTCGACTCCACACCCTTGTAGCCCAGCTTCTTGATCTTCGGGGGGATGGTGAACCCGGCGTACTCGCCCGTGTTCTCCGCGACGCCGGGCTCCTTCTCGGCGATGAAGCAGGTCATCCCGCGATAGGGCGGCTCCGCCTTGGGATCGGTCCGGACCAGCACGAAGACGACGCCGGACATCAGGCCGTTGGTCACCCACATCTTGGTGCCGTCGATCTGCCAGGTCCCGTCGTCCTGCTTGACCGCCCGCGTCTTGATCGCCTGCACGTCCGAGCCGCACTCGGGCTCCGACAGGGAGAAGGCGGCCCGCAGCTCGCCGGTCGCCATCCGCGGCAGATACCTGTCCTTCTGCTCGTCGGTGCCGAACTTCATCAGCAGGTAGGAGCCGATGAAGTGGGTGTTGACGATCCCCGAGATCGAGATCCAGCCCCGGGACAGCTCCTCCACGATCATCGCGTACGTGGTCAGGTCGAGCCCCATCCCGCCGTAGTCCTCGGGGATCGTCACCCCGAACAGCCCGAGCTCCATCATCTGCTCGACGATCGGCGCGGGGAACTCGTCCTCGTGGTCGTAGTGCTCGGCGCTGGGGATGATCTGCTCGTCCACGAACTGGCGCACCATCTCGGTGATCGCCTTCTGCTCGTCGGTCTTCTCCAGGTACGACTGGGCGGCTACTGCCATGCGGGTTGCGCTCCGGGCTCGGGTGTCGCTGATCCGAGCCGGAGGATACCGGCGGGGACCGTGCCGCCTCGGCGCCGTGGGCGCCGGCGGACTAGTGCGCCACCGCCACCCCCAGCCACACGATGGCCAGCGTGGAGAGGAAGATCCCGGCGTCGAGGACCTGCAGGTCCGGCCGACGCATGTGGGCGACCACCAGCGCCGCGACCACGGCGACGAGCGCGAGCTTGACGTGGAGGGCCGGGTCGCCCCACTGGTGGAAGTGGGTGGCCATCGCGCCGCCGGTGGCGGCCAGCACCGCGATGGAGATCAACGTGCCGTAGCCGAAGCGACGGGCGATCGCCCGCATCGGCCCGCCGTCGGCCGCGCCGCGCAGGACGGGCACGACGGTGCCCGCCAGCAGGAGCTGGCCGCCCAGGAAGAAGGCCATGGCCACGAGGTGCAGCCAGCGGATGACGTCCCACACGGCCGGCGATCCTAGTCGCCGCCGCCGCTAGCCTCGTCGCGTGAACTTCGCGCGCGAAGTCCTCGACAGCGCCCGGCCCGACCGGAGGGCTCTGGTGGAGATCGCCGCCGACGGGTCGCGCCGCGAGCACAGCTTCGGCGAGATCGCCGAGCGCAGCGCCCGGGTGGCCGGGACACTCGCGGCTCGGGGAGTCCGCCGCGGCGACGTGGTGATGACCCTGGTCGGCAACCGCCCCGAATGGGTCGACACCATGATGGGGTGCTTCCGGCTGGGGGCGGTCGCGCTGGCCTGCACCGAGCAGCTGCGGGCCCGCGACCTGCGGCAGCGGATGGAGGCCGCCCGGCCGGCGCTGATCGTCGCCGACCGGCGCGACCTGCGCGAGCTGTCGGCGGCGCGGCCGGCGTGCGAGGTGCTGGTGGTCCCCGACCGGTCGCTGTGGGCGGCGCAGCCGGAGCCCGCGATCGAGCTGGAGCCCGACGACCCCTGCCTGATCACCTTCACCAGCGGGACCGCCGGGGAGCCCAAGGGGGTGCTGCACGGCCAGCGCTACCTCAGCGGCCAGAGCCTCCAGGCCGAGCATTGGCTCGACGCGCGCCCCGGCGACCTCGTCTGGTGCACGGCCGCCAGCGGATGGTCGAAATCGGCCCGCAACTCGTTCATCGCGGCCTGGCTGCGCGGAGCCACCGCGCTGCTCCACGACGCCCGGTTCGATCCCGAGGAGCGCCTGGACCTGGTCGAGCGCGAGCGCGTGAACGTGCTGTGCATGGCCCCGACCGAGTACCGGGTGATCGCCAAGCGCGCCCGCCTGCGGCGGCTGCCCGGGCTGCGCAGCCTGGTGGCGGCGGGCGAGGCGCTCAACCCGGAGGTCCTGCGCGAATGGAGGGACGCCACCG
>Ga0126309_10000304_pt1 | contig 16672 bp, 20 predicted proteins | sample Plot56_FD_92541 | JGI IMG/M metagenome (GOLD analysis project Ga0126309, IMG submission 92541) | Serpentine soil microbial communities from UC McLaughlin Reserve, CA, USA - Plot56 | ecosystem: Environmental > Terrestrial > Soil > Grasslands | place: USA: UC McLaughlin Reserve, Lake County...
AGCGCGCCGGCCAGGCGCAGCGGCGCCCGGCGGGCGGGGGGCCGGCCGATGAACTCCAGCAGCACGACGCGCCGCCCCCCCGGCCGCAGGCCTTCGAGCGCCAGGAACGCCGCGGTTCCCGGCGCGTTCCTGATCAGGGCGACGAGCGGCGCGCGCCGGGTCGCCAGCCAGAGCAGCGCGCCGCGGACCGGCGCGGGCGCGCGCGGGAACGCGCGCGCCCCCCGCGGCAGCCGGCCGGCGACGGAGTCCTCGTGAGAGACGCACGGCGGGCCGATCATGGCCGCGTACCAGCCCGGGACCGGAATCGGCTCGCTCACGGCCCCTATCATCGCCGCATGCCGCTCCCGGGGACGGAGACGGAACGCGGGGCGCGCGAGCTGGGCCTGCTCAGCGTCGCCGCGCCCGTCTACAACGAAGAGGCGAGCGTCGGCGAGTTCCACCGGCGCGTCACCGCGGCGCTCGCCGGGCTGCCGTATGAGCTGATCCTGGTCGACGACGGTTCGACCGACGCCACGGGCGCGATCCTCGAGCGGCTGGCCGCCGAGGACCCCGCCGTCCGGGTCGTCCGGCTGTCCCGCAACTTCGGCCACCAGGCGGCGATCACGGCCGGGCTCGACCACTCCCGGGGCGACGCCGTCGTGATGATCGACGCCGACCTGCAGGATCCGCCCGAGCTGATCGGAGAGATGCTCGAGCGCTGGCGCCATGGCGCCGACGTCGTCTTCGCGGTCCGCAGCACGCGGGCCGGGGAGACCCGTCTGAAGCTCGCGACGGCGCGCTGGTTCTACCGGCTGTTCGCCCGCCTTGCCCAGGTCGAGCTGCACCAGAACGCCGGCGACTTCCGGCTGCTCGACCGGCGGGCGCTCGATGCGCTGCTGTCGATGCGGGAGCGGAACCGGTTCCTGCGCGGGATGTCGAGCTGGGTGGGTTTCGAGCAGGCGGCCGTCCACTACGAACGCGACGCCCGGCACTCCGGGGAGACGAAGTACACGCTGCGGCGGATGGTCAGGTTCTCCCTCGACGCCGTGTCGTCGTTCTCCCACGTCCCGCTCCAGGCGGCGACGGTGCTCGGGTTCATCTTCTCCCTGGTCGCCTTCCTCGCGATCCCGGTGGCGATCGCGTTCCGGATCGCCGGCGAGTTCGTCCCGGGCATCACCACGGTCCTGATGGTGGTCCTCCTGCTCGGCGGTATCCAGCTGATCACGGTCGGGATCATCGGCGAGTACCTCGGCAGGGTCTACGACGAGGTCAAGCGGCGCCCGCTCTACGTCGTCAGCGACCGTCTCAACATGCCGCCCTCGCAGGTCCCGCGCGACCCCGAGTTCGCGCCCGACGCCGAACGGCTTCCCGCCGAGCGCTGACCGCCGCCCGCCGGACACCACGCCGCGTCGCCGTCCTCGGCGCGGGGATGACCGGCCTGGCCGCCGCCCGCCGTCTCGCCCGCGAGGGCGCCCGGGTTGACGTCTACGAGCGCTGGCCGGGGCTCGGCGGCCAGGTCGCGACCATCGACGTGGGTGACGGGCGGCTCCTCGAGCGCTACTACCACCACCTCTTCACCAGCGACGTCCACATCGCGGCGCTGTACGAGGAGCTCGGCATGGACGGCGCGATCGAGTGGCTCCCGTCGAGCGTCGCGATGTTCGCCGAGGGCCGCAGCCACCCGTTCACCACCCCGGTGGACCTGCTCCGGTTCCGGCCGCTGAGCCCGCTCGCGAGGGTCCGGATGGGAGCCTCGGTCGTGGCGCTCCAGCGCCTCGGGCGGCGGGCCGAGCCCTACGAGCGGGTCACCGCTCACGACTGGATCACGCGGCGGATGGGGCGACAGGCGTGGGAGAAGGTCTGGGGTCCGCTGCTGCGCGGCAAGTTCGGCAACCGCGCCGAGGACATCTCGATGGCCTGGCTGTGGAAGAAGCTGACGCTGCGGCGCCGGATCGACGGGGCGGAGGCGAGTCAGGAGATGCTCGGCTACCCGCGGGGCGGCTGGCAGCCGCTGCTGGAGCGCCTCCGCGAGGAGGTCGAGTCACACGGGGGCCGGGTCCTGATCGACCGGCCGGCGGCGCGCCTGGAGCGCGACGGCGACGGCATCGAGGTCGCCTACGCGGGCGGGGGAGCGTTCCGCCGCGGCCACGACCCGCGCGGTTACGAAGTCGAGGGGACCGAGTCCTACGAGGCGGTCCTGGCGACGGTTCCGAGCGATGTGTTCTCGCGCCTCCTCGGACCGCGCCTGGAGGCCGAGATCGGCCCCGGCTACCTGAACCGGCTCGACTCGATCGAGTACCACACCGCGCTCTGCGTCCTGCTCGAGCTCGACCGCCGGTTCTCGCCCTTCTACTGGACCAACGTCGCCGACCCGGACCTCCCGTTCGTCGGCCTGATCGAGCAGACCAACCTGATCCCGCCGGAGCGCTACGGCGGCCGCCACTTCCTCTACGTCGCCAACTACCTCGAACCCGGCGACCCTCTCCTCGGCCTCGGCTACGACGACCTGCTCGCGGCCTACGAACCGGGTCTGCGCCGGGTCAATCCGGACTTCGCGACGGGCTGGGTGCGTCAGCGGTGGGTGTTCCGCGAGCCGGCCGCCCAGCCGGTGGTCACGGTCGGCTACGAGAACCGGATCCCGCCGCTGCGGACCGGGGCGGCGAACCTGGTCCTCGCAAACACGACCCAGATCTATCCCGAGGACCGCGGCACGAACTACAGCGTGCGGCTCGCCGGGGACGCCGTGGAGGCGCTCGACGCGGCCGCTCAGAGGTCGTAGCGGGCGAGGTCCTCGTCGAGCCGGGCGGCGTCCTCACCCGCCGGCGCGGCGGGGTCGGGCCCCGCCGGGGCCGGGGAGCGGCGCCAGCGTCTGACCCCGAACGCCAGCGCGCCGACGGCGGCGGCAAAGCCCAGCACCGGCACCAGGTAGGCGGCGATCCCGAAGCCGTCGTTCTCGGGCAGGGCCAGTACCGAGGGCCCGTACTCGGCGACGAGCGCATCCTTGATCTCCTCCTTGCTGTCGCCACGGGCGATCCGGGCCCGGATGAAGGCCCGCTCGCGCTCGGCCTGCGGGGCCTCGGAGAGCTCGAGCAGGGTGCCGCAGATCGGGCACATCACCTCGTCCTCGACGTCGGGCAGGGTCGTCTGGGGCTCGGCCGCCAGGGCGGCCGGGGCCACGGCGAGGATCAGGGCGATCGCCGCCAGCGCCCTCATCCGGGAGCCCCCGGCAGGAGCGGCTCGACCTCGCGGGCCAGGTACTCCTCGTCGACCGGGCCGCGCCGGGCGAGCCGGAGCCGGCCCCGAGGATCGACCAGGAAGGTCTCCGGCACCCCGGTCGTGCCCCAGGCCTCGGCGGCATCCCCATCCGGGTCGCGCAGGTGCGGGTACTCCAGGCCGTACGCGCGGACGAAGTCGCGCCCGTCGCCGCTCAGATCCTGGGTGTCGATGCCGAGGACCGTGAAGTGGCGAGCCCGGTTCGCGCGGTGGAAGGCGGCGAGGTCAGGGGATTCGGCCCGGCACGGGTCGCACCACGACGCCCAGAAGTTGACCAGCACCCATTTGCCCCGGTAGTCGCGCACCGAGCTCGCGCCGCCGCCGGCCAGCAGCGGCAGCGGCTCGTCGGGCACGGTCGCCCCTTGGTCGAGGCCACTGTCGCCCTTCTGCAGCAGGCCGAAGCCGAGCAGCCCGATCACCGCGAGGACGGCGAGGAACGCCGTGAGGGAGCGCGCGCTCACGCGGCACAGGCTAGATTGCGACCGATGGCGACCTCAGCGGGCCCCGGGCCCGAACTGCTCGACCGCGAGGCCATCCAGGATGCGTACCTCGCGGCGTGGAACGCCGGCGACGCCGAGGCCGTCGCCGCGTTCTTCACCGACGACGCGACCTACGATGACCGCGGCGTCGCCGAGGTGGCGGCCGGTCGAGCGGCGATTCGCGACCACGTCGCCTCGGTGATGGCCGCGTTCCCGGACCTGCGGTTCGAGGTCGTCCGGGTCGCCCACGGCGGGGACTTCAGCGCCGGCGAATGGCGCGGGGAGATGACCCACACCGGAACCTTCTCGGGGCTGGCGCCGACGGGGCGGCGGATCGTCTCCGAGGGGGTCGACGTCGCCACCTACGGCGCCGACGGGAGGATCATCCATCTGGTCAGCCACTACGACGCGGCGGCGATCATGCGCCAGGTCGGGCTGCTCCCCGACCACGGGTCGCCGGGCGAGCGCGCACTCGTCGCCGCCGCCTCGATCGTCGGTCGCGCCGCCCGTAGAATCAGGCCCGCGCGGACGTAGCTCAGCTGGTAGAGCGCGAGCTTCCCAAGCTCGAGGTCGCGGGTTCGAGACCCGTCGTCCGCTTGTCCCTCAGCGGTGCGAGGCGAGCTCCGAGCGCGGTGCGAGGCCGACCCTGTGGGCCTCGAACCAGCCCCGCATGGCGTCTCTGTCGCGTGCGAAGCGTCCGGGGCGGAGCCACGCCAGGGCCCCGAACCCCAGCCATCGGGCGCCCGCTCCGGCCAGGTTGAGGAGCGCGACCAACCGCGTCACCGCGAGCCCGCGTCTGCGCAGCAGCCAGCCGTAGGTGCTGCGCAGCCAGCGGTCAGTCGTGGCCTCCCCCCACGACTGCCGCGTCGAGGCCCCGCCGACGTGGCGGACTCGCGCCCGAGGCACATAGCGGGTGGTCCAGCCGCGCCGGGCGAGCCGCCAGCCGAGGTCGAGGTCCTCCGCATACATCCACTGGGACTCGTCGAACCCCCCGGCTGCCTCCCAGGCTTCGCGGGTGAGGAGAAGAAAGGCTCCCACCGCCCAGTCGACCTCGCGTTCGCGCTCGGGATCCCAGCGTCCCTCCAGGCAGAGCGCGTCGCCGCTGCCGGGGAGCAGCCGGTAGAGGCCGAGATTGAAGAACAGGGTGAAGCCGACCGTGGGGAACGCGTAGACCGAGTGCTGGGTGGGGCCGTCGGGCGTGACCAGCCGGGGTGCGGCGGCGCCCGTGCCGGGGTGCTCCGCGGCCGCTGCCAGCAGGACCGCCAGAGCGCCCGGCTCGACCTCGATGTCGGCGTTTGCGGCCGCCAGGAACGGCGTCGCGGTGCGGGCGGCGACGAGGTTGACGGCGGGGCCGAAACCGAGATTCTCCTCTGCGGTGATCAGCTTCACCCAGGGGAAGCGCTCCCGGACCATGTCCGCCGAGCCGTCGCTCGACGCGTTGTCCACGACCCAGACCTCGGCCAGGTCCGCCGTGGAGTCGGCCTCCAGCGATCGGAGGCAGCGCTCCAGCAGGTCCCGGGTGTTCCAGGAGACCACCGCGACGGTGAGGGTGGTCATGCCCGGCAGCCGGTGAGGATCAACTGGAACGTCACGAAGGGGCGCAGCGGGGTGCGAAGGAGCGGACGGGCCAGTCGGTCCCAGCCGGATGGATCGCGGCGAACGCGCACGACTCTGTCGATAGCGGCGAGCTGTAGGCCGGCGCCCTGCAGCAGCCCGATCGCGTCGGCTGCCGTGAACCAGCGCAGGTGGTCCCGGTCGAAGATGCCCGATGCGCGGCGCGGCCACACCCCGCGGACACCGAGTTGCCAGAGCGTCTCCCAATGCCGGACGTTCGGCAGGCTGACGACCGCGGTGGCGCCCGGCTCGAGCAGCTCGGCGTAGGAGCGGAGCGCCGACCACGGATCGACCAGGTGCTCGAGGACGTCGGCGGCGATCAGGCAGTCGAAGGGACCGAGGGCCTCGAGCCGCGCCACGGTGCCCGGGTCGGCCAGGTCCCCCTCGACAACGTCGTCGAGCCGAGGGCGCGCCAGCTCCGCGTAGCCGGGATCGGCCTCGGCGCCAACCACGGTGGTGTCATCCCCCGCCCTCGCCTTCAGCGCCGCGCCGAGGGCTCCGGAGGAGCAGCCGAGGTCGAGGATCCGCCGCGCCTCGACCGGCACGTGCGCCTGCACCTCCTGGCGAGGGTTCTCGTAGGCCGGGGCTCGGACGGAGCGCAGCGCTTCCGCTCGGGGATCCTCGGCTGCCCCAGGCTCTGGCTCCGGCATCCGGCCAGCGTATTGCGTGTCGTCCACGTACTCCTGTGGAATCCTGGCGGCCTTCCATGGCCGCGGGCCCATGACGATTTCGTTTTCGAACTCACGCCGGCGACGCCGCTGATGGGCGCTACCCCCTCGGTCTCGGTGGTGATCGTCGCCTACGAGACGGCTGCCGAGCTGCGGCGGACACTGCCGGCGCTGCTTTCCGAGCTCGAGGACGGGGACGAGCTCATCGTCGCCGACAACGCGTCCTCCGACGGCTCGGCGGCGGTCGTCGCCGAGCTGGCGCCCGCGGCGCGGCTGATCGAGTTGGGCGAGAACACCGGTTTCGCCGCCGCGGCCGACACGGCTGCCGCGGCGGCCGGGGGCGACCTGCTCGTGATCCTCAACCCCGACGCCGCGCCGCAGCCGGGCTGGGGTGAGGCGATCCGCCGTCCGCTGGCGGAGGAGCGAGGGTGGCACGCGTGGATGGCGCTCGTCGCCTGCGACGGTGCGACCCGAGTCAACACCGTCGGCAACCCCGTCCACTTCGCCGGCTTCGCCTGGGCCGGCGGCCATGGCTCGCCGCTGCCCGCCTCGCCGCGGCCGACCGAGGTCCCGGCGGCGTCCGGCGCCTGTCTGGCGGTACCCCGGCGGGTCTGGCGCGACCTCGGCGGCTTCCCGCCCGAGTTCTTCCTCTACCACGAGGACATCGATCTCTCGCTGCGGCTCCGGTTGTTCGGCGGCAGGGTCGGGCTCGAGCCGGCGGCGGTGGTCGACCACGAGTACGAGTTCGGAGGTCTGGCGCTGAAGTGGCGCTGGCTCGAGCGAAATCGGCTCGCCTTCGTCCTGCGGGTCTACCCGGCCGCGCTCCTCGCGCTGGTCGCGCCGGCCCTGGTGCTGACCGAGGTCGCGCTCCTGCCGGTGGCCGCGGCGGGCGGCTGGCTGCCGCAGAAGCTGGCCTCTTGGGCCGACCTGGCCCGCTGGCTGCCGCGCCTCCTGCGCGAACGCCGCGCGATCCAGGCCCGGCGGCAGGTCTCCGCCCGCGAGTTCGCCGCCTGGCTGACCCCCGACCTCGACTCGCCCTACTTCGGCTCGGTCGGCCGTTCACGGGTCGTGCGGACCCTGTTGCGGGCCTACTGGCGGGGCGTGCTGGCGCTGCTGGGAGAGGGCGGCCCTAAACCGGCTGCGACGAGGGCCGGATCAGGATCTCGTTGACATCGACGCTCGGCGGCTGCTCGAGCGCGTAGAGCACCGCCCGCGCGATGTCGTCGTCGGCGAGCGCGCGGTCGCCGGGCCGCTGGTCGAAGAACGGCGTGTCAACCATCCCCGGCTCGATCAGGGTCACGCGGATCCCGTGGTTCTGGTGCTCCTGGCGGAGCTCGGCCCGCAGCGCCTCGCCCATCGCCGTGGTCGCCCACTTCGTCGCCGAGTAGACCGAGCCCGGCAGGGCGCGGCGTCCGGCGACCGAGCTCGTGATCAGGAAGTGGCCGTCCCCGCGCTCGAGCAGGTGGGGCAGCGTCGCCCGGATCGTCAGCGCGACGCCATAGACATTGGTGAGGATCATCGACCGCCAGTGCTCCGGGGACTCCTTGAGGAACCCTCGCGCCGCGCCGAAGCCGGCGTTCGCGAAGACGGCGTCGATCCGTCCGAAGCGGTCGAGCGCCGCGGCCGCCATCGCCTCGACCTGGTCCCACTCGGTGACATCGCAGCGGACGGAGAGCGCCCTCTCATCGCCCCCGAGCTCCGCGACCAGCTCCTCCAGGGCCCCGGCCCGGCGAGCGGCTAGGACCAGGCGATAGCCGCCGGCGGCGGCGCGGGCGGTCGCGGCCCCGATGCCGCTGCTCGCACCCGTGATCAGGAGGACTCGGTCGCCGTCGGGCATCGGCCGATTCTGACAGGCAGGCGACGGCGGGCCGGACGCGGCCCCTTGCGATAATCGGCGCCGCATGGATCCCGCCCGCAAGCGCAAGATTCGGCTGGTGGTGGCTCTCGGCGCCGCCGTCCTGCTCGCCTCCGCCCTCGTCTACACGTCGTTCACGGCGTCGACGGAGGCGCGCCAGCCGTCCGAGCTCTCGACGGCCTCCTCCGGCGAGCGGTTCGACCTCACGGGGCGGGTCGTCCCCGGCACCATCCGCCGCGACGGCGAGCAGCTCCGGTTCCGGGTCGCCGACCGCGACGATCCGACGAAGAGCCTTCCGGTGGTCTATTCGGGGACGGTCCCCGACCCGTTCCGCGGGGGGCGCGAGATCCTCCTCTCGGGGAAGCTCGACGGCGGCACATTCGCGGGCGATCGCGACGAACTGGTGACGAAGTGCCCGTCCAAGTTCACGGAGGAGCACGATTCATAGCCTCGGCCTCGCGGCCCTGGCGCTGGCTTTCCTGACCGCCGTCTACGCCGGCGTCGCAGCCCTGATCGGCGCCGCGCGCGGCGATCGCCGCTGGGTCGATTCGTCGCGCCGCGCGGTCTACGCCGTCTGCGCCCTGCTGACGGTCTGCGTCGCGATCGTCGAGGGCGCCTTCCTCACCGACGACTTCGGGTTCGCCCTGGTCGCCGACCACTCCTCGACGACCACGCCGGCGCATTTCAAGGCGACGGCGATGTGGTCGAGCCAGGCGGGGTCGCTGCTGCTCTGGGCCTGGGTCCTGTCGATCGCGTCGAGCGCCGTGCTGTTCGCGACCCGCAACCGGCACCGCGAGATCGTGCCCTACGCGACCGCGGTGCTGATGGGGCTCGGAACCTTCTTCATCGGGCTGATGTTGCTGGCCCCCGACGCGCGGCCGTTCACCCAGCTCTCGCCGGCTCCCGCCGAGGGCGCGGGCCTGAACCCGCTGCTGAGGCACTGGGCGATGCTCATGCACCCCCCGATGCTCTACTCGGGATACGTGTTCTTCTCGGTGCCGTTCGCGTTCGCGGTCGGCGCCCTGATCACCCGGCGCCTCGACGCGAGCTGGATCCGCACCACCCGGCGCTTCGCCCTGATCGCCTGGACGTTCCTCTCGATCGGCCTCCTGCTCGGCGCGTTCTGGTCCTACAACGAGCTCGGGTGGGGCGGCTACTGGGCCTGGGACCCGGTCGAGAACGCGGCGCTGATGCCCTGGCTGCTCGGCACGGCCTTCCTGCACTCGGTGATGGTCCAGGAGAAGCGGGGGATGCTGAGGACCTGGAACGTCTCGCTGATCGTCGCCACGTTCGCGCTGTCGCTGCTCGGCACCTTCCTGGTCCGTTCGGGCGTCCTTCAGTCGATTCACGCCTTCGGCGACTCGACCGTCGGGCCGCCGCTCCTCGGCCTGCTCGCGGTGGTGGTGATCGGGTCGACGGCGCTGATCGTCTGGCGCAGCCGCGAGCTCCGGGCAGAGCGGCGGATCGACTCACTCGCCTCCCGCGAGGCGGTCTTCCTGGTCAACAACCTGCTCCTCGTCTCGCTCTGCGCGGTGGTGTTCTGGGGCACCTTCTTCCCGCTCACCTCCGAGCTCTTCACCGGCGACGAGGCCTCGCTGGCGGCACCGTGGTTCGACCGCTACACGACCCCCGTCGCGGTTCTCCTCGTCCTCTTCACCGGCGTCGGGCCGCTGCTCGCCTGGCGCCGGGTGAGCTGGGGGTCGGCGCGGCGCGTCTTCCTCTGGCCGCTCGTCGCGGCGGGCGTCGCGCTCGCCGGGCTCGCGGCGTTCACCGACGCGGTCGGCGACGCCTGGGCGCTGGCCGTGTTCGTCCTCGCGGCCTTCACCCTGGTCGCCCTCGGGCAGGAGCTCTGGCGCGGCGCGGCGGCGCGGCGGCAGCTGTCGGGCGGCTCGGTGCCCGGATCAGTCCTTGCCGTCGCCGCCCGCAACCGGCGCCGCTACGGCGGCTACGTCGTCCATGCCGGGCTCGTCCTCCTGCTGGTCGGGATCGCCGCGTCGTCGAGCTTCCAGACGAACCGCGACGTCAGCCTGCGTCCAGGCGAGAGCGCCGAGGTCGGCGGCTACCGGCTCACCTACGAGCGGCCGACCGTCGACGTCACCAACGAGCGGGTCGCCTTCGGCGCGGTACTCGCCGTCGACCGGGACGGCGAGCGGGTCACGAAGCTCGCCCCGACACGCAACTTCTATCGTCCCAACGGAGAGCCGACCGGGCCGATCAGCTCCTACTTCGACGGCGAGGCCACGAGTGAGGTCGGGCTCCGGACCGGCCTGCGCCGCGACCTCTGGACGGCCGTCCAGCCCGACGTGAGGGCGGTGCAGCGGACCGCCGTCGCCGCCGATCGCGGCTTCCGCGACTGCCTCCGCGGCGAGCCCGGCACGCCCCCGGCCTGCGACGCCCTAGCGGCGTCAATGCGGGCCGCCGCCGCGAACCCGAGGCTGCGCTCCGCGGCGCTCGACCGCATCGCCCTGCTCCAGGGCGCGACGATCCGGCGGGTCGCCGAGAGCTTCGGTACCGGTCCCGCGCCGGCGACCTTCCGCGTGATCGTCAACCCGATGGTGAGCTGGCTCTGGATCGGCGCCCTCGTCGCGCTGGCCGGAGCGCTGATCGCCGTCTGGCCGGCTCCGGGGGCACGGCGGCGCCGGGTCAGCAGCCTCGCCGGGGCCCGTCTCGGACGCGGATTCTCGCGCGCCTAGATGGAGATCGTCTTCGGGCTCGTCCTGTTCGCGCTCGTCGCCGCGTTCGTGATCCGCCCGCTCCTCGGCGCCCGGCTGGTTGACGGGGGAGAGGACCCGCGGATCGCCGACCTCGAGGCCCGCAAGGAGGCGAAGTACCGCGAGATCCGCGACGCCCAGCTCGACCACGCCGCCGGCAAGCTGTCGGACGAGGACTTCAGGCGCCAGGAGGCGGAGCTCCGCGCCGACGCGGTGGCGATCCTGGACGGGCTCGAAGAGCTCCGTGGCGGTTCCGCCTAGACTGCGGGCCCATGTACGCGTTCCTGTCGGTCATCCAGGTGATCCTCTCGGTGCTGATCATCTTCCTCGTGCTTCTGCATTCGGGCAAGGACACGGGTCTCTCCGGCGCCTTCGGCATCGGCGGCGGCGGCAGCTCGTTCGGCGGGGGATCGATGGTCGAGCGCAACCTGGACCGCGCCACGATCTTCTTCTCGATCCTCTGGGCGCTCAACACCCTGGTCCTGCTGAAGATCTAGGCGGTCGGGATGCCGCGAGCTCGCGGCCGGGTGCTTGCGCTGGTCGTCGCGGTGTCGACGGCGCTGTCGGGGTGCGGGGGCGGGGGAGCGACCAGGTTCTCCGGCGAGGAGGCCGCAGCCGGAGGCGGCGGCGAGCTCGAGGCCGGGGTCGCCTCGCTGCCGGCCGAGGTCGATCCGCTGCGGGCCGAAGGGCCGTCCGAGCTCACGGTCGTGCGCCAGGTCTTCGAGCCGCTGGTCTCCCAGCTGCGACCGCCGTACGGTGAGGGGGAGGAGCGGCGCGGCCTCGCCCTCGGCTGGGAGGCATCGCCCGATCTGAGGGTCTGGCGGTTCCGGCTGCGCCCGGGCGTGGCCTTCCAGGACGGCGCTCGCCTGGACGCGGACGCCGTGGTCGCCAACGCCGAGCGCTGGCGGTCCGATCCCGCCGGGCTGGCGCTGCTGCCGGGCCTCGCCGCGGCGGATGGTCCAAATCCCGGCCTCGTCCGGCTGATCTTCGTGTCGCCGGCGCGGAGCCTTCCCGAGCAATTGGCCGACCCACGGCTTGGCCTGGTCTCGCCGCTGGCCATCGCGGACGGCGGAGCGTCGACGGCGGTTCGCGGGCTTCGGGCGGGATCGGGGCCGTTCGAGGTGCGGAAACGGGAGACCGACACCCTCGCGCTGACCCGCTTCCGGCGCTGGTGGGGGACCGGCCCGGGACTGGGTCCGGCGCTGGATGAGGTCGTCTTTCGGCGCCTGCCGGCGGCCCGGGCCCGGGCCCGGGCCCTGCGGGAAGGCGAGGTGAGGATGGTGACCGAGGTCCCGGCCCGATCCGCTGCCGCTCTGCGCCGCGACCCCCTCTTGGCCGTGCTCGGCGGCGCCTCCGGGCGGGCCTTGGCACACGAGCGGTCCGTGCACGGGATCCGCGGGCCGCGTCCGGCGCCGCTGTCGGGCGTCTGGCTCTCGCTGCTGGCGCCGGGTTGAGCGGTCGCCCGCGAAGCGATACTTGATCCATGGCGGGATCGCACGAGGAAGCTGTTCGGATCGTCTACGACGGCTGGGCCCGGGGCGACTTCCGGGCCGGCCTCGACGTCTTCGACCCGGATGTCGAGTTCGTGATGGGCCGCGGGTTTCCCGAGGCCGGCACATATCGCGGCACCGAGGAGCTCGCCCGCTACACGCGGGGGTTCCTCGAACCGTGGTCGCAGGTCGCGATCGAGCTCGAGGACCTCGTCTCCGCCGGCGACAACCTTCTCGCCGCGGTCCGCCAGCACGGGGTGGGAGGTGGGAGCGGCGCCGCGACCGACTTCCGCTATTTCCAGGTCTGGACCTTTCGCGACGGCCGCGTATTCCGGCTGGAGAACTTCCGCGAGCGTGCCGCCGCCGCGGCCGCCGCCGGGCTCGAGGCGTAGTTCACGCCCGCCGCCGGGGGCGAGGAATGAAGTGCGGCTGAGAGGAGTCGAACCTCCACGGCCCGTGAGGGCCACAAGGCCCTCAACCTTGCGCGTCTACCAGTTCCGCCACAGCCGCTTGAGGGCGGTTGATTCTAGAAGGGTTGAAACCGTCCGGCGGGGTGGCTAATCTCCGAACATGTGTTCGTGGGAAAGCAGACCCGCCCGCAGGGCGAACGGCGAGAAGGAGACCCGGTGGACCTGACCAAGCGGCAGCGCGAGATCTTCGACTTCATCCGGCGCTATGCCGCCAAGACCGGCTACCCACCGACGGTGAGGGAGATCGGCAAGGCGGTCGGGCTTCACTCTTCCTCGACGGTGCACGCGCACCTGGCCAACCTCGAGAAGGCCGGCCTGTTGCGACGCGATCCGTCGAAGCCGCGCGCGCTCGAGCTCCTGATCGACAAGGCGAAGAAAGCGGTCCGGCCCGGCCGCCTGCCGGTCGTCGGCAGCGTCGCCGCAGGCCAGCCGATCCTCGCCGAGGAGAACATCGAGGACTACATCGAGGTCCCGGACGTGATCGGCGGCGAGGACGGCGACTACGTCCTCCGCGTCCGCGGCGAGAGCATGAAGGACGCGGGGATCCTCGAGGGCGACTACGTGATCGTCCACCCGGCCGAGGACGCTCGTGATGGCGAGATCGTCGTCGCGCTGATCGGCGACGAGGCGACGGTCAAGCGGATCTTCCGGGAGCGGGACCACGTCCGCCTCCAGCCGGAGAACTCGGCGATGGAGCCGATCCTCACCACCGAGGCGAAGGTCCTCGGCAAGGTGACGGGGGTCTTCAGGAGCGTCTGATGGCGGTCGCGACGGCACCAGCGCGCAACCGCGGCACCAGCGCGGACGCGACGAGTCTTTCCGAGGAACGCGCGACGGGACGTTCGGCGCGGCTGTTCGAGCCATCCGGGTCGACGCTCGAGGACGTGATCCTCGGCGCTTGGGAGGACCTGGCGGCCGGCAGCCCGGCCGAATGCCCCGTCTGCCGCGGCCACCTCCGCATCCACGGCTGCCGCGACTGCGGCTCGGAGCTGAGCTAGCTGCTCCGTGCCTAGGAGCCAGCGGTCAGGTTCGCCACCTTGACCATGACGAGGCGCGGTCCGCGCACCGTCTGTGTGCCGGCCGAGTTATTGTCCCTGCAGGTGACGTTAAGTCCGGTTGCGAAGCCGCTCACCTCTAGACCCCCCGAGATCGTCAGGGTCTCGTCTACATCCGGCGCCGCGCCGAGCGTCTCTCCGTTGCCCACGCCGTTCAATACCTGGAACGAGCAGGACACGAAGGCACCGGCAGAGCTGTCGGCGCCGTTGATGATCCTGGCGCTGAACGAGGCGATGTACTTCCCAGGCGTCGCTGGGGCGGTTGCCACGACCGTGGGTGCGTTGTCTTCACCAAGGGTCACGTCGTTGCCGCTGCCGCCGGTGTAGCCGTCGCTGGGGCCGGTCGCTCCGGTCGCTCCCTTTGCTCCTGTTGCTCCCTGGCTGCCGCTCGCGCCGGTTGGGCCCTGCGCGCCAGTTGGCCCCTGGGGACCGCCGAGGCCTTGAAGACCCTGAGGACCTAGCGGACCCTGGGCGCCAACCGCGCCCCGGGGCCCGCGGGCGCCCCTCAGTTTCGCCAGCTCTGACCGCTTGAAGTCCTTCAGCGTCAGAGTGCCGTCCTTCACCTGCGCACCGGTGATCAGGGACGCCGCGGTGGCCGAGCCGGCAACGGCCAGCACAACGAGCGCTCCGAGAACGAGGTCGGACCCGCGGGGTCGAAAGGAGCGCACGAGAAACGACCCTATGCCGTCTCCAGGGAAAAGTCCACCCGGGCGTACAATCTGGCCTGCGGGCTGAGTGACCGCGGGGGGAGAGAAAACCCCTCGAGGAAAGTCCGGACACCGAAGGGCACGGCGGTGGGTAACGCCCACCCGGGGAAACCCGCGGGAAAGTGCCACAGAAATGACACGGCCGATGGCGCGGCTGCACGTGCGCCGCATACAGGCAAAGGTGAAATGGTGCGGTAAGAGCGCACCGGCGTCGCGGTGACGCGGCGGCCAGGCAAACCCCGCCCGGTGCAAGGCCAAGCAGGACCTATGACCCGGCCCGGCGAGGTCCAGGTAGGCCGCAGGGCCGCTTCGGCGGCCCCGGGCGAGGCGAACGCCCCGCCCGAGATGGATGGTCACTCCCGACAGGATCCGGCTTATAGGCCCGCTAAAGGAAAGGCTCCCTCCGGGGAGCCTTTCCCATCCCAGGCGTGACCGCTAGCCTCCGGCGCCCGGCCCGCCCGATCGCGACACGGCAGCGCCCGGACCGCCGACCAGCATGCGTCCCGTCCTCGCCACCCCGCCCGCCACGTCCCCCGCGGCCTCGCCGCGACCGGCCCTCGTGGTCCTCGCGGCCCTGGCGGCGTTGGCCACCCTCGCCCTCGGGCTCGTCCTCCTGCCCGGCAGCGCCGACGCCGGCGCCCGGACCACCGTCGTCCTCGGCAAGTCCAACGACCCGCCCGACCCCTCCTGCCCCGAGAACACCCAGATGGATCCCTGCCAGGCGGTGGGCAGCGTCACCGGCTTCCAGCTCCGCACCGACCAGGAGACGCTTCCCTACCGGGTCCCGTTCGGCCGCGGCCGGATCGTCGCCTGGAGCATCTCTCTCTCGCAGCCGACTCCCGGCCAGCGGAACTTCTTCAACACCCTGTTCGGGCCGCCGCCCGAGGCCCGGATCGGCGTCCTCAAGAGGGTCCCGAAGTCCTCGCCGCCGCGCTACCGGCTCCTGCGCCAGAGCAGCATCCGCGTCCTCAGCGCCTTCCTCGGCAAGACGGTCCGGTTCCGGCTCGGGCGGCCGCTGCCCGTGCGCCGGGGCAACATCGTCGCCCTCACGGTGCCGACCTGGGTGCCCGCCTTCGCCGCCGGCATCGACCACCGGAACGCCTGGCGGGCCAGCCGCGAGAAGGGCGAGTGCGCCGGCCAGGTGAACCAACGGCAGGGCCGCCCGCACCAGGTCGTCGGCTCGCGCCGCAACTATGGCTGCCGCTACGAGGGCAGCCGGCTGCTCTACACGGCAACCGTCGTCCAGGGTTGAACGACGGAGGCCGGCCAACGCAGCCGGCCTCCGTGTGGGCTTTCGCTTAGGCCCGTCTGGGCTATGCCGCCGAGGGCAGCACCCGCGGCGTCGCCTGGTCCTTCGGCAGCGCCGCGGCGCTCGCGATCAGGCTCTGGAACTCATTGAGCGCGAGGTGGCCGACCGCCTCGAGGATCTCCTCGTCGGTCCAGCCCGCCTCCCGCGCCTCCTCGTGGAGGTGGAGCGGGGGGTACCCGTCGCTCGCCAGGGCCGCCTGGAGGTAGGCGAGGAGCGCCGCCTCGCGCGGGTCGCCGGAGGTGAAGCTCCGGGCCCGCGACACCTCGTTCAGGCCGAGGCCGGCGCGTCGCGCCGACTTCGCGTGCTGGGCGATGCTGTAGCCGTCCCCGCGGTGCTCGGCCACCGCAAGGGCGATCCGCTCGCGGGTCGCCTGGGGAAGGACGCCGCCGCGCAGCTCCGATCGCATCCGGGTGTAGGCCCGGAGAACCGAGGGCGCGCCGGCGAGGACGCCGATGAACTTCGACACCGCGCCGCCGGCCGCCTGGATGCTCTTCAGGATCGGGGCGCTCTGATCGGGGGCGGTGAGCTCGTCGTGGATATGGAATCTGCTGACTTCTGTCTTTACGGTCACGTTGTGCCTGCTTCCGGCTCTTCCCGGCGACGCCAAGAGGGGCCCCGCCGGGACCCTTACTTTACTTTGAGCCAATTACTTACGACGAGTAAGTTATAGCTCTTCGGCGGGCGTCTCGCAACCACCGGCCACGCACGCGCCCGTGCCCCTGATACGCACGCCGGGGGCGGGTCGGATCAACGCTTCGCCTAATGTTGCGGCGCCCGCCCAGACAGGAGATCCGCCCGATGGCCGACCGCCCCCAGACCGCCGACGACGTCTTCGAGATCGTCAAGGACCGCAACGTCCGCTTCGTCCGACTCTGGTTCACCGACGTCCTCGGCCAGCTCAAGAGCTTCTCGATCAACGCCGCCGAGCTCGACGATGCGTTCGAGGGCGGGATGGGATTCGACGGGTCCTCGATCACCGGGTTCAACCCGATCGAGGAGTCCGACATGATCGCGATGCCCGACCCCTCCACCTTCGAGCTGATCCCCTGGCGACCGGAGGAG
>Ga0126309_10000305_pt1 | contig 16665 bp, 10 predicted proteins | sample Plot56_FD_92541 | JGI IMG/M metagenome (GOLD analysis project Ga0126309, IMG submission 92541) | Serpentine soil microbial communities from UC McLaughlin Reserve, CA, USA - Plot56 | ecosystem: Environmental > Terrestrial > Soil > Grasslands | place: USA: UC McLaughlin Reserve, Lake County...
CCGCTCACCTCGCTCTCCCTGATGGGGCCGAACCCGGGCCTCGGCGTCCGCTTCTTCGGCATCGGCAACGAGCTCGAAGCGACACTGGCGCCGCTCGTCATCGTCGGCACCGGCGCGGCGCTGGCCGCCTGGCGGCCGCAGGACGACCCGGCCCGGGCTGCCGGGATCTTCCTCGCGACCGGGTTCTTCGCGGCGCTGGTCTTCGCCGCCGGCCGCTTCGGCGCCGACGTCGGCGCCGCGATCGTCTTCCCCGTGGGCGCCGCCGTTGCCGCGGCCGTCCTGGTGCCACGCCGGTTCGGCCTCCTCGCGATCGTCGCCATTCCGCTCGGCGCGCTGGCTCTCCTCGCCGTGATCGACCTGGTCGGCGGCGGTGGCGCCCACCTGACCAGCTCGGTCCTCGACGCCGGCGGCCTCGGCGACCTGGCGGACGTGGCCGAACGCCGCCTGCGCCTCTCCGCACACAGCTTCGAGCGGGCGATCGGCTCGGTGTTCCTGCCGCTCGTCATCGTCGTCCTCGCGATCGCCGTCTGGCAGCGCGAGCGCCTCCTAGCGCTGTGGGAGAAACCGCCGCTGCGGGCGTCCCTGCTCGGCGCCGCCGCCGCCACCGTCGTCGGCACGCTGGCCAACGACTCGGGCGCGCTGTTGCTCGAGATCGGCACCGCCTACCTCCTCGTGATGACCGGCTTCGCCTGGGCCGAGGCTCGCCGTTGACACACCCGGCGGTTACCCTTTCGCGAATGCGCATCGCCCTGGTCACCCCCTACTCATGGACGTATCAGGGCGGGGTCAACAAGCACGTGGACGCGCTGTCCCACGAGTTCCTCGGGCGCGGCCACGACGTTCGGGTGCTGGCGCCGTTCGACCCGCCCGATCGCCTCAGCAGGCTCCTGCACCGGGCCGAGGCGGCGCCGCTCGACGTCCCCGGCCACCTCGTCCCGCTCGGTCGCACGTTCGGCATCGGGGCCAACGGCGCCGTCTCCAACATCTCTCCCTTCCCGGGCGCGCTGACCAGGATGCGCCGCGAGCTGCGCGAGGGCGACTTCGACGTCGTCCACGTCCACGAGCCGGTCGCGCCCCTGATCGGCTGGGATGCCGCCCTCAGCACCAGCGCGCCCGTCGTCGGCACGTTCCACGCCTACTCGACGAAGGCCCTCCCCAACCACGTCGCGTCGCTGCTCGGCGCCCGCCGGGTCTTCAACAGCCTTTCCGCGCGGATCGCCGTCTCGGAGGCGGCGGCCTGGACCGGGCGGCGCTGGTTCGGCGGCGAGTACGAGATCGTCCCCAACGGCGTCGACGTGGATGCCGCGCCCGGCGGGCCGAAGCCGCCCAGCGACGAGCTGCGCGTGCTCTTCGTCGGCCGGCCCGAGGAGCGCAAGGGGCTGCCCATCCTCCTCACCGCCTTCAGCGCTCTCGTCGAGCACGTCCCGAGCCGGCTGACGGTCATCGGGGCGACCGGGGAGGAGGTCGCCCGGTACCTGACCGACCCGGAGGTGATGGAGCACATCGACGCCCGCGGGAGGGTCACCGGAGACGACCTCTGGCGGGCCCTCCACGACCACGACGTCCTCTGCGCGCCCTCCCTCTCGGGGGAGAGCTTCGGGATGATCCTGACCGAGGCCTTCGCGGCGGGGACACCCGTGATCGCGTCGGCGATCGCCGGCTACAGCGACGTCATCACCGATGGCGTCGACGGCGTCCTCGTTCCACCGGGCGATGCGCAGCGTCTTGCCGAGGAGCTCCAGCGCGCCCACCACGAGCCCGAGCGGCTCCGCGAGATGGGCGCCGCGGCGCTCGAAAGCGCCCAGCGCTACGCCTGGCCTCAGGTGGCCGACCAGGTGACCGATGTCTACGAGAAGGCGATCTCCGCGCCGAAGCCGGTCGCCCGCGGCCATCGCCTCGCGATGACCGCCGGGTTCGCCCCGGCGGACGGCGGACCGCGGCGGCCGCCGGAGCGCCTGCCATCGCTCGATCCCGTACCGGAGTCGGGCGGGGCTCGGCGACGCCGGATCGTCCGGCGGGTCGGGCTCGGCGTGGGGGGCGTCCTCGGCGTCGGCCTGACCGCGCTCGCCGCCAACCGGATCGGGTTCGACCGCGTCGTCGAGAGCATCGTCCGCTCCGACATGGGGTGGGTACTGGTCGCCTGCGCGCTGATGGCGCTTTCGCTCTTCTTCAGGGCGGGGTCGTGGTTCGCGATCATCCGTGCCGCGCTGCCCCACCGGCCGCTCCGCCGCCGCGACGTCACGTCGGCGACGATGCTCGGGGTGCTGATGTCGGCGACCCTGCCGGCCAGGCTCGGGGAGCCGGCGCGCGCGATGGTCCTCTCGCGCCGGATCGGCCGAATGCGGCAGACGTTCCCGGTCGTGCTCGGCACGCTCGTCTCGCAGACCGTGCTGAACATCGTCGCGCTGGTGCTGCTCGGCGTGATCATCGTCTCCAGCACCGACCTGTTCGCCTCCAGCACCGAGAAGCTCTTCGCCTTCAGCTTCGTCCCGCTGGCGCTGCTGATCGCGGTGCTCGTGGCGCCGGTCGCCTTCCGCCGGGGCGGCAACGGCCGCTTCGCGAGGGTCGGGCGGACGGTTCGCAACGCGGTCATCCAGGTCCGTCGCGGCCTGCGGGTGTTCCGCGAGCCGCGGCTCGGCACGGTCGCCGCGGTCGTCCAGCTCAGCGCCTGGGCGATCCAGCTCGCCGCCTGCTGGGCGCTGCTGGTGGCGCTCGGACTCGACCACCGAGCCGGGATCGGCGCTGCCGCGGCGGTCCTCTTCGCGGTCAACGTCACCGCCGTCGTGCCGGCGACGCCGTCGAACATCGGGATCTTTCAGCTGGCGGTGATCAGCGTCCTCCACACCGGCTTCGGCGTCGGCACCGCCAACGCGCTCGCGTACGGGGTCATCCTGCAGGCGGTGGAGATCGCCACCGCGGTCGCGCTCGGGTTGCCGGCCCTCGTCCGCGAGGGAATGACATGGGGCGACCTCCGGACGCAGGCCCTCTCCGCTTCGCCGGTGCAGCTCTCGCCGGAGCCGCGGCGCAGCGACCGCGCCGGCATTCGTTCTTGAGGCGTGTTCTCGTCGTTTGGCTCACCCCGGGGCGGGGCAGTTTTCGCCTGCGCGCTATGGGTACGCGCGCTTCGAGACGAAAAACCGGAAGCAAGGAGAAGAGACACCCACATGGCCGACCTCAACGAACGCGACACCAAACTCGTTCAGTTCCTGAACGAGGCGCATGCCAAGGAGAAGGAGCTCGAAACCGCCCTGCAGCTCCACATCGGCATGACCACGAAGGCGCCCTACAAGAAGCGCCTCCAGCAGCACCTCAGGGAGACCAAGGACCACTCACGCCAGCTCGAGCGCCGGATCAAGAAGCTCGGCGGCAGCGACCTGATGCAGTCGGTCGAGAAGACCGCGGCGACGGCCGTCGGCAGGGCCCGCGCAGCGGTCAAGGGCCAGGTCGACGCCGTGCGCGGCGTCGCTCCGATCGGCGGCCCCAGCGAGGCCGAGCAGATGCTCAAGAACGCCCGCCAGGAGTACGCCGAGGAGGGCCAGGAGATCGCCGTGTACCTGACGCTCGAGGCGTTCGCCGAGAAGGTGGGCGACAAGGAGACCGCCCAGATGGCGCGTTCGATCCTGCGCGACGAGGTCCGGATGGCGAAGTTCCTCGAGCGGCAGATCAAGACGCTCACCAACGGCGTCGTGACCTCCGAGGTCCCGGCATCGCAGCGCAACAGCGGCGGCCGCCGCCGGCGGCGCTCGTCCCGGAGTGGCTCCGGGTCTCGCCGAAGCTCGTCGTCGAGCTCACGGAGCAGTTCGCGCAGCCGGTCCTCGAGCTCGCGAAGCAGTGGAGCGCGCAGCGGCAGCTCTCGCAGCTCCGGCTCGCGCAGCTCACGCTCGGGCCGCAGCGGCTCGCGCACCTCGGGCCGCTCGCGCAGGAGCTGACAGGCAGACGGTGGCGCCCGGGGCCGGCCGGCCCCGGGCGGGTCACAGCTTCGCGAAGACGACCCGCACGCCCAGCGCGACCAGCATCAGCACCGCGTGCGTGGCCGCGCCCGGCTTATCGGCAGCTCACCGCCGCGGTCGGTGCCGGCGATCAGCTCGTCCGGTGCCTTCTCCTTCGGGATGAAGCCGGACTTCATCCCGAAGTACACCGCCTGGGGGTGGTGGGCGACGATCGCGACGGTCGACTGCTCGGGCTCGACCGCGTAGCCGCCCGACAGGGTCATGCCGATCTCCTCGAGCCCGAGCAGGCGCCAGACCTTCTCGTGCTCGGACTGGTCCGGGCAGGCCGGATAGCCCCAGGAGTAGCGGCGGCCCTGGTCGCGCGCGATGCCGAGGTCGCGCCGGACCTCCGCGTGCAGCCATTCGGCCAGGCCCTCGGCCGCCTGGACGCCCAGGCCGTGGACGAAGAGCTGCTCGGCGAACTCTCCCTCGCCCTCGAGGCGGCTGATCAGCTCGCTGACCTCGGGTCCGACGGTCACGCCCTGCAGCGCCACGACGTCGCGCTCACCCGAGTCCACGGGCCGGAAGAAGTCCGTGAGGGCGATCCGGTCGTGCCTCGGCTGGCGCGGGAAGGCGAGCCGCTCGAGCTCCCGCCCCGCGTCCTCGGGGTCGAAGACGATGAGCTCGTTCCCGTCGGCGTTGCAGGGGAAGTAACCGAGCCGGGCCCTGGGTCGGAGGTAGTCCTGCTCGCGCCACATCCGCTCGAGTTTCGCCGCGAAGCCCTCTTCCTCGCCATCGCCCTCGACGATCCGTCGCCACTCCTCGCCCTTCTTGCCGCGGCCGCCCCAGTGCAGCTTGAAGAGGACGTGGCGGTCGAGGTAGGCGAAGACGTCGTCGAGGTCGACGTCGACGTCACGGACGCCCCAGAACGGAGGCTGGGGGACGGGGACGTCGGTGTGGGCCGCGGAGCGGACGCTGTCGTCGGTCGTCGGCGGCCCGTCGTCCACCCTCTCCCCTTGGTCCCGGAGCGTCTTGGCCTCGGTCTTGATCTTCTCGAGCAACGAGGAACGAGCGGCGTCGTCCACGAGCGCGTCCATGGTGTCCAAGCCGGCGAAGGCGTCCTTGCAGTAGAAGACCCCCGGCTCGTAGACCTCGTCGGACTCCCGCCCCTTCGGGTAGAGCGTGCGGCGGCCGAAGTCGCGGTTGATCGCGGCACCGCCGATCAGCACCGGGAAGCCGAGGTTCCGCTCGTGGAGCTCGGCGACGCAGGTCGGCATCTGCTTCGAGGTCGAGACGAGCAGCGCCGATAGGCCGATCGCGTCGGCATCGTGCTCGACCGCGGCGTCGATGATCGTGTCGACCGGGACCTGCTTGCCGAGGTCGACGACGGTGTAGCCGTTGTTGGTGAGGATCGTGTTGACCAGCGACTTACCGATGTCGTGGACGTCGCCGAACACCGTCGCGATCACGACCCGGCCCTTCGTGTGCCCCTCGATCCGCTCGAGGTAGTTCTCGAGCCGCGCCACGGCGCGCTTCATCACCTCGGCCGACTGCAGGACGAAGGGCAGGATCAGCTCGCCGGCGCCGAACTTGTCGCCGACCTCCTTCATCGCGGGAAGGAGGACCTCGTTCAGGGTCGGCACGGCGCCGATCTTCTCGACCGAGCGGTCGATCCAGTCCTCGACCCCCTCCTTGCGGCGGCGCAGGATGTGCCAGTGAAGCGCCTCCTCGGGCTCCATTCCCTCGGTCGGATCGCCGGCCTCCTCCTCGGCTTCCTCGCCCTTCTGCTCGAAATGGCCGATGAAGCGCTCAAGCGCGTCGTCGCGGCGGTTTAAGACGAGATCGTCGGTCAGCTCACGCCCCTCCTCGGGGATCTCCGGATAGGGCGTGATGTGGTTCGGGTTGACCATCGCGAGGTCGAGCCCGGCCTGGACACAGTGGTGCAGGAAGACCGAGTTGAGGGCGGCCCGGGCCCGCGGCGAGACCCCGAACGAGACATTCGACACGCCCAGCGACGTCTTCACGCCGGACAGCTCCGACTTGATCCGCCGGATCCCCTCGATCGTCTCGACCGCCGACGGCTTCCACTCGTCGTCGCCGGTGGTCAGGGTGAAGGTGAGGGCGTCGAAGATCAGCGCCTCGGGGTCGAGTCCGTGCTCCTCGCAGGCGAGGTCGCGGATCCGCCGGGCGATCTCGACCTTGCGGTCAGCGGTCTTCGCCATCCCCTCCTCGTCGATCGTCAGCGCGATCAGCGCCGCGCCGTGCGCCTTCGCCAGCGGGATCACCCGGTCGGCCTTGTCACGGCCGGCCTCGAGATTGATCGAGTTGACGATCGCCCGGCCGGGAATCTGCTCGAGCGCGGCCTCGATCACCTCGGGCTCGGTCGAGTCGACCTGGATCGGCGCCGGCTGCGTCAGGGAGATCCGCTTGACGACCTGGCGCATCTGCTCGTCCTCGTCCTGGCGCTCGGTCAGCGCGACGCAGACGTCGAGCAGGTGGGCGCCGCCGCCCACCTGGTCCTCGGCGACCTGGACCAGCCCGTCGTAGTCGTCGGCGAGCAGTAGTTCCTTCGCCCGGCGCGAGCCCTGGGAGTTGACCCGCTCGCCGATCAGGGTCGGCCGCGGCTCCTGGACCAGCGGGGTCGAGGTCATCATCGAGGAGACCTCGATCGGCTCGGTGCCGGGACGCTCGCCCGGCGCGCGGTCGCCTACCCGTGCGCGGATTGCGCGGATGTGATCCGGCGTCGTGCCGCAGCAGCCGCCGACGATGCCGACGCCGTAGCGCTCGACGAACTCGCCGAGCGTCGCCGCGAGCGGTTCCGGCTCCTCGGGGAAGATCGTCTCGCCGTCCGGCCCCTGGAGCGGCAGTCCGGCGTTGGGAATGCAATGGACCGGCAGTGGTGAGCGCTCCCCCAGGAAGCGGATCGCGTCCCGCATGTCCTCGGGGCCGGTGGAGCAGTTGAGCCCGATTACGTCGACGTCGAGCGCCGTCAGCGTCGTCAGGACGGCCTGGATGTCGGTGCCGAGCAGCATCTTGCCGCCCTGTGGGAGGAGCGAGACGCTGGTCTGGAGCGGCAAGGTGCGGCCGGTCTCGCGGAACGCCTCCCGCGCGCCGAATACGGCCGCCTTGACTTCGAGGATGTCCTGGGCAGTCTCGACGATGATCAGGTCGGCGCCGCCCTCGACCAGCCCGCGAGCCTGCTCGGCGAAGACATCGACGAGGCGGCGGAACGAGATGTCCCCCAACGTGGGGTCGTCCGAGGCGGGCAGGAAGCCGGTGGGCCCGATCGAGCCGGCGACGAAACGGCTGGGGCCGGCGGCGCGGCGGGCGATCTCCGCCGCCCGCCGGTTGATCTCGAGCGTCTCCGCGCCGAGGCCCCACTCGTCGAGCTTCAGCCGCGATCCCTGGAAGGTGTCGGTCTCGACCACCTCCGCGCCGGCTTCGAGCATCGAGGCGTGGACCCCCTCGATCACGTCGGGTCGATTGAGGACGAGCGCCTCGTGACACTTCCCGGCGAGCCCGCCGTAGTCCTCCTGCGTCAGGTCGAACTGCTCGAGCGTCGCGCCCATGCCCCCGTCGAACACGATCACGCGTTCGCGGGTTGCGGCTATGAAGTCACGTTCGTCAGGCATCCGGTCGTCTCCATCGTTCCCGGCGGTCGCACCGTACGTGCCTCCGGGGAGGCCTGCCGGTTGCGGCGGCGTCTCGGGTCCGGGTCCCTCGGCCGCTCTGGATGGCTCGATTCAAGGATACAAGCCCGCCGAACGTGCTCAGGCGCGGACGCCCGGGCGCTGGCTTCAGCGCCGACCGGGCATAGGATGTCTCCGCATGACGGGTGCCCGAGTGCTCCGGCGGACGAGGCGAAGCCTTCCATTCGCGCTGGCGCTGCTGGCGGCGGCGGTTCCGAGGGCGTCGGCCACCACGTTCGTCGCCGACCGGCTGACCGACAACCAGACCAACGGCTGCGCGCTCGGAGGTTGCACGCTGCGGGAGGCGGTCCTCGCCGCGAACGTCCACGCCGGCGCCGACGTCGTCGCGATGACCGAGGGGCGCTACGTCCTCCAGCGGGCGGGAACGGGCGAGGACGCCGGGCAGACCGGGGACCTCGACCTGCGCGGACCGCTGACGATCACAGGGGAGGGGGCCAAGAAGACCTTCATCGACGCCCAGCCGATCGGCATCTCCGCTCCGGACTCCGGCGACCGCGTCTTCGACCTTCACGGTGGCGACGTGACCGTGCGCGGCATCCGGATGGACAACTCGGAGGTGAGAGGGGACGGCGGTGCGATCCGTGCCGTGGGCCACGGGTCGCTCCTCCTGCGCGGAACCGGCGTCGGGGACGCGACCGCCGCCAGGGGCAGGGGCGGTGGGATATTCACGCAGCGTGGCTACTCCTTGCGGCTCGTCGAGTCGCGCGTCGACAACGACCACGCCGGCCGCTCGGGCGGCGGCATCTACTCCGTCGGGAAGCTGGTGGTCACGAACAGCGCGGTCGACGACAACCACGCCGGTGGCAACGGCGGGTCGATCTTCGCGGCCGGACGGACCGAGATCTCGCGCAGCGCGATTCACGACTCCGAGGCGCGAAGTTTCGGCGGCGCGATCGGGGCGAGCGGCAGGTTGACCCTCAGGAGCAGTGTCGTGAGCGACAGCCGCGCGCGCCTCGGCGGCGGCGGCGTCTGGCTCAAGGGCGGCGCGGCCCGCGACTCGATCAGCCGTACGACGATGGTCTCCCTGCACGCCGAAGGTCCGTCGGCGAAGGGCGGCGCGATCCTCGTCGACGGCCCCCGCCTCGGGATCACCAACTCGACCATCGCCTATGACGACTCAAAGGGGGGAGGCGCCGGGGTGGCCGTGGCCAGCGGCCGAGTCCTCCTCTCGAGCTCCACGGTGACCCAGAACGACTCGCGGCGGCGCGGCGGCGGCCTGCTCTCCGCGGGCGGAGTCGTCGCGATGCGCAACACGATCGTCGCCGCCAACAAGGAAGGACGCCGCCCCAGCGATTGCGTCGGGAGCATACGCTCGAAGGGCCACAACCTCTCGGGCTTCCACTGCGCCGGTCTCGGCGCCCGGGGCGATGTCCGCACCAGGCACCCCCTGCTGGGGCCGGTCCAGAATCACGGCGGTCCCAGCCCGACGGCGTCGCTGCGAAGCGGCTCGCCGGCGATCAACGCCGGGGGACCGGGTTGCCCGCCGCGTGATCAGCGTGGCTTCCGTCGCCGCGGGCGCTGCGACATCGGCGCCTTCGAGTTCCGCGGCCGGCGCGGCGGCTGACGGCTCCTAGCCGCGCCGGAAACGGTTCAGCCCGCGCGCGTTGAACAGGCGGCCGGCGCGGCGCAGGAGGTTGCGGCGCTTGTCGGTGTAGGGGTACCAGAAGAGCTCGCGGTCGCCGCCGAAGCGGGTGACGACGATCGATTCGGGCCGGCAGTACTTCTTGATCCCCCACTCGCCGTGGCGGAAGCCGACGCCCGAGTCCTTCCAGCCGCCCATGGGCACGTCGGGCGCGAGGTAGTTGGTGAGGACGTCGTTGACGTTGATCGCCCCGCACTCGACCCGGCGGGCGACTGCCTCGGCGTGGCGCTTGGCGCCGAAAACCGAGCCGGAAAGGCCGTAGCGGGTGTCGTTGGCGAGCTTCAGCGCCTCCTCCTCGTCGCGGACCTTCATCACGCCGACCACGGGCCCGAAGGTCTCGTCGCGCATCACCTTCATCGAGTGGTCGACGTCGACCAGGACGGTCGGCTCGAAATAGTCGCCCTCCCCTTCGGCGCGCTTGCCGCCGGTCAGCGCCCGGGCGCCGTTCTCGAGGGCGTCCTCGACGTGGCCCTCGACGATCTCGGTCTGGTTCGGGGAGGTCATCGCGCCGACCTCCTTGCCGTAGTCGGCGCCGTCGGCTCCCTGGCGCAGGCCGCTGACCTCCTCGGTCAGCTTCTCGAGGAACTCGTCGTAGACCGGCTCCTCGACGTAGATGCGCTCGACCGACATGCAGATCTGACCTGAATTGGCCATCGACCCCCAGGCGGCGGCGTTGGCGGCGCGCTTCACGTTGGCGTCCCGGAGAACGATCATCGGGTCCTTTCCGCCGAGCTCGAGGGTGACGGGCGTCAGCGTCCCGGCCGCCCGCGCCATCACCTTCTTGCCGGTCCGGTCGGAACCGGTGAAGTGAATGAAGTCGGCCTGGTCGATCAGCTCGGTCGCCGTCTCCGCCATCCCGTTGACGACGTCGACCACGCCGGGGCCGCCGATCTCGTCTTTCCACGCCTGGGCCACCTCGCTGAGGCCGAGCGGCGTGAACTCGGACGGCTTGAAGACGACCGCCGCCCCGGCCTGCAGCGCCGGGATCGCGTCGCCCAGCGAGAGCATCAGCGGGAAGTTCCAGGGGCTGATGATCCCGACGACGGGATAGGGCCGGTGCTGGACCCGCAGCTTCTTGGCCGCCATCAGCGCGGAGTGGGGCCGCACCTTCTGCTCGCCGATGAACCTGTCCGCCTTCGACCCGTAGAAGTTGATGAGGTCGGCGAGGAACACTGTCTCGCTGGCGGCCTCGGCCCGGACCTTGCCGGTCTCCGCCTGCATCGTGTCGGCGACGCGGTCGTGGTTGTCGAGGAGCCAGTCGCGGAGCCTTGCGAGCACGCGGTAACGGCCCTTGTTGCCGAGCGCCTCCCACTCGGGCTGGGCGGCGCGGACGCGCTCCACCGCGCGGCGGACCTCTTCGGGCGGGGTGATCGGAACCTCGCGCAGGACCTCTCCGGTCGCCGGATTGCGGACCGCGAAGATTCCGGCCGCGCCGGCCTCGGCTCCCGCTCCGTTCGTCGCCTGCTGGGCTGCCGTCGCGCTCTTCACCTGAACCGCTCCTCTCGCGTTTGGCCGGGTGGCCAATCCTAGCCCCACTCCTTGTGGACGAAGTTTTCCTCGCGATTGAGGAAAACTCGTCCGCTAGCGGGACGCGGCGATCCGGAAGAGGGCGCCGTCGATCGAGGTGACGAAGATCCGGCCGTCCGGGGTCTCGCCGAAGGAGCTGACCGAGCCGGGGACCAGGCCGGTGGGCCTCTCGTCCCGGGCGCCGCCGAGGGCAGGGATGAGGCTGCGGATCTCCCCGCCGCAGTAGTCGGCGTAGACGTAGCGGCCCAGCAGCGCCGGCAGCGAGCGGTCGCGGACCACGTAGCCGCCGGTGATCGAGCAGCCCGAGGGGCCGCCGGGGGCGGCGTAGACGCCGTGGCCGTAGACGAAGATCGGCCGGGTCGTGCCGCCGGGGTCCGGCGTCCCGCTGTTGGCGCAGTCGGAGCTGCAGTCATACGGCGCCAGGCCCTCGAACGCGTCCCAGCCGAAGTTGGCGCCGTTCGCGGCGGCGACGGTCGTGTAGTCGAGCTCCTCATAGCGACTCTGGCCGACGTCGGCGATCGCGATCCGGTCGGGGCGCCGCGCCAGCTCCTGGAACGAGAAGCGGTAGGGGTTGCGCAGCCCGTAGCTGAAGATCTCGTCGCGCCCTGGCCGGCCGACGAAGGGGTTGGAGCGCGGTACCCGGTAGGGCCGGCCGCGCTTCGACGGGCGCGGGTCGATTCGCAGAATCTTCCCGAGCAGCAGGTCGCGGTTCTGCGCGTTGTTCGGTGGATCGCCTTTCGCGCCGCCATCTCCGGTCGACGCGTAGAGCAGGCCGTCCCGGAACTGGAGCTGTCCGCCGTTGTGGTTGGCGTGCACCGGGTGGGGGGACGAGAGGACCGGCCGGCGCGAGACGGGCAGGGCCCGCGCCGGGCGGTCGGGTGAGCGGCGGAACTCGTCGATCTGGATGTCACCGCCCCGGTCCACGTAGTACACGTAGAAGCGCCCGCTCTTCCGGTATCCGGGCGGGAACGCCACCGACAGCAGCCCCTGCTCACCGCAGCCGGCGGGCAGGTCGCCGCAGACCGTGAGGCTCGAGATGTCCAGGAACGGCGACGGCAGGAGACGCCCGCGCCGCAGGACCCGGATCACCCCGCCCTGCTCGACGACGAACAGCAGCTTCGGATAGCCGGGGGCGCCGGTGACGTGGACCGGCCGCTGGAAGGTCCCGAGCGCGCGCAGCTCGAACCCGCCGGCGCCGTCACCCGCCGCCGGTGCCCTCGCCGGGACCGCGACGAGGGCGGCCAGCGCCGCCGCCACCGCCAGCAGCCGCGACCTCATCGCGGCACGAGGCGGTACACGGGCCCGTCGAGCGAGACCGCGTAGAGCCGGCCCCGCGTGTCCTCGCCGAACCCGCTGGGGCTCGGCACCCTCAGCCCGGTCGACGGCGCCCGCCGCACTCGGCGCAGCGTCGGCCTGAAGCTGCGGATCAGCCCCTCGCAGAGGTCGGCGAAGACGTAGCGCTTGTAGAGCGACCGCAGCCGCCGGTCGCGGACGACGAACCCGCCGATCACGGTGCAGCCCTGGCTGCGCCCGTAGGCGTAGACCGGCTTGATGCTGTGCCGCGCACAGGCCCCGTCGCACTCGAACGGGGCGAATCCCTCGAACTCGTCCCAGCCGAAGAACCCGCCACGCGCCTTGCCGATCGGCTCATAGTCGACCTCCTCGAAGCGGTCCTGGCCGACGTCGCCGATCACGATCCGCGGCCGCCGGGCGGTGATTCCGTCGAACGAGAAGCGCCAGGGGTTGCGCAGCCCGTAGGAGAAGATCTCGTTGCGTCCGCGGCGGCCGACGAACGGGTTGGAGCGGGGAACGATGTAGTCGCGGCGGCCGCGCGGGTTGCGCGGGTTGATCCGCAGGATCTTGCCGAGCAGCGTTCGTTTGCTCTTGGCGTTGTCGGGCGGGTCGCCGCCGGCCCCGCCATCGCCGGTCGCGATGTACAGCAGCTTGCCGAGGAACTGGAGCTGGCCGCCGTTGTGGTTGGAGTTGACCGGGTGGGGGATCCGCAGCACGGTCCGTCGTGACCCGCGCGCCGCTCGCAGCGCGCCGCGCCGGCGGAACTCGTCGATCCGCAGGTTGCCGGCATTGTCGACGTAGTAGACGTAGAACCGACCGCTGCGCTTGTAGTCGGGCGGGAAGGCGACCGAGAGCAGGCCCTGCTCACCGCCGTACCGGACCAGGCCGGTGATGTTGAGGAACGACCGGCGCACCTTGTGGCCCCGCCGCAGGACCTTGATCCGCCCCGGCTGCTCGACCACGAAGAGGAGCCGCGGGTAGCCCGGGGCGCCGGCGACGTAGACGGGATCGTCGAAGCTGCCGATCCGCTTCAGCCCGACCCCGTCCCCGGGCCGCGCGCGGGTGGAGTCGGCTCCGGCAGGGAGCGCGATAGCCAGCGCGAGGCAGGCGGCCAGGACGGCGGCGTATCTCATCGGAGGCCCCAACACGCGAGACATGCGAAAGGACCTCTACTTTCGCGGGGCGAGCCGGTAGATCCTGCCGCCGAGGGAGGTCACGTAGAGGCGGCCGCGCGAATCCTCGCCGAACGAGATCGGGTTCCGCACCGTCAGGCCGGAGAAGCGGGCCCTCCTGACCCGCCGCAGGCGCGGGACGAAGCTGCGGATCCGGCCGGTGCAGAAATCGGCGAAGACATAGCGGCCGAAGAGCGAGCGCAGGTGCCGGTCGCGGACGACGTAGCCGCCGATCACCGTGCACCCGCGGTTGCGGCCGTAAGCGTAGACCGGCTTGATCTTCCGCCTGGCGCAGCGGCCGTCGCACTCGTAGGGGGCGAAGCCCTCGAACTCGTCCCAGCCGAAGAACCCGCCGCGAGCCGAGCGCAGCGTCCCGTAGTCGATCTCCTCGAACCGCTCCTGACCGACGTCGGCGATCGCGATCCGCGGCCGCCGCGCCGTCACCCGGTCGAACGAGAACCGCCAGGGGTTGCGGAGCCCGTAGGCGAAGATCTGGTTGCGGCCGCGGCGGCCGACGAAGGGATTCAAGCGGGGCACCGAGTACGGCGCCGGCCCGCGCGGGTTGCGCGGGTCGATCCGGAGGATCTTGCCGAGCAGGCTGCGCGGGTCCTTCGCGTCATCGCCCGGGTCGCCGACGCCGCCGCCGTCGCCGGTGCCGATGTAGAGGAAGCGCCCGAGGAACTGGAGCTGGCCGCCCATGTGGGTCGTGTAGGGCTGGTGAACGATCCGCATCACCGGCCGCCGCGATCCGCGCGCGGCGCGGAAGCGGGTGCGGCGCTTGAACTCGTCGATCCGGATGTTTCCGGCGCTGTCGACGTAGAAGACGTAGAAGAGGCCGTTTCGCCTGTAGCGGGGATGAAAGGCGATCGAGAACAGCCCCTCCTCGTAGTTGAACTGAACCCGCCCGTGGATGTCGAGGAACTCGCCTCGCCTGCGGCCGCGGTTGAGCACGATGACCCGCCCCGGCTGCTCGACCACGAACAGCAGCCGCGGGTATCCGGGGGCGGCGGTGACGTAGGTCGGGGTGTTGAAGCGGCCGACCTTGACCAGCTTCACGCCGCCCCGCCCCTTGCCGGGCCCCTGGCCGGCGGTCGCGGCGCCGCTCGCGGTGGCGGCGAGCGCCACCAGCAGCCCGGCCGCGACCCGAAGCCTCATCCGGCCGGGTCCAGCCGGTAGACCGAGCCGGTCTGCGAGGTGACGTAGATCCGGCCGGCCGCGTCCTCGCCGAAGGACGTGATCGCCGGCACCTCGACGCCCAGCGCCCGGTCGTCGCGGGCGCGGTCGTCGGCGGGCACGAAGCTGCGCAGCTGCCCTTCGCAGTAGTCCCCGTAGAGGTAGCGGCCGTAGAGCGAGCGCAGGCTGCGGTCCCGGACGACGTAGCCGCCGGTCACCGAGCAGCCCTGGTCGCGTCCGTAGGTGTGGACCGGCGGGATCGCGCCCGGGGCGGTCTCGTCCTCGTTGTAGCGCGCGGTGCCCTCGAACGCCGACCAGCCGAAGTTGCCGCCGGTGACCCCGGGGTGCGCGACGTCGATCTCCTCCTGGCTGTCCTGGCCGACGTCACCGATCCACAGGCTGCCCTCCGCGCGGTCGAACGAGAAGCGCCAGGGGTTGCGGAGCCCGTAGGCGAAGATCTCGGGCCGCGCGCCCGGCCGGATCCGGTTCCCGGGCACGACCGAGTATGGCCTCCCGCGGGACGGCCGCGGGTCGATCCGCAGGAGCTTGCCCAGCAGCGTCCCGAGGTTCTGGCCGTTACGGCGCGGGTCTCCCGCCGAGCCGCCGTCGCCGAAGCCGATGTAGAGGTCCCCATCCGGCCCGAACAGGACGAGGCCGCCGTTGTGGTTCTCGAACGGCTGGTCGACGAAGAGGACCTCGCGGGCGCTGCCTTCGTCGGCCACCAGCGGGTCCTCCGCCGAGCGCCTGTACTCGACGATGCGACTGTCGCCCTTGACGTCGGTGTAGTCGACGTAGAAGCGGCCGGTCTTGCCGTATTCGGGCGCGAAGGCGATCGAGAGGAGCCCCTGCTCGGAGCCGGTGCTGACCTGGCCGCTGATGTCGAGGAACGGCTTCCCTCGCAGCTCGCCTTCGCGGAGGACCCTGACGACGCCCCCCTTCTCGACCACGTAGAGGTCGCGGGCCCCGCTGGCGCCGCCGGACGCCGGCTGCGCGACGTAGATCGGCTCCTCGAAGTCGCCGACCTTGGCCAGCTTGACGCCGCCGTTGCCGTCGCCCACGCGCGGCGGCTCCCCGGTCCGCCCCTGCGGCGGCGGGGCGGGCGGCTGCTCGGTGGTCGCGGTGGTCTCGGCCTCACCGGACGATCCGCAGGCGCTGAGAGCCAGCGTGAGTGCGACCGCGACGACTGTGCGTCCGCGCAGGCTCATGCCCGCATACGTTGACACGGCGGGCCGGCGCTACTTGGGCTTGCCGGCGCCGCCGGGGACGTCGACGACCTGGCCCTGGCCGTTTACCCTCGTCTGGGGCGGCTCATCGGTGATCTCGACGACGAACGACCCGGAGGGCTGGTTGCCGTCTGCGGTCCTGGCCTTCGCCTTGCCGCCGAGGCCCGCGTCGACCTCGTACTGAAGGGTGTACTTGCCGGGCGCGACCGGCGTTACCTTCCACATCGCCTCGGTCGTCTCGCCCGGCGGCAGCTCGCCGAACGCGAAGGTCTTCTCGTTGGCGGTCACCGCCCCCCCTGACTCGCCCGAGCCGTTCACCTTCGGCCAGTCCTCCTCGAGGATCCAGACCGGACGGTCGGGGGCGGCAAGGCCGGGCTGGGGATCCCGGACCGAGAACGGGCGGATCGAACCCTTGCCCTCCGGGCCCCCGATCGAGATCGTGACCGCGAGCTCCGGGATCGCGTCGGTCCCGGTGTTCTTGACGCCGAGGCGCAGGTTGGTCGTCTGCGCCAGCCGCTGGCGGGTCGGGAACTCCGACGTGACGATCTGGACCGGGAACGTCCTTGCCGGCTCGGCGTCGTCCTGGCGCGGCGCGCTGCCACCGCAGCCGAGCAGTCCCGGCAACGCGATGGCCGCCACGAGACCCGCGCAGGCGGCACGTAGGCGGGCTTGCCGAGATTCTCCTCCGGTCCCCCGCAAGGCGGCCGCAACATACCATGCGACTTCTGAAAACCCGCGCACTTCACGCATGCGGTGGGGCGTGCGGGACGGTCGACGGTTGTCGGTGGCGGACTGGTTGGGCATGGCATAGACTTGCCCTCGAGAGACGGGACTGGGGCCGGCAAAGGCCGCTTCGGCCGTCGGAGGAGAGATTGGTCAGAGCCGCCGTAGACAGGGCGTTCCTGCCCGCCAAGTCGCTGTTCGAGCAGGTCGGGGACATGATGATCCTGACCGCGAAGACGATCGTCTCCGCCGTGCGCCCGCCGTTTCCCTACG
>Ga0126309_10000306_pt1 | contig 16646 bp, 14 predicted proteins | sample Plot56_FD_92541 | JGI IMG/M metagenome (GOLD analysis project Ga0126309, IMG submission 92541) | Serpentine soil microbial communities from UC McLaughlin Reserve, CA, USA - Plot56 | ecosystem: Environmental > Terrestrial > Soil > Grasslands | place: USA: UC McLaughlin Reserve, Lake County...
CAGGCGCATGAGGAGCCGCTTCTTCTCCTCGTCTGCGAGCGGCCGCCGGTGCGCCCCCGTCTCGATCATCTCCCGCAGCCACATCCGCTGCTGGTGGGCGGCGAGGTGCTCGATCTGGTAGCCCATCGTCCCGCAGTAGGCCTCGCGCATCCGCGGCAGGGCCTCCTGCAGCGTCTCCCCGGGGACCCCGATCCGCAGGATCTGGGCGGGGATCTGGCTCATCAAGTCGGGGGTCAGGCCTAGGTTCTCCGGCATCAGCGCCGGGTCGCCCTTGGGCTCGGAGCCGAGCGGGTCGAGACGGGCGGCGAGGTGGCCGTGGGTGCGGTAGGCCTTGAGCAGCGACGTCGCCGCCTGGACCGCCTGCAGCAGCTCCTCGCCCGGCTGGTGGGCGATTCCGGTCGCGGTCGCCGCGCCGGCACCGAGCGGAGGCGCCGATGCCGCCGCCGGATGGGCCGCCGCCGGCGTCGCCTCCTCGACGCCGAGGTCACGCGCGACTCCCGCGTAGAAGTCGTCCTCACCCTGGAGGAGCTGGTCGAGCCGACGCAGGAACGAGCCCGACTCGGCGCCCTGGATGACCCGGTGGTCGTAGGTCGAGGTCATCGTCATGACCTTCGAGATCCCCAGCTGCTTGATCCGGTCCGGCGTCGCGTGCGCCCACTCGGCGGGATAGGCGATCGACCCGGTCGCGATGATCGCACTCTGTCCGGCCATCAGGCGAGGGACCGAGGCGACGGTCCCGAGGCCGCCGGGATTGGTCAGCGAGATGTTCGTGCCCTGGAAGTCGTCGGCGGTGAGCTTGTTCTCGCGCGTCTTGTTGATCAGGTCCTCGTAGTAGGAGTGGAAGGCGGCGAAGTCGAGCCCGTCGGCGCCCTTGATGCAGGGGACCATCAGGCTCCGCGACCCGTCCTTGCGCTCGACGTCGACGGCGATACCGAGGTTCACCGGGCCGCCGTCGACCGCGAACGGCTTGCCGTCGCGCTCCTCGAAGACCCGCACCATCACCGGCCACTCCCTGGCGGCGAGGACGATGGCCCAGGCGACGAGGTGCGTGAAGGACACCTTGGTCCCCCGCTCCTTCAGGACCTCGTTCAGCGCCTTGCGCTTGGCGTCGAGCGTGTCGACCGGGACGGTGCGGAACGACGTGGCGGTCGGCACCTCGCGGCTCTCGCCCATCGCCCGCGCCAGCATCGCCGCCGGGCCGCGCAGCGCCTTGGCCTCGCCCGCGGCCGCGGGCGCCGCGGCCGGCTTGCCGTCGCCCTTGCCGTCGGCGGCGGCGAGCACGTCCTCCTTCGTCACCTTGCCGCCGGCCCCCGACCCGTTGACCGCGCTCAGGTCGACGCCGCGTTCGGCGGCCACTCGGCGCGCTACTGGCGTGGCCCGTCCTCCGTTGCCGGATTGGTCTCCAGTCGCCGGTCTCCGGTCCCCGGTCCCTTCGGCTTGGTCGGCGCCGGCGTCCTCTGGCGGCTGGCGGCTGGCGGCTGGCGGCTCCCCCGGAGCGATCTCGGCCAGCACCTGTCCGACCTTCACCTCCTCGTCGGGCCCGGCGAGCAGCTTCGCCACGGTGCCGCCGGCCGGCGCCGGGACCTCGGCGTCGACCTTGTCGGTCGACACCTCGACGATCGTGTCGCCCTCGTCGATCGTGTCCCCCTCGGAGACGTGCCACTCGAGGACGGTGCCCTCGGTGACCGACTCGCCCATCTCGGGCATGACCACCTGGAGGTTCCCCTCCTCGGTGGTCTCGCCTGCGGCGACGCTCGCGTCGTCCGTGGAGGCGCTTTCCGTCCGCGTGCTCGGCTCGCTCGCCCCGTTCCCAGAGTCGGGACCTTCTGACGGGGCTCGCTCCGCGTCCGCCGCGGCCGGGTCACCGGTCGACGCCTCGCTGGCCTGCGGGTCCCCCCCGTTTCCGGCGGCGTCCCCGGGGCTCATCTCGGCCAGGGCTTGCCCGACCTTGACCTCGTCGTCGGGTTCGACGAGGAGCTTCGTGATCGTCCCGCTGGCCGGCGCCGGGACCTCGGCGTCGACCTTGTCGGTCGAGACCTCGACGACGGTCTGGCCCTCCTCGACGGCCTCCCCCTCGGAGACGTGCCACTCGAGGACGGTGCCTTCGCTGACCGACTCCCCCATGGCCGGCATCTCGATCTGGACCGTGGCCGTATCCGCCATCCCCAACCTCAGTCTATGCCACCCGGATCGCTCTCCGACCCGGCTGGAAACGCGCTTGCGAAGCGGTCAAGCCGGCAGCCTGGCGACCAGATAGGCCTCGTTTGCGACGGTGTCGTATACGTCGCGCGCCAGGAACTCGCGGGCCCGGCCGCGATGGCCACAGAAACCGCAGCGGAGGTGCCGCTGGGCCGGCACCGCCTCGGAGACGACGATGGGCGCGTCGCACCCCGGGCAGACCAGGGCGCCGTGCGCGATCACCTCGATCCCGTGCCGGCCAACGCGCCAGTCGTCGGCGATGTCCGCGGCGCGCGCCTTGCGCTCACCGGGGAGGGGATGGTCGCCATACGGGTCGAGGTGAAGGGCCACGAGCAGAGTGTAGGGTGCGCGCGAAGCAGGCAGTTTGCGTCGGACGGCCGCTTCGGGGCCGCCGGAAGGAGGAGAGATGGGGTACTTCGTCACGGGTGCGACCGGGTTCATCGGCCGCCACCTCGTCGAGCTTCTCCTGAAGCGCGAGGAGACCGTGTACGTACTCGTCCGGGAGGGATCCCGGGGCCGGCTCGAGGAGCTGCGGAACCAGTGGGGCGTCGGCGAGGACCGGCTGGTGGCCGTAGTGGGCGACCTCTCCCAGCCGCGGCTGGGCGTCGACGACGCGCGGGTCGAGGATCTGAAGGGCCAGATCGACCACTTCTTCCACCTCGCGGCGGTCTACGACATGACCGCCGACGCCGAGACCCAGCAGGTCGCCAACGTCGAGGGGACCCGCCACGCACTCGAGCTCGCCGAGGCGGTCGGCGCGGGCACCCTCCACATGGTCAGCTCGATTGCGGCCGCTGGCCTCTACAAGGGGACTTGGCGCGAGGACATGTTCGACGAGGCCGAGGAGCTCGACACCCACCCCTACTTCCGCACGAAGCACGAGTCCGAGCGGGTCGTCCGCGAGGAGGCCGGCATCCCGTGGCGGGTCTACCGGCCGGGCATCGTCGTCGGCCATTCCGAGACAGGCGAGATGGACAAGGTCGACGGCCCCTATTACTTCTTCAAGCTGATCCAGCGGCTCCGCAACAGCCTCCCGCAGTGGATGCCGACGGTCGGGGTCGAGGGCAAGGAGATCAACCTCGTCCCGGTCGACTTCGTCGCCGCCGCGATCGACCACATCGCCCACCAGCCGGACCTGGATCGGCAGACCTTCTCGCTGACCGATCCGAACCCGAAGACCGCCGGGCAGGTCATCAACCTCTTCGCCGGGGCCGCACATGCGCCGAAGATGTCGATGCGGCTCGACCCGAAGATGTTCGACATCGTGCCGCCGGCGGTCCGCAGCGGCCTGATGATGCTGCCGCCGGTCAAGCGGATCCGCAATACGGTCCTCTCCGACCTCGGCATTCCCGACTCGGTCCTCTCCTACGTCAACTACCCCACGCGGTTCGACTCATCGAACACCCAGAAGGCGCTCGAGGGCTCGGGCATCTCGGTCCCGCCGCTCGAGACCTACGCCGACGTGCTGTGGGACTACTGGGAGCGCCACCTCGACCCCGACCTCTTCAAGGACCGGTCGCTCTCCGGCGCGATCGGCGGCAAGATCGTGATGATCACCGGCGCCTCCTCGGGGATCGGCAAGGCGACCGCAAAGCGCGCCGCCGAGGCGGGGGCCACCATCCTGCTCGTCGCCCGGACGCCGGAGAAGCTCGAGGAGACGAAGCACGAGATCCGGGAGGAGGGCGGCACCGCCTTCATTCACCGTGCCGACCTCGCCGACGTCGATGACCTCGACCGGATGGCCGACGAGGTCCTCGAGCAGCACGGCCATGTCGACATTCTGGTCAACAACGCCGGCCGCTCGATCCGCCGCTCGGTCGAGCTCTCCTATGACCGGATCCACGACTACGAGCGCACCATGCAGCTCAACTACTTCGGGGCGCTGAAGCTGATCCTCCGCTTTCTCCCGGTGATGCGGGAGCGAAAGGGGGGCCACATCATCAACATCAGCTCGATCGGCGTGCAGACGAACACGCCGCGGTTCTCCGCCTACGTCTCGTCGAAGGCGGCACTCGACGCGTTCAGCCGTTGCATCGCCTCGGAGATCATCGACGACCGCGTGCACATCACGACGATCCACATGCCGCTGGTCCGAACGCCGATGATCGCGCCGACCAAGATGTACGACGCCTTCCCGACGATCAGCCCGGACGAGGCGGCGGAGATGATCACCGAGGCGATGATCTCCAAGCCGAAGAAGGTCGCGACCCGCCTGGGCAACTTCGGCGAGCTGCTCTACAACCTCTCGCCGAAGGCCTCGGACGCGATCCTCAACACGGGCTACAAGCTCTTCCCCGACTCCAAGGCCGCGAAGGGCGACAAGGACAAGGAGCCGGAGAAGGAGCCGAGCGCCGAGGGCGTTGCCTTCGCGCACCTGATGAAGGGGATTCACTGGTAGGGCCAGGAGCCCGCCGGCGCAAGCACTGGGGCTGGGGTTTCGAGGACCAGGAGCCCTCGCGGGGCGACCGCGAGGCGGCGGCGCGGGAGATCGGCGGCCGGTTCGGCTTCGGCGGCGAGGTCGCGGATCCGGTGCCCGAGGACGAGGTGGCACTCCGCGAGCCGCGCCTCCGAGCCCCCGCGTCAGGTCCGCTGGCCGAGGTCCTCACGAAGGACCGGCACGAGCGGATCACCCACGCCCTCGGCAAGGCCTACCGCGATGTCGTTCGCGGCTTCCGCGGCGAGTTCGACAACCCGCCCGACCTGGTGGCGCTGCCGGCGGCGGCTGCCGACGTCGAGGCCGTGCTGGCGTGGTGCGAGGAGGAGGAGGCGGCGGTCGTCCCGTACGGGGGCGGGACGAGCGTCGTCGGCGGAGTCGAGCCGCGCCTCGGCGACCGGCCGTCGGTCTCGCTGGACCTGCGCGGGCTCGACCGGATCCTCGAGGTCGACCAGACCTCGATGGCTGCCCGGATCCAGGCGGGCGCGACGGGCCCGGCGCTCGAGGAAGGACTGCGCGAGCACGGCCTGACGCTGCGACATTTCCCCCAGTCGTTCGAGTTCTCGACCCTCGGCGGCTGGGTGGCGACCCGGGCCGGCGGCCACTTCGCGACGCTCGAGACGCACATCGACGACCTGGTCGAGTCGGTACGCGCGGTGACTCCGCGCGGCGTCTGGGAGAGCCGCAGGCTGCCCGGCTCGGGCGCCGGACCCTCGCCGGATCGGCTGTTGCTCGGCTCCGAAGGCATCCTCGGCGTGATCACCGACGCCTGGGTCCGGGTCAGGCCGCGCCCCCGCCAAAAGGTCTCCTGCGGCGTCGAATTCGATGGGTTCCTCCCCGGCGCCGCGGCGGTCCGGGCGCTTTCGCAGTCCGGGCTCCACCCGGCGAACTGCAGGCTGCTCGACGCGCTCGAGGCGGCCACCACCGGGGCCGGGGACGGGGAGAGCGACCTGCTCGTCCTCGGGTTCGAGTCGGCCGATCATCCGGTCGACGCGCTCATGGACACCGCCCTCGAGATCGCCCGCGACCACGGCGGAAGACCGGGAGCGGTCCGCGGCGCCGCCCCGGGGGCCGGCAACCGGCGACCGGCGGCCGATGACTCGGTTTCCTCCTGGCGCTCCGCTTTCCTGGCAGCGCCTTACCTGCGCGACACCTTCGTCGCGTGCGGCGTGCTCAGCGACACCTTCGAGACGGCGATCACCTGGGACCGTTTCGAGAGCTTCCACGCCGCGGCGATGGAGGCGGTGCGCGAGAAGGTGGCGGAGGTCTGCGGCGTCGCCCCCAACGGACCAGGCTCACCGCGCGTGACCTGCCGCTTCACCCACGTCTATCCCGACGGCCCGGCGCCGTACTTCACCGTCCTCGCGCCCGCCCGCCGCGGCGGCGAGGTCGAGCAATGGGACGAGATCAAGGCTGCCGCCTCCGAGGCGGTGATCGACGGCGGCGGGACGATCACCCACCACCACGCCGTCGGCCGCGACCACCGTCCCTGGTACGACCGCCAGCGCCCCGGCCCCTTCGCCGCCGCCCTGCGCAGCGCCAAGGCCGATCTCGACCCCGGCGCGATCCTCAACCCAGGCGTCCTGATCGACCCATGACCCCGCCGCTCGCGCGATTGAGGGGGTCAGGCAGACGCTGATCACGCGAGCGGTCTAAAGAGCTGGTCTTCATCAGGGCGAATCCATGCGGCTCGCGCGCTTCGAAGGGCTATGGCAACACCGATGGCGCGAGCGGCGGTGGACGGGTGGATTCTCGGGTTGGGGTCGCGGCAACACGGCGTCGTCGCGCGCAGCCAACTACTCGAGGCGGGCATAACGGCAGAGGCGATCCGGCACCGCCTCGGAAGTCGACGACTCTTCCACCTGCACGACGGCGTCTATGCGGTAGGGCGCGCGGAGGTCAGCCGGATCGGCTCGCTGCTCGCGGCCGTGCTTCGGTGCGGGCCAGAGGCATTACTGAGCCATGGCAGCGCGGCGGCCCTCTGGGAGATCGCGCCTGCACGGGAAGGTCCGATCGAGGTCTCCGTACCCGGGCGGCTCGAGCGAGTGGGACCCGGGATCAAAGCGCACAGGCGCGGCCGCTTTTTGACCCGCGTGCTGGCGGTCCATCACGGCGTTCCGGTGACAGACGTCCCGCAGACCCTGCTGGATCTCGCCCGCACCCACCCCGATCACCGCGTCGAGGCGGCGGTCAATGCCGCTGACCGGTTGGGGCTCGCGGACGCCGAGACGCTCCGCCGCAGTCTTCGCTCCCTGGGCGGCCGTCCCGGAGTCACCCGGCTCCGCCGTGTCCTCGACCGCCACACGTTCGTCCTCACCGACTCCGAGCTCGAGCGGCGCTTTCTTCCCGTGGCCCGCTCGGCCGGGCTCCCGTCCCCGCTCACCGGCGCCGAGGTGAACGGCTTCAGGGTCGACTTCTTCTGGCCTGACCTCGGCCTCGTGGTCGAGACCGACGGGCTCAGTTACCACCGGACGCCGGCGGCGCAGGCGCGCGACCGGCTTCGCGACCAGGCGCATACGGCGGCGGGTCTCACGCCGCTGCGCTTCACCCACCACCAGGTCCGCCACCAGGCCTCCTACGTGCGCGCACGGCTGGTCCAGACCGTGCAGCATCTCAGCGCCCATCTCCGCCCCTGAGCGGCGCTACCCTTTCGCGACGCTCGCGAGCGGCTCGGCGCCGCCGCCCGCCCTGGCGATGGAAACGATCACCGAGGAACATCCGACCGTCCCCGTGGGCGGGTCCGCCGAGGCGGCGCAGGACGTGCCGGCGCCGACGGTCCCCGCCCGGCGCTCCCCGGCCCGCGCGGTGCTCAAGGAGATGCGGCCGCACGAGTGGGTCAAGAACCTGCTCGTCTTCGCCGGCCTGCTCTTCTCCGGCCAGTTCGACGAGGCCGACGCGATCATTCAGGCGACCCTTGCCTTCACCGCCTTCTGCCTGATCTCGAGCGCCGGTTACTTCATCAACGACCTGCTCGACGTCGAGCTCGACCGCCGCCACCCGAAGAAGCGCTTCCGGCCGATCGCCGCCGGGGAGATCAGCGAGGGCGGGGCCCGCCTCTGGGCCGGCGGCTTCGCCGGCCTGGCGCTGGTGATCGCCTTCGGCCTGGTCGGATGGGAGGTCGGGCTGATGGTCCTCGGCTACGGCGTCGCCCAGATCGCGTACAGCCTCGGCGTCAAGCAGATCGTGATCGTCGACGTGATGACGATCGCCGGCCTCTTCATCCTCCGGGTGGTCGCCGGCGCCGAGGCCGTCGAGGCGCACGCGTCCGAGTGGCTGATCCTCTGCACGGGGATGCTCGCCATGTTCCTCGGCTTCACGAAGCGCCGGCAGGAGGCGGTCTCCGAGCTCCACGAGGGCACCAGCACCCGCCCCGTCCTCGAGCACTACTCCCTCCCGTTCCTCGACCAGATGGTCTCCCTGGTGACGACCGGGACGGTGATCTCCTACGCCATCTACACGGTCAACTCGCCGCTGATCGGGTCCGAGATGATGTTCACGATCCCGCCCGTCGTCTACGGGATCTTTCGCTACCTCTACCTGATCTACGACCGCTCGGACGACCGCTCGACCGCGGCGATCGTCGCCGAGGACCGCGGGATCATCGCCGCCGGCGCCGTCTTCGCGCTCACGGCGTTCCTCCTGCTGTACGTGTTCAACTAGCTCTCTTCCTTGACCGGCAGATCCGAAGCGAGCTCGGTCCTGCCACGCCGCTGGAATTGCAGATCGACGGTCTCGTTCTTGCGATAGGTGCCGAAGAGGCCCAGCCACATCGCCAGCCACCGCCCAATGCCGACCTGCTCCTTGACGATCGGACGGCGAAAGACGATCTCGCCGGCCCGCACGTCGTAGGTCTCGCCCTCGCGCTGCTCGACCCCGTTGACGAAGACGACGAAGGGGGGCTCGGCGCCGCGCGGCAGACCCACCCTGCGGCCCGCCGCGTAGCTGCCCTTCGGCACGTCGTGCGCCGTCTCCGCCATGTCCGAGCGAGGGTAGTGGGCCTCAGCCGACCAGCGCCTGGCGCACCGCGTCGAAGGCATCGCCGCCCCGCCGCGGCTTCACTTCCTCGCGCCGGATGCCGCCCGCGAAGGGCACGACCCGCCCGTCGCCCTTGACGTCGACGCCCGCGGCCGGAGCCCGGAAGAACCCCTTGCCGGCGATCTCCAGGCGCGCGGCGACCTGGTCGGCCGGCTCGAAGTCACGCAGCATCTGTCGCGACTCCAGCGGGCCCTCGGCCCGGATCTCATCGACCCGCCGCCGCAACTCGGCGACCGCGTCGTCGAGGTCGTCGTACCCTTCCCGGTCGACCTGCGGACCGTGCCTGATCGTCAGCGTCCAGGCCGCCACCGGCCCGACGCGCGCTAGGCGGCCGGGCGCGTCGCCGGCGGGCCGGAGATCTCCGCCGGTCCGTCGCGGCGGTCGATCGGCACGTAGTCCTCGTCGCGCTTGCCGGTGTAGATCTGCCGTGGCCGGGCGATCTTCTGCTCGGAATCGTCCATATGCTCGAGCCACTGGGCGATCCAGCCGGCCGTCCGCGGGATCGCGAAGATCACCGTGAACATGTCGGTCGGGATCTTCAGGGCCTCGTAGATCAGCCCGGAGTAGAAGTCGACGTTCGGATAGAGCTTGCGCTCGACGAAGAAGTCGTCGTCGAGAGCCCGCTTCTCGAGCTCGACGGCGATGTCCAGCAGCGGGTTCTTGCCGGTGGCCTCGAGCACCTCGTCGACGTTCTTCTTGATGATCCGCGCCCGCGGGTCGTAGTTCTTGTAGACCCGGTGGCCGAAGCCCATCAGCTTCTCGTCGCGGTTCTTCACGCGCTCGAGGAAGTCGGGGATGTTGTCCTCCGTCTCGATCCGGCGCAGCATCCGCAGGACCGCCTCGTTGGCACCGCCATGCAGCGGGCCGTAGAGCGCGGCGACGCCGGCCGCGACCGCCGAGTAGGGGTCGACCTCCGAGGAGCCGACCGCCCGGACGGCGTTAGTCGAGCAGTTCTGCTCGTGGTCGGCGTGGAGGATGAAGAGGACCTCGAGCGCCCGCGCGAGCCGTGGATCGGGCTCGTACTGGACCTCGGTCATCTTGAACAGCATCGAGAGGAAGTTCTCCGGATACGTGAGTTCGTTGTCCGGATAGACGTAGGGGAGACCCATGTTGTGCCGGTAGGCGAAGGCCGCGAGGGTCGGCATCTTCGCGATCAGCCGGATCGTCGCGAGGTAGCGCTCCTCGGGGTCGTCGATCTTCTTCGCGTCGGGGTAGAAGGTCGAGAGCGCGCCGACCGACGCGAGCAGCATCCCCATCGGGTGGGCGTCGTAGCGGAAGCCCTCGACGAACTTCTTGATGTTCTCGTGGACGAAGGTGTGGTGGGTTATGTCGTGGATCCAGGTGTCGAGCTGCGCCTTGCTCGGCAGCTCGCCGTAGACCAGCAGGTAGGCGACCTCGAGGAAGCTCGACTGGTCGCAGAGCTGCTCGATCGGAATGCCGCGGTGCTGAAGGATCCCCGCCTCCCCGTCGATGTAGGTGATCGCCGACCGGCACGACGCCGTGTTCGTGAACGCCGGGTCGTAGGTCATCAGCCCGAAGTCGTCCTCGGACACCTTGATCTGGCGGAAGTCCATCGCCTTCACGGTCCCCTCGCTGATCGGGATCTCGTAGGACTCGCCGGTGCGGTTGTCGGTGACGCTCAACGTGTCGCCGTTCGGGCTCGCACCGTCCGCCCCCGCCTTCTGCTCCTGCTGCTTCGTAGCCTCCATCGCCTCTCCTACGTCCTCGCGTCCGTGAGGCGCCAGTATCGCAGTTTGCGGCCGGTGGCCGGACGGCTCGGGCGGCGCAGCTGACGGCTAGAACTTCGTCATCGCATGCAGTTGGGCGAGGCGCTCGTCGATCTCCTCGCGCCGCAACCGGACCACCCGCTCGGTGCCGAACTCCTCGACGTTGAACGAGGCGAGGACCGTGCCATAGCCCATCGCCTTGCGCAGGGCTGCGTCGCCGAGGTCGCCGCCGTCGGCGTCGAGGTAGCCGAGGAAGCCTCCGGCGAAGCTGTCCCCGGCGCCGGTGGGATCGCGGACGTCCTCGAGCGGGAAGCCGGGCAGGGCGAAGAATCCCGAGCGGGTGAAGAGGGCGGCGCCGTACTCGCCCTGCTTGGCGACCACGGCCCGCGGGCCCAGCTCCATCACCGTCCTCGCCGCCCGGGCGAGGTTCGGCTCGTCGGTGAGCTGGCGGATCTCGGCATCGTTGATCATGAGGCAGTCGACGTCGGCCACCACGGCCTCGAGCGCCGGTCGCGCGGTCTCGATCCAGAGGTTCATCGAGTCCAGCCCCACGAAGCGAGCCGAGTCGCACTGCGCCCGGACGCGGCGCTGGAGATCCGGCTGGATGTTCGCCAGGAACACCGTCTCGGCGCCGCGGGACTCCTTCGACAGCTTCGGCTCGAACGCGCCGAAGACGTTCAGCCTGGTCTCGTCGGTGTGGGCGGTGTTTAGGTCGAAGTCGTAGTGACCCCGCCAGAAGAATGTCTCCCCGCCCGGCACCCGCTCGACGTCGGCGGTGCCGACACCCCGCTTCTCGAGCACCCCGAGCTGTTCGGCGCCGAAGTCGTCGCCGACCGGCCCCACCACCCGAACCTCGGTGAAGAAGCTGGCGGCGAGGGAGAAGTGCACGGCGGAACCCCCGAGCATCCGCTCGCGCTCGCCGAACGGCGTCCTCACGGAGTCGAAGGCGATCGATCCGACCACGGTCAGCGACACGCGGCGGCATGCTAGCCGCGGGCCGTCCGGGCGGCGGGCCGCGTGAGCGCCGCTGCCTGCCACACTGCCCGGCTGTGAAGGCGATTCAGATCGACCGCTTCGGCGGCCCCGAGGTCATGGAGCTCCGCGACCTGCCCGAGCCGGAGGCTCGCGACGGCGAGGTCCTCGTGAAGGTGTCGCGAGCGGGCGTCAACTTCGCCGACACCCACGTCACCCGCAACGACTACCTGGCCGAGCAGGAGCTGCCGGTCGTCCCCGGCGGGGAGGTCAGCGGCACGACGCCCGACGGCCGCCGGGTCGCCGCGATGCTGATGAACGGCGGCTACGCCGAAGCGGTCAGCGTCCCGGAGCGGGCCCTCGTGCCGGTCCCGGACGAGGTCGACGACGACCAGGCGGCCGCCCTCCTTCTCCAGGGGCTGACGGCGTGGACGATCCTGACCCACTCCGGGCGCGTCCAGGAGGGAGAGAGCGTCGTCATCCACGCCGCCGCCGGCGGAACGGGAAGCCTCGCGATCCAGCTCGCCAAGCGCCTCGGTGCCGGCCGGGTCATCGCCCTCGCCTCGAGCCCGGAGAAGCGCGACCTGACCCTCGAGCTCGGCGCCGACGCCGCCGTCGACTCGCGCTCGGACAGCCTGCGCGAGGAGATCGTCGAGGCCAATGCGGGGAAGCCGGTCGACGTGGTGCTCGAGATGAGCGGCGGCCAGGCTTTCGAGGAAAGCCTCCGGTCCCTCGCGCCTTTCGGCCGCATCGTCACCTTCGGCATCGCCTCGCGCGAGGAGAACGGCGTCCGCACCGGGCACCTGATGCGCAACAGCCGAGCCGTCATCGGCTTCTGGCTGGTCCACCTGTTCACCCGCCCCGACCTCCTGCGTTCGGGCATCGAGGCGGTGCTCGGAGCCGCCGCCGCGGGCGAGCTGCGGGCGGTGATCGGCGGGGTCTATCCGCTCTCGGAGGCGCGCCGGGCGCACGAGGAGCTGTCCGCCCGGCGGACCACCGGGAAGCTCCTCCTGGATCCCTCCGCGTGATGGCCGAGGCCGGCTTCCGCGACCTCGGGCTGAAGCCGGAGATCCAGCTCGCGCTCGACGAGCTCGGCTACGAAGAGCCGACCCCGATCCAGGCCCAGGCGATCCCTGAGCTGCTCGCCGGGCAGGACGTGATCGGCCAGGCGCAGACCGGCACCGGCAAGACGGCCGCCTTCGGCCTGCCGCTCCTCCAGTACCTCGATCCCGACAACGACGAGGTCCAGGCGGTGGTCCTCACACCCACCCGCGAGCTCTGCATCCAGGTCACCCAGGCCCTCCGCGCCTACGCCGAGCATCTCGACGTCAACATCGTCGCGGTCTTCGGCGGTGCCCCGATCCGCTCGCAGCAGGCCCAGCTGCGCGCCGGCGCCCACGTCGTGGTCGCCACGGTCGGCCGGATGAAGGACCTGATGTCGCGCCGCTCGCTCGTCCTGACCGCCGCCCGGTACGTCGTCCTCGACGAGGCCGACGAGATGCTCGATCTCGGATTCATCGAGGACGTCGAGCGGATCCTGCGGATGTGCCCGAGCGGCCGGCAGACCGCACTCTTCTCGGCGACGATCCCGCCCCCGATCCAGCGCCTGGCCGAGGGCTACATGTACGACCCGGTCCTGATCCGGATTACGCCGAAGAAGCTGACCGTCGACGCGATCGAGCAGGCCTACCTCGAGGTCCCCGCGCGCGAGAAGGCGTCACGGCTCGTCGACCTTCTCCGGGCCGAGGAACCCGAGCAGGCGATCATCTTCACCCGCACCAAGATCGGCGCCGCCCGCCTCGACAAGACGCTCCGGGACCGAGGCCTCGACGTCAAGGCGCTCCACGGCGACATGAGCCAGGGGTCGCGCGACGGCGTGATGATCTCCTTCAAGGACCACCGTGTGCGGCTGCTCGTCGCCACCGACATCGCCGCCCGCGGCCTCGACATCGAGCACGTCACCCACGTCATCAACTATGACGTCCCGGATTCCTCCGAGGTCTACGTCCACCGGATCGGACGGACGGGGAGGGTCGGACGGACGGGTCGGGCGATCACGCTGGTGACGCCGGCCCAGCGCAAGGAGATCGGGCGGATCGAGCGGGACGTGAAGACGTCGATCGGCGAATGGGAGGCCCCGGAGGAGAGGATCGAGCACGCTCCGCGGCCGCGACGGCGCGAAAAGGAGGCGGGTGACCGGGACCGCGACAGCGCGGCGGCCGCGCCGTCGAACGGCAACGTGAAGCTGTTCGTCAACCGCGGCGAGCGCAGCGGGATCGGCGAGGAGGACCTCCGCTGGGCTCTGCGCGAAGGGGCCGTCGTTCCCGAGGAGGCGATCGCCGACGTCCGCGTACTCGAGCGCTTCTCGTTCGTCGAGCTCGCCGCCGACCAGGCCGAGCGAGCCGTCGAGTTCCTCGACGGCACGAAGCTGAAGGGGAAAGAGCTGCGTCTGGAGGTCGCCCGCAGCTAGGCAGGCGGGCGCGCTCGAGGCTAGTCCGGCGCGAGCTGGCGGATGTGGCCCAGCAGCTCGTCGAAGTCGATCGGCTTGCGGATGTAGCCGTCGGCGCCGTGGCCGGAGACGTCTCCGATCGCCTCCTGCTCCTGGTGGGCACTGACGATCAGGATCGGCGTGCGCGAGCCGCCGGCACGGAGCTCCCGGAGGACGTCCAGGCCGGACTTGCGCGGCATCATCGCGTCGAGCAGGATCACGTCCGGCTCCGACCCTGGCTCGCCGCCCAGCTTCTGCATCGCCTCCTCGCCGTCGACGGCGGTGGTCACGTCGTAGCCCTCCATCTCCAGCCGGGTCCGCAGGAGCAGGAGGATCGTCTCGGAGTCGTCGGCGACGAGGATCCTGGTCATGAGCTCTCCATCACCCGCGTCGCGTCGACCTCCTCGGCGGTGGGCTGGAGCGCCGGCAGGACGATGCGGAAGGTCGAGCCGACGCCCTCCGTCGAGGACAGGTGGATCGACCCGCCGTGGAGCTCGACCAGCGACTTCGAGATCGCGAGGCCCAGGCCGGTGCCGCCTACCCGCTGGGTCAGGCCGGCATCGCCGCGGGTGAACCGCTCGAAGATGTGCTCGACCTGCGCCTTCGGGATCCCCGGCCCGTCGTCGGCGACGGCGATCTCGACATCGTCGTCGACCCGGGCCGCCGTGACCCTGATCGTCGCGCCGTCCTGACAGTAGTCGCGGGCGTTCGAGAGCAGGTTGACCAGGACCTGGCGGATCCGGTCGGGCTCGACGTTGATCTGCGGCAGGTCCGGTTCGATCTCGGTTTCGAGCGTCTGGTGGCGCATCGTCGTCTGGGCCCGCATCGTGCGGACCGAGTCCTCGATCAGCGGGGGGACGTCGATCGTCACCGGGCTGATCGTGAGCCGGCCGGCGTCGCTGCGGGCGAGATCGAGGAGGTCGTTGAGGAGGCGGACCAGATGCCTGGTGTTGTCGAGGATGATCTCCACGGTCTCGGCCTGCTTCGGGTCGAGCTTCTCGCGCTCGAGCATGAGCAACTCGGCGAATCCCTGGACGGACGTCAGCGGGCTGCGCAGCTCGTGCGAGGCGGTGAGGACGAACTCGTCCTTCATGTGCTCGAGCCGCGCCCGCTCGGAGATGTCGCGGACCGACAGCACCGCGCCGCGCTCCTGGCCTTCGCCCTCCTCTCCGCCCAGGGTCGAGGCGGTGATCGCGAGGATCGCGTTGCCCTCGCCGATGTGGATCTCCTCCTGCTCGCGGCCGGCCAGCATCCGCTCGAGCTGGCGGGCCGGGATCGGGCCGGACAGGGCGCCGCGGACCTGCGTCCCCGGCGACGCCTCGGGCAGGAGTCGGCGGGCGGCCGGGTTGGCGTCGCTGACGACGCCGGTCTGGTCGACGGTGATGACGCCGTCGGAGAGGCTCTCCAGGGTGATCGCGAGGCGCTCGCGGCTCTCCTCGACCCGCCGGTAGGCGCTCTGGAGCTGGTCGGCCATCTCGTTGAACGCCGTCCCGAGGGTCGCGGTCTCCGCCGGCCCGCCGACCGACACTCGCGCCCTGAGGTCGCCGTCCGCGAGGCTTCCGGCGGCGCCGACGAGCCGCTCCAGCGGCCGCCGCATCGATGCGATCAGGCCGCTGAACAGGAGGACCGCGGCGATCAGGCCGGAGATCAGGCCGACGCCGACGAGCAGCGCCGTCATCCTGGTGTCGCCGGCGACGTCGTCGCGCAGCGCCTCGCGGTGGGTGATCTCGCGGCCGATCAGGTCGTCGCCCGTCCTGATGACGCGATCGGCGAAGCGCGCCTGCCGGGTGGGGGGCGGCGAACGGCCGGCGATCGTCGGGCGGGCGATCGCCCGGCGCCAGCGTCGCTCGGCGACGATCCGCCGCTGGACGAGGCCCTCCGCCCCTTCGTCGCCGGACGCGAGAGCACGGGCATCGGCGGCGGCGCGGTTCGCGGAGCTGACCGCCCGCCGGTAGGTGCCGCGCGCCCGCGGCCCGTCGCGGAGCGTCGTCTGCTCGACCAGGAATGCCTGGCGCAGGTGCTCGCCCGCGATCTCGACCTGGAACGACCGGGTCGTGTCGTCCTCGAAGTCCTGGCGAAGCTGAAACAGCCTGCCGACCCCGATCACCGTCACGCCAGCCAGCAGGGCGAACGTGATCGCGAATCCGATCCTCAGCCGGTTTGCAAGGGAAGGGTTCACGCTTTCTGGAGCCCCGCTCTACACTAGCGGCGGTCGCCGATACCGAAACCGATGCACGACACGCTGGCACATGAATGGCAGAGGCGCATGGCTGCAAGGAGTGGCCTCGTCGCCCTGCTGCTCGCGGTCCCGGTGCTCGCGGCGGTGCTGATCGGCTTCAGCGGCGGCTTCGGCGCCTTCTCGCTCGGCTTCAGCTCGCTCGCGACGGGTCCCGGCGAGGAGGCGCTGCGAGCGAACGCGCAGCCGACCAGCGCGCTCGACCTGAACCCGCCCGCGAGCGCTACGGCGGCGAACGCCGCGGCGACAGCAGGCGGCGGGGGTGGCGGTGGCGGCGGCGCTTCCGGCCCGGGCGCGACGACGTCCCCGGCGCCCATCTCCGTCGCTGCGGCCCCGGCGCCCGCGCCTCTGCCGTCCGGCGGCGGCGGCGGTGGCGGCGGTGGCGCGTCTCTCCCGGCCGCAAGCGATCCGCCTCCGGCTCCTCCGCCGGCGCCGGTCGTGAACCTCCCGGCCGATCCCACCGGCGGCGCCGTCAACGGGACGATCACCCAGGTCCAGGGCACCGTCGACGGCGTCCTCGGCCAGGCCCCCTGAGCGCCGCCTCCTAGCGCAGCG
>Ga0126309_10000307_pt1 | contig 16607 bp, 16 predicted proteins | sample Plot56_FD_92541 | JGI IMG/M metagenome (GOLD analysis project Ga0126309, IMG submission 92541) | Serpentine soil microbial communities from UC McLaughlin Reserve, CA, USA - Plot56 | ecosystem: Environmental > Terrestrial > Soil > Grasslands | place: USA: UC McLaughlin Reserve, Lake County...
CCTGCGAAACCTCGCATAGTAGGGGTAGGGGTCCGCCAGGTAGTCGGGGTCGAGTGGGTCGAAATCCTCGTTCACGGGATGATCGGCGCCTAGTGGTCTCTCGGTCTGGCTCACGTAGATCCCGTTCCCCGCCGCTCCCCGGCCAACGACTCGAACCCCTGCTCCATCGGCAGGCCCACGTAGTTCTCGGCGAGCGAGGTGGCAGCGGCCCGCGAGCCGGTGACGTAGTCCAGCTCGGCGACCTGCATCCTGTACTGGAAGTCGTTGTCCCCCTCGAAGCGGTGGAGCATCGAGGTCATCCACCACGAGAACCGGCTCGCCTTCCACACGCGCCGCAGGCACGACTCCGAGTAGCGATCCAGAAGGTCCGTCGTACCCGAGGCGAAGAACTCCGCCAGGCCCCTGGAGAGCACGCGCACGTCGGCTACGGCAAGGTTCATGCCCTTGGCGCCGGTCGGGGGGACGATGTGGGCGGCGTCGCCGGCGAGGAAGAGGCGTCCTTGGCGCATGGGTTCGCAGACGAAGGAGCGCATCTGGACGATGTTTTTCTGGACGATCCTGCCCTCGTTGACCGTCCAGCCGTCGTCGGTGTCGAGGCGTGCGTGCATCTCCGCCCAGATCCTGTCGTCCGACCAGTTCCCGGCCTCGTCGTTCGGGTCGCACTGGAAGTAGAGGCGCTGTATCTCCGGGGAGCGCGTGCTGACGAGGGCGAAGCCGCGCTCGTGGAGGGCGTAGATGAGCTCCTCGGTGGACGGCGGCCCCTCGACGAGGATCCCGAACCACCCGAACGGGTAGCGCCGCTCGTACTCGGTCCTTACGCGCCCTGGCAGCGCCTTGCGCGACACGCCGTGGAACCCGTCGGCACCAACGACGAAGTCGCAGCGAAGCTCGTGCTCCTCGCCGTGCTTGAGGAACCTGACCTTCGGCTCTTCGGATTCGAGGTCCCGCAGCCCGACGCCCGCGGCATCGAAGAGGATCTCGCCGCCGGCGTCGAGGCGGGCCAGCACGAGGTCCTTGACGACCTCGTGCTGGCCGTAGAGGGTGATGGTCTTGCCGGTAAGCCCCTCGAGGTCCACGCGCTCGCGGCGGCCGTCGAACTGGAGGTTGACGCCGTGGTGGACGGCGCCCTCCCTCCGCATGCGCTCGCCGACGCCCGACGCGGTCAGCAGCTCCGTCGTGCCGTGTTCCAGCACGCCGGCCCGTATCTCGGACTCCAATTCTTCCCGGCTGCGCGCCTCGAGCACGACGGACCCTATCCCTTGCAGGTGCAAGAGGTGCGAGAGCAGGAGCCCCGCGGGGCCCCCTCCGACTATCCCTACGCGTGTCCGCACGAGCTCTCCTTCCAAGAGTCCCCGGACCAATCTAACGCGTCGCCGCCTCAGGGGATACCCCGGCCCTCCTCGCCTCGTCCGCGGGGGACCGCGGCACCGCGGAGACGAAGATCGCCCCGAGCAGCCCGACGAGGGCGAAGGCGTAGAAGCCCCAGGGCACGGCGAGCCCGGCGCCGAGGAGCATGCCGCCGAGCAGCGGCCCGCAGATGGCCCCTATGCGCCCGATCCCCGCAGCCCAGCCCAGCGCGGTCCCCCGCCCGCTCGTCGGGTAGTGCCGGCTGACGTAGGCGTAGAGCAGGACCTGCGCGCTGAAGACGAAGAACCCCGTGACGAACACGGCGAGGTAGGTGAGCGCGAGCGGCATCTGCACGCTGAGGAGGAACAGGAACACCGCCGCCAGCCCGAACCAGCCGGCGCAGGCGACCTTCGAGCCGTAGCGGTCTGCCACGGGTCCCGCCAGGAGCAGCCCGGCCACCGCCCCGAGGTTCAGCACCAGCAGGAAGGCGAGGGCAGCGCCGAGGGCGTAGCCGGCGTCGCGCATGATCGTGGGCAGCCACTGGTTTAACCCGTACACGAGCAACAGTCCCATGAACGATGCTACGGAGAAGGCAAGCGTGCCGAGCAGGTACCCGCCGGAGAAGAGCGTCTTTATCGCCCCGAGGCCCGTGCCCTCCGACGCCCGCTCCTCTGCCCTGACCTCGCGCACCTCCTCGGGCTCGAGGGAGATACCGTACCGTTCGGCCAGCCCTTCGGCCTCCTCCCGCCGCCCGCTGGCGACGAGGAAGCCGGGCGACTCCGGCAGGTTCTTGAGCATGAGGGGAACCAGCACGATCGCCGGCAGGGCGCCGAAGACGAACATCGCCTGCCAGCCGAGGAGGGGGAGGATGGGGATGGCTAGCAGCGCCGTCAGCACGCCGCCGACGTGGTAGCCGGTCATCATGAAGGTGATGGAGGAGCTGCCGCGGCGCGAGCGGGCGTACTCGGAGACGAGGGTGGCGGCAGTCGGGATCAGGCCGCCAAGGCCGAGCCCGGCCAGGAACCGCAGCACCCCGAAGACCCCGGGGCTTGGCGCGACGGCGAGTAGCGCCGTGAAGACCGAGAAGCCGACGACGCTGAGCAGGATGCACATGCGGCGCCCGACCACGTCGGCCAGGGTCCCGATGCCTAAAGCGCCGATCATCATCCCGATGAGGCCGTAGGAGGTGATCGCGCCGATCTGCGGCGCCGTCAGCCCCCACGCCTCGTACTCCAAGAGCGCGGGCGTAACCGCCCCGAGCACCACCAAGTCGAACCCGTCCAACGCAACGGCCACCCAACAGGGCGCCGCGACCCACCTTCCGGCCGAACCGCCAGCAGAGCCTACGCCCTCAGACATCTCTCCACTCCCTTTCCCGGGGCCGACCGAACGGTACGGGTGCCGCGTCGAAGACGACCGTCCCGCGCGGACCCGGCGGTGCCCGACCGCCCGTCCCTTTCCCTGCCCGGTATTCTGACCACCACGGCGGCGCATGTCCAACCCGCTGTTGGCACTCTCCGGCCTTCGGCCTCCGCTCGTCGGCCGGTCAGCTATTCAGCTGAAAATAGCTGACCGCTGAGAGCCGCCGAAAGGCGGCGTGCTGAAAGGCGCGAAGCGCCGGCTGACGAACGGAGGCGAAGCCGGAGAGTGCTTGATTCACACCCGGCGTTTGCAAGTTGCGCCGTGGGGATTAGTCTCTAGGTGTATTCCGCACCTAGTAAGGAAGCCTTATGTTCCCGACAAAGATCCTGGTTGCGACGGACGCCTCCGACGAGGCGTACCCGGCGGTGGAGGCGGCGGTGGAGCTGGCGAGCGGCACCGGCTCCGAGCTGGAGGTGGTGTTCGTCGTGTCCAACGCGCCGGAGTTGCCCTACCCCGTCTTTATCGCCAGGGAGCGGTACGAGGCATTTATGGAGCAGAAGCGGCTTGGCGGCCTCAGGCTCCTGGAGCACCAGGTGAGGCACGTGGAGGAGCTCGGGGGAAGCGTTGCGGCGTCCCACTACAAGGAGGGGAACCCCGAGAGGGAGGTCATCAAGCTCGGCAGGGAGACAGGCGCGGGCCTGATCGTGACCGGCGGCCAGCGGCGCCCGTGGTACGTGCGCATCTTCGGGGCAGGCTTCTCCTCCAAGGTCCTCCGCAAGGCGGGCCGCCCGGTCCTCGTCGTCGGCAAGAGAGGCCTACAGGGCTCGGCCATACCGAAGTAGGGGGCGGTCGGCGCCCGGGCCTCATGCGGGCGCGCCTGCTTCGGTGTCACCACCGTTCCCGATCCGTGCGTGGCCTTTGTGTAGCCGGGGAGACCTTCCCGTCTTTGGCGGGCGCGGGTGCCGTCGGGTCGGCCGGGCGATCGCTATAGAATACGCATGACTGTGAGCACGGAGGCCTTTTCTGACGGCGGCACCCCGGGGTTGTCCCGGCCCGCCCCGATGCCCGCGCCGGGATCTCATCTCGCGCTAAAGACCGACATCGTCGTCATCGGGGCGGGGCAGGCCGGGCTGTCATCGGCGTACCACCTCAAGAAGCGCGGGCTGGCGCCCGGCCGGGATTTCGTCGTGCTCGACGGGTCGCCGCGGGCTGGCGGCGCGTGGCAGTTCCGCTGGCCCTCGCTCAGGCTGAGCACCGTCAACCGCATCCACGACCTGCCCGGGATGCCCTTCTCCGAGGCCGTGGATACCGACGCCACGGAGGTGGAGGCGAGCGTCGCGGTGCCAAGGTACTTCGCCGTCTACGAGGAGGCCTTCGGCTTGACCATCTACCGTCCCGTGAAGGTCTCGGTCGTCTGCGACCGCGGCGGGCGGTTGAGGATCGAGACGGACCGGGGCAACCTGTCGGCGCGCGGCGTCATCAACGCCACCGGCACGTGGGAGACCGCGTACGTCCCGGAATATCCCGGCGCGGACCGGTTTACGGGCAGGCAGCTGCACACAAAGGACTACCGGACGGCCGGGGAGTTCGCAGGCCTGCACGTTATCGTCGTCGGCGGCGGCATCTCGGCGATACAGTTGCTCGACGAGGTCTCGCGCGTAACTACCACGACCTGGGTCACCCGGAGGCCGCCGCGGTTCCGGCCGGGGCCCTTTACCGCGGAGCGCGGCCGGGCCGCCGTGGCGCTGGTCGAGGACCGGGTGCGCCGCGGCCTGCCGCCCGATTCCGTCGTCTCGGTGACGGGGTTGCCGGTCACGCCCGCCATCGAGGCCATGCGGGAACGGGGGGTGTTGGACCGGCAGCCGATGTTCGAGGAGATCCTCGAAGACGGCGTCCGCTGGCCCGACGGTACCTTCCTGCGCGCCGACGTCATCCTCTGGTGCACCGGTTTCCGAAGCTCCCTGGATCACCTGGCGCCGCTCGTGCCGCGCGAACCCGGCGGCGGCATAACCATGACCGGCAGGCTGGCCACGCGGGTCGCCAGTGACCCGAGGATCCACCTCGTCGGCTACGGCCCCTCGGCGTCCACCATCGGCGCGAACCGCGCGGGCGGCGCCGCGACCAAGGAGTTGATGGCGTACCTCGGGCTCGGGTGACCCCACGCCGAAGGCCCGACCTCGTTGCACCGCGGTACAGGCGCCGTTCTAGGAGAGGGCCCCGTCCATCGCGGCGACGTTCGGCTGGCGGCCGGTCCAGAGCCTCTGGGCAAGGACGCCCTGGTAGAGCAGCATCCGCTGGCCTGCGACGACGGTTGCGCCGCGCGCGCGGGCCTGCCGGACGAGCTCGGTCTCCGCGCCGGGGCGGTAGACCGCGTCAACGAGCGCCGTGTGGGCGTCCAGGCAACCGGGGGGAATAGGCAGCGGGTCGCCGTCCTCCATCCCCAAAGGCGTGGTGTTCACGATTATCGGGGCGCGGACGGTGCCGTCCAACGCGCCCGTGGGGTGGACCTCGATCTCCGCCCCCTTGCCAGCCCCGCGCAGCTTGTCGGCCAGCGCGGCGGCGTGTTCCGGGTTGCGGTTGACGATGTCGAGGGCCCCGACGCCCGCGTCGCAGAGGGCGACGGCGATGGATGCCGCGGCGCCCCCTGCGCCGAGCAGCAAGACCCGGCGGTCCGCCAGGGCGATTCCGGCCTCCCCGCACGCCTCGATCATGCCGGGCCCGTCCGTGTTGAATCCGCGGAGCCTGGGGCCTTCGATCACCACTGTGTTCACGGCGCCCGAGATCCCGGCCCCCTCGTCCAGCTCGTCCACGAGCGAAACCATCGCCCGCTTGTGGGGCATGGTGACGTTGAAGCCCCGGAGCCCGAGCGCCGCCGCGCCCCGGACCGCCGCCGGCAGGTCCTCCGCCCTCACGTTCAGCGCAACGTAGACGTAGTCCAGGCCCTCCGCCACGAACGAGGCGTTGTGCATCGCCGGGCTCAGGCTGTGGCCCACCGGGTCCCCGATCAGGGCCAGCAGTCTCGTCTCTCCGCCGATCACGCCAGCACTCCCGCCGAAGTCTCTAATTCGTCGAACACGCGAGCCTCAACCACGGCCGAGGATGCGTTCGAGCATGGTACCGACGTACGTGTATCTGTCCTGTGTTGCGCGCCGTGTACTCGTCCAGGTGTTTCTCCAGCACCGTCCTCTCCGGCCGGCTCTCCGTAGGCGCGGGCTCCGCCAGCCGCGCCTTCCACCCGCCCGGCGCGTGCTCCAGGATCGTCGCGACCGCGACCTTGTTCGGGTCGGCCTGCTTCTCCGGGTGCGGCCGGTACTCAAAAGAGACGCGAAGCGCACCGTCGATCTCCTCGGCAGGATCTTCCTCCCGCAGCACGAAGCGGCGTTCCCTGCCATTAGTCGCCTTGTTGTCCCGCTCGGTGGCGGCGGAGACGAGCTCGAAGCCGACGCGCCCGCCATCTCTCAGTCCGAAGCGGTAGCGGCGGAAGTTCTCGGCGGTCTTTACGTAGTACTGGTCCGCGTTGGCCCAGTGCAGCTTCACCTCCTCGCCCTCGTAGGGAAGCGCGTAGACGCCCTCCTTGTAGCGGCGCAGGCTCAGGAAGTCCCCGTTCTTGTAGTAGCGGCGGAAGAACGTATGGAGGTCCGAGTAAACCTCGTTCTCGAGCGCGGCCACGTCCTCCGACGCCGCGAGCTTCTCCCTCAAGGCGACGTACTTGGGCGAAGACTCGGCCGTAACCCCCGCGTCCCCGAGGGTCTTCTCCAGCTCCCGGCGCGCGCCCTCCTCGTCCTCGTCCCGGTACTCCCTGAAAGCCTCCCGCACCTGCGGCAACAGGTCCTCGTCCAGGAACTTCGAGACCTCGTCCCGCTTCTGGTTCATGATCCGGTAGATGCCGAAGTCCAGGTCCTCCCGGTCGAACTGGAAGAGCTCTTCGAGGAGGTCCTTTAGCTTGTCGTAGGCTTGCGTCACCCTAGCCCCTTCCTCGAATGCAACCGACCCGCCGATGCCCCACGCACATCATGGAAGCGTTTGATCCGTATCCAAGTATAGCGACACAATATCCCGTCACCACGACCAAGACTTTCTTATCAAACCCCGCTCCGACTTCTCTCTCGAGAGGCACCTCGTGCGTTCTGGCGTGCAGGTTGGAATGCACGAAGACCATCCGTAAGACCCTTGTTTTCGAACGGGCAGCGAAGCACGAGTTGGTCAGAGGTCGTACCCGTGCGTTCGGATCTCTTTTTGCTCACTGCTTTTCAAAGCATTGTTCACTGCTTTTCAAAGCACTATACTGTGCTTGTGGATGAGTACATCAACCCGTTTGTTTACGGACGTCCTATCTACAGCGAGGAAGAACTCGCCGACCGCTCATCCGAGAAGCGGCAGTTGATGGCGGACGCCAACTCCGGGCAGCCGGTTATCCTCTACGCTCCCAGGAGGTACGGGAAGACGAGCCTCGCGCGCGTGGTCTCGGAGCGATTGCTCGCGGACTACCTGGTCCCCACGATATACGTGGATCTCTGGGGTGTCACGAGCATCTCGGACATGGTGCAAGTGTTGGGGCGGGCCTACGCCGCGGCATCGCTTCGGCACAGGACCGGGCGATTCTTCGCCGACCTGCTCCGATCCATAGGATTTCAGGTAGAGTTCGCCGGGACCACGGTAAGCGTCAGCTACGAGGCCAGGGGCCGTGAAGATCAGGAGCGCGCGGCCCTGATGGGACTTCTGGACGTGCCGCAGCAGATGGCCGTCCGTTCTCCGTCTCAGGGACGGCTACTCATGATCCTGGACGAGTTCGGGGAGGTTTTCAACGTGCCGGGTGAGCCGGACGCGCTGATGAGAACCGCGTTCCAGGCTTCACCGAACGTGTCCTTCATCTTTATGGGGAGCAAACGCTCGCTCATGGATGCGCTCTTCGTCGAGCGGCATCGCCCGTTCTACAACTTCGGGCGCAGGATGAACCTCGGCAGGCTTCCCTTCGAAGAGTTGGGGGATTTCGTTGAGGCCAGGTTCGCAAACTCCGGAAAACATGCCACACCCGAAGCGGTGGACCTGCTGCTCTCACTCACCGATGGCCATCCCCACCGGAGCCAGCAGTTGGCCCACCATGCCTTCGACCTCGCCTCCAAAGAAGTCGACGAAGAGACCGTGTTGTCCGCAAAAGAAGCCGCGCTGGACGAGACCGCCGACGAGTTCAGGGTCGTCCTGGATCGCATGTCTCCCGCCGCGCGGGCGGTCTACCTCGCCGTGTGCAAAGACCCGGCCACGGAGATGACATCCAGGGGCTACCTCCAGCGCCACGGTATCAAGGGCACGGGCTCCTTACGAAGCGCCCTCCGCACCCTGACTGACGCCGGAGACCTGGAGCAGACCGGCGGCAAGAAGCCCGTTTCCACCGATCCGCTCCTCGCCACCTGGGTGCAGGAACGCATGAACGGCGGTTGAGGGTCCTGACATCGGACGCCGATGCATCTCAGTTAGGTACCAGCACCCCTCGTTGCACCTCGAACAGTTCCCGGTAGAGCCCCCGAAAGCCCACGAGCTCCGCGTGCGTCCCGCGCTCCACGATGGACCCACGGTCGAGGACCAGGATCTCGTCCACCTCCTCCATCCGCACGAGCCTGTGGGTGATGGCGAGCGTGGCCCGATCCCGCACCAGGTCGTAGGCGGCATCGTCTGCGTCTGCGCTATCCTCGACCGGCGGTCCTGGTTTGATTGCTCTTTTTGGTGCAAAGTCTTATAATTGTGTCATGATCGGTGACAGGCCGATGGTCGATCTTCCGCGGTTGGCGCGGGCCCGGATCGAGGCCCGCACGGGGGATGCCGTGTTCGTGATCCCGGACTTCCGCACCTTCCCCAAGACGACCGCAGCGGACCTACGCCCGCGCCGTAGCTCGACCTCGTGGGGCGGAACCTCTCTTGAGCGTCCGGGCTGCGGCGCGGCTCGGACGGGGCCTCGAAGACGAGCGGTGGCTCCTGGTTTCGGTTAGAGGGGAAGGCGGCCGGCGACCGTAAGGAGGAGAGCGATGTTCCCGACAAAAATACTGCTGGCGACCGACGGCTCGGAGGAGTCGGTCAACGCCGGGCGGACGGCCGCGGCGCTCTCGAAGAAGACGGACTCCGAGCTTCACGTCGTCTACGTGGAGCCCCTGCCGCATCCCTACGCCCTGTCCGAGGCGACCATCTACTACCCGGAGATGCGCGACGAGGTGCGCCAGACGGCGCAGCAGGAGGCGCGCGAGAAGCTCGCGGCCGAGGTAGAGAAGATCGGGGCCACGTGCGCGGTCGCGGGGTCGCACGCCCGTATAGGGCACCCGGACGCGGAGATCTCGCACCTCGCGGAGCAGATCGGCGCCGGCCTTATCGTCGTGGGCAGCCGGGGCCTCGGCCCCGTCAGGCGTCTGCTCTTGGGCAGCGTCTCGAGCAGCGTCGTCCGCCACGCCCACGGTCCGGTACTCGTCGTGCGCGACGGCGTGGGCGCGCTTCCGGGGAGAATCCTGCTCGCCGTGGACGGTTCGCGGGAGTCGCGCCTGGCCGTCCGGGCCGCGGCCGAGCTCTCGGCGAAGACCGGCGCGGAGGTCCACGTGGCCCACGTGCTGCCCTCGCCCGAGCGGATGTACGGGCCCCACTTCTACGCAGCCGACGCGAAGGGGTCCCTGCTCGAACGGGTCGAGAGGGAGGCCCGCGAATTTCTCGACCGGCAGGCGGGGGAGATCTCGTCCGCCGGCGGCAAGGTCGGGGGAACGCGCCTATCTTCCGGCAACGCTCCCGCCGAGATCGTCAAGATCGCCGAGGAACTTCACGCCGATCTGACCGTCCTCGGCAGCCGCGGCCTCGGCGGCGTGCGGCGGGCGCTTATGGGCAGCGTCTCGGACTCGGTGGTCCGCCACGCCCACAACCCCGTCCTCGTCGTGCGCGAAGAGGACGGCCGGAACGGGTAGCCGCACCGGCCGTCCTCTGGTCACCGACGGCGAGGCGGCCTGAGGCCTGGCCGTCGTCGCCGGGGCGTCCGTCCGGTCAGCGGTCGGCGGCCCGCTGGGCGCGGCGGCGGGGGGAGGCGAGGGTCATGCCCAGGATCACGCACCCCGAGACGACCATCACAAGGCCCCACCAGAAGTTGATGTTGAAGCCGACGTTCCCCTGGGCGCTCTGCCCGGTCGAGATCATCCCGGCCAGGACGAGCGTGACGCCGAAGATCAGGACGATGGCCGCGATGTAGAAGCCTATCGCCATGGAGTGGTTGGTGCCGGAGTGCTCCGGCACCCTCTCTTCTTCGCCGTACTCGTGGTGTTCCTCACGGTGTTCGGACATGCTCTCCTCCTCGCGGTAGGTTCTAGGGTCTTGAGGTTCTGAGGTTTCGAGGTCTTCTCTGGAGGGTCGGCGCGGCCCCATCGAGGAGCGCCGTAAACGCGGCTCTCGAAACCTCCCGTACCGATCCTCTCTCCTCTCAGCGGCCCCTAGAAGAAGTAGAAGTTCAGGGCCAGGGTCATTGCGAGCACGATTACCGCCAGGATCCACGGCTTCTTGTACCAGGACTCCTCCCTTACCTCCTTCTGGTCGGTAAGGCCCCACACGATGCCGCGCAGCTCCGAGTCGGGCTTGGGTTGGGTGACGAGGGAGACGGCGATCGTCACGACGACGCACACGATCCAGGCCCACAGGGCCCGGTACATGGAGGCGCCAACCGAGCTGTCCAGCGAGATGAGGTAGAGGACCACGCCGGTAACCGTCCCGGACAAGAGCCCGAAGAAGCCGCCCCAGCCCGTCGAGCGGCGCCAGAACATGCCAAGAAGGAACGTGCCGAAGAGCGGCGCCAGGAAGATGCCGTGCAGGAGCTGGACGTAGTCGATGATGCTCGCGAAGCCGAGCACCAGGTACGCCGCGAGCACGCTCAGGGCGACGCCCGCCACGGTGGCTATGCGGCCCACGTTGAGGTAGTGGCGGTCCGGGGCGTCCCTGTTGATGTACGCCTTGTAGATGTCGTAGGTCCAGACGGTGTTGAAGGCCGTCACGTTGCCCGCCATCCCGCTCATGAACGCGGCGAGCAGCGCCGTCAGGCCGACCCCGAGCATCCCGGTGGGGAAGTAGTAGGCCATCGCGTAGGGGACGGCCATGTTGTAGTTGTCCTCGCCGAGGTTCGGGAGGATGGACAGGATGATCAGGCCAGGGAAGATAGCCAGCACCCCGTACATAAGCTTCGGGAACGCCGCGATGAGCGGGGTCCTCTGCGCCGCCGCCTCGTCCTCGGCGGCCAGCGCCCGCTGGACGACAAGAAAGTCCGTGCACCAGTAGCCGAAGCTCTGCACGAACCCGAGGCCGAGCACTATGGCGAACCACTGCACGGCCATCGGGTTGTCCGTCGAGCCCGTGTTGGACCACGCGTGGAAGAAGTCGGCCTGGCCTATGGACTCCTGCAGGCCGGAGAGGCCGCCAACGTCTATGAGGCCGAAGATCACGAGCGGCACCAGCCCGAGCGTGATGAGGAAGAACTGCAAGACCTCGTTGTAGATAGAGGACGAGAGGCCGCCTAAAGTGACGTACCCGAGCACTATCCCAGCGGACAGGATGATGCTAGCCGTTAGCGACCATCCGAGGAGCAACTGGAAGACTATCGCCATCGCGTACATGTTTATGCCCGAGAGCAGGACCATGAAGATCGCGAACAGGATGGCGTTGAACCCGCGCGTCGCCTCGTTGTAGCGGAGCTTCAGGAACCCAGGGACGGAGTGGACCCGGCTCGCGTAGTAGAAGGGGATCATGAAAAGGGCCACGAAGACCATCGCGGGTATCGCGCCGATCCAGTAGTAGTGGGACTGCATGATCCCGTACTGCGCCGCCCCCGCGCCCATGCCGAGGATCTCGAGCGCCCCGAGGTTCGCCCCGAGGAAGGCGAGGCCCGTGATCCAGCTCGGCAGGGACCGACCCGAGAGGAAGTAGTCCTCGGAGGTCTGCATCTTCGTCCTGAGCACGGCCCCGATGCCTAGCACGAAGACGAAGTACACCCCGATGATGAAGTAGTCTAGCCACGAGTCGTTGACTTTAACCAGCGACTGCAGCAGGGCCAGGTCTCCCATCGCTCCTCCTTTTCTCGCGGCACCCCCACCGCAACGTTCTCATCCCAACTTCACATTAACAGGAATCGGCCCGCGCGGCCCCTCCCCGATTCGCTACCCTCGCGCGATGCCCACCGGCGCGTGGCTCTCCCCCGAACGGTAGGCCGCGAGCACCACCTCGAGCGCCCGCAGACCGTCCCCCCCGCCGGCCCCGACCCGCCCGCCTTCGGGCCCGCCCTCGGCCCCCCGAAGAAAGTCGTCTAGCATGAGGGCGTTCGGGTCCCCGCCGGCGGGCGTCCAGAGGGTGCCGCCCGACTCGTGGTCGAAGGTCGTGATGCTCCTGGAGAAGGCGTCCACGTCGAGGACGCCCGAGGAGCCGGTTATGCGAAGCGTAAGATCCCCCCAGGTCGGGTAGCCGGCGCCCCTTGACCAGCTCGGGTCCACCGTCGCGAAGGCGCCGTCGGCGACGCCCCCCTCCATCTCGAGCGTTAGGACGCCGGCGTCGTCCACGCCCCTGGTTCCGAAGAAGGTCCCGATCTCCGCGTAGACGCTCCTCACCTCCACCCCGAGCACGAAGCGCAGCGTGTCGGCCACGTGGACGGTGTGGTCCATGACGGCGCCGCCCCCGGACATCTCCGGGTCGAGGAACCAGCCACCGGGGGCCTGGCCGTGGTTCGTTCCGTTCACGGCCAGGACGCGGCCGATGGCGCCGGAGCGCACGATCTCGCGCGCCCGCCGGACGGCCGGCGCGTGCCTGACGGGGAAGGCGATACCGAGCCGCCGCCCCGTCTCCTCGGCGGCCCGGATCATCTCGTGCGCGTCCCCGACCGTGGTGGAGATGGGCTTCTCGCACAGCACGTCGACGCCGGCCCGGAGCGCCGGGATCACGTCCCCCGCGTGCCGTCCGTTCTCGGAGCAGACCAATACCGCGTCCACCGCATCGAACAGCCCCTCCGCGCTCTCGAAGAAGCGGACCCCGTACCGCCTCGCCGCTTCTCGGCCCCTTTCCGCGTCGTCGTCGGCCACCCCGACGAACTCCGCAGACCCGAGCCTGCCCAGCACCGCCGCGTAGTTCGGGGCGTGGACGTGGGCGAAGCTCAGGATGCCGACCCTGGCGCTCACGCGCGGGCACCCAGCGTGACGGGTTCCCCCGTCCTCACCGACTCTACGGCGGCGAGCGAGACCAGGAGCGCCTCGCGGGCGTCGCGCCCGCCCACCACGGGCTCCTCCCCCGTCCTCAGGCACCGGACGAAGTGCTCGAGCTCCGCCTGATAAGGACTCTCGCCTACCGCGACGTCCGGAACTCCGCCCACGCTGTCTGCGACTTGCAGCAGCTTGAGGGGAGCAGCTTCCGTGCTGTCCGCCGTCACGAGACCCTTGCTTCCCGCGACCTCTATCGAGTACTCGAACGGCGCCGGGTAGCCCCAGTGTCCCTCGACGTGCGCGATGGGTCCGCCCTCGAAGCGCAGCGTGGTCAGGGCGTAGTCGAGGCGGTTGTACTCGCGGCCCATCACGCCCCTGGCGTAGACCCGCTCCACCTCGCCGAAGCACCAGCGGAGGAAATCGAAGTCGTGGATCACGAGGTCCACCAGCACGCCGCCGCTCTGGCGCCAGTCGGCGTACCAATCGTTCCAGCCCCTAAGAAAGGGCGACCGCCGGCTCGTCCGCGCCACACCCACCGTGCCGAGGTCGCCGGCCTCGATCATTGCCTTTATCCTTACGTACTCGGGGAAAAACCGGACGACGTGGCCGACGAACAGCCGCCCGCCGCTCCCCTCGAAAGCCGACAGGATCTCGCCGGCTTCCTCCAGCGTGCGCGAGATCGGCTTCTCGAGGAACAGGTGCTTCCCGTCCCCGGCCACCTTGACCGCCAGGTCCCGGTGCAGGGCGGTTGGCAAGCACGCGTCTATTACGTCCACGCCCTCGGCGGAGACCAGCGCCTCGTAGGAGGGGTAAGGCCTTGCGCCCACGGAGGCGGCTCCGGCGGCGGCGGCCTCCTCGTCCGCGTCGGCGACGCCTACCACCTCCACGCCGGGCATGTTGGCGTACGCGGCAAGGTGTACGGAGCCCATGAACCCGGCGCCGACGACGCCGACCTTCAAGCCTGCCCGCCCTGCCGGATGAACTCCTCGAGGCTCTCCTGGAGTGCGCGCCCGGTCTCTTCCGGCGACTGGTCCCCTTTCAGGCAGGAGTTGAACTCGTCGGCCATCTCGAGCGACATGTCCGAGTAGTACGGGGAGACGGGCCGGGGCTTCGTGTGCTGAAGGGCCGACTGCGCGAGCGCGAGCAGGGGCACCCGCTCCCGCAACCCCTCATCGTCGTAGAGCGTGTTCAGGGTCGGCAGGTACGAACCCTCGGTCGCGCGGAACTTCTGCTGCTCGGGCGCCGTCATCCACTGAATGAACTCCCAGGACGCCTCCGCCTTCTTGGAGAAAGCGCCGATGTAGAACGGCTGGTCGCCGACCGTGCCGTTGCCGGGCTCGCCGTCCGCGGAGGGAAGCTCGGCGACGCCGACCTGCTCGGGCGTAACCTTCGACTGCTCGGGGTCGCTGATGATGCCGTACACGTAGGGCCAGTTGCGCATGAAGACGGCGTCTCCCCGCAAGAAGGCCCCGGCCGACTCGTCCTCCTTGTAAACGGCCATAGCCTCCGGGGAGACGCCGTCGGAGATCATCGACCGGTACTCGGCCAGCCCGGCGATCGCCTCGGGCTCGCCTATGAGCACCTTTGTGGGATCTTCCGGGTCCAACGCCTCGCCGCCGTGCGTCCAGATGAACTCGAGGCCGTTGCACACGCCGCCCTCGTAGTTCGCCCCCTGGAAGACGTACCCGAACTCCGTCCCCGAGCCACGACGGATCTCCTGCGTCATCCGTTTCAGCTCGGCCCAGGTCTTGGGCGGGGCGGAGAAGCCGTTCTCTTCGAACAGGTCCTTGCGGTAGTAGAGGAGGCCCGTGTCGGTGAACCAGGGTTTGCCGTAGATCTTCCCCTCGTAGGTAACGGCCTCGACCGAGCCGGGTAGGTAGTCAGCCCTCATTTCTTCCGTGAAGCGGCCGGAGAGGTCGGAGATCCAACCCTGCTCCGCGAACTGTGCCGTCCAAATGACGTCCCCGAGTATGACGTCGAGGTCCTCCCCGCCGGCCTGGAACTGGGTCCTGATCTTGTCGAACCGCGTACCGGTGTCGGCGTCGCCGGGACGGAACTCGACCTTGATCCCGCTCTTGTTCTGCTCGTTGAATTTGTCAACTAGCTCCTCTGCGGTCCCCGTGTCGTCTATCGAGGAGCTGAAGATGATCTCCTTTGCCTGCCCGGTCTGGCCTCCGCCGCCGCATCCCGCTACCCCGGTCAGGGCCGCACCCGCGATGCCGGCACCCCCGATCCTCAGGAAGTCGCGGCGCGAGATATCCCCTCTCGCCCTTCCGCCTCTGTCCTCCATACTCTCCCCTTTCCGTCGCTACCCCGGCAGATACTCGTGGTTGGGGCCGTTGTTGAACGTAGAGGTCTTGGGCGGGAAGTCGAGTTTCGCGATCAGCTCAAGCAAAGACGGGCCCGAGAGGAGATGGTTCTCCGATGGGCTATCGGGGTCCCCAACACCGCCCGGATGATAGGCGCGGACAGAGAACCGGAGAGACGTCGGATCTCCCACCGTGATCACCCTCCCCTTTTGCCGCGATTCGGCTCGTGATTGGCCGGATGCGCCCATCTTGTCAGAACCTTCCCCCGCGAGTCAATCCGAAGACCGTTCTCGGCTAGGGCGCGGGCGGATCTTCCTCAACCTCCGCGACCCGGACGGGCCTCCCTTCCTCGCGGGACACCTCGCACGCGACCGCTACCCTCAGTGCCTCCATCGCCGCGGCGGGCGGGCTCGGGTTCTCGCGCCAGCCCCCAATTACTTCGATGAACGCTTTGGTCTCTTCCCTGAGGCTCTCCCCGAACCTCTCCATAAAGTCCCGGTATGGGCCCTTGGTCGCGGGGACCGCGTCGGGCTCCACGGGGCGGGGTTGGCTCAGGCTGTCGCTCCCGACGGAGAGGCTCTCCCGCGAGCCGAAGACCTCCAGGCGAAAGTCGTGTCCGCGCGGGTTGTGGCGGGTGCCAGTGACGACCACGGGCAGGCCGTCGGACATGGTCATCATGATGGCCGCGTTGTCCACGTCGCCGAACTTCGCGTAGCGGTCGAAGCCCCTGACGCCCCCGACCGCGTAGACCCGATCCACGTCCAAACCGGTCAGCCAACGCGCCAGGTCGAAGTCGTGGATGTGGAGGTCGCGGTACGTCCCGCCGCTCGACGCTATGAACTCCTCGGGGGCTGGCTCGGCGTCGTGGGCGGTTATCCTGATGCTGTAGAGGGTCCCCAGGGTCCCGTCCCTTACCGCCCGGTAGGCCCGCAGGTAGTCAGGGTCCAGGCGGCGCTGGAAGGCGATCTGGAGCAGGTTGCCGGCCCGCCCGGCGTGCTCGACGACCTCGGCTGTGTCCCGCAGCGTCAGCGCGATGGGCTTCTCGCAGAAGATCGGCAGCCCCGCGTCTATGCAACGGTGCAGCGCGGGCGCGTGCAGCTCCGTCGCCAGCGACACGAAGACCGCGTCAGGCCCGGAGTCGATGGCCTCGTCTATGGTCCCGGCCGTGCCGCCGACCTCCTGGGCCAGCTTCTCGGCGCGCTCGAACGTCCGGTTGCCGATAACAAGCTCGTCCACCTCGGGCAACCCGTCGAGGACCCTTGCCCGAAAGGTCCCTATGCGCCCCGCCCCGAGCACGGCTATCTTCATCGGCGACCTCCCTCGGTCCTAAAGTCCCTAGTCCTTGCAGAGCGGCAGCAGGCTCTCGTAGCACCGGCGGGCGGCCTCCTTGGTCGGCAAC
>Ga0126309_10000308_pt1 | contig 16598 bp, 17 predicted proteins | sample Plot56_FD_92541 | JGI IMG/M metagenome (GOLD analysis project Ga0126309, IMG submission 92541) | Serpentine soil microbial communities from UC McLaughlin Reserve, CA, USA - Plot56 | ecosystem: Environmental > Terrestrial > Soil > Grasslands | place: USA: UC McLaughlin Reserve, Lake County...
AATCCGTTTTGGCCTTCACGACGCCGTAGTTGTCTTTACCGCCCAACACGTCGTTGGCCGCCTCTTCCGCCTTCTGCAGGAGCAGGTCATCCTGTTGTTCGCTGACTCGCATGTAGAAACTGAACACCACAACGACGCCGAAGATCAGCAAGATGAGGGCTAGTATGCCCACGTAGCCCGTCGTCAGGCGCTTCCGGATGTGATCGAACATCAGCGCGGTTCGGGTTGTGGTTCGAAAGTGTAACCGACTCCGCGGACGGTACGGATGTGGGAGGTGTCGCCGTCGCCGTCGAGTTTCTTGCGCAGGTAGGAGACGTAGAGGTCGACGACGTTGGCGTAGACTTCGGGTGACGCTCCCCACACTGTATCAAGCAGAACCGGGCGGGTGAAGACCTGCCCGGGGCGCTGGAGCAGGGTGGCGAGTAGCGCAAACTCCTTGGCCGTCAGGTCCACGATCTCTCCCCCGTGGCGAACCACGTGGCGCACGGGGTCGAGCGTGACGTCCCCGGCTGCGAGGATCGTGCCTTCTTTCTCCTCGCCCCGTGGACGGCGGGCGAGAGCCCGAACGCGGGCGAGCAATTCGGGGAAGGCGAAAGGCTTGGGGAGATAGTCGTCGGCACCGGCGTCGAGGCCTTCTACGCGGTCTTCGATCTGGTCGCGGGCGGTCAACATGATCGCCGGCGTCCCGACCTCCGCGGCCCTGAGCCTCTTCACCAGCTGGACGCCGCTCAGGTCGGGGAGCATCCAATCCACGATCAGGAGGTCGTAATCGTCCGCCAGCGCCCGCACGACCGCCTGGCGGCCGTTGGCCTCCGTCTCGACGGCGTAGCCCTCTTCGGTGAGGACCCGTGAGATCAGACGCGCCAGCCTCTCTTCATCCTCTACCACCAGTATCCGCATCACGCATGTATTATCGCCGCTCTACGGCGACTCTGCCCCCTGTAGGACCTTTCCTGTGAAAACGCTCATGGACCGCAAAGGCTCTTCACATGTTGGAAGTCCAGACTATAGCGCAGAGATCACATACCAGAAGGAGGAGAGTTGGCGACTTATCCGAGAACGTACAGGGAGACGGAGGTGACGGTATGAAGGGACACACCTTACAGCGCACTTTCTTGTTTGCGCTCATGGCACTGGCGACGCTGGTCTTCGTGCTTGGCGTCATCTATCTCGACCCTGGCAAGACGCAGACCGCCGAGCCGGTCGAGTCGGCCCCGTCCGGCATCCCGGCCGACGAACCTGTGGCCAAAGTGGCTTCTGTACTGAGCCCTTCTGTTGTGCAGATCAACGTTTCAGGCGTCCAACAGACCCCTTACGGGGCGCAGAAGGAAGAGGGTATAGGGAGCGGTGTTATCTACCGCTCTGACGGCTACATCATCACCAACAACCACGTCGTAGAGGACGCACGCGACGTCGAGGTCGCCTTCGCGGACGGGTCCACCGAGCGCGGACAGGTCGTCGGCACGGACCCGACTACGGATGTTGCGGTGATAAGAGTTGACCGTAACGACCTGCCGGCAGCGAGCTTCGCGAGCAGCGACGCGATAGTCGGCCAGACGGCGGTCGCGGTCGGCAGCCCATCGGGTTTCGAGTCCACGGTCACATCCGGTATTATCAGCGGCACGGGGCGTGAGGTACCTGCCGAGTATACGAGCGGTATGCAGGAGACCTCCCTGGTCGACCTGATCCAGACCGACGCGGCGATCTCCCCGGGCAACTCGGGCGGCGCCCTGGCCGACCGTGAAGGCCGGGTCATCGGTATAAACGTGGCCTACCTGCCGCCGGGCGAGACGGGTGCCGAGAACATCGGCTTCGCCATACCTTCTGACACGGCCGTCTCCGTGGCAGACCAGATCATCGAGAACGGCAGGGCCGTGCACCCCTATCTCGGCGTCTACCTCTCCGATCTGACCGAGGAGACCGCGGACAAATTCGGAAGCCCCGTAGACTCAGGGGCGCTGGTCGAGAAGGTCGAGCCCGGCGGTCCGGCCGACGCCGCCGGAATACAGCGTGGTGACGTCGTGATCGCCGCAGGCTCGGAGGATGTGCGTAGCTCGGGCGACCTGATCTCGGCGCTACGGGACTACCAGCCAGGCGACACGGTAGATCTGGCGGTCCTCAGGAACGGTGAAGAGCGCAAGCTCCAGGTAGACCTCGACGAGAGCCCTCAGTAAGGCGCTTCGGACCATCCACCGTCTAAGAGCGCGTCCCCGATCGGTGGCGCGCTCCCTACGTTGCTGACTGCCTCTCGGACTGGCCGCAACGACATTCTCTCTCACTCCTTCGCGCCCTCCTGACCACTGGAGGCCATCTTCCTGCTAGAGTCGGGGCGATGTCGATTTTACGGCGGCCCGTTCGTCGTAGGTGTGTAGGACGAAAACGGGAGAAAGGAGAGATCGATGCCCCAGTACGCGATCCTGCTCTACGCCCCGGCACCGGCGGACTGGATGCAGATGCCGCCCGAGGAGCTCGAGGCGCACGACCGGTACGCGGCCCAGATCGAGGAGCAGGATCGGTCGGCCTGGGACCAGGCCGCGATCGATGAGGGCCACAAGCTGGTGGTCGGCGCGCTCAGGGGCGGCAATCCGGGACGGTTCGGGCTGCAGGCGGCCATCGCGGCGTTGCACGCCACGGCACCGAGTTACGCCGAGACCGACTGGCCACAGGTGTTGGCGCTCTACGATGAGCTGTATAGGGTCTGGCCCTCACCAGTAGTGGAACTGAACCGTGCCGTCGCCGTTGCCATGGTGCGAGGGCCGGAGGCCGCGCTGGGCGAGGTCGAGCTACTGGAACGCGAGGGCCGCCTCTCCGGCTACCGCTACCTGCCGGCGACCAAGGCCGACCTGCTCAGGCGCCTCGGCCGCCACCCGGAGGCCGCCAGAGCCTACCGAGCCGCGCTCGAGCTCACGGATAACGAGGCCGAAAGGGCGTTCCTCTCGGGACGGCTGGCCGAGTCGAGCAGCCGTCGAGTCGACCCATGACCTGATCCGCTGTCCATGGGCTCTCGGTCACGTTGTCGATTCTGCGTTTGCCTATTCGTCATAAGTATGTAGGACGAAAACGACTACGAGTAAAGGAATCGAGATGGCGAACACTCCTGAGCAAACCGGGTATGCACCATTGAACGGTCTCGAAATGTACTACGAGATCCACGGCACCGGCAGGCCGCTGGTCCTGATCCATGGCGCCTTGTCGGCGATAGACACCTCTTTCGGAGAGGTCCTGCCGTCCTTCGCCGAGACCAGGCAGGCCATCGCCGTGGAGTTGCAGGGCCATGGTCGCACGGCCGATACTGATCGTCCCTTGAGGTACGAACTGCTGGCTGACGACACCGCAGCGCTGCTGCGACACCTGGGGATCGAAAATGCCGACATCTTCGGCTGGAGCCTGGGAGCCGGCGTCGCCCTGCAGGCCGCCATCAGGCATCCGGATCTGATACGCAAGCTCGTGCTCGCCTCGGCCACCTACAACAGCAGCGGACTCCACCCCGGGATCCTCGTCGGGATCGAACACCTCACGCCCGAGGCCCTTGCCGGGTCTTCGTTCCAGGAGGAATACACCAGCATCGCGCCGAATCCCGAAGACTGGCCCACCCTGATCGCCAAATCGAAGGAACTAGACGGGCGGGTCCAGGACTGGCTGCCCGAGGACATTGGATCGATCGCGGCGCCCGCCCTGATCATCGTCGGGGACTCAGACATCGTTCGTCCCGAGCACGCGGTGGAGATGTTCCGGTTGTTCGGCGGCGGCGTGGCCGGCGACGTCGCCGGTCTCCCGAATTCCCAGCTTGCGGTGCTTCCAGGTACGGCGCACGTGGGGCTAGTGAATCGCGCCGATTGGCTGCTCTCGATGATCGGCGAGTTCCTCGACGCACCACTGCCGGAGACCGGGCGAGCCGTGGGCGACACGGCATGATACGCATCCAAAGCCGCTCTTCAGGGCAGTGAGAGAACTATGAACCCGAGTCCTTTGGTGCGGTGGATCAGGATGGACCCCGTAGCATTGCGTCCTTACACACAGGTGGTGCAAACTAACGGGCGAAGATCGGGGCGAAGAGGGGGCCCGGATGACTACGAGTGGTGGTCAGGCCAGCGATACAGGAAGGATAGAGACCTTCTCCGACGGCGTGTTCGCCATCGCGATCACGCTCCTCATCATAGAGATCGGGGTCCCGCACGCGGAAGGCACGGAATCTCTTTTCGACGAGCTCGTACAAGAGTGGCCTTCCTACCTCGGGTATGCGACCAGCTTCCTCGTCATCGGCACCGTCTGGGCGAACCACCACAACCGTTTTCGCCTGATCTCAGGCTCGGATCACATCCTGCTCTTCCTGAACATCGTGTTCTTGATGTGCGTCGCCTTTATCCCCTTCCCCACGGCCCTGCTCGCCGAGTACATCAGGAAAGAGGAGTATCGTATCACCGCCGCCGCCGTCTACAGCGGCACGCTGGCCGTGACCGCCGTCTTTTTCACCGTGCTCTGGCTCTACGCCGCCGCAGACTACCGCCTCGTGGACAGGACGGTCGATCCTCTCTTGCTGCGCGCCATGACGCGCCGCTACGTATTCGGCATGCTCCTCTACATCCTGGCCTTCGCGCTCGCCTTCCTCAGCCCGGCTGCGAGCCTGGCGCTGATCGTGATCCTGGCCCTGATCTTCGTGCTACCCGAACCGAAAGGCTCCCGAGCCGCCCGCCGGGGCAGACGACGCTCCGTCAGAGGATGAGAGTGGGCGGCACAGGCTATCGCCTTCTCGCCAGGTAGACGCCGCAGAGGATAACAACGGCACCGACGAGTTGTCCCAGTCCGAAGTCCTCGCCGAGGAGGACGATACCTGTGGTGACACCGGTCAGGGTGACGAGGTACTGGTAGATCAGAACGCGATTGGCCCCGACGTGGGAGACGCCCCATCCCCACGCGGCGAAACCGAAGGCCGAGGAGCAGAGCGCGGAGTAGACCGCCGCTCCCCATGTCAGGCCGTCCAGGGAACCGATGTCGAAACCACCGGGGTCGAGGGCTGCGAGCGGGAAGGCCGCGAGGCCACCGAAAGTCATGGCGTAGGCGGCGAGGGCAATAGGAGAGTAGCGTTCGAGCAGTGAGAGCGAGAGGACGGTGTAGGAGCCCCAGAAGACGGCCGCGACCAGTATGAGGGCGTCCCCGACGAGGCTCGTACCCGCGAACTCGAGCCCGCCGTACACGATGAATCCGACCCCGAGGAGGGAGAGTCCTATCCCGAGGATGCCCGCGAGCCTCGGCCGCTCCAGCCCGAGTGCGAACCCGAGGAGCATCCCCCACACGGGGGCCGTCGAGTAGACGAGGGCCGTGTTGGCGGCCGTCGTCAGGCTCACCCCGAGGGTGAAGACCGTCTGGGTGATAGTAACGCCGGCCACCCCGAGGCCGAGTACGGCGAGGAAGTCTTCGCGGCGCAGGCGGCTCCCGGGGTCCGTGAAGCGCACGAGTAAGAGCAGCAGGAGACCGGCCAGGGTGAAGCGCGTCGCGGCGAAGAGGATCGGCGGGACGCTCTCGACGACGATCTTGACCGCCGTAAAGTTGGTCCCGAAGAAGAAGACCGTCAACAGCAGCGCGCCCTCGACCGCAGTCGAGGCCCGCCGCTTCGGTTCTTCTTTAGTGGTCAACGAGGGCTCTCGTCAACGGACCAGGTTCGTCTCCGCGCTTAGGGTCTTTATGTAGGCGGAGATCACACGTGCGCAGTTCTCGACGTCTTCTACATCAACGATCTCGTTGGGGGAGTGCATGTAGCGGTTGGGGCACGAGACGAGTCCCGTGGCGATTCCGGCCCTCGCAAACTGTATGGCGTCCGCGTCGGTCCCCGTCGAGCGCGAGTCGGCCTCCAGGGTGTAGGGGATGTTCTCGCCCTCCGCCGCAGCGATCAGTCCTTCCGAGACGATGGGCGAGATGTTCGTCGCCCGCTTTATAACGGGACCGCTGCCCAGGGAGTGATCCCCATGCTCGTTCTTGGAGACGCCGGGGGTATCCGTGGCGTGGGTCACATCGACGGCGACGGCGGCGTCGGGGTCGAGCCCGAAGGCGGCCCCGCGGGCGCCGTAGAGACCTATCTCCTCCTGCACGCAAGCCACGGCCACGACCTCGGCACCGAGTTCGTCCTCCTCGGAGAGCAACCTCAGGGCTTCGAGCACCACGAACGCGCCCATGCGGTTATCCACAGAGCGGGAGGCCAGACGCCCGTTCGGAAGCTCCACGAAGTCCTGGTCGATCACGCCAACGTCCCCGACGCGTACCATCTCCCTGGCCTCCTCGGAGTCCTTGGCGCCTATGTCGATCCAGAGGCTCTTTATCTCGGAGACCTTCTTGCGCTCATCTGACTCCATAACGTGGATGGCCTTCTTGCCGATCATACCGGCCACATCGCCGCCCTTCGCGAGCAACCGGATGCGCTGTCCCACGAGCACCTGGGAGTCCCAGCCGCCGACGCCGGTAAAGCGGAGCAGGCCGTTCTCCTCGATGTGGGTGACCATGACCCCGATCTCGTCTATGTGCCCGGCGAGCATGACCTTCGGCGAGCCGCCCGTGCCGATGGTGGCGAAAGAGTTCCCCATTCTGTCTCCCCTGACCTCGGCGAACTTCTCGGCCTCCTCCCTCCAGACTCTCGCGGCGGCCTCCTCGTAACCGCTAGGCCCTGGCCTCGAGAGCAGCCTCTTCAAGAAATCGTACGACGCATCCCTCACAACGGGTCCTTTCTATGGTAGAAGCGAGTCGAGCGCGCCTTCCGGCACTCTCAACAGGTTACCCAAAGTTCGAGCAGATCACTCCCGAGCAACCGCCGGTCTCTGCCAATGATCCGGTAGGGGATCTCTATCCCGAACGCCTCGGGGAAAGGGTTGGGATCGAGGCGCAACGTCCGTCCATCCTCCCACACCGGCACGTAGCGGGTCCCTTCGAACTCGAACCCTCCTGGATAAGGCGATGGACTCTCTTCGCCGCCGGGCTCGTTGAGGCACAAGAACAGCGAGAGCCCGTCGCAAAGCCTCAGCAAGTGGAAGTTGCGCTCGAGGTTCTCCAGCTTTTCAGCGGACATCCTCTCTTCTAGCCTGCCCTGGCGTGCGATCTCGCCCTCCCGGAACTCGACCTCTTCGGGGCGCTCGGAGCCGAGTAGAAAGCGGGCGTAGTGCATGCTGCACAGGCATCCCGCATAAGGGTCGTGATCCTCTACAGAGTCGATCCCGCGCTTTTGCGCCGGCAGTTTCAGATCCAGGGGGTAGTCCACGAAGGAGTAAGGCCTATCCTTCTCCTCGTTCCACAGCACCTCCCGGTCCGGTTCGCGCCAGGCCGTGTCGTGGTTGGCGACGGCGTAGACCGTGGACTCCAAAGGCCAGGGTCTCTCCCTCCAGCGTCGCGCAAACTCGCCCGCGATCAGGGCGTGCTCATGCTGCTCGAAAAGCAAGAAAGTATCTGCCCGCTCGCGAACGATCACAGGATAAGCCTAACAGCTTTTCAGCACGCTCCGCCCTTCGGGCTTCGCTTGTCAGCATCTCAGCCAGTCAGCACTTCAGCACATCGCCAGGCTTCGCCAGGCGGCTCTCAGCACTTCAGCCGGGTGGTAGGCCTCGCCGAGACTCCGGAGAACCTCCAAGGGATGCTCCTACGCGACGGGATGTGGGCCTGGACGAGAGAGGCTGACATGCTGACAAGCGAGGGCATTAAAGGCCCGAAGCGTGCTGACTGGCTCTACAACACCGGCCTTCTGTCTATGCCGAGTGGAGACTCGAGGCCAGGGCCTTCGAAGAATGCGGTCTGCGTCTCGTCGAGGAGATCCGCTGGGACCGTGGCCAGCACCAGGGCGATGCCGTCGGGGAAAGCCCCGTCCCACTCTTCGGCGAAGCCCTCGGGGAGGCCCATGGCGAGGAGCTTGTTCTGGAGGTGTGGCCTGCGGTGGTAGAGGATCAGGCCGACGATCGCGGCCAGGGTTATGATCGCCTGCACGGCGATGCCCGTCGGCGGATGGACGGCGCTCATGAGGACGCTCACGGCCGTTATCCCGAGGTACGTGCTGACGAACTCGAACCACTGCGTCCGTGAGAGACCGGACTCGACCCGGCGTGTCCGGACGCCGGGGAGGGTTACACTCACGAGGTGTTCGTCCTTACGCCGCGAGAGCACGAGAAGGGAGCCAGCGGAGACTTCCAGGTCCTCGAGACGTTCGTCCAGGGCTTTCAGCGATCGCAGGTCCTGCGCGACGGCCCCGACGGTGTAGTAACGTAGAATGCTCATGCTCCGTCGATTCTACCAGCGATTCCGGCCGGCCTGACAAAGGCGGCGCCAGGGAGAGTGCAGACCTTTCCGCGGCCGTTCTGGCCGGACGCCAACGTCTCAGTCGGCGGAGCGGACGATCCTCGCCTCGAGCGTGCCGGAGTGCTCGTCCGTAACCCACTCGAACGTGTTCCCCAGCTCGTCGGTCGCGAGGCTCATGAGCCTGCCTTGCGCGTCCACGTATTCCGTCTCCACGGGCAGGTCGGTCACGTCGCCGACCTCCTCCTCGTCGACTACCTTCCCCTCCTCGTTGTAGGTGGTCTCGAGGATGTGGCCCGACTCGTCCACGCTGCGCCGGATCGTCAGGCCTGCCTCCTGGACCTGGTACGCGGGCCTTCCGCCAAGCCCACCGACCAGCCTCTTGATCAGCTCGCTCTCTTCTCCCCTCTCCCGCGCGTCCTCGATGGCGATCCTGAGCGCCACCTCGGCGATCTCGGAGTTGGAGGAGTGGATGTCCTCCTGACGCTGCAGGTCGAGCCGAAGCCTGTCTAGCTCTCTGCCGACCTGTTTGGAGAGGTTGAACGTCGTACCCACCAGCCAGGGCTGATCCTCCCAGGAGATCGCGCCTTCGCCGGCCGAAGTGGGTGAGATCTCTCCTGGCCCGACAGACTCTATAACGTCTCGTTCGCCCCCGAGAGGCCCGGCACCCTCTCTCAGAATAGTTCCCATGAGGTCTTCCGGCACTTTTCTTCCCTTGCCCATGTCTCCTTTCACGCCCCTTTCGCGAGCCGCTCGGCCAGGCGGGCATAGTCGGCGGCACCGTTGCTCCTTTTCGCGTACTCGAAGATGTGCTGGCCGAAGCCCGGCGCCTCCGAGAGCTTCGAGTTGTAGCGCACCCGCGGCCACAGGGAGTCGGGGAAATAACGCTCGAGTTGTTCAAGTATCTCGGCGCTCTTCTTCACCCGAGCGTCGTAGAAGGTGGGGATTATGCCGCACACCCGCAGGCTTTCGCGGTAGCGCTGGACCTGATCTACGCGGCCGAGAAAGTCGCCTATGCCCTGCAGCGCCAGGGCCTCCATGGAGACCGGGATCAGGAGTTCCTCGACGTAGAACAGACAGTTGACGTTGAGGACGTCCCACGAGGGCGCCGTGTCGAGTAACACGAAGTCGTATCCCCCGAGGTCCTCCAGGCCCTCGCTCAAAACCAGCTCGGAGCGCATATCCCTCCGGGAGATCATACGCTTCACACCGGAGAGCGCTCCTCCGCCGGCGATCACAAACAGGTTCTCGCGGGCTTCTATCTGTACGTCTCCCAGGCCGGCGTCGCCCTGCAACAATTCCGCCAGCCCCTCACCCGCCTGCACGCCCAGGCTCTTCGTTATTTGCCCTTGAGAGTCGAGGTCGATGAGGAGGGTCCGGTAGCCCCCGAGGGCGAGTCCCGCGCCGATGTTCACGCAGGACGTGGTCTTCGCGACCCCACCCTTCGCGTTGATAAACGCTATCTTCCTCAATCACTCCCCGCAGGCACGCCCATCTCGGATAGGTAATCATACAATCAAACGATAGTGCAAGTAAGAGACCCTCAGGCGCCGAACTTTTCGATGCCGCATCCGGCGGACTCAAGCTACCAGGCCGACTCCGGCGAGCACCGCTCCTGCGGTCGTCGTTCCTATGATGACCCCGGCCAGAACGTCGAAGGGGAAGTGGACGCCGAGGTAGACGCGGGAGAGGACGACGAGGGCCCCGGCCAGCACCAACGCAGGAGCAAACGGCGGGTAGAGGACGGAGAGGGTCAGGACTCCGGCCGCCGCTGTCGCGGAGTGGCCGGAGGGGAAAGAGCTCGAGGAGGGCGTCTTTATCAATGGGGCTATCTCCGTGTCCCACATAAAGGGGCGGGCGCGGTTGAAGAGATACTTGGCGCCCTCGGCGACCGTCCATGAGGCGGCGACGGCCGCCCAGGGAATCAAGAGGTGTAAGGGCTCGAAGCCGGTGAGCAAGAAGGCCAGAGCCGCGAGGAAGCCCCACAGAGCGCCGGCCGTTCCCGCCACGGTAAAGGCGCGCATCACGGCCGTGAGTGGCGCCCATTTCAGGCCGAAGAGCGCCCGGAACAGCGCCCGGTCCAGATCCCTTACCCTGCGCGTAAAGCCCTTCAAGTTCCTCCCGTAACCCTCGTCCGCCGGTGGCTATTGTAGACCAGGGGCCAGGATCCGTACGGGCTTCCAACGACTCCGGTGATACCCTCCTCTACCCGGCCCGATTTCTAAAGTAGAATTAGACGGGCATTTTGTAGGCGCATTTCACAAATAGGAGGCGCACAGATGGAGAAGCAGTTGATCGAGAAGGTCGTAGACGAGGCGAAGGACGAAGGAGCTAACCTCGTGATCTGGGACCGCCGCGACACCTTCACCGTAGAGTCTGACGACGTGAAGGAGATAGAGACCAACGACGACCACCTGCGCGTCAAGATGCAGGACGGCAAGGCCATAGTCTACGTCGAATATGAATACATCTATAAACTCGTCGTCGAGAAGGAACGCTCCGTCCGCGCCGGAGTCCGCGCCGGGTTCGGCGCCGCAGGAAGCTAGTCAGCGTATCAGCACTTCAACTGGTCAGCACGCCGCCCGGCTTCGCCAGGCGGCTTGTCAGTTAGTCAGCCAGGTCCTGCGCACGCGAAAGCTGAAATGCTGAGAGCCGCGAAGCGGCGTGCTGATTGCTCATTGAGGCAAAGCCTCAATGAATACTGTCCCGCTTTCGCCGGCTACGACCGCGGCGCGGGCGAGGCCGACGAAGAGGCCGCACTCGAGGGCGCCCGGGATGTGTTTGATCTCTACTTCGAGCGACGCCGGGTCGGAGATCTCGTCGAACGTGCAATCAGCCGTGTAGTGGCCGCCGTCCGTGACGAAGGGGCGATCGGGATCCGTCCCGTCCATCCTCAGCCCCGGCTCGCAGCCGAGGGAAGCGAGGACTTTGAGGGTGCTCTCCCACCCGAAGGAGTCGATCTCGACCGGCAGGGGACCGGCGCCCAAAGCGTCGACCAGCTTGCTCGAGTCGGCGACCACGATCAGGCCCTCCTCGCTCGATGAGGCCACGATCTTCTCCCGAAGGAGCGCGCCTCCACGCCCCTTGATCAGGTCGAGCTCGGGTGAGATCTCATCGGCCCCGTCTATGGTAAGGCGCGGCCGGGCCTCCGAGAGCGTCGCCAGCGGTATGCCGAGCTCGTTCGCCAGGGCGGTGGTCTTGGCCGAGGTCGGTACGCCCCTGACGTCCCTCAATTCCCCTGAAGCCACGAGATCCCCGATCCTGCGCACCGCGAACGTGGCCGTCGAGCCCGTCCCGAGCCCCACCACCATACCGCTCTGGACGTAACGTTCCACCGCCGCGTGGGCGGCCTCGCGCTTCGGCTTGTCCGCGTCGCTGAACATCCTGCCCCCTACACCCCCTCCGGCCTGCTACCGACCCTGACATCCACGCGACGCTCCTTCTCGCCGGGGGTCACGACGGTCATCAAGAGCGTGTCGCCGGGCTTCACGGAGTTCACGACCTCTATCACGTCGTCGGAGGAGGAGACGGGATCGCCCTCGATCCCGGTTATGACATCCCCGATGGGTACGCGTATGCCCTCGATCTCCTTCTCGTCCCCACCGCGGATGCCGGCCTTCTCCGCCGGACCGCCCGGGGTTACTTCGCTGACTATCGCCCCGTTGCCGGGAAAACCATACTCTTCCTCGAGAGATTCCTTAGAGAGGCCGGTGTAGGCCGAGAGCTCGTCTATGGCCAACTCGAACATCGATACCCCGATGTAGCCGTGCACCACCTTCCCGTTGGTTATGAGCTGCTTCACCACGCTCTTGACGGTGTTTATCGGGACGGCGAAGCCGACCCCCTCGAAGCCTCCCGACTCGGAGGCGATCTGGGCGTTGACCCCTATGACCGTGCCGCGCGAATCGAGCAGCGGCCCGCCTGAGTTACCCGGGTTTATCGCCGCATCGGTCTGAACGGCGTCGTTTATGGTGTAGTTATTCGGGGCCTTTATGGGACGTCCGAGACCGCTCACGATTCCCGTGGTCACGCTGATCCCGACGTTCAAAGGATTGCCGATGGCGATGACCGGCTCCCCAACCCCGACCGAGTTCGAGTCCCCGAGCGTCAGCGGTTCCAGCGCCTCCTTCGGCGCCTCCACCTTTATGACAGCAACGTCCGTCGAAGGGTCCTGTCCGACGACTTCAGCCTCCCTGCGCACACCGTCGGCGAACCTGACGGAGATCTCTTCCGCCCCCTCCACCACGTGCTGGTTGGTGACTATGTGTCCGGCCTCGTCGACCACGAACCCCGAGCCACCCCCAGGTCCGGCATCAGAGGTGGCGGCCACGTCGACGCTCACCACGCCACGACCGTCGCGCGTGTACACCTCGCGTACCGAAGAGCCGTCGTTCGAAGCATGTGTCGTCCCTGAGGACTTATGTGTTGGCGCGACCTCCTTGATGATCACGCTATCCGACCCATCCTCCAGGCCGTACACCCCGACGAAGAGGAAGAGCGCGGTGAGGAGACCGCCAATGATCGCGGAGATGAGCGCCGTGAGTGCGGTCCTCAAAATGCCTTGCTTCCTCAATCCACTTCCATCACGCTGAAGCGGACCGGGAGCTGAGTTGCACGACATCCCAGCCGTCTATCTTCCACCGGCCGTCCTCTTGCACGAGGTACCAAGTCCCTTGGTTGTGCTGAATCTCCCCGGTCAGCCTGGCCTGGGTCTCACCCGTGACGGTCGCCGTGTCGCCCGAGACCTCAGCGTTCGGCCCCACTATAAACACCACACTCTCCACCTTGTCGAAGGTGCCCTCGAAGACGACCCGGTTCGGAAACGTGCTCTGTCGATAATCCTCAGTGAGAAGCTGGGCGGATCTGTCGTACTTTCCCTCGGAGGATGTCGTGTAAAACTCCTCCACTGTCTGCTCCGCCGCCTGCGCCGTGAAGCCGTCCTGCTCCGGACCGGCCGTAGAAGCCGCGCCCTGCTGCTGACCCCCGCCCTGATCACCGCCAGAGCCCCCGCCTGAGGGTCCGGCGTTCCCACCGCCCTGCGCGTTGTTCTGCCCTGCGTTGTTCTGCTTGGCGTTGTTGGATCCAACAGCCTCTTCTCCACTCCCTCCGAGGAGGCTGGACGCGGTGAGGGCCCCTATCACGACGAGCACGGCGAGGAGCGCCAATACGGCCAGGAGTCCTCCCCTCCGCTTCGGCCGGCCCCCGGCACCACCAGGTCGGACCGCTGGCGGGGGCGATTGGGGCGCGGCCCGGGTGTGTTCAGCTCCGACGGACGCCGCCGCGACGACCGGGGGTGTGGGCTGCGTCCGCGTGGCTGCGGTGGTACGGATCTCCGCGTCGAGCCGGGAACGAGCCTCCTCGGCGCTCGGACGATCATCAGAATCCTTGGCGAGGCAGCCGAGGATCAAAGCCTCCAGGTTTTCGCTCACGTCGGCGCCCCGCTCGCGCGGCGGGGTCGGGATCTTGGAGACGTGCTGGCTTGCGATCTCTAGCGGGGTGCTGCCCGAGAAGGGTGGCTCTCCGGTAGCAGCCTGGTAGAGCGTCACCCCCAGCGAGTAGACATCGCTCTTGGGAGTCGCCTTCTGTCCGCGGAGCTGCTCTGGCGAGGAGTACAGGGCCGTCCCGAGGTAGGCGCCGGTACGCGTCGCCTGCGTCGCGTCCAGAGCGCGGGCGATACCGAAGTCGGTCACCTTGGCGTGCCCGTTCTCGTCCAGGAGGATGTTGTGGGGCTTGATGTCGCGATGGATCACACCCCGCTCGTGAGCATGGGCTAAACCGGCACAGATCTCGTCACCGAGCCTGGCGAGCTCCGCGCCCGGTAACCGGCCCCTCACGTCTATGAGCCCTTTGAGGTCCCCGCCGGGGACGTACTCCATGACGATGTAGGAGGTCTCCCTGCCGTCGAATTCGGCTTCTCCTGCGTCGTAGACCTGTACGATGTTCGGGTGCGCCAGACGGGCCGCGGTACGTCCCTCACGCTCGAAGCGGTCGCCGATGTCCGTGCCGCCGTGGAGCGGGTTGAGCACCTTTACGGCGACGGGACGATCCAGTACCTCATCACGCCCGAGAAAGACACGGGCCATACCTCCCGAGCCTAGCTTGTTCTCTAAAACGAACCTGTCTGCGAGCCTGATCACGCCCCTGATTATAGGGTAAGGTCGCCACGATGCCGAACAGCTTGGACAACCTGCGCCAACCCAGCTACACGGGCACGGTCTTCTCGTTCTCCAGGCGGTCCAGCTTCCACTCCCCGTCCTCGTTGACGCAGACCCACGTCCCCGATAGAGACTCTGATCCCCAGGTGTGATCCAACCTCACCTCGAATGTGACCTCGGCGGTATCCCCGGCGACCCTGGCCACAGGATAGGAGGTAAATCGCATGTAGGTGAACGTGTAGATGTCCTCACGTTCCGCCCACTGCTCGGGAGAGCCAATCTCGTTCTGTAACCTCTGCGAGAGAAGCTCCCACGACGCATCCACCCTATTGAAAGACTCCTGGTAGTACAGGTCGTATACGACTTTCTCGGCCAGCGGCGGGGCGGGAGCCTGGTTCGCTTCCGAGGCGCTCGAGGACCCGGAGCCACCGGAAGGATTTTTGGCAGGCTCATTGGTTCCCTTCCCCGGCTCTTCTTTGGACTTCTGCGGACCGGCGGCTCTGCCCTGTTCGTTTTGGCCGGCGTCCTGGCCGGAGGTCCGTCCGCCCTGCTCCCCCTGGCCAAGTAGCGCCCAGGCGCCCACGCCGGTGAGTAACAACAGGAGAAGAGCGGCCACGAGAACGGCCAGCGTCGTCCTCTGCCGCGAGCCAGCCCTGAAGGTGCGTGTCGGAAGGCTTATCGTCCGCTGGGGCGGACCTGAAGGTGGACTCCGATCGGCCGTCCTTCGTCTGAAGGCCCTTGCGCCAGAAGCCCCGGCCGACCTCACCGCGCCTGTCAGACGTGAGGTCCCCGCCGCACCAGATGAGCCGCCGGCCCTGGTCGCCGGCCCGACCAGAGCGGCGCTCGCCTCGGCCGCGCCGCTCTGGAGTAGTCTGTCGCGGAGACGGGCGGCGTCAGGGCGCCCGGAAGGCTTCTTGGCCAGGCAACCCAGGATCAGGGTTTCGAGCCGCTCGCCGATCCGCGCCCCCCTCTCCCGGGGAGGTGTGGGAACCTTCAGTATGTGCTGGTTTGCCACCTCTATGGAGTTGCCCGAGAAGGGCTGTTCGCCGACCGCCGCGTGGTAGAGGGTGGCACCGAAAGAGTAGACGTCGCTCCTGGGGGTGACCCTCTCTCCCCTCAGCTGCTCCGGGGAGGAGTAAGCCGCCGTCCCGAGGTAGGCGCCGGCGCGATTGTGGCTCGTCGTCCCGTCGAGGGCGCGGGCTATGCCGAAGTCTGCAAGTTTGGGGCTCCCCCGCTCATCGAGCAGTATGTTGTGCGGTTTGACGTCGCGATGGATGATGCCCCGTTCGTGGGCGTGGGCGAGCCCCGAGGCGACGTCGGCCCCGACCCGCAAGAGCATGGTCTCGGGGAGGGGTCCATTCCTATCCATCAAATCCTTGAAATCCCCGCAGGGGACGTACTCCATGACGATGTAGGAGACTACGCGCCCACCAAGCTCGTCCTCGCCGGCGTCGAAGACCCTGACTATGTTCGGGTGGGAGAGTCTAGCGGCGGCCCTCCCCTCGCGCTGGAATCGCAGGCCGACCTCGGGGTCCTCGGGATCCGGCTCTACGACCTTGACGGCGACGGGACGGTTAAGTACCTCGTCACGTCCGAGGAAGACGCGGGACATACCGCCAGAGCTGAGCTCGCGCACGAGCACGAACCTGTCCCCGAGGCGGCCCATAGAGCCTCCGGGACCCATACCCGAGACTAGATGACCTCCCTGCCCATAGCACTGGCGAAGGGTTGCAACACGTCCTTCATGTCCATCAGGGCCTCGACGGGGAGGGCCTGCTCCCCATCACACAGCGCCTCCTGCGGTTCGTGGTGGCTCTCCACCATGAGGCCGTCGGCCTCGGCCGCGACCGCGGCTTTGGAGAGGGGAACGACCAGGTCTCGCCGCCCAGCGGCGTGGGAGGGGTCGACGATCACGGGTAGATCCGTCAACCTCTTCGCCACGATTACCGCAGAGAGGTCCAGCGTGAAGCGCGTGCTCGTCTCGAAAGTGCGGATGCCGCGTTCGCACAGGACCACGTTGTCCCCGCCCGCCGCCGTGACGTACTCGGCCGCGAGCAGCCACTCCTCGACCGTAGCCGAGAGCCCTCTCTTGAGGACGACGCCGTGATCCGTGCCCGCTATCGCGGCTCCGACGCGCCTCAGCAGGGCGAAGTTGGCCATGTTGCGGGCGCCGATCTG
>Ga0126309_10000309_pt1 | contig 16570 bp, 12 predicted proteins | sample Plot56_FD_92541 | JGI IMG/M metagenome (GOLD analysis project Ga0126309, IMG submission 92541) | Serpentine soil microbial communities from UC McLaughlin Reserve, CA, USA - Plot56 | ecosystem: Environmental > Terrestrial > Soil > Grasslands | place: USA: UC McLaughlin Reserve, Lake County...
AGGGTGGGAGCAGTTCGGCGAGCAGCTTGCGCGGAGCCGATCTGCGGGGCGGAAAGGCGCCGGACCGTGATGGCTCTACCGCCAGAGTAGCTCCGGTCGGCGGAGCGGGAGGGCGGGAGGGGGGCCGAGCCGGAGCTTCTCTGGCGGGGCACTCGGGTTGAAGGCGAGGGCGGGCAGCAGTTTGCGGAGCGTCAGCGAGCAATCTGCGGGGGGAGGTTGCCGTCACGGCGGTGGCTGAGGCGCCGGTGGAGCTCCGGTCGGCGGGGTGGTGGGTGGGTGCACGCCGAGCCGGAAGCTGCACCGGCGAGGCACGACGGCTCGCATCGAGGGAAGGCGCGGTGGCCTCGGTGGCTGGGCCGCGGTGGAGCTCGCGGTCGGCGGGCCGGGTGGCGAGCTGCTCCGGCGGGGCAAGGTGGCTCGCAGACGAGGGGGTGGGGCCCGCACCGTGCCCGGTCCGATGCCAGGAACAAGCGTTGAGGCTTCGCATGGTGCGGGCACCGGGGGAGGTTGCCGTCTCCCACAGCGGCCGGAGCTCGAGAGGTGGAGTTTGCGACAGCGTGGAAGGGCGGACGCTGCCCATTTCCACGGTCGGTGGACCTTGAGCGGGTGGGCGGATGGGTGGTTGTCCCACGGCGGCCGGAGCCGAGCGGGGCGCGTTGGAGGGTGCCGTTGGCGACGAGGAGATGATCGACACCGGCGGGAGCAGTTCGGCGAGCAGCTTGCGCGGAGCCGATCTGCGGGGCGGAAGGCGCGACGACAACAACCGCTCTACCGCCAGAGTAGCTCCGATCGGCGGATCGGGTGGGCGGTTGGTGGGCCGAGCCGGAGCTTCTCTGGCGGGGCACGGCGGCTGGCAGGCAAGGAGGTGGGGCCCGTATCGTGCCCGGTCCGATGGCAGGAACAAGCGATGAGGTTTCGCACCGTGCGGGCCCCGGGGGGAGGTTGCCGTCCCCGCAGCGGCTGGAGCTCGAGAGGTGGAGCTTGCTCAGCTTGGACGTGGGGACGCTGCCTTCCTCCACGGCCGGTGGACCTTGAGCGGGTGGGCGGATGGGTGGTTGTCCCACGGCGGCCAGGTGCTTGCGCGGTGGAGCTTGCGTCAGCTGGCCGGGGGGAAGCTGGATCTCGAGAGGGCGGGTCGGCAGTTTGGCCGCGGCTTTGGCGAACGCCGTCGACCGCGGCCAATCTGCCGGGGGGAAAGGTGCGGGTACCACGGTGGCTGTACCGCCGGAGTAGCTCCGGGTCGGCAGCCGGGCGGTGGTGGTCCGCCGACCCGGAGCTTCTCCGGCGGGGTACTCCGGCTCGCAGGAGAGGGCGGGCAGCAGTTCGGCGGAGCGCTCTGCGCGGAGCCGATCTGCGGGGCGGAAAGGGTGCTGGGACCACGGCCGCTCCACCGCCGGTTGAGCGGGGGGATCGGTGGGTGTCAGGAGCTGAACCGGCGGGGCACCCGGGCTCGCAGGCGAGGGGGGCGTTTGCGTCAGCGTGGACGGGGGGAAGCTGGTCATCCCACGAAGGGTGGATCTTGAGCGGGTGGGAGGATGGGTAGTCGTCCGCTCGCACGGCGGCCGGACCTCGCGAGGGGGCGATTGCGTCAGCTGGCCGGGGAGAAGCTGGCCGGACCACGGACGGTCGATCTGAGCGGGTGGGCGGATGGGTAGTCGTCCCACGGCGGCCAGGTGCTTGCGCGGTGGAGCTTGCGTCAGCTGGCCGGGGGGAAGCTGGCCGGACCACGGACGGTCGATCTGAGCGGGTGGGCGGATGGGTAGTCGTCCCACGGCGACCAGGTGCTTGCGCGGTGGAGCTTGCGTCAGCTGGCCGGGGGAAGCTGGTGGTCCCGCGGCCGGCGAACCTTAAGCGGGTGGGCGGATGGGTAGTCATCCCACGGCGGCCCGGAGCTCGCGCGGGTGGCCGGGAGGGAGTCGGCCCCCCGAGCCCAGGGGCTCGCAATATAGAGAAGTGTCGATTTGCGTCCTTCTTCTTCCTCTTCTTCCTCTCTGGCTCCTCGTCGCCGAGGCTGTGCGTAGCTGATATCGCGAGCGGGATGTTATCCGCAGCCGGTTCCACCAAGTGACTTATTTTCATAGGCTTAGGATGGCAAGCACGAGCATAACAGAGCCCGCCTATACGGCTAGAGCTGCTCGAGCCAGCTAAGGAGATCCGGCTCATGCCTCTGGACCCGTGGGCCAGAGTCCACCGGTGAGGGTGTGGCTTCGAGCGCGCGGCGTTTCATTTCGAGATCAGCCTCCACGTAAAGCTCGAGCGTTTTGAGGTGGGCGTGGCCCAGTAGGTCCTTGATGGTGACGGGAGACACGCCGGCTTGCACGAGGTGCATCGCTTTGGTGTGTCGAAGGGTATGAGGGCTGATCCCTGCCCTACGGAGCGTTTGCACGTTCTCGGCGGCGAGCTGACGGTAGTGGTCGAGGACAAAGGTCACTCCCGAGCGGGTCATCTTCTCTCCGCGATAATTCGACAGCATGGGTGACGTGTCCGTCGGCGAGCGGTCCGTCTCTGCTAGATAGCCGCAGACGAGTTTGGCGGTGGCTGGCAGCAACGGCACAATGCGCTGCTTGCGGCCCTTGCCGGTGACGCGGACCCAGGGCAGTCGGTCCAAGCGAAAGTCGGCTGGGCACAGGTCCAGGAGCTCCTGGACCCGCGCACCGGTGTCGTAGAGGAGTGCGAGAAGGAGGTAGTCACGACGCCCTTTTGAGCTGCTTCGGTCGGGACCGTCCAGGATCGCGCGCAATTCCTCCTCAGTGAGGTAACCGAGGACACGCCTCGGAGCCTTCTTGAACGGGATAGCGAGGATCTTCTGTGCCAGCGATGCGGCGGCTGCATCCTGGCTGACGACGTAGGAGAAGAACGAGTGAAGAGCGGCCAGCCTTGCATTGCGGGTCGAGACAGAGTTGCTCCGCTCCTGCTCAAGGTAATCGAGGAAGCGCAGGATGGCCTCAGGTGTAAGGTGGTCGAAGGTCAGTTGCGCGACTTGCCGGTCGGTCGCCGCAGCGACATGGCACAAGAGCAGGCGGAAGGTATCGCGGTAGCTGCGGATCGTGTGACCGCTTGCGTTGAGCTCCGCGGCTAGGTGACGGGTAAAGAACCCTGTGACGAGAGTGGCCAGTTGGGTGCTCCCGGCGCTCATTGTGCCACCTCTGTGATGAGATCGCCGAAGCGGTCGAGCTGCCGACGCGTCAGCTCGCCGATAAAATCCTCGGTCATGTGGAGGTAGATCTGTGAGCTCGTCAGACCAATGTGTCCGAGATAGGTGGCAAGCAGGGGAAGCTTCACTGTAAGGTCCGCGCCAGCCTCGTACCAGCTCAGGAGACGGAGAACGGCAAACGCGTGCCTCAGGTCGTGCAGGCGCGGACCACGGCCGCGGCCAAGATGTGGGATCTGTGCGAGCTCGAGTACTTGGCGGAAAGACTTGTAGAGGCTGGTCAACGCCGTGCGCCGGTGGCCATCTGGGCGGGGGAAGAAGGCGCTGCTCGGCTGGCGAGGTGCGATGCGCACGGAGACGGCCTCCCGATAGGCCCGCAATCGGTGCGCCAGATCAGAGGCGAGGGGGACGAAGCGCGATTTGCCGAACTTCCCACAGCGGACGGTGAGGATTTCCTCCGAGAGGTCGACATCCTCGTCGCGGAGGGCCAGCAGCTCGCCACGGCGCAGACCCGTGAGAAGAAGCGTTCTCAGGGCGACACTGTGGACCAGTCCGAGAGGGAAGATGCGAACTTCCGGCAAGACATCGCAGGCAGCGAGGAATCGGACGGCCTCGTCCCGCGAGAAGATACGGATTGGCGGCCGACGCTGCCGGATGCCGAGAAACCGCCTCGGGCGGGACGAAAGTCCGTGGTTCCTCGATCACAAGAAACTGTGCCAACGCACGGACTACCGTAAGGCGGTGAGGTCGGCTGGCCTCACTCCAGCTCGACAGGTACTGGCGCACCAGAGCCTCTGAGAGGATCTCCTCGTGCCGGGAGGACGCAAGGCGAGCGATCTCCTCGAGGAAGGCTTGCTCGCGCCGGTAGGCAAAGCCCAGGGCCCGCTTGTGAGCCAGAAAACACGCGATCTGGGATCCGAAGGAGCTCATCGGTGCACCTCCGTCTCGGCCAGGGCAACCGATTTCAGGCCGATCAGATCCACTTGGGCGTATCTCCGCGTGGTGTCAACGGAACGATGCCCCAGGATGTCGGAGATGGTGTCGAAGGCAACGCCGTGACGAAGCAGCCTCGTCGCTGCAGAATGGCGCAGCAGGCGCAGCCCTTGCTCCCTGCCCGAAAGCTCGATACCTGCTGCTCGCAGCGCCCGGCGCATCACCGGCCAAAGGTTGTTGCGCTTCCCCAAGGGAGAGATCGGAGCCACATGGCGGACAAAGATCTCTCGTGCAGGGCACGAAGGCCGCCCAGAACGGATGTAGTCGACCAGCGCATGATCGACATCGGCAAGAAGCGGAAGCTCGAGCGGCATCTGCGTTTTCGACTGCACTAGAACGATCCGCTGCTCCCGCCAATGGATGTGGTCGAAACGAAGGCTACGGATGTCTGAAGGTCGCAAGCCGTAACGCGCGGCCAACAGCAGTATGGCGAAGTCGCGCTTGCCCAAAGGGCTGGAGCGATCTACAGCTGCCAGCAGCCGCTCCACAACCTCCTCGGCGAGGACCTGTGGAGGCTGGCTCATCGAGTACACACGGGGACGCTCGACCGCCCACACCAAATCCCTCTCCAGAACTCCTTCGAGGCGCAAGTAGGCCAAGAAACCTCGCAAAGCCGAGGCGTGCACGGCGATCGTCGCAGGCCGAAAGCTCTGGAGTGAGGAGATGAAGTCCCGAAGGAGAGTCGGCGTCAGCTTGTCCAGGTCGATCACTCCGCGGCCTTCGAGCCACGAGCAGAACCGGCCGAGGCCATTCTCAAGCTGATGGGTGGTACGCCGTCCCCGATGATGACGAACGAACTCTAAGTAGGGCAACACGCGGATCGCGTACAGCGAGGATCCGCTGCGGACCGGCACTGGCATCTTCCACCTCCGAATCCACCATCTGCGAGCCTCTCCATGAGGCCCCAAAGTAGACTGGAGGTTATAGACATGCTTGGGTAGGAAAACCTCGTGAATTCAGGCGATTACGTATCTGGCTGCGGATAACATCCCGCTCGCGATATCAGCTACTTATGCGGAGCTGCACATAAGAGCTGTGGGAATCCCGGGGCGGTGGATGGAGGCCGGTCAGCTTCCACAGCCTGGGAGGGGGAAAGCTTCGCCTGCCCGGGCGGCGCCGTAGAGTCGCCATGGCCCTGTCCAGGCCTGCGTGCGGGCCTGCGTGGTCGCGTGCGGACCTGCGTCCGGCTCCGCAGAGCCGCGTGCGGACTTGCGTGCAGGCCTGCGTGCGGCTGTCCAGAGCCGCGTGCGGACTTGCGTGCGGCTCTGCGCGAGCCGCGTGCGGACCTGCGTGCGGCTTTGCGTGGCCGGGATCCTGCGACCCCCACCCCCCTCCTCCCCCTTCGGATCAACTCTCTCGCGGATGGTGGAATTTTGGAGGCGGAACGAAACTTCATGAGGACTCGCACGACGATCGAAAATTTTCTCAAAGGACCTCAAGTAGAGCAGGAAGCGGGAATCCGAGGCATTGCAGCGAGCCCGAACCATAAGATGGTAGGCTGCCTATGCTGGTACCGCTGGCAGGTAGGGCGCGCGCATCGGGCCGGTGAGTCGGCTGGGCACTTGCTGGCCGCGGCTGGACACTGTGATTGAGGCACCTACAGCGCTTGCAAGGCCCTCTACGGCGTTTTCCCGGCCCCTCGAAGTCGGGGGGCAGCCCAAAGCAGCCCCAGGCTCAGAGGAACTGCCAGGCGGCTTGGCGTTGGTCTGACGGCCGGAGCATGACCGCGAAGCAACGGGTGAGGTCGAGGTCGAAGGTGGCCGCGCCCCCTGAGCGGGCTCAACGGGTGCGGCGCTCCCCGGCGAGCTGTTTTGTTCCGCTTTGTTACCCCCTAGTGATCATCGAACGCGATGGAAAAGTTAAGCCTCTGGAAACAAACAACTTATGCACAGTGCCCGGGTGCGGGGGAAACTCCTTACCATAGAGTTTTATGTGTTGGACGGAACGAGCTCGCGCAGCACCTGCTCGATCCGCCGGCGCAAGGCCGGGCTGGCCTCCGCGAAGGCGATGCCGACCGTGCTCTCGCGGCGCCAGCGCACGACGCCCCGGACCTGCAGCAGGCCGGGGTTCTCCATTGTTCCCAAGGAGAAGCTCAGCTCCGCCGTGGGTGTCCAGTCCGCCGGAGTCCGCGAGATGCAGGCGCCTTCACCCGACAGATCGACGAGCCGCACGCGATGGTTCTCGCCGCGCTGGCCGGTGGTGATCCAGACGTCGCGATCCACCCAGATCCGCGGCTCGCGCCGGCTGTTGGGAGCGAGCATCGCCCGCACCCGGGCGCTCCGCCGGCGGACTCCCAGCATGCGCAGGTGGGTGTCGACCGCGGAGTGCTCCCGGAGCAGGTCCCGCAGAGGCTCCTCGGGGATGTGGATCAGGGTGGTCGCCCCAAGAGCGCGGGCCGTGAGCTGGCGGGGAGAGTCGTCCAGAACCTCCGCCTCGCCGAAGACCTCGCCCGGCCCTAGATCAACCAGCCGATCGATCGCCTGCCCCGGGACCTCGGTGCGCAGCAGGACGCCGCCCGCGGAGACCGCCCAGAGGCCGTCGCAGCGATCGCCGCGCCGGAAGACGAGCTGGTTGGCGGAGAAATTCTTTTCTTCACATTGAGCCGCCAGCCGGGCGAGGCGCTCCGGGCTCACGCCGGCGAAGACGGCGAGGGATTCCAGGTGGATGGCAGGCATGGGCCGGAGGATCGTAGCGCTTCTCAGTACAGCTGCTGCAAGGCGCCCCGGATCTCCTCAACGAAATGCTTGAGAGAAGGCTGATTTTTGCCAGCCCGGAAAAGATCCATTGCTGACACAAGATCCGGTGCGTACTCCATTTCGTTCGTCAGGATCGGCTGGCCGGCGCTCCGGATGGTCTGCCGCAGGAGCTGTTTGTAGAGATGACGCTCGCATTTGCCTGGATCGGGGGGAGGCGGGATTCCGAGAACCTCTTGAACGGCCAAGGGGTCAGCCAGGCACCAGCGTTCGACATGCGGATCGGGGCAGCCGATCGCGCAATGCGGAAACGTCGCGGGATCGACGGCCTGCTCGATATCGCGTCGGACGGGTGTCCAGCCGGAACAGTTGGAGTCGATCAACAGCACAAGGAGGTCGGGGATTTCGTGGCCGAGCCCGCGCCCGCCAGTGATGGCCCGCTGCCATGCCTTGAACTCTGAGATCGCTTGGCCATGTCCTCCACGTCCGCTGACCGTATTGATATTCGGTCGAAGGCCAAGCTCGCTCGCCAAGCGCCTGAGCAGCGCCCGGGCAAACTGCTCATGGCCACTGTCTTCGCAATACAAATCGATTCGTGGTCGGTCAACCATCCAGCCACCCACGCTTCAACAACGCCTCGACGACCTGCGCATCCTCGGGACCGGTGAGCGCCTCCCGGATTTCCGGATCATTCAAGAGAGGTCCAGCGATCTGGAAGGGTCTGACCTGCGTGGTTCTTCCGGCTTGTGAGCAGCGGAATAGCTTGATCTGCCCCGGGTTTTCTTGCGCCTTCTGATGCATGGCGGCGATCAAGGTCGGCGAGTGGGTGGTGACGACGACCTGACTCTTTCCCTCGGAAGCCATCGAGGCAAGAAGATCCGCGATCACCTCGATGCGCCGCGGATGCACGCCGTTTTCCGGCTCCTCGAAGGCAACCAGCCTCCCTGGCCAGGGATTCGCCGCAAGACAGCACAGAGCGAGGACACGCAGAGTGCCCTCAGAGATGACCCGCGACGAATAGGGTGTTCCGTCCTGCTGGATGACGATGTCCAGCGTACCTCGACGAGGATCCAAATCCACATCAAGACCTTCGATCGTCGGAATCGCCTTCTGAAGCGCCCTGCCGATCGCACGGAAATATTTGAAATGGCTTTCGCTCTCCTTCAGCCGGTGCAGGAAGGGAGCGATCCATTCCCCGCGAGAACCGATGTCAGTCACCTCGCGAGGCGGCTGTGGCTCGCGCATCGCAACTCGAGGATCGAGATAGTAGGTCTGCCACGCGGCAAGCTCGCCGTGGAGAAGCTCGTGGGCGTAGGTGAACATCCGACCGGGAACGAGTCTGTCATTGAAGTACACACCCGTCGTGTCCAGAGCCCCGGTCTTGGGTTGAATGCGAACTCCTATTCGATAGCTCAGTGTGCGGGATTCAGGGTGCTCTGCTCGAGACGGCTCGATCACGGCTTCGAGCGTCATCTCTGCATGATCCTGCTGGAGAAGGGCCTCCAGCCCACCCTCGGGAAGACTGAACGCTTCGAGAGGATAGCCGCGCAAGGGAGGCTCCAAGGCCGCAGACAAAGTCTGCTCGGTCGCCAAACGCGACAGCAGGAGAAGCGCCTCCAGCAGGTTGCTCTTGCCCGCCGCGTTCGGCCCCATGAGGACCACGAGCGGCGCGAGCTCGATCTCGACGTCGAGCAGCGACTTGAATCCTTGGACGCGGAATCGGGTCAGCACGGATTGCCTCCGGTCTGAGTATCCTACCCTCAATCCACCCGCAACACCGCCAGGAACGCTTCCTGGGGGATGTCCACCCGGCCGACGCGCTTCATCCGCTTCTTGCCTTCCTTCTGCTTTTCGATCAGCTTGCGCTTGCGCGTGATGTCGCCGCCGTAGCACTTGGCGATGACGTTTTTGCTGATCGGGCGGATGGTCTCTCGCGAGATGATCCGCGAGCCGATGGCCGCCTGGAGGACGACCTCGAAGAGCTGCCGGGGGATCAGCTCCTTCATCTTCTCGACCAGCGACTTGCCTCGCGGGTAGGCCTTGTCGCGATGGACGATCAGCGACAGGGCGTCCACCGGATCGCCGTTGATCAGGATGTCCAGCTTCACCAGATCGCTCTGCCGGTAGCCGCTCATCTGGTAGTCGAACGAGGCGTAGCCGCGCGAGACCGACTTCAACCGGTCGTAGAAATCGAGGACCACCTCGCCGAGCGGGAAGTCGTACTCGATGAGCACCCGGTCGGTGGTCAGGAACTGCAGGCTCTTCTGCGTGCCCCGCCGCTCTTCGGCCAGCGCCAGGATGCCCCCGACGTAGTCGGAGCGCGAGATGATCGTCGAGCTGATGTACGGCTCCTCCAGATGATCGAGCCGGCCGGGGTCGGGGAGCTTCGAGGGGCTCTCGACCTCGTGGACCTTGCCGTCCGTCGTATAGGCGATGTAACGCACGCCCGGGGCGGTGGTGATCAGGTCGAGGTCGAACTCGCGCTCCAGGCGCGCCTGGATGATCTCCATGTGGAGGAGCCCGAGGAAGCCGCAGCGGAAGCCGAAGCCCAGGGCGCCCGAGCTCTCCGGCTCGAAGGTGAAGGAGGCGTCGTTCAGGCGCAGCTTGTCCACGGCGTCGCGCAGGTCCTCGTAGTCGTCGGCGCTCACCGGATAGAGGCCGGCGAAGACCATCGGCTTGATCTCCTGGAAGCCGGGATACGGGGTCGCGGTCGGCCGGTCGGCGAGGGTGATCGTGTCGCCGATCTGCGCCTGGATCAGGTCCTTGATGCCGGCGTAGAAGAAGCCGACCTCGCCCACGGTGAGATAGTCGACCGGCCCCGGCTTGGGCGTGAAGACGCCGAGCTCGTCCACCGGGTAGGTCCGCTTCGACGACATGAAGAGGACCTTGTCGCCGGCGCGGAGCGTGCCCTCGACGACGCGGATCATGCAGACGACGCCCCGGTAGGGGTCGTACCACGAGTCGAAGAGGAGGGCCTTCAGGGGCGCTTCCGGGTCGCCCTGCGGTGGCGGCACGTCGCGGACGATCCGCTCCAGGACGTCCTGGACGCCGATGCCGGCCTTGGCGGAGGTGAGCACGGCGTCGTGGGCGTCGATGCCCACCACGTTCTCGATCTGCTCGCGGACCCGGTCGGGGTCGGCGGCCGGCAGGTCGATTTTGTTGAGGACCGGGATGATCGCCAGGTTGTTGTTGATGGCGAGATAGGCGTTGGCCAGGGTCTGCGCCTCGACCCCCTGGGAGGCGTCGACCACCAGGAGGGCGCCTTCGCAGGCGGCGAGGCTGCGCGAGACCTCGTAGGAGAAGTCGACGTGGCCGGGCGTGTCGATCAGGTTGAGCTGGTACGTCTCGCCGTCCTCTGCACGGTAGAAGAGCCGCACGGCGCGCGCCTTGATGGTGATGCCCCGCTCGCGCTCGAGGTCCATGTCGTCGAGCATCTGGTCGACCATGTCGCGCGCGGAGACCGCGTTGGTCAGCTGGAGGATGCGGTCCGCCAGCGTCGACTTGCCGTGGTCGATGTGGGCGATGATCGAGAAATTGCGGATGCGTTCGTGCGGTTTCATGCCGGGGGTACTCTACCAGGCGCCTCGGGAGTGGTAACCTCCCGGCGTTTCCCGGCGTCGCGCCACATCCCATGAGAGAGATCTTTATGAAACGAACGTGCCCGATCCTTCTGTCCCTTCTCTGCCTCCTGGGCGCCGCGCCCGCTCCGTCCGCCGCGCTTCCTCCGCAATTCCATTGTCCCGGCGATGGCCCGGGCGAGGCCGAGACCCTGCCCGGCGGCCCCGGAATTCCCGATCAGGACCCCAAGACTCCACCGGCGGTCGAGCCTCCCGACGCGGATGCGAAAGAGACGAAGGACGACAAGTGGGACGTCAACAACCCGCCCGGTCCGCGCACCGAGGTGCCGATCGACGTGGACGAGGGGACCTGGATGGCCGTCGACGTCAGCCCGGACGGCAAGGAGATCGCCTTCGACCTCCTCGGCGACATCTACGTCCTGCCGATCGCCGGGGGCGAGGCGCGGGCGCTCACCCACTCGATCGCCTCGGACATCCAGCCGCGCTACAGCCCGGACGGCAAGCACATCGCGTTCACCAGCGACGCGGGGGGCGGCGACAACATCTGGATCATGGACCGGGACGGCAAGAATCCCCGCCAGGTCACCAAGGAGAGCTTCCGCCTCCTCAACAGCCCGGCCTGGACGCCCGACGGCGAGTACGTCGCCGCGCGCAAGCACTTCACCGGCACGCGCTCCCTGGGCTCCGGCGAGATCTGGCTCTATCACCGGAGCGGCGGCGACGGCCTCCAGATGGTCAAGCGGCCCAACGACCAGAAGGACCTCGGCGAGCCGGCGTTCTCTCCCGACGGGCGCTACCTCTATTACAGCCAGGACATCACGCCCGGCCCGACGTTCGAGTACAGCAAGGACCCGAACACCCAGATCTACGCGATCCAGCGGCTCGACCGCCAGAGCGGAGAGATCGAGAGCTACGTCACGGGACCGGGCGGCTCGGTCCGGCCGACGCCTTCGCCCGACGGCAAACGCGTGGCCTTCCTTCGCCAGGTGCGCGGCAAGACCGTGCTGCACCTCCTGGACGTCCGCACCGGCGAGCAGTGGCCGGTCTACGACGAGCTCGACCGCGACATGCAGGTCACCTGGGCGACCCACGGGGTTTATCCGGCCATGGCCTGGACGCCTGATTCGCGCTCGGTCGTCTTCTGGGCCGGCGGCAAGATCCGCCGCGTGGACGCGGGCAGCCGCCAGGTGGCCACGATCCCGTTCCATGTGAAGACGACCCGCGCGGTGACCGCGGCTCTGCACTTCCCGGTTCCTGTGGCGCCCGACAAGTTCGACACGAAGATGCTGCGCTGGGTCCAGACGTCGCCGCGCGGCGACCGGGTCCTCTATCAGGCCCTCGGCTATGTTTGGATCAAGGATCTGCCGAACGGCACGCCGCGGCGCCTCACCCGGCAGGACGACCATTTCGAGCTCTATCCGTCCTTCTCCCGCGATGGCCGTTCCGTGGTCTACACCACCTGGGACGACCGCAAGCTGGGCACGGTCCGCGTGGCTTCGGTCGCCGGCGGCGATGGGCGGGTCGTGGTGGACCGGCCGGGCCACTACGTGGAGCCGGTCTTCACGCCCGACGGCAAGCAGATCGTCTACCGCCGGATCGAGGGGGGCACTCTGCGCACCTCGGCGTTCTCCGACGAGCCGGGGGTGTACCGCGTGGCGGCCGGCGGCGGCGAGCCCGCGCTGGTCACCGAGGACGGTGAGGGCCCTCACTTCGGCGCGGCGAGCGACCGCGTGTTCGTGCTCCGCAGCGCGGACGGCAAGAGCGAGCTCGTCTCCGTCGGCCTCGATGGGAAGGACGAGCGGGTGCACCTGCGAAGCGACTGGGCGCAGGAGTTCCAGGTCGCGCCGGACGGCCGCTGGGTCGCCTTCGTCGAGCGGTTCCACGCCTACGTGGCGCCGTTCGTCGCGACCGGCCAGCCGATCGACATCGGACCGAAGACCACGGCTCTGCCGCTGCGGCGGGTCACCCGCGACGCCGGCTCGTGGCTCCACTGGGCCGGGGATTCCAAGACCCTGCACTGGGCTCTGGGGCCGGAGCTCTACAGCCTGGACCTGAAGAACGCCTTCACGTTCCTCGACGGAGCGCCGGAGAAGCTGCCCGATCCGCCGGTGCACGGGACTCCCATCGGATTCCAGGCGAAAAGCGACGTGCCCACCGGCACCGTGGCGGTGGTCGGAGCGCGGGTCGTCCCGATGCGAGGGGACGAGGTGATCGAGGACGGCACGGTGGTGATCGAGGGGAACCGCATCCGCGCCGTGGGCCCGCGCGCCTCCACGCCGGTGCCGGCCGGAGCCTACGTCGTCGACGGCAAGGGCAAGACGGTCCTCCCCGGCATCGTGGACGTGCACTGGCACGGCGCGTTCGGCACCGACGAGATCATCCCGCAGCAGAACTGGAACCTCGACGCCACCCTGGGCTTCGGGGTCACCACGCTCCACGATCCGTCCACCCAGACCACCACCGTCTTCGCGGCGGCCGAGATGGCGCGCGCCGGGCTCCTCCGCTCGCCGCGCGTCTTCTCCACGGGCACGATCCTCTACGGAGCGACCACCGCCAGCACGGCGACGATCGACAATCTGGAGGACGCCCGGACCCACCTGCGCCGCATGCAGGCGGCCGGGGCGATCAGCGTGAAGAGCTACAACCAGCCGCGGCGCGAGCAGCGGCAGCAGATCATCGCCGCGGCGCGCGAGCTCGGCATGCTGGTGGTCCCCGAGGGGGGCTCCATCTTCGACACGAACATGACGATGATCGTGGACGGCCACACCGGCATCGAGCACTCGCTCCCGGTCGGCCGCATCTACGACGACGTGCGCCAGCTCTGGAAGGGGACCGAGGTCGGCTACACGCCGACGCTGGTCGTCAGCTTCGGGACCATCTTCGGCGAGAACTACTGGTACACCCACACCAAGGTCTGGGACGACCAGCGGCTGCTCAGCTTCGTCCCCCGCGAGATCGTCGACGAGGAGTCGCGGCGGCGGACCCAGGTGCCGGACGAGGAGTGGGGACACATCCAGAACGCCAAGATCGCCGCCGACCTCCAGGACCTGGGAGTGGACGTGCACGTCGGCGCGCACGGGCAGCGGGAGGGTCTGGGCGCCCACTGGGAGATGTGGATGCTCGTCCAGGGCGGCATGACCCCCTTCGAGGCGCTGCGCGCCGCCACGATCGACGGCGCCCGCTACCTCGGCCTCGACCGCGACATCGGCTCGCTGGAGCCTGGCAAGCTGGCCGACCTGATCGTGCTGGATGCGAATCCGCTGGAGGACATCCGCAACACCGAGTCGCTCCGCTGGGTTATCCTGAACGGCCGCGTCTACGATGCCCGGACCCTCGACGAGGCCGGCAACCACCCACAGAAGCGCGATCCATACTTCTGGCAGCTCGAGCAGCCGACGTTTGCGGCGACCGCGGCGGAGCCGTGAGCACCCGCAAGATCCTGCTCCTCGACGACTCCACCACTCTGCTCCTCCTGGAGCGGATGGTCCTCGACAGCAGCGGCTATCAGATCCTCGCGGCCAAGGACGGCGAGGCCGGGGTGCGGGCGGCACTGGCCCATCGGCCGGATCTCATCCTCTTAGGGGCGGATCTGCCGAAGATGGATGCCACCGAGGTCTGCCGCCAACTCCGTGCCCATGAGACGACCCGTGAGATCCCCATCCTCCTCGTTGTGTCGCCCGGCGCGCAGGGCGAGGTGGAAAAAGGGCTCTTCTCCGGCTACGATGGAGTCATCATCAAGCCGATGCACCCCGAGGAGTTGCTGTCCAAGGTCAGGAACCTGCTGGGGGACTGACGGCGACGGAGGAGCCCACGATGGCGATGAAGAAAGACGGCGAGGGACAGGGAAGCTACGTCTTCAAAGTCCGCGAGGACACGCGGCGCTACGTCCAGGACCTGCTGAACGAAAACGAGAAGCTCCGCCGCCTGGTGGCCTCTCTGGACAGCGAGAAGAGCCGCCTGCTCGGCGAGAAGCTCACGCTCCAGGAGAAGATGCTCTCGCTGCGCGAGGAGCTCGACCGCATCTACCACGAGCAGAGCGACCTGCGCCGCCAGCTCGCCGAGGTGGAGGCCGCCAACCAGCACTACTCGCACCAGTACTTCTCGGTCGAGCAGCAGAACAACAACCTGGCCAACCTGTACGTCGCCAGCTACCATCTCCACAGCACCCTGGACCGCAAAGAGGTCGTCTCGGCGATCCAGGAGATCGTGATCAACCTGATCGGCTCGGAGGAGCTGGCGATCTACGAGACGGACGACGACGGAACGGCCCTGCGCCTGGTCGGCTCGTTCGGGATCGATCCGGTGGCCTACGCGACGGTGCCGGCCGGCTCCGGGATCATCGGCAAGACCGCGGTGAGCGGCGAGATCTATCTACCCGGCAAGGGGATGGACCTGGCCCGGACGCCGCGCGAGTCGAATCTGACCGTGTGCATCCCGCTCAAGCTGGGAGAGCAGGTCTTCGGCGTCCTCGCCATCTTCCGCCTCCTGCCGCAGAAGAACGGGCTCGAAGCGATCGACTACGAGCTGTTCAACCTCCTCGCCGGGCATGCCGCGACCGCGCTGTATCTGTCGAAGCTGCACGGCGAGAAGGTTGGAGTGGGGCGCTGAGCCCCACCACCCGATTCTCCAGCACCCCCACCCCCGAAATCTCCACCTCCAGACGGTTGCCCGGAACGAGCGGCCCCACGCCGGCCGGCGAGCCGGTCAGGATCACGTCCCCCGGCTCCAGGGTCATCATCCGGGCGGCGTAGATCAGCAGGTCGACGATCCCCCAGGTCATGTCGCGCGTATGGCCGCGCTGGCGCTCCTGGCCGTCGACCCGGGTGATCACCTCCAGATTCTCCAGATCGGCGCCGACCCAAACCGCCGGACCCAGGGGGCAGAAGGTGTCGAACGACTTGCCGCGGGCGAACGTCGGGTCTTTCCTCTGGATGTCCCGGGCCGTCACGTCGCAGACCGGGGTGACCCCGAGCACGGCGCGCCGCGCCGCCTCCGGCGAGGCCCCCCGCCCCAGCCGCTCGCGGACGATCACCGCGATCTCCCCCTCGTGCTCGACCCGCTGGCTTTCTGGCGGCAGGACCACCGCCTCGCCGGGGCCGATCACGGACGACGGAGCCTTCAGAAAGAGGACCGGCTCGGCCGGCATCGGGCTGCTCAGCTCCTTGACGTGCTCCTTGTAGTTGCGCCCGATCCCCACGATCTTCGCGCCGCGAAAAAACGGAGCCAGGAGAGTCCCGGGGCGCTCGGCCGTATCGCCGAGGTCCCACTCCTCCGGCGGGGTCTGGAGAGGATCGGAGCGCAGGAGACGGAGGGGACCGTCGGGCGTCTCGGAAACGGCCCAGGTGTCGGCGGCGATGCGGTGGAGGTACATGACGGGGATTCTACCCATTCCTGCGCAGCTCATCTTTCGCTCCTCCATGCATTAATTGCAGAGAACAGCAGTTGCATCTTCAAAACTCTTTGGGAGGAGAGTCGTCATGCCAAGAAGTTGGTTGCCGGTGCTCGTCTTGTCCCCTCGCTCTGGCGCCCTGGCCGGTCCAGGCCGCCGACGATCCCTATGAGATCCAGCTCCAGAGTGGGCGCTTCACACCCACGGCTGGTATAAAGTCCCGCAGGAGAACGCGAAGGCGGACCTCGAGAGCGCCGGGCTCGAGCTCGGGACCTACGTCCCCCGCCGCGCCTGGATCGCTTCCGTCTCCGTGGAGCGGTGAAGCCGATTCCAATTACAGGGCTCTCGAAATCGACATGGTCAGCATAGTGCTCTTCCGCGCGCTGGCCAGGAGCTTCGTAGCGATTCGCCGTGCCGGCGGCTCCGGGCACAGCGCGCATGTCGAGCACGCGCACGGCGTCGATTGGATCGACATCCTCATCGCCGGCGTCCTCGCCGTCGAGGCGGTGGAGCACTGGCATACGCACCATCACCTGCCGCGGCCGACGGTGCTGCTCGCGGCCTTGATGCTCGCCCTCGGTCTCTTCCATGGCCGTCTGGCCGCGCTCACCGCGCGTCGGCGGGCACTGCGCATCGACGCCGGCGGCATCCGGATCGGCAAGCGATTTTTCCGCCAGTTCGTCGCGCACTGGCCGGACATCGAGCGCATCGATGTCAATGAGAAATCGGCATGCATCGTGACGCGCAGCGGCCGAAAACAGCTAAT
>Ga0126309_10000310_pt1 | contig 16530 bp, 5 predicted proteins | sample Plot56_FD_92541 | JGI IMG/M metagenome (GOLD analysis project Ga0126309, IMG submission 92541) | Serpentine soil microbial communities from UC McLaughlin Reserve, CA, USA - Plot56 | ecosystem: Environmental > Terrestrial > Soil > Grasslands | place: USA: UC McLaughlin Reserve, Lake County...
AGGACCCGCAGACGGCCGTGCTCGAGTTCGTGCTCGACTCCACGACCGACGCGACCTACTCGTTCCCGAACCTGCGCTCGGGCCACGGTCGCCAGGACATCGAAGTCGTCGACGACGACTCGCCCGGCGTCGTGACGGTGGAGAGCGGCGGCGGCACGCTCGTCGAGCTCGGCGGCGCCACCGACAGCTACGACATCCGCCTCACGGGGCAGCCGGCCGCCGACGTCCAGATCGCGATCATCACTGACGGGCTCACGGACGTCGTGAGCGTCGGCGGGGTCGCCGTCACGCCGGCCGGCTACATCGACATCGGCGGCATCGTGCCTTTCCGGATGTTCCTCGGCAACCTCACGGTCAACGGGGCCACGATGACGATCACCCGCGCGCTCGGCAGCGACCTCGGCAGCTTCGTCGAGGAGGGCTTCGAGGACGGCCAGAACATCCGGCTCATCGTCGACATCGCGGGCACGCCGACCGCCTTCGACCTGAGGATCGTCACCACCACCGATCAGGTGCTCACCGTCACCGGGACGCTCCCGGCCAACGCCACCTACCCGGGCGCCAGCGTCAGCATCCTGCGCCTGATCGGCGAGTGGAGCGGCAACGCGGAGTTCACGGCGAGCGTCACCACGTACAGGATCCGGCGCACCGACGGCACCGGCTGGCTCGCCGACGGCTTCCTCGAAGGGCAGTGGATCCGCATCACAGGTCTCAACGCGGGCGAGTACAAGATCGCGATCATCCGCGGCACCAACACCACCAACGACGACGTGCTCGAGCTCACCGCAACGACTCCGGTCGCCGCGGGAACCGGAACGATTCACGTCGACCGGATTGCCGCTGCGGCGACCTTCACGAGCGACAACTGGTTCGTGCCGCAGACCGTCGAGCTCGCTGCCGACGCGGACTTCCAGGTTCCGCTCGTCCGCCAGGGCGCCAAGACCTACCCGGCCAGCACGCATCTCCTGTCGAAGCTGCGCGGCCCGGTCGCCTTCGAGGGTGGCGTCACGGGCGCCGACCGCACGCTCAAGAACGGGATCATGCTGCCGGGCGAGGTCGACGGCCCGCTGTTCGCGATCGGCACCCAGGCGCCGGAGAGCCAGCAGATCGACGTGCTCAACATCTTCAACGACGACAGCGTCGAGGACGGCACCGGCGTGATGACGTCGACGACGCTGCGCGGGTTCGGAATGGCGAAGGATCTCGTGTTCAACGGCGGCGTCGGTTCGATCGAGACGTTCGGGGAGCCCACGGTCTTCCCCGGTGGCATCAGCTACGGCACGATCTCGTTCGTCAACGGCCAGTTCCGGACGGACGGCGCCAAGAGCACGATCGAGGTCGTCAACCTGATGCTCGGCCAGGGCAACGACCACCTCGACGTCCAGGGCACGATCGATCCCGCCGCGCCGGTGCAGCAGACCGGGAACGTTGTGGTCGCGGGCTCCGGCTCGGCCTGGACGATCAGCCGGCCCCGCTTCGACTGGAAGGCTGCCGGGTTCCTCGTCGGCCAGAAGATCACCGTCACCGACTACGCGAACGGCGGCGCCGGGGTGCCCGGGACGTGGACGATCACCAGCTTCACGGGCGACCAGAACGACGTGATGCACGTGTCGGGCGTCGCGATGCCGGCCGGGCCGCGGCTCTGGACGATTACGGCGACCGACGACCCCGTCCTGGTCAACGGCGCCACCACCCCCGTGACCGTCGCCCCGTGGATCGTCAGCGGCACGACACTGGGCATCACCCTCACCGGGCCCGAGTGGTCGGCCGCCCACTTCATCGTCGGACAGCTCGTGTACATCGACGACGGAGATCAGGCCGGCGATCTCGGCGGGCTCAAGAGCTGGCGCGTCGAGAAGATCGTCGGCAACGTGATGACGTTGCGCGGTGCGACGCTGCCGACCGGCCCGTTCACGGGGCGCGTGTTCGTCGCCGGCCAGCACGGCGGGCTCACCGTGCTGCACGGCGGCGGCAACCGTCTCCTCGACGTCGGCGGCAACTATCTGATCGGCGCCAACCCCAACTCGATCACGCGCCTCGACGGGCTCGCCTGGGCCGACGACGGCTATGCGATCGGCGATGTGATCCAGGTCGCCAACGAGCCGGCGACCCACACGATCGTGGGCTTCGGCGGCACGCTCGCCGACTGCCCGTTCGCCGACCCGTACGCCGGTTGCGGCGTTGGGAGCATCATGCTGCTCGGGGGCGATCCCCTCACGACCACCGGCGCCGTCGTCGGCGCCAGCATCTACGAGCCGCGGCCGTTCGAGGCGCGTGCGTCGACCAGCATGAACATCTCGGTCCAGGGCGCAAGCTCAGCGACAACGCTGCCGACCACCACTCTCACTCGCTACGACGGCGGCTCGTTCGTCGCCGACGGCTTCCTGCCCGGCATGCTGGTCACGATCTCGGGCTTCGCCGGGCGCTTCGTGATCGCCTCGGTCTCCGCGAAGACTTTGGTGCTCGCCAACGCGGCGCTGACGCCGACGCTGACCGGGCTCATCAACGCGCCGGTTCTGTTGACGGTCGTCGGCTACGACCCGAGCCGGACGGCGGCCGGCAGCGGCGACGACCGGATCCAGGTCGGCGGCGACCACATCGTGGTCTGCAGCCAGACGGCGCTCGACGACCAGGGCCGGCCCGTACCGTGCGGATCGGTGGTCGGCGGCCCCAACTCGCCGCTCGTGATCTACGGCGACACGAGCCAGGACGGCCTCTGGTACTCGGGCGACCCATCCACTTCCCGCGACGGGCACGAGTTCGGCGACAAGCCGTTCAACCCGTTCGTCAACATCCCCGATGCTCAGAACGAGGACGACGAGTGGTTCATGGGGCTGGCCAACCCGTTCAAGCGGGCCGGCAACGACGTCATCGACGCCTCGCGCCTGTTCGCCAACCTGACTTGCACAGCGAACGTCTGCAACCTGCCGACGATCGGCATCACGGCGTACGGCGGTGCCGGCAACGACACGATCATCGGCAGCCAGACCGGTGACCATCTCGCCGGCGGCTCGGGCAACGACACCATCCTCGGCCTCCGTGGGGTCGATCACCTCTACGGCGACAGCGGCGTCAACGTCGACATCTTCACCCGCGGCCTCGAGATCCCGGTCGTCAATGCATCGCCGCGACCGAACGCCGACACCCTCGAGGTCGGTATCGACACCCTGTTCGGCAGCGGCGCGGGGACGATCGAGGGCGGCCCGACCTCGGCCTACAACGACATCGTGTTCGGCGATCACGGGCTGGTGGTCATGGACGTCGAGGACACGAACCTGCCGCTGCCCAAGCTGCAGCGCATCCAGACGACGATCCCGGTCCTGTTGATCACGACAAAGGTCCCGGACAAGGGCGGCGACGACATCATCATCGGCGGCTGCGGCCAGGACCTGCTGATCGGCGGCGCCGGCAACGACATGCTCGACGGCGGGTGCGAGGACGACATCTTGTTCGGCGACAACGTCTCGCTGCTTCGCCGCGTCACCTACGACCCGGTGACCAACGCGGTCCTCACGCGCGACGTCACCAGCCTGCGGTTCCAGACGCTGATCGGCAACGTGCTCTACAACCGCACCGACCTGTCGAGCGCGATGAGCGGTGTCGCGGCGCCGGGCGCCGACGGCAGCGGGCAGCTGCTCGTCGACAACATCCCCCGGAAGTTCCGCGACAACAACCTCGCCTGGTGGGCCGATCTCCAGGTGCTCGACCTGATGCACACGTTCGCGATCGAGCACGGGCTCGCGGCGATCGGAACCTTCGGCAACGACTACCTCGCAGGCGGGCCCGAGGACGACCTGATCTTCGGCCAGCTCGGCAACGACATCATCATGGGCGACGGCAGCATCGCCTCGGCCCTGAACGGGTCCGGCGTCGTCGGCGCCTCCCGCTCGCCCGACGGCTGCGTGACCGCCGACACGGCAGCGACGGATCCGACGCACGCGGGCACATGCGACCTCGTCGGCGACCTCGACGTGGTCGCGACGTTCGAGGTCACGCCCAAGAGCAACGCACAGGGAGAGGGCGACGGCAGCGACTACATCGAGGGTGGCGGCGGCAACGACATCGTTTTCGGCGGCCTCGGCCAGGACGACATCATCGGCGGCAGCTCCGACTTCTTCTCGCTCACGACGCCCGACAAGCGGCCGGACGGCTCGGACATCCTGTTCGGCGACGGCGGGACGCACAGCGGGCGCAACGACAACGGCGGTATCGCCCCGGGTGACGTCACTCCCGGCGCCCGGCACGCCGTCGATGCCGACACGATCGTCGGCGACAACGGCGAGATCGTTCGAATCGTCGGCACGAAGCACATCGATCTCCTGACGACCACCGGCGCGTTCTACGTCTCCTACGTGTACGACGACGTCTACGGCCCGGCCGGGCAGATTCTCGTGCGTGGCGTGACGCTCCTCGACTACACGGCGGGCGGCCCCGACTTCCGACCCGACCGGTTCGGTCTCGGCGTCGGCTCCAACGCCTCGTGCAGCACGTCCGGCGCCGAGACCCAGGACGGTTGCAGCTCCCTCTACCTCTATGTCACCAACCCGGCGGTGGATCCGTTCGGCGGCCAGCTCGAGGTGTCCGCGGGCTGGTGGGAGATCTTCGGCAACGACGAGATCCACGGCGGACTCAGCGACGACTTCCTGTACCTGGGCGGCGGCAACGACGTGGCCTACGGGGACGCCGACGACGATGAGATCATCGGCGGCTGGGGCAACGACTGGCTCGACGGCGGCGTGGGCCAGGACGCGATCCTCGGCGACGACGGCCGGATCTTCGCCAGCCGCAACAGCTCGTCCGGCTGGACGGCAGCCGGCGCCCCCTGCACGGGCGCCGGCCTGGGCACGTGCTTCAGCGAGCCGCTGAACGCGATCACCGCCTTCCGCCCGCCGAACACCTGCACCGAGAACACGTCCGTGCTCTGCGGCGACTTCCTCGACCAGTTCATCGCGACCCCCGGCCAGGTCCAGACATCGGTGATCAACATCCGCGGCGACCTCGAGAAGACGGTCGACCTGACGCCGTACAACCTCACGCCGAGCGCCCTGGGCGGCGACCGCGCTCAGTACGACGCCAACAACTCCGACGACGTGATCTTCGGCGGCCTCGGCGGGCAGATCCTCCCGCTCTACCCGACGATCATCGGCCATCGCAACAACGAGGACCCGCCGGCAGGTCTACCGCGCGGCGTTGCAGGCGACTTCCTCCACGGCGGCGCGGGCGACGACGCGATCGCGGGCGGCGAGGCGATCTGGAACGCGTACACGCAGGTCTACGACCGCGCCACCGGGCTCCTGAAGCCGAATGCGTACCGCACCGACTGGACCCGGCCGTTCAACCCCGGCGACCTCCTGCACTTCGGCGAGGACGACGACGCGTGGCACGACAGCGGTCACACCGCGACCCGGCTCGGCGAGTTCGCGCTGTACGACGAGTACGACCCGCGCCGCACGATCCTGCTGAACGCCGACGGCACCGTGAACAAGGTCGGCACCGGCTACATGTGGTTCCTCAACCTCTACAGCGACGAGGGCCCGATGATGGCCGGGTGCGTCGAGTACGCGCCGAGCGGAACGTGCCTGCAGCCGAACGTCCTCCAGTGGAGCGACGGCAGCGACGCGGTGTTCGGCGACGAGGGCAACGACTGGCTCGTCGGCGGTACCGGTCAGGACACGCTCTGGGGCGGCTGGGGCAACGACCTGCTCAACGCCGACGACGTGATGACCATCGCCGGCGCCGGCCAGTTCGGCGACCAGAAGGGCCGGAAGATCCAGCCGAGCCCGAACGACACGCCCGACACGCATCCGCTCTATCAGGACCGCGCTTTCGGCGGCGCCGGACTCGACATCCTGATCGGCAACACGGGCGGCGACCGGCTGATCGACTGGATCGGCGAGTTCAACAGCTACGTCGTCCCGTTCGCGCCCTTCGGGATTGCGACCGTAAGCCGGCAGGTGCCACCGCAGCTGTTCGAGTTCCTCTACGCGCTGTCGAAGGCCCAGGGCGCCGACCAGACGCGCGCGGCCGACAACAACCTCGACCTCTACGGCGCGCGGAACGGCGAGCCCTACGGCGAGATCGGCCTGATCACGCAGCGCGACCACGGCCTCTGGCAGGACCAGGCGGGCGGCCCGACCGACCCGCAGGCGGGGAACATCCCGGGCGGCCGCCGCGACGTCCTCCGGTCGGCGGACTTCAACGACGGCACGCTCACCGGCTTCGCGCCCGACAGCGGCGTCTGGGAAGTCTCGGGCGCGGCGCTGAACGTCGGCGCGGCGTCGCTCGGTCGGGACGCGGCCGGCGTCTTCTACGTCGACCAGACGCTGCCCGTCTACTACGAGATCCTCGCCCAGGTGCTCGTCCAGCGACCGCTCGCCGGCTGGAAGGCGAACGCCTACGCGATCTTCGACTACTTCTCGCCGACCGACTTCAAGTTCGCGGGCATCGACGTCGCGCTGAACAAGGTCGTCGTCGGCCACCGCACGGCGCAGGGCTGGCTCATCGACCAGACGGGAACAGTCACCGGCGGCGTCCGGGAGAACACGTACTACGGCCTGCAGGTGGTCGTGAACGGCCTCGTCGTCACCGTCCTCGTCGACGGCGTGCAGAAGCTGACGTACCAGTACGCGCCGCGTTGGATCGACGGCCTGCCGTACGGCCTCAACATGGGCCTCGTCGGCGTCGGCTCCGACAACTCGCGCGGGACGTTCGACAACGTGTCGGTGCAGGTGCTGCCGCCGCAAACGAGCTTCGAGAACGCCGAGGACTTCGGCGACGGCGTCCCGGACCTGTTCACCGGCGAGAGCAGCGGCGCCTGGTCGCTCGTCTCGGGCCGCTACAGCGGAACGGCGTCCGGCACGACGGCAGCGACGAGCGTCATGACGCTCCCGGTCCGACGGACCGGCGGCGCCCAGGTGACGCTCGAGGCATTGATCAAGGCCTCGAGCGGCGGCCGCGGCGGCTTCGTCTTCGACTACTACTCGGACCGCGACTTCAAGTACGTCACCCTCGACCTGCAGACGGGCGCCGTCGTCGTCGGCCACCGGATCAGAAACCTGTGGGTGGACGACGCGTACTTCGCCGCGACTCTCGCCGCAGGCGTCGACTACAAGCTCTCGCTCATCTTCGTCGGCACGGCCGTCACGATCACCCTCAACGGCGTCGTCCTCGGCTCGTTCGCGTACAACGGCGCGATCGCCGACGGCGGCCTCGGGACGATCAGCCGGGCGGGGACCACCTCCTTCGACGACCTGAAGGTCGTGATCGGCGCGCGCGTCTCGAACTCGCCCGACAGTTCGCCGCCGGTCGTGATCGTCCCGTCGCCGCTCACGCGCTCCACCGACGCCGGCAGGGCGACGGCGGTCATCAACGACTCGGTGCTGGGCACGGCGACCGCGACCGACAACGTCGGGATCGTGTCGCTCGTCCGCAGCGGCGTGCCCGCCGGGAACGTCTTCGCTCTCGGCACGACGACGATCACGTGGACGGCGATCGACGTCTTCGGCAACCAGACCACCGTGTCGCAGCTCGTCACCGTCGTCGACACCGAGAAGCCGTCGCTCGTCGTGCCGCCGGCCGTGACGCGGCAGATCCCGGGCACCGCCACCTCGGTCGTGATCACGGACGCCGAGCTCGGCGCGCCGACGGCGACCGACAACTCCGGCTCCGTCGCGATCGTGCGCAGCGGCGTGCCGGCCGGGAACTCCTTCCCTGCGGGCACGACGACGATCACGTACACGGCGACCGACGCGGCCGGAAACGCCGCGACGGGCACGCAGACCGTCACCGTCACCCGCGAGGGCGCCGTCGTCACCGTCGCGGCGACCGACCCGAACGGGAACGAGTACCTCCGCGACCCGATCGTCTTCACGGTCACGCGCACCGTCAACGCGCTCGACCAGCTGACGGTCAACCTCGGCTGGAGCGGAACGGCCGTGTTCGGCAGCGACTACACGGTCACCGCCACCGGCGGCACGATCTCCCCCAACGGCTCGACCCTCACCCTCGCCGCCGGCTCCACGAGTGCGACGATCACCGTGACGCCGGTTGACGACACCACGATCGAGAACGTCGAAACGGTGGCCCTGACGGTGAAGACGGGCTCGGGCTATGCGCTCGGGCCGGCGACGAACGCGACCGGCTCGATTACGGACAACGACGGCTCCGCCACGGTGTCCGTCGCCGCGGCCGACGCCTCGGGCTCGGAGAGCGCCGACCCGCTCGTGTTCACCATCAGCCGCGGCGGCAACATCTGGAGCGCGCTCACCGTCAACATCGGCTGGACGGGCACCGCCGCCTACGGCACGGACTACACGGTGGCGGCGACCGGCGGGACGCTGTCGGCCAACGGGCTGACGCTCACTCTCGCTCCGGGCGCGACGAGCGCCACGATCGTCGTCACCCCGGTGGACGACTCCGTGGCGGAGCCGACGGAGAGCGTGACACTGACCGTCAAGACCGGCACCGGGTACACGGTGGGCTCGCCCGCGAGCACGTCCGGCTCGATCGCCGACAACGACGTGGCTCCGCCGCCGACGGTGTCGATCGCGCTCTCCGCCTCGATTTCGGAAGGCAACAGCGGCTCGAAGACGATGACCATCACGCTGACCCTGTCCACTGCCGCCTTCACGACGACGAGCGTCGCCTGGGCGACGGCGAACGGGACGGCCACGGCCGGTTCCGACTACCTCGCCGTCGCCGGGACCGTGACGTTCGCGGCCGGCGTGACGACGGCGACCATCACGCTGACGATCCTCGGCGACCTCACCGTCGAGCCCGACGAGACGTTCACCGTCACGCTCTCGGCGCCGCAGGGCCTCGTCATCGGCAACGGGACCACGACCGTGACGATCACGAACGACGACCTGCTCCCGGTGCTGGCGATCTCGGCCACGGACGCGAGCGCCGCCGAGTCGAAGAGCGACCCGGGCGTCTTCACGATCACTCGCTCCGGCAACACGGCCTCCGTCGTCAACGTCCGCCTGAGCTGGGGCGGCACGGCCGCCTTCCCGGCCGATTACTCGATCACCGTCTCCGGCGGCACGCTCTCGGCCGACCGTCTGACGCTGACGCTCGCCGCGGGCGTCACGAAGGCCACGATCACGATCAAGCCGATCGACGACACGAGCGCCGAGGGTACGGAGACCCTGACGCTGACACTCGTCGCCGACGCGGCTTACCAACTCGGGTCCCAGACATCCGGCACGATCTCGATCGCAGACAACGACAAAGCGCTGTTGGCCGCCGCCTCCGCGCCCGAAGGTCTCTCCCCGGTGATGCTCACCGCAGAGCGGCTGGCTCTGGTCGTCGAAAGCGCGAAGGCCGTCTGGGTCTCCGCTGCGCCGGGCGCGGACTTCACCGGCGTCACCGTCCAGATCACCGATCTAGAGGGCTCCATGCTCGGCGTGACCTCCGGGCGCGCGATCCTCATCGACGCGAGCGCGGGCGGCTGGGGCTGGTCGTCGAGCGGGATGGACCTCTTCACCGTCGTGCTGCACGAGCTCGGTCACGCGCTCGGCCTCGAGCACGACGACGATGGCCTGATGGCGGACACCCTCGCCGCCGGCGCGCGCTTCTTCCCGGCGCTGATCTCTGCTCCGGCGCGGGGGACGACGATTCGCGCCAAGCAGGCGAAGAACCTCGTCCGGCCCGCTCGGATGTTCCGGGCCCGCGCACACCGCCGCTAGAAAGTCGGGATACCCTGGCCGGCGCTTTGGGACTGCGCTCGACAGCTGCCGTGCTCGTTCTGCTCACGCTCGTCGCCGGCTGCGGCGGCGACAAGCGCCGCGACGCCTACGAGGACTACGTTGCGGCCGCGAACACAGCACAGGCGCAGTTCACGCCCGGGTATCGCAGCGCCGTCGCGGCGATCCGCGGCTTCGGCTCCAGCTCGGACCCGGCGCGGACGGCGGCACGACTGCGGGAAGCGGCGGCGACCGTGCGGGCCTCGCGAGCGTCGCTGGCGCTGCTGCATCCGCCGCCGGAGGCACGAGCCATGCACACGGACCTCCTCCGCCTGCTCGACCTCCAGGCCCGTCTCTCGCAGGAGCTCTCGCTCGCAGCCGAGTACATTCCGGCCGTCGCGCGGGCGCTGACGCCCCCCGAGGACGCCGCCGTGCGGCTCCGACGAGCGATCCGCGCGGCGGCCGACGACGATCAGCAGCGTGCCGCACTCGCGGGCTACGCCGCGGAGGTGCAGGGCTCGATCGACGAGCTCGACGCACTTGCGCCGCCGCCGGTCCTCGTCCCGTGGCACCGGACGCAGGCCGCGCGCCTGGAGGCGGCGCAGGCGCTCGCGAGCGAGCTCGCTGCGGGAATCGCCGCGAAGCGTGCCGACGCCGTTGAAAGAGCTCTTCGCGCGTATGCGTCAGCGGCTCCGAACGATCCCGCTTTGCAGCGCGCGCAGACCGCCGCCGTGAGGGCGTTCAACGGCGAGATCCGCCGGCAGCAGAGGCTTTACCAGCGCATCGCGCGCGAGCAGGCGCAGATCTTCGCCGAGCTCCCCCGGTAGCTGCCAGGTCTGCGGGTCACGCTCGTGCTCGCTTCCTGACCCGCGCTCGCGGGATTTACACCGAGTTTCCAAGGGTACGCGCCTCCACGGGAAGCAGGAACAGCCGCGCCTACAAGGAGGAAGCACCCGATGAAAACCCGGATCGTCCAACTTGCGACGCTCGGGGCGGCGCTCGCGTTCGCACTCGCGGCCTGCGGCGGTGGCGACGATGAGGCAGGCGGTGGAGGAGGAGAGGCGGGCGGCGAGGCGTCCGGCTCGCTCACCGTCTGGGCGATGGGCACCGAGGGCGAGAAGCTCAGCACGCTCGCCAAGGACTTCATGCAGAAGAACCCCGGCATCACGGTCAAGGTGACGCCGATCGCGTGGGAGGTCGCCCACGACAAGCTGATCACGTCGATCGCGGGCGGCAAGACGCCCGACGTCAGCCAGATGGGCACGACGTGGATGGGCGAGTTCGCGAAGACGGGGGCGCTCGAGGAGGTGCCCGACGACATCGACCTGAGCGGCACCTTCGAGGGCGCGCGCAACACGGCGATCGTCGACGGCAAGACCTACGGCGTCCCGTGGTACGTCGAGACGCGAGTCCTCTACTACCGGAAGGACATCGCCGAGAAGGCGGGCATCACCGATCCGCCGGCCACCTGGGACGAGCTGAAGGCGATGGCCGAGGCGATGAAGGAGAAGGGCGGCGCCAAGTACGGCATCGCGCTGGCGCCGAACAACTGGCAGGAGCTCCTGCCCTTCGTCTGGCAGAAGGGTGGGGAGGTCGTCGACGAGAACGGCCAGTTCACGCTCGACACGCCGGAAGTCGTCGACGCGCTCGCCTACGAGAAGTCGTTCTTCGACGAGGGCCTCACGTCGCCGTCGGTGCCCGAGGGCTTCGACGTGACGCAGGGCTTCATCGCCGGTACGCATCCCATGTTCTTCAGCGGGCCCTGGCACATCGGCCTGATCGAGGAGCAGGGCGGCGCGGACCTCAAGGGCAAGTGGGCGATCGCCCCCATGCCCAAGGAGGACTCGGGGACGTCCTTCGTGGGCGGCAGCGATCTGGTCGTCTTCAAGAACGCCAACAAGGAAGCCGCATGGAAGTTCGTCGACTACCTCATGGACCCGGCGACGCAGTCGAAGTGGTACGAGACGGTGAGCGACCTGCCGGCGCTGGAGGACGCGTGGGACCAGGGGACTCTGGCGAACGACGACAACCTCCAGATCTTCCGCGAGCAGCTGAAGGACGCGAAATCGCCGCCGCCGACCCCGAAGTTGGAGCAGGTCGCGGCAGAGGCCATCAACACCGAGATGGAGAAGGCGCTGAGCGGCGGAGAGTCCGCCGAGCAGGCCGCCAAGTCCATGCAGGAGAAGGCGACGTCGATCGGATCTGAGTGACCGATCGCGCCGCCGAGCTCGGATCGGTGGTGCCGGAGGCGCCCGTCTGGCCGCGCCTCCGGCGCCACCTGACCGCGTGGACCTTCGCCCTCCCGTTCCTCGTGATCTTCGCGATCTTTCTGGCGATCCCGATCGTCGCCTCGTTCGCGCTGAGCTTCACCGGCTTCGGCCTCGCGAACCTGCAGGACTGGTTCTCAGCTCCCTGGGCGGGCGTCGACAACTACCGCCATCTCTTCCATGACGAGGTCTTCCGGAAGACGGCCAAGAACACGGCCTTCTTCGTCGTCTTCGGCGTGCCGATCACGCTGGTCGTCGGCCTGGTCGCAGCGCTCGGCCTCAACCGCGGCCTGGGCAAGCTGCAGGGCTTCTTCCGGATCGGGTACTACCTCCCGGTGGTCACGAGCATCGTGGCCATCGCCGTCATCTGGCGCTATCTGCTCCAACCCGACTTCGGCCTAGTCAACTCGCTGCTCGGGAAGGTCGGGATCGAGGGGCCGAACTGGCTCGGGGAGAAGAGGACGGCGCTCGGCTCGATCATCGCGCTCGGTGTCTGGCGCAACTTCGGCTTCGACATGGTCGTCTACCTCGCCGCTCTCCAGTCGATCGATCCGACGCTGCTGGAGGCGGCGCGGGTCGACGGGGCGACGAATTGGCAGACGTTCCGGCGCATCACGCTGCCGTTGCTGAAGCCGGCGACGCTGTTCCTGGCGGTGATCACGACCGCGGGCTACCTCCAGCTCTTCGAGGAGCCGTTCGTCATGACCGGGGGCGGGCCGCTGAACTCGACGCGGTCGGTGGCGATGTACGTCTACGACCAGGGCTTCCGGTTCCTCAACCTCGGCTACGCGAGTGCGATCGCCTACGCGCTCTTCGTCGCGATCATCGTGATCGCGTTCCTCCAGTTCCGGCTCTTTCGGACGGAGGAGATGCGATGACGACGCTCGAAGCCGCACGGCAACCGACGGCCGTGCCCGCGCCGGCGCCGAGCCGGGCGGCGTGGATGCGGCGCTCGTGGGTCTACGTGCTGCTCGTGCTCGGGCTCCTGATCACGGTCGTCCCGTTCCTCTGGATGCTCCTCGGCTCGATCAAGACGCAGGCTGAGCTCGTCCAGGAGCCGCCGACGTGGCTTCCGGCCCATCCGACCGGCGACAACTACGTGCGGATGTGGGAGCGGCTCGACTTCCCGCAGTTCTTCATGAACTCGGCGGTGATCGCCGTCCTGATCACCGTCTCGAACCTCGTCTTCACGTCGATGATGGGCTACGCGTTGGCGAAGCTCCGCTTCTTCGGGCGGGACAAGCTCTTCCTGCTCGTGCTCGGGACGCTGCTCGTCCCGACGAGCGTGACCGTCGTCCCGCTCTTCGTGCTGATGGCAAAGCTCGGGCTCGTCGACACCTACTGGGCGGTCATCCTCCCGGCCGCGGCCGCGCCGATCGGGGTCTTCCTCATGCGCCAGTTCATGCTCAGCATCCCGGACGACCTGATCGAGGCCGGGCGCGTCGACGGCGCGAGCGAGTTCTTCATCTTCTGGCGGATCGTCATCCCACTCTCGGTGCCGGCGCTCGCGGCCAACGCGATCATTACGTTCCTCCCGGCCTGGAACGCGCTGCTTTGGCCGCTGATCGTGCTCCAGAGCCAGGACAAGTACACGCTCCCGGTCGCGCTCGCGATCTTCAGCCGGGGGCAGTTCCAGGCGGACTACGGCCTGCTGATGGCGGGCTCGGTGGTGCTCGTGCTGCCGGTGATCGGGCTCTTCCTGCTGTTGCAGAAACGGTTCACGCAGAGCGTCGCCATGACCGGAATCAAGGGCTAGTCAAAGGGGGTCTACCGATGCGCATCTTCACCTTGTTGTTCGTCGTCGTTGCGCTCTGCGCGGCGGCGACGTCGGCGAGCGCTGGCAGCAAGGAGCGGACGCTGCACCAGTACGCGTCCGACACCTGGCACTCGTTCGACATGATGCTCTACCCGGAGACGGGCCTCGTCGCCGACAACGTCTCCGCCGCGGGCGTCCGCGCCCGCTACACGTCGCCGACGAACATCGGCGCCTACCTGTGGAGCACGATCGCCGCCCGCGATCTCGCGCTGATCACGCCGGCCGAGGCCGTGGCGCGGATCGACACGACGCTCGACACGCTCGCGACGCTCGAGCGCCACACGGCGAGCGGGCAGTTCTACAACTGGTACGACCCGGCGACAGGTCAGAAGCTGACCGTGTGGCCGGCGGACGGCAGCACCGTCTATCCGTTCCTCTCGACCGTGGACAACGCCTGGCTCGCGACGGCGCTCGTGATGGTGGCGAACGCCGTCCCGCAGGAGGCCGCGAAGGCGCGGGCGCTCTACGAGCCGATGGACTTCGGCTTCTACTACAACCCGGCCGAGGGCCAGATGCGGGGCGGCGCGTGGACCGAGCAGCCGCCCGGCTGCAGTGTGTACGACGCCGCCAAGAACGTCTGGTTCACGTGCCACCACTATGGGACGCTGAACACGGAGCCGCGGATCGCGAGCTACATCGCGATCGCCCGCGGCCAGGTCCCGGCTACGCACTACTTCCGGCTGTTCCGGACGTTCCCGAACACGTGCGACTGGTCGTGGCAGGAGATGCGGCCAGAGGGCGTGACCCGCAATTACCTCGGCGTGAACGTCTTCGAGGGCCACTACACCTATGCCGGGATGAACATCGTCCCGAGCTGGGGCGGCTCGATGTTCGAGGCGCTGATGGTGCCGCTCTTCGTGCCGGAGGAGACGTGGGCGCCGCTCTCGTGGGGGGTGAACCATCCGCTCTACGTGAAGGCGCAGATCTACCACGGCAAGGAAGAGGCCCATTACGGCTACTGGGGCTTCTCGCCGTCCAACAACCCCGACGGCGGCTACCGCGAGTACGGCGTCGATCCGATCGGGCTCAACCCTGACGGTTACGCCTCCGACCAGGAGCGAACGCTGGTCGACTACGGCTTCGCCGGCTGCCGGCCCGGCGCCCCGCTCCCGGATGACTACGGGCGGGGCGTCGTCACGCCCCACGCGTCGTTCCTCGCACTCGACTTCGCACGTGGGCAGGCGCTCGCCAATCTCGCCAAGCTCGACCGGAACTTCGACGCCTACGGCGAGGGCGGCTTCTACGACGCGATCGACGTCGTCACGGGGAAGGTCTCGCCCTACTACCTCGCGCTCGACCAGGGGATGATCATGTCCGCGATCGCCAACGACCTCACCGGCGACCGGTTCCAGTCGTACTTCTCGCGCGAGATCGAGGCCGCGATCCGGCCGCTGATCGGAATGGAGGAGTTCACCGCGGGTGGCGGATAGCGACGCCCGCAGCGACTGGGAGGAGCGCGTCGGCCGGCGCACGGCGCAAACCGCCGCCGGCCCGCGCGCCCTCCCGCCGCCGGACGAGCTGACGGTCGAGGAGGGCGCCGGCCACGTCACCGTCCGGTGGCGAAGGGTGCCGGGCGCCATGGGCTACCTCGTCCACCGCGCGTCGGGTCCGGACGGCCCGTTCGAGCCGATCGACCACGCGGGTCGCGACCTGCTCGCCGTGCCCGGCCCCGTCTACTGCGACACGACCGGGCGGCGCGGCGAGCGCGCGTGGTATGCGGTCGCGACGCTCGTCTCCGCGGAAGGCGCGCCGGGAGAGCTGTCGGAGCCGGTCGAGGCCACGCCGGCCACCGAGGCCGCGGCGCCGCTCTCTGCCGTCGCCCGGACCGACCGCGACGGCGGCCGCCTGGACCAGGTCTGGCACCTGATCGGCTCGGAGCACGTGTCGCAGCTGCTCTACGAAGAGCAGAGCGGCGGGTACCCGATCGGCGAGGACTTCGCCGAGGCGCTGCGGCTGGCCCGCTTCGAGCTCGGCGCCGAGCGCGTGCGGGCGCACGCGATCCTCCACGACGAGCTGGGGGTCTACCGCGAGGAGGGCGGCGACCCGATCTACGACTTCTCGAGCATCGAGCGCGTCTACGACCGGCTGCTGGAGACCGGCCTGTACCCGGTCGTCGAGGTCTCGTTCATGCCGCGCGACCTCGCGTCGGATCCGCACGCGACCGTCTTCGAGTACCGCGGCATCATCTCGCCGCCCCACGACTGGGACCGCTGGGGGGAGCTGTGCGGTCGGCTCGCGGCGCACCTCGTCGAGCGCTACGGGATCGACGAGGTCGCCCGCTGGGGCTTCGAGATCTGGAACGAGGCGAATCTCGAGGTCTTTTGGAGCGGGACGCAGGACGAGTACTTCCGGCTTTACGACGTGGCGGCGCGCGCGATCAAGGACGTGGACGACCGGTTGCTCGTCGGCGGACCGTCCTCGGCAGCCGCGGGCTGGATCGTCGACTTCCTCGACTTCGTCGTCGACAGCGGCAGCCCGCTCGACTTCGTCACGACTCACACCTACGGGAACATGCCCCTCGACGTCCGCGAGCCGCTGAAGGTGCGCGGGCTCGACGACGTCGAGGTCTGGTGGACGGAGTGGGGGGCGAGCCCGACACACAACAACGAGCTCTCGGATCTCGTCTGGGGCGCCCCCTACGTCCTGCACGGGATGAAGAGCGTCCAGGACCGGGCGGAGGCGCTCGCGTACTGGGTCGTCAGCGACCACTTCGAGGAGCTGGGGCGGCCGTCGGGGCTGCTCCACGGCGGCTTCGGCCTGCTGA
>Ga0126309_10000311_pt1 | contig 16524 bp, 18 predicted proteins | sample Plot56_FD_92541 | JGI IMG/M metagenome (GOLD analysis project Ga0126309, IMG submission 92541) | Serpentine soil microbial communities from UC McLaughlin Reserve, CA, USA - Plot56 | ecosystem: Environmental > Terrestrial > Soil > Grasslands | place: USA: UC McLaughlin Reserve, Lake County...
ACGCCGGCCGCACCGGTTTCAACCGAACCCGGTTCGCGCCTCGGGCGGGGATCTAGGCCCTGCTAGGCGATCGCAGGTACAGGGCATCGCCAGCTCCCCGCTTAGCGCGGCCTGCCGATTCTATCAGAACGCCGCAGGGTGTCAGCCGATGCCCGCAGCTCTTCTGAATCCCCGAGTCCTACTCTGCGCCTTCCATAAGTACGTCCAGGAGCAGAGCAGCCGACCAGGAGAAGAGGATCGAGCCTAGCCCGCCGCCTGTAGAGGGATCGAAGTACTCGTGGAATCCTTCGTTCTTGCACAGGTCGATGATGGTCTTCCGGAGGCGCCCGGCGTGATCCTGGTATCCGTAGGCTTCCAGCCCGTGCATCAAGAACCAGTCTATGTTGATCCATACTGGTCCTCGCCAGTATCTCTCTTCCGAGAACCCGAAGCCGTGCAAATCGTAGCTGGGGATGGGTGTGACGGCCTCGTCAGCCAGGCCGAATCCATCATTTTCGAGTGTATCGACTACGCGCTTGGCCCGATCTTGCTCCACGATACCGGCGTACAGCGGGCCTGCGAGGTTCGGCCCGAAGTATGCGCGTATCGGGCTGCCATCGGCGTAGTCGTAGTCCAGGTATGTCCCGCGATCCTCATCCCAGAGCTTCTCCTCGATGGCGCTACTGGTCTTCTTCGCCAGTTCCTCATGGGGCGAAGGGTCCTCGCCCAGGATCCGTGCAATCTCCGCAAGATCCCTATCCGCCTTGGACAGGAGCGAGTTGAAGAGCACGTCCTGCACCAGGAAGGGACAATCCCGTCTTATCTTCGTCTCGTTGTAGTCGCGGTCGGCGAAGAACTCGACCAGGTAGGCGAAGCGGTCATACGTATCACTGGTCGGACGGTCTGAGGCGGAGACGGTGTGTATATCGGCGCGGTGGTAGCGGGGTATCTGATCCGACCTGAGGTGCAACCGCTGCATGATCTGATCCCACAACGGGGAGTTGTCCATGCCGCTCTCCCAGGGGTGGCGGATATACACTAGGCCCTCGCCCTCAGGGTCCCTCTCCCTGTAGAGATAGTCGTGCCAGGCCCCCAGCCTGGGGAAGGCGTACGCGAGGAAGTCCTTGGCCTTCGCCTCATCCTGGGCGTGCCTGTAGATGTAGAGGGCGGCCGTGGCGTGAATGGGAGGCAGAACCACGCCGGAGGTCTCGCAGTCTTCGGGGGCATCGGGGCTCTCTTTGGCATGCCAGAAGTTGGGTCCTGGAAAATAGTTCGTGAAGTGGGGATTGAAGACGATCTGGGGCAGAAGACCGTTCTTCCATTGGGCGTCGAAGAGGTGCCTGAGCTCGCTCATGGCGCGTTCCTGATCGTTGCGGCAGTAGCCGATGGCGATGAACGCCGAGTCCCACGACCACTGGTGCGGGTAGAGCCTGGGACCTGGCATCGTGTACTCACCGGTCCAATTGAAGTCGAGCACCGCCTTTGCTTGACGAACGAGCATGTCTTCTTCCGTCCGTTGGGCCATGCTCTCGTCCTCCCTCGGTCTGGTGTTTGCTGTACTCTCGCGGCTGGCGGCCGGCTACCAGTATAATGCCACCATGGCTTCACAAGAGAACCATGCGGACGTCCTGATCCTTTCGAGCGCCATAGGAAGCGGCCACATGCGGGCCAGCGCGGCCGTGGTCCGTGGGGTGGCGCTCCTCGATCCCGATAGAACCTGCTCGATCGTGGACTTCCCCCACGAGGTCTCGCCGGGCATCGAGCGGTTGCTACGCGACGCGTATCTGGAGTCCCTCAAGCTGTGGCCGACGGCGTACGGGAGGCTCTATCAGTCTTCGGGTGCGGGCCAGCAAGGCTCCTCTTACGTGGACTATATTCAGTCGGCCGGGATCAAGACCCTGGAGCGTCTGGTGTCGAGCACAGGCGCGCAGGCGCTCGTTGCGCCACACTTCTACGGCGCCGGGGTTCTCGGGGCCTACAAGGAGCAGAACCCGGGGATGTTCAGCGCCGTGGTGCTCACAGACTACGTGCCACACCCGATCGGGGTGCCTCTGAACCTGGACCTCTACGTCGTCGCCGACGATGCGGCGGCCGAAGTCGTGGCCAAGCTCGGCGTACCCGAGGAGCGGATCCATCCGACGGGCATCCCCATAGATCCCTTCTTCGAGGAGCCTGCCGACGCCGATTCGGCCCGTAGGGAGGTCCTGAACCTGGACGACGATGACCTCCCCGTGGTGCTGGTGATGGGCGGGGGCCTCGGCGGCGGGGACCTGCAAGACGCCGTGTCGCTGCTGCTCGAGGCGAGCGAGGCCATGCACCTCGTCGTGCTCTGCGGCTCGAACGAACAATCCCGCAGAAGGCTGTCGCGCCTCGCGACCAGAGGAGGGCACGAAGCGACCTTCTTAGCGTACACGGACAGGGTTAGGGATCTTATGGCGGCGGGGGCGGCGCTCGTTACCAAACCGGGGGGCATGAGCTGTACGGAGGCCCTGGCTTCGGGGCTACCCCAGGTCCTCTTTCATCCCATCCCCGGTCAGGAAGAGGACAACGCGGCGGCGATCGTCCGCTACGGCGCCGGGGTCATGGTCCGTGAGCCATCGCACATCCTGGGCCAGACGCTCAAGATCCTGACCAGCCCGAATCAGCGTAACAAGATGGTCGAGGCGGCGAACGCCGCCCACAGACCCCACTCGGCGCGTTCCGCGGCCTCCCTGATACTGGCCGGCCTGCCGTGAGACACCCCCGCGCCCACGCCTGGAAAGCCGCGGCCGCCACCGCCGTCTGTGGCACGGCCCTGGCCGGTCTTCGGACCGCGAGAGGCCGCCCGGTACTTTCGGCACCAACCTTGGCCGCAGCGGGGACCGGGTTGGCAGCAGGCGGGCTTATGGCCTACGAATGGCTCACGCCTCGTACCTGGCTCTACGGCCCTGTCTTCTGGCACGCCCGTACGGACGAACGGGTGGTCGCCCTGACCTTCGACGACGGCCCCTGCCATCCCTACACGGGGCACCTGCTCGAGATCCTGGACCGCGAAGGCATCAGGGCCACCTTCTTCCAGGTGGGCAACAACGTCAAGCGCGAGCCAAACCTCTCCGCCGAGGTAGCTTCCCGGCACGAGGTCGGCAACCACACGTTCACCCACCCGCACCTCACGTGGAGCCGGCCCAGCACGGTAAGGGAAGAGTTACTCCGAAGCCAGGAGGCCATCCACGAGGCCACGGGCACCCTGCCGCAGCTCTTCCGCGTGCCCCACGGAAGGTATGGCCCCCAGGTGATCTCCGTCGCAGGAGAGCTCGGGATGAAGTGCGTGGGCTGGTCGGTAATGGCCTGGGATTGGGACCGTCCTCCATCGGATGTGATCCAAAGCCGTATATTGCATGGCGTCGGTCCAGGCGGTGTCACCTTGCTTCACGACGGCCAGGACACGGACGCCTTCCCCAAGGCCGACCGTTCCCACACCATAGCGGCCGTCTCCGACATCATCAGCAGCCTCAAGGCGAACGGGTACGGCTTTCTCACCATCCCCGAGCTGATGGAGCTCGAAGCGCGCGAGCGGCAGCCTGGCTGACCAAGAACTCGTACTCGTTGGAGGCTGGTTCCCCCCCATAGAGACTTAGCCTGAGTATGGCGGGTCCCGAAGCAGGGAGTGTGGCCACGGCTTCCCCGACTCTCACCACAGAATCCTTCGGTATCTTCGTCTCTCCTCCGCCGCGGGCCGTGACGGACTCCCCGATGAGCAGTTCCCAGCTCCAATTTACAATCCCCAGCTCCCGTGGGAGGTCGTTGATGATGAAGAGGGGCAGGGAGATCGTTTGGCCGACACCGTAGCGCTCCTTCGGGTACTCGACACAGATCAACACTGGACTCATCGCCACCAGGAGGGTCTCGTAGGCCGTCTTCTTCCGGCGCCGCCAGTCGACGACGGACCAGGAGACCGCAGGTGCTGGGTCGTTGAGCATGAAGGCGAAGGTCCCCCCCGTCGGCCTGTACTTGCGCCGCCGGAACAGCTCCGTGGCGTGTTTGAGGACCTCGGCCTGATAGTCCTGACTCTCGCGCACGAAAGCCGACCGATCCCCCCTCCAGGGAACGTAGCGGGCCATGCGCTGGACCTGGAGCCGGTAGTTTAGCGACAGGACGCTCCAGTCGGGCCGCGTCCCGGAAGGCCAGATCTCCTCGAGTGACTCGGGATCCGGCAGCGCCTGTGCCCCGTACTCCGTCGGCAGCCGCGAGAACCCGGGAACGAGCCTTACCACCCGCTCCAGGTCCCTGAAGCTCCCGTAGTACCAGCCGAAGTAGAGGTGGTTCGTCGTCAGGGGATGGCCCGCAGCATCTATCACGGGCCTGGCGTCGTCCTCTTCCGAGATCGCACGCACCACCGCGGGGTCGAGGACCCGCCGCTGCCAGAGCATCCATCGCGGAGAGAGCACCTCGGCGGCGGTGCGCAAGAGCCCGAGAGGGCTCCATTTCTCGGGGGGCGCCACGAAGAAAGGTTCGTCGTGCGCCAGGTAGATCCTTACGGAAGGATAGCCGCGCAGGGTTCGCGCCATCTCCCTGGCCTGGGTGACGGCGGGCCCTAGGATGCTCCGCCTGTGGGTCCACTGCAGGGGAAAATCCTGGAGGACGAGAAGCCCGAGTTCGTCACAGGCCTCGTAGAATTCCCCGTCCGATACGTGGGCGTGGACCCTGACGGCGTTCATGCCGGCCTCACGCACCAGGGAGGCGTCGGAGCGCAAGAGCTCCTTCGTCGCCCTGGCAGGGTAGGCGTCCGAGGGCAGGTAGTTGATGCCGCGCAGGAAGACACGCTCACCGTTGAGGTAGACCTTCCAGTCTCGCAACTCCACGGTACAGGCGCCGAAACGCGCCCGCTCCTCTGCCCCGGCATACCGCAGCACCAGTTCGTATAGCGGCTGCTCGCCCCTGTCCCACGTCGACCAGACCCGCACGTCAGGCACGCGGAATCCGATCTCGATGCGGTTGTCTCCCACTTCGAGGAGAACCTCTCTCTCGAACTCGACGTCCGAGGCGTCGAAGCCGAGCGGACGTACCCGGCCCACCAAAATGGCGCGCGTGTTCCGCCTGGAGTAGAGATCCAGATGCGCCACGCCACGCCCGTTGTGGTCGGCCGCGGCCGCGAGGGAGCGGATGCGCACCTCTCCATCTACTACAAGGCTAACCTCTTTGAAGATGCCACCTGGGTTTATGTGGGGGGCCATACCGTCCCACCTGGCCCACACGCCCCCGATGGTCTGACGGTCGTTCTCCTCCGCTTCTTCGGGGCTGAAGACCTCCACGAGCAGGTCGTTCTCCTCGTCGGCGACCACTACGTCGGTGACTTCGAACTCGAACGCGGAGAAATATCCGTCGTGCTCGCCCAGGTAGACGCCGTTGAGCCAGACCCGTGCCGCATAGTAGACGCCCTCGAACCTGAGGAACACCATCGCGCCTTCAGGAGGTCTCTCCTGCATAAACCGACACCGGTACAGTAAGATCCCCTCGTAGGTCGCAAAGGCATCTTCGAGCTGCCAATGCCAGGGGACGCGGATCGGTGTCCAGGCACGTCTTATTCCTGCTGCTTCTCCAGCGCTTTCGAGCGGGGCCGCGATGGGTACGGCTTCCCAATCCTCCAGGGTTTGCGAACTCGTCGGTCGCATCAAAACAGCGTACCATCCAGCATGTCAGCATGTCAGCTATCTGTTTGCTTGTGGTTTGTGGGCTATCTCTAGCTGCGAGTGGTAGAAGCGGGCTGTGCGCTACTCCCGTTCGATGCGGTCTAGCGTCGCGCCTTTTTCTGCCGACTCGTCTGGTGCGGGCAAGCCCACATTTGGGGGAAGCTCGAGCCGCAGGTCCCCTTCGTGGTCGATATAGATCTCGCCACTGGCCAGCCTGCATCCGAGCACGTGACCACCGGCTCTCCTGTCCGCGGTGATGAAGTGGAAGTGGTAGCCGGAGACGTTCAGCCCCTGCGCGTAGTCGGGAAACCGGAAGCCGACGAGACTACCCGAGACGTCGCGAAGCTCGAAGGTGGGCTGATGCTTGACGACCTCTACGAGGGGTGGGTAGGGCTTGCGCTGGCGGGGCACGCTGCGCGTCTTGACGTAATCGAAGCGCCCGTCCACCCGGATGGCGCTGCACGCAGCACCATCACCGATGACTCTGTCCAGGTGGTCACAAAGAGCCTCGAAGTCCATCGGTTTGGAGAGCGTCTGGGATGTGTCCGGGTCGAAGACGGTCACCACGGCGAAAGGAGTCACGGCACTTCCGTCGACAGGGTGAGCCAGCCCGTCGGCCTTTACCTGGTAGAAGTCGCCGTCGAGACAGATCATCTCTCCGTCGAGGGCGTCGAACGTGCCGAGGCCGAAATCTCCATTCTCCCCGAGTTCGGCGAAGCTGACGTCACCCTCGTATCTGCCCTCCAACAGGGCGTCAACGGTCGAAGTCTGGAACAGCGTGTGGTGGAGGCGCTCGTCCCCTCCGAGGTCCCGCTCCCTGAGATACTCGACGTGCAGCGCACCTACGAGCGCGCTATCGATGGGCATCAGGCTCATCTCGCTTTCGTAACTAACGAATTCAAGTTCCACCCCGCTTCGCGCACGTTGGAGGTCAGACGGGGGCAGTGCTTGCGGACAAGCGCAATCTCGCGGCAGGCGCGCTAGAGCTTCATGAAGCTGGAAGAGAATCCGACAAGGAAATCCATGACATCGAGGATGGCTTCCTCGGACTCCTCGGGCGCATCCCGTCCCTTCAGTACGCTTCGCGCACGCTCGAAATCCTCGTAGAGGGCCTCGCGGGTGTAACCGGCGTCCAATAGACCTACGGCATACCCCCGAATCGTCAGCAGCGCCCGTGCGTAGGGCTCTGCGAGCGCGAGGTCCGCTACCCGCTCAGCCACATCTGGTTGTTGTTCCACGACACCTCCCATTATCGCACGTCCTGGCGCACCCGATGCCACAGGGCGCGGGTTCCGTATATGGTCTGCTGGTACTCTTCGAAGCTCATCCAGCGCGAAGGTTCCAGGAAGCCATGTCCCTCGGGGTTCTCCGGGTCGGAACGGTAGATCAGCTCTTCAGGCAACTCGTCTGTGTCCAACTCGAAGACAGGGTCCCTACCGGTGCCACCATGTTCGCGTGGCAGGCGATGACGCGTCAGGTTCGTGACGGGTGGCGGGACGACGCTCATTCCTTCCGTTCTGGGCTCGACAAAGCCGCCCTCGTCAACAGGCACGTCTACGTTCGGCCTGACACCCAGGTAGCGTCCGGTCTCACCGATCTCGGGCAACCCATCCTCAGCGGCACGCATACCCCGCAATACCTTCACGTGGCGCCCAAAGGTTCTCGAGGGCGGTAGCGAAGGCCGGCAGCGACGGTCTCAGCGTCTTCTCTCCGCTGTTTCTGCTCTCATCGGCGTCTCGCCGGAGGGGTGGCCTCGTAGGGGGGAGATGCTGCGGGATGTGGCGCGTCGATGGTCTCTTCGGAGAGGCCGAGCCGCCGGTGCAGCCGGGCCAGGGGCTTCGGGGCCCACCAGTTCCAGCGTCCCATCAGCCGCATCGTCGCCGGAACGAGGAGGGCGCGTACGATCGTCGCGTCCACCAGCACGGCGAGCCCCATCCCCAAGCCTATGGCCTTGATGACGACCGCCTCGGCGAGGCCGAAGGAGAAGAAGACCGTGGCCATGATGAGTGCGGCGCCGGTGATGAGACGGCCGGTACGCTCGATGCCGAGGGTCACGGAAGTGACGTTGTCCCCCGCCCTCTCGTACTCCTCCTTGATGCGGCTCAGGAGCATTACTTCATAGTCCATAGAGAGTCCGAACAGGATGCAGAACATGATGATCGGGGTGGTGGTGTTTATCGGGCCTGGGGTGAAGTCGAGGGGCCCGGAGAGGTGCCCTTCCTGGAATACCCACACCAGGGCCCCGTAGGAGGCGCTGATGGACAGGAAGTTGACGACGACAGCCTTCAAGGGCAGGAGCACAGACCCGAGGAGCAAGAACAGCACCACGTACGTGGCGAGGACCACGAAGGCAATCGCCGGTGGCGCGGCCTCGTAGACCGAATCGGTGAGGTCGAGGTCGAAGGCAGCCCAACCGCCGACGAGCACCTCGCCCCCGACCTCGGGGTGTTGCCTGCGGACCTCGCGCACCAGCTCGTACGCCCTTTCGGTGTTGTAGCCTACCGAGGTGTACGCGGTCAGGACCGTGACGTGATCTCCTGTGGTCCTCTTCAGCGCCTCCCGCATTTGCGCCGGCAGATCTTCGCGGGGCGCCGAAAGGAGCTCCTGGTACTGATCACGGGAGAGCTTCGGGTCGAGATCCACCATGCTCTCCACGTCTTTGACACCGGGCCTGTCCTTGAGCCAACGGCTCAGGTCGTACGTCTCGCCTATCCGCTCCTTGGTGAGCGGCGATCCTTGCGGGTAGTCGAGCACCACCACCATCGGGTAGGCGCTGATGTCGGGGAACTGGCGGTCCAGGATCTCCTCCCCCCGGCGCGACTCCGCGTCCTTGGACAGCGTGTCCGCCCCGGAGAGCCCGAGCCGGATGCCCAAGAAGGGCGAGCCGAGCACCAGGAGGAGCGCGACAACGGGCAAGAGCGTGCGCCATGGATGGGCCATGACGGCGCTCGCCAACCCATGCCAGAGTCCGCCGCCCGTAGCGGTCCTCTCCGGATGGACGAAAGGCAGGTGCAAGAAGTCGACGCGCGGGCCGAGGATCGCGAGTAGCGCGGGGAGGAAGGTCAACCCGTAGAGCACCGAGAAGGCGACCACGATCGCGCCGGCGAAGCCGATGGAGTTAAGGTCGGCCACGTCGAAGAACAGGAAGCCCATGAAGCCTATGGCGACCGTGAGCCCGGAGAACAGGATCGCGCGTCCCGACGTCGCCATCGTGCGCGCCAGGGCGTCAGGCACGGTATGTCGACCCACCTCCTCGCGAAAGCGGCTCACGACGAAGAGCGAGTAATCTATGGCGACGCCGAGCCCTATCATGGTGACGATGTTGGTCGCGTAGATCGAGACGTCCATCGTCCTTGCCAGAAGCAGGGTGCCGACGAAGCCGCCGGTGACGGCGAGCACGCCCACGCCGATGGGCAATCCGGCCGCGACGACGGAGCCGAAGACGAAGAGTAGCATCAAGAGCGCCAACGGCAGCGAGACCGTCTCGGCGCGCTTCAAGTCAGCCTCCGTAACGCTCTCGAAGTCTTCGTTGAGCGGCATCTCACCCGCCGCAACGACCTCGAGAGAGCCTGGTCGCACCTCCCGCCTGAGATCCACGTAGGCGTCTTGCAGCTCGGTGAAGCTCCCCTCCTCGAGCTCGACCACGGCGAGGCTGTGGTGTTTGTCGCGGGAGATCATGGCCCCGTCAGTAGCGCCGCCTTCGTAGGCGGTGCGGACAGCCGTGACCCTCTCGTCCTCTTCGAGCGGCTCGAGCGCGCGCTCCACCTGGTCGCGGAATGCCGGATCTGTGGCCTTCTCATCCTCGCTGCCGAAGATGAGCATGAAGCTAGGCGGGGCCTTCGCCACCTCCTCGTCCAATACCTCTTCGACCCGCCCTGACTCGGTGCCCTCCGGGGCTGAGAACTCCCCCGTTCCCAACCGGCCCCCGTACCCCATCGCGAAGATAGCGGCCGCAATGGAGAGGATGGACGCGATGAGAACCAGCCACCGCAGACGGTACACGAGGCGTCCCCAGGCCGCGAACATCGCTATCTACTTCCCCTATAGCCGTGAACCTCTTGCCGGGTCAGGGGGCAGGGTTCTCCACGAGCGCGCTCCCTCCACCGCGGCGGGCTGGCTCGGCGGCGGCCTGCACGGTTTCGTCGGGGAGGAAGGCGATGCCCGTGGCGGCCCCGATCTCGGGCGTCGAGGTGAAACTCTGCCTGTGCTTGGAGACGAGTGACGTCTCGTATGTGCTGAGGAAAGCCGGTTCGGCCGAGGTCGTCTGCGTGTTGCGCTGCGAGGCCCGGGGCGCTGCTATCGCCTCGGGGAGGGTCATGCCGAAGTCCAGATCGTTGACGAGCACCTGCAGCACGGTCGTGATGATCGTCGAGCCTCCTGGAGAGCCGAGTGCGAGTATGGGATCTCCCCCTTCGCTAGTGACTATCGTCGGGCTGATGCTGCTCCTCGGACGCTTGCCGCCGGCCGAGGAGTTGGCAAGGCCCGGCGTCGGCTCGAAGTCCGTGAGCTCGTTGTTGAGGATGAAGCCGTGGCCTGGGACCGTGATCGCGCTCCCACCCGTCTGCTCGATGGTGAAGGTGTAGGACACTATGTTGCCCCACTTGTCCGACACTGTAAGATGCGTCGTGGAAGGCCCCTCGACGGCCGTGGACGCCAGCGTACCGATGGTACCGGACCCACCATCATAGGGATAGGGATCTCCGGGATCGACCGGGCTCTTCGCCGCCTGATTGGTTATGAGCGCCCGGCGTTCCGCCGCGAAACCGTCGGAGAGCAGGCCTCTGAGCGGCACGTAGACGTAGCCCGGGTCGCCGAGGTAAGCGCCCCGGTCGGCGAAGGAGTATCGCGAGGCTTCGAGATAGTAATGAAGCGCGTCGTCGCTGGGTAGGGTCGCCATCGGGTAGCCCTCCAGGATGTTGAGTGCCTCGCCTACGGTCGAGCCGCCTGAGGAGGGCGGCCCCATCCCGTACACGTGCAGGCCCCGGTAGGAGCTGACGGTCGGGGCGCGCTCCAGGGAGCGGTAATCGGCGAGGTCCTTCGTCTTCATGAGGCCGGGCCGCACGTTGCGCGTCGTCCCTGCGACGACCGGCGGATTGCGCACCGTGTCCACGATGGCCCTGGCGGTCGTGCCCGAGTAGAAAGCGCCGTCGCCACCAGTGGCGATGCGGCCGTAGGTCGCAGCGAGGTCGGGGTTGCGGAACCTGGAACCGACGGCGGGCGCCTGCCCGTTCTTCAGGAACGTCTCGCGGGTCGAGGTGAAGTCCCTGAAGCGGTCCAGGTTCTGGAGCGTCTGGTCGCGGTAGGTCTGGTCCACGGTGAAGCCGCTGTCGGCGAGCTGGATGGAGGGTTGGAGCAGCTCGGAGAGGGGCTTCGAGCCGAACCTATCGAGCGCCTTCTCCCAGCCCCGGATCGTGCCTGGCACCCCAACACCGAGGCCGCTCGTGACGCGCTCGTCGAACGGGATCGGCTGCCCCGTCGCGGGATCTATAAAGCTGTCCGGCCGGAAAGCGGCCGGGGCCGTCTCACGGCTGTCGATGGTCGAGACGCTCCCGTCCTTGGCGCTGTAGACGACCATGAAACCGCCACCGCCGATGCCGCAGGAATACGGCTCGGTGACGCCCAGGGCAGCGGCCGTGGCTACCGCGGCGTCGACCGCGTTGCCCCCTCCTTTCAGGACCTGCATCCCTACCTGCGATGCGTCGTGGTCCACCGAGGCCACCGCGCCACCCGTTCCTGTCGCGGTCGGTTGCTTCGAGGTCTGCCCCGACTTCGCGCCGAGTGCGCCAGAGGTCGGCAATACCAGGCCTAAAGCGGCGACGAGAAGCACTATCTTTAGCAGGTGCGCGAGTGAGCGATTCATGTACCCTTCCTTGCTCGGAGTCACCGGGGATGTCGGAGTGTCGGTTTCAGCGCGGATTCATCCCCACGCCGCCCATGGTAGCCACTTCCTGGCGGGGCTTCAATACCTTGCAGGCTGGAGTGTGCTTCGAACTGTTCCGCCTCGGGGTCACACTCCGAAGGCCCCTCCAAGGGCCGCTGGATCAGTCCTGGGTATACGATAGTTGCCACGGAAGGCGACTGGAAGCCAGACGCATGCGCTCTGTGGGCCACGGTACGCCGACCGCGCTCCGGCCCTCCCTCCCGGCAGCCCTGTACTCATCCTCGGTCGCGACCCAGATCATTACCTCGCCCGTATGGGCCGTCCAGGGTTCCGAGAGCGCCCTGAAGCCCTTGCGCCACGAGCCGTCTTCCACGCGCAGGTCTACGTGCTGCCCCGGGTCGGGGATGCGAGGCGGCCTCTTCAACAGAGGTATCCCCCGCAGCGCGGAGCCCCCTACCAGAACCACCGGCGTCCTCCAGATCTTTGCCTGGCCTCTATCGAAGGCGTCCTTCTGGCGGGATCTAGCCAGGCGTATCCCGCCAGGGCGGCGAACGTTATCCCCAGCAGCACGAGCGGCTCGTCCCACCCGGCGGGCGCCAACGCGGCCAGGAATCCGTACAGCGCAAGCACAGCGAAGATGGCTGGCCACTTCCCCCACTTCGTCGGCCTCGGCCGCCGGTACATCAGGTAGAAGAGGACGACCACGGTCATGATCGCGACGACGTAGGGTAGGCGCGTCAAAGTGACAACGACGACGTCGTACACGACCCCTACCCCCCGAACGCGCGCTGCCACCAGGAACGCTCGGAACCGTTGATAGCGTCGCAGTCCGCTAGGGGCCGTGCCAAGCCCGCAGCCGCCCCTATAACTGTGTACCGACGCTTCAATGTCGTGTCCACTCTCGCCACACGTCGCCCCGTGCATACCTCATCGTGTTCCTTCTGCCAAAGATGATACTCGCCCCGCGAAAGGCTTGCGACGGCATACGAGATGGGGTACGTACCACACCCACGGGCACGAGATATCGCGACCCCCCTCAACCTTCAACTGCAAGTAGAGGTCAAACCTGGGGATTTTTTCGGATGAAGCGCCAGAGGAGGCCAATACAAGTAAACTAATGCCGCTGTGATGGCGACCCTGTTCTGTGAGGGATCGTGCGCGAGGGAGTACTGAGGGATCTAGCGAGCCGGGCCGCGAAGGACCGGGAGTTCCTGACGAGTGCGAGAAAGGACCCGGAGGACACGCTCTCCCGGCACGGCTACCATCTCACCGGCGAAGAGATGCGGTTGGTGAAGGACCTCGAGCGGCGGACGGCCGGGATGAGCGACGAGGAACTCGCCCGAACGCTGGCCAACGGGCTCGAACGGCGCATCGGCAGCCCTCCTGCCCGCCCGGCTGCCCCGAGTTGGCGCGGGGTTGGGCCCGCACGACCAGCGCGGCCAGGCCGCTGATGGTAACGAGGGCGGGACTTGTCTCGAGGACATTGGAGACCAAGCAGGACTTGAGTCAAGGCGTCCATACGTGAGGGAGAAAACCGTGGCGAGGACTTTCAGCATAGACACGGCCGTCGAGCCGCTTTCGTTGCTGGCGAGAGTCAAGAGGGTCGCCAGAGAGAACGGTGCTATCCTGGTTGGCGACGAGCGATCAGGGCGTTTCTCGCACGATATGGTCAAGGGCCAGTACCGCATGGTGGGACGAACGGTGATCGTGACCATAATCGAGAAGCATTGGTTGATCCCCTGGCCCATCGTCGAGTCAAGGCTGAGAGCGCTCATCCAGTAATCCCGCTGGAAGAAGCGACTCACCTCCCGGGTTAGCGGGCCCGGCGGACCAGGGCGTCTTCGTCGTGGACATGCAGGCGGCCGTCTTTGCCGGAGGAGATTGCGCCTCGCTTGCGGAACTGGCCCAGGGCCTGGTTTACGCTCACCCGCGAGGCACCCACCAGGGCGGCGAGCTCAGCCTGGGTGAGGCGCATCGGGATTCGCGTCCCCTCCGGTGTCTCTTCTCCGTACTCGCGGGCAAGAGAGAGGAGCTGCGAGGCGATCCTTCCGGGCACGTCGAGGGTGGCGAGTGAGATCAGGCGCGCGTTTGTGAGCCTCACACGCTTGGACATTACCTCGGCCAGGTTGCGGGAGAGGACCGTGGAGGAGGCGACGCTCGTCTGGAAGGTTCTCCGGTCCATCCACAGGAGGGTCCTCGAGCGTCACCACGCTCGCCGAGCGGCCCAGGCTATCTGCCAGGCTCATTTCGCCGATGACCTCCCCGACACCCAGCACTGCGAGCACCACATCAGTGCCGCCTGGACGGATCACGTAGACGGAAGGGCCTGGGCTGTTAGACCCCGGCCCTCTCGGCCACCTCGCAGCCCTCCTCAGCCGTAATCTCTACGGGCATGCTTCTACAGCAGCTTGCAAAGAGGTTGAACCTCCTTGCAAGCTCTAAGCACTTAAGCCGCTCAGCATTTCAGCCAAAGCAATGCTGTCTTGCTGAAATGCTGTAGTGCTGAGAGGCTCTTTCTCGGAAAGGTTCATCCTATTCGAGTAAGGCTCTAGAAAAGAGGGCTTGCAGGCTTGTCCGGAAAATTGGGGTTGTTTCTAACCCCGCAGGTGCCGAGCGTCCGCTCCTTTAGGGGTTGGTCGGCGAAGTCCGGGTTGGGCGCTCCGCAGCTGTTCTCGCCCCCCCCGGGTCCGGCAAAAGCCGGTGCCGAAGCCGCCGTCATCGTCAGCATCACCGCCGTCGTCAACGCAACAGCTATTCTCTTCTTCATCTTGTCTCTCCTTCCCCAAGGGACCGAGGTTGCTAGACCCCGGCCCCTCACATTCCGCTGCGCCACCTATCTCTCTAGAAGTGAGAGCCGCCTTGATTGGCGGTGGCTGATCCTAGAAGCTCAATCCGGAAAGGCGCAGAACTCAAAGTCAGGGTAGAGGGCGCCACTATTATGCCTGTCTTGGCCCTGCGGTCCGAACGTAGCGTATAGCTTTGAGGACTCACCGTGGTACTTGCGGTGAAAAGCACCCGCCGCACCCGGCGGAATTTGGTTACTGTGTGCCGCGCCCTGACAGCCAGCGTGCTCGCTAGCCGCCCCGAATGCCGGGAACGCGCTCACCCCATCATAGCCGCCATGACTAGGGCCCCTGTGGCCAACAACAAGATGCGCTTCATACTCACCTCCTCTCCCTTCGCGTTTTGTAGGCAGTGTAACGAGGGTATGAGTAACGCGCTATCAAAGACTTAACGCTGGACGTGTCAAATACGTTACACGGATTGATCAACGGCCTGGCGGCATGTATGGCGCAGGATGCGTGTCGGACGCCAATATCGTCCGTGAGGGGGTCTCGAATGGACGCCTCGAAGAAGATAGTCTCCCGCGACCCTCGGGTGATGGCAGCGAGCTCGTCTTCGCCAACCCCCGTGCGGAGGTCAAGACCCTGATTGACTCCCTCAAGACCGGGTATTCCCTCGACGGCTTCCTCGAAAAGATTCCCCACCGTCAACCGTGAGCAGGCCGTATCCTGCCCGGAGATAATCCTCGAGGCCGCCGGCGAGAAAGCCTGGAAGAGCGCGAGCCGGTAGGCCACTCGCGGCCCGGATAACGATGGCTACGTGTTTCCGAACGAGGGCAAGAACCGGGACCGTGCCCGAACAAGCGTCTTCACAATCGTCAGGAAAGCCGGTGGGCCAGATGCTCGACAACGGCACATCCGATAAATATATGTGCTATATTTGCGTCAGATCGGAGTTGGTTGCGATGCCGCAGTTACACTTGTATGTCCCCGAGGCGACCGCACGGCTGCTAAAGCGACGGGCTGAGGAGAGAGGGATGGCGCTCTCCAGGTACCTGGCCGAGGTAGTGGGCCGGGAGGTGGATGACGAGAGATGGCCGGAGGGGTTCTTCGAGGATGTTCGGGGGGCCTGGGAGGGTGGGATCGGGCGTCCTCCGCAGGGACTCTATGAGGAACGCGAAGAGTTCCCGGATGGCTCGGAGGACTCCGGCTGGGGTCCTTGAGGTTTCTTCTCGACACCGACGCGGCCATAGCGCTCATCAAGGCGCGGCCACAGGCGGTGGAGTGGTTGCGCCGGCACGCACCGGCAGAGGTGGTGTTGAGCGGGGTGAGCAAGGCCGAACTGTACTTCGGAGCCCGCAAGAGCGAGAGGGTAGAGCACAACCTGGGGGTACTCCACCGTTTCTTCGAGCCATTCGGGAGCCTCGCCTTCGATGACCGGGCGGCCGAGGAGTACGGCATCATAAGGGCCGACCTGGAACGGGCGGGCACGCCCATAGGTCCGAACGACCTCCTGATCGCCGCGCTCGCGCGTTCGCGCGACCTTACCCTTGTGAGCCTCAACCAGCGGGAGTTCGGCAGGGTTGCGGGGCTGCGCCTCACGGGCTTTGAGTCCCCGGACTCCTGATGACCTTCTCTCGCCGCAGTTTACCCTCGAAGGGCGGAAGATGGACTCTGTTCGGGGACTACCGGCCGGGAGCCGGACGGCGCACCACGAAGTTCGCCCAGCATCCCGGCCACGGCGAGGATCACCACCACGGCGGCGAGCGCCCAGGCGAGGCCGGCGACCACCGCGTCGGAGAGGACGCTGGAGAGCCAATCCTGCACGATCAGGCGGTAGAGGACCACCGTGAGTATGGCCGAGAACGCTATGAAGAGAACCAAGGCCAGCCCGTATAGCGGCTCCAGCCGGTGGCCCTTGAGCCCTCCAGGGGTTCGCAGGGCGGGCAGGGGCTCCTGCCCCAGCCAGGCGAGGGCCTGAGGTTGGGCCTGTCAAGCAAGTCGCTGAGTATGTAGTACCCATCGAACTCCATCAGGGGGTTGAGGTTGACGAGCACCCCGATGGAGGAGACCAGGGCGAACTGCCAGAGCGGCGGCGAGCCCCATTCCTACGAGCAGCAGCAGGGCCTGGGTGGTTTCGTAGGCACCGAAGACCCGCCCCCGGTGGCTGTCGGGCACCCACTTCTGCAGGAGGGTCTGCGCACCGACGAAC
>Ga0126309_10000312_pt1 | contig 16459 bp, 12 predicted proteins | sample Plot56_FD_92541 | JGI IMG/M metagenome (GOLD analysis project Ga0126309, IMG submission 92541) | Serpentine soil microbial communities from UC McLaughlin Reserve, CA, USA - Plot56 | ecosystem: Environmental > Terrestrial > Soil > Grasslands | place: USA: UC McLaughlin Reserve, Lake County...
ATCGCCGGGCCCGAGGTCGAGGCGGCGCTGATGGAGCACGATGCCGTCGGCGAGTGCGCCGTCGTCGCCTCTCCCGACGAGGAGCGTGGCAACGTGGTCAAGGCGTTCGTCGTCACCCGCGAGGGGGTAGCGGGTGACGAGGCCCTGATCGGGGAGCTGCAGGACTTCGTGAAGGGTCGCATCGCTCCCTACAAGTACCCGCGCGCGATCGAGTTCATCGACGAACTGCCGAAGACGCAGACCGGCAAGATACAACGCTTCGTGCTGCGCGAGCGAGAGCTCGCGCGGAGCGGCGCGTCCTGAACCGGCGGATGGAGAGGCTGCACCCACCGGGCTGGGCGGAGCCGAGAGGCTATGCGAACGGCATCGTCGCGGAGGGGAGGCTGGTCTTCGTCGCCGGCCAAATAGGATGGGACGAGACCGCGACCTTCCGGACGCAAGATTTCGTCGGCCAGGTTCGCCAGTGCTTGGAGAACGTCCTCGCGGTGCTGGCGGAGGCCGGTGCGGGTCCCGAGCACGTCGTTCGCATGACCTGGTACATAACCGACCGCGAGGAGTATCTCTCCAGTCTGGAGAGCATGGGCCAGGTATACCGCGAGCTGATGGGCCGGCATTTCCCGGCTATGACCATGGTCGAGGTCGCAGCCCTCATCGAATCCGAGGCCAGAGTCGAGGTGGAAGCTACCGCCGTGGTCCCGGCGAACCGCGCTGAGAGAGGGTTGTGAATTGCCGGAGTCGCAACGGCGCTGTACCATTGACCCGTGAAGTCGCCGGAGCGCCACGACTAGCCGTCCCGTGAGCCAGGGCGTTCCTCCCTCTTCCCTCGCTACTCAGCCCATAGGCGAAGCCTCCCGCGTCTCTGAAGGCATCTACCAGCTCAAGCTCCCGGTGCCGTTCCCTCTCAGGTTCATCTCTTCCTACCTGGTCGAAGGCCGCAACGGGTGGACGGTCATAGACCCCGGCTTCGACTATCCCCCGGCGCGCGAGACCTGGGAGAAGGGCGCCGCAGAGGTTGGCCTGGATCTGGATCGGGGCGTGGAGCGCATAATAGTGACGCACTTGCACCCGGATCACATCGGGCTCGCCCGCTGGCTGGAGGAGCGGAGCGGGGCGCCGGTCTGGATGCTGGAGGGTGAGATCGAGAACGCCCGCCACGTCTGGGACCCCAAGAGGGGCACGGAGGGTTTCGTCAGATATTTGATGCGCAACGGGATGGACGAAAGGACGGCTGGGGCGACCGCAGGGACAACGAGGCTCGGCGTCCGCGTGCCGGAACACCTGATCCCGCTCCGTCACGGAGATAAGATCGCGCTCGGAGATAGCGAATCCAGGGTCCTGCACACCCCGGGACACTCGGACTTCCACTTCGTCTTGCACGACGAGCGGAGACGACTTCTCTTCGCCGGAGACCATCTGTTATTACACATCACCCCGAACATAGGGCTGTGGACCTACACGGCCCCGCGGCCCCTGGAACGCTACCTCGACTCCTTGAGAGGATTGAGGGGCCTGGAGGTGGACCTCGTCTTTCCGGGGCACGGACCGCTCTTCCACGACCTGGACGGGCGCATAGAGGAGCTCATCCTGCACCACGAGGAGCGACTCGAGGTGATGCAGGCCGCCTTCGACGGCGGGCCGGCGACACCCTTCGAAGTCGCGCGCCGCGTCTTCCCCGAGGACCTGAGCGACCACCAGCTCCGTTTCGCCCTCGCCGAGACGCTCGCTCACCTCGAGTACCTCGTCGATGAGGGAAGAGCCGAGCGCCTGGACGGCGACGTGGCGGGCTACCGGGCCCTCTAGTGCTGCCGGGTCCGGAGGAGCACGCCAGGCTCATCGAGACGGCGCGCGGAGATCTCGCCGCAGAGCTCTTCGTGCGCGGCGGCACGATAGCGAACGTCTACTCGGGCGAGCTGCACGAGGGCAACGTCGCCGTCACCGGGGGCCGCATAGCCTACGTCGGCGAGGGAGAGCGGGCCGTCGGTCCCGAGACCCATGTGGTAGACGCGAGCGGCATGATCGTCTCTCCGGGGTACATAGAGTCGCACTTCCACCCCTGGGTCCTCTACAACCCCGTGAGCCTCGTCGAGGGCGTACTGCCTCTGGGGACGACCACGATCGTCGCCGACAACCTCTTCTTCTTCATGCAGATGGGCCCGGAACGGTTCGCGGCGATGGCCGACGACCTGAAGGACCTGCCGCTACTGTATCTGTGGATGGCGCGCCTTACCTCCCAGGCGAAATTTCCCGGAGAGGAGGAGATGTTCGCGCTGGAGAAGGTCGAGCCTCTTCTGTTGCGAGACGACGTGATCGGGACCGCCGAGGTCACGCGCTGGCCCGCCCTCGCGGCCGGCGATCCACACCTGATCTCCGGCATCCGGATGGCGAAGGCCCTCGGCAAGATCGTGGACGGCCACACCGGCGGCGCCTCGGAGTCGCGCCTGCAGCCTGTAGCCGCGGCTGGCATAGACGCCGACCACGAGGCCATAACGAAAAAAGAGGTCCTGAACCGGCTGCGGCTCGGGATCTGGACTATGCTCCGCTACAGCTCCCTGCGCCCCGACCTGCCCGAGCTCCTGCACGCCGTCACGGAGGACAGAGTCAGCACGCAGCGCCTCACCATGACGACAGACGGACCCGCCCCCGAGTTCGTCGCCGAGCACGGGCTCGTAGACGGGATGCTCCGCGTCGCGGTCGAGAACGGCGTGCCGCCGATGCAGGCGCTCCAGATGGTGACCATCAACCCGGCCACGCTGTTCCGGATCGACGGTCAGGTCGGCGGCATAGGGATAGGACGCCGGGCAGACCTCCTGCTCCTCCCCGATCTAACAACGTTCCGTCCCGAAACCGTCATCACCCGCGGACGCGTGGTTGCCGAGAACGGAGAGCTCCGCGTCCCGCTCCCACGCCTCGATTGGGAAGGTTACGGGAGCCGGCCCCGCTTCGACGAAGGACTCGAGCTCGCCGACCCCGCACTCTACCCGCTCAGGGTCTCAGAGACCGAGGCGGAAGTGACGATGATACACCTGAGGTCGGCCGTGATCTCCGAGCGCAGGGACGTGCGGGTAAGAGTCGAGGACGGTATGGCCGCGCCGGAAGGACGGGAAGGGCTGCTGCACGCCGCGCTCGTGGACCGTGGGGGAACCTGGGTCTCCCGCGCCCTCATCTCCGGTTTCGCCTCGAACCTGGACGGAATCGCCAGCACCTACAACACAACCACCCAGCTACTTGTCCTCGGGAGACGCCCGCAATCCATGGCCCTGGCTGCACAGAGGGTCAGAAAACTCGACGGCGGAATCGTCATCGTAAAGGGCACCGAAATCCTCTACGAGCTGGCCCTCCCCATCACAGGCATGATGTCCGGCCTGCCGTTCGCGGAGGTCGTTGAACACAACCGTCGGCTCTCCAAAGCAGTGGCCGAAGCCGGATACGAGCACCACGACATCCTCTACACGCTCCTCTTCCTGACCTGCGACTTCCTGCCCGCTTTACGCCTCACCCCGATGGGTCTGCTGGACGCAAAGACCTTCGAGGTGCTGGTGCCGGCCGAGGTAGCGGTGCGCGAGCCATCTTCCCTCCCGCCACCTCCCCGCGGGGAGTCGGGCCCGTGAGCGGGATCACCGAAGGGGATACCGGCCTGCTGGCCCTGATGATTCACACGCCCGACGAGCCCGGCGTGCTCCACGCACTCACGCGCGTGTTCCTCGAGCATCGGGCGAACATCACCTACGTGGACATAGCCGAGCGGCGCGAGGGGCTCTCGACGGTCTACTTCGAGCTCGAGGACGCCGCCGAGCCCGAAGCGCTGATCGAAGACCTCCGGGCGCTGGCGGCCGTGCGTGCGATCGAGCGCGCGCCCTCGTTCCAGAAGGTGTACGGCAAGAGGATCATCGTTGTCGGCGGCGGAGCGCAGGTGGGGCAGGTGGTGGTAGGCGCGGTGGCCGAGGCCGACCGCCACAATATCCGGGGCGAGAAGATCTCGGTCGACACCATACCCCTCGTCGGCGAAGAGGACATAGCCGCCGCCGTGCGGGCCGTGGCACGCCTGCCGAGGGCGGTGGCGCTGGTGCTCGCAGGCGCCCTGATGGGCGGCGACGTCGCCCGGGCGGTGTACGAGATCCGCGAGAAGGGGATCATCGTGCTCTCCTTGAATATGGCCGGCGGCGTCCCCAAAGCCGCCGACCTGGTGGTGAGCGACCCCGTGCAGTGCGGGGTGATGGCCGTGATGGCCGTCTCGGAGTCAGCCGCCTTCGACATCCGCCGCCAGAGGGGCCGCCGATACTAGAACAGCCCCTTTCCTCGACCACACCCACCAGCAAAGCTCGTCGCGGGGCCGGTCCATAAGACTCGCCTCCGAACACGGATTCGCTTGACCCCAGATCTAAATTTGTGTAGTCTGATGTCCGACAACAGACGTCAACTAGGTTGGGGAACCTATGGCAGGTGAGGGGCGCCGATTCAGCCCGGTAAGGTCTGGGCGCAACTTCGAGTTAGTCATTCGCCAGCTCAGGGAGCGGCTCGAGAGTGGGCGCTTAAAGCCGGGTGAGAAGCTCCCCTCTGAGCCGGATCTGGCCGCCCAGTTCGGCGTCTCCCGTACGGCGCTCCGCGAGGCCCTGAAGGTACTCGAGCTCTCCGGTTACCTGGAGATAAGGAGAGGCTACGGGGGTGGCACGTTCGTCGCCACGCCGACGGCGGAGGAGTTCAGGATAGTCGCGCCGTCTACGATGCCCGTCATGGCCGTGAGCCCGCGCCAGCTAGGTGAGGTGCGCCTGGCCATCGAACCGTGGGCGGCCAGGATCGCGGCCCTGGCGAACCTTCGGGACGTCCGTCCGCTCGAGGACACGGTGCGCGAGATGGAGATCTTCGACGATCGTCCGGCGCGCGTCCTCGAGGCCAACGTCGACTTCCACGTTGCGGTGGCCAGGATCTCCGCCAACCCCGTTTTCGTCATGCTAATCGACGAACTGCGCCCGGCCGTGTATAGGGATTTGAACCTCTCGGTGCGCGATCCCGGTTGGCGCGAAGCCTGCCGCAGAGAACACGAGCAGATCATCACGAAGATCAAAGAAGGGGATCACGAGGGGGCCGAGGAAGCGATGCGACGTCACCTCGACAGCGAGCTCGGCGCGTGACGGGTGGGAGAGGGAAGTAAGCGCTTAGGGAAGAAAACGCATGGGTGAGAGCAGGCACTGGAACGCGCCCATCGAGACGATGGGCTCCTTGGAGCAACGGGATATGCAAATAGCGAAGCTCGAGCGGCAGCTCCGCTACGTCCTGGAGCGCTCGCCTTTCTACCGGCGGAAGTTCGAGGAGGCCGGATTCGACCTGGCGCGGCTCGGGGGCGTGGAGGATCTATCGCACGCGCCGTTTACCTACAAAGAAGAGCTACGCGAGAGCCAGGTCGAAAACCCGCCGCTCGGCGAGCATGCGGCGGTGGACATGAGAGAGGTCCTGCGCGTACATTCCTCCACTGGTACGACGGGGAGACCGAGCTACGTGGGCATTACCAGGCACGACCGGGAGGTATGGACGGAGACGATCAGCCGCGTGTACTGGTGCGAGGGGCTCCGCCCGTCGGACGTGCTCATACACGGGTTTGGGCTCGGCTTCTTCGTCGGTGGCCTGCCGCTCAAGGACGCCGTCGAGAACGTGGGGGCGGCGTTCGTCCCTATCGGGACCAGTGCTTCCCACCGGCTGGTGACCAGCATCCAGAACCTGGGGGGCACGGTCCTCACCTGCACCCCTTCGTATGCGCAGTACTTGGCTGAGTTCGTCCGGTACAGGTTCGGGATGGACCCGGCGTACCTCGGTCTGCGGCGGATCATGCTCGGGGCCGAGCCAGGGGGCGGCATACCGGCGGTCCGACGGAAGATCTCCGACGACTTTGGGGCGTTCGTTACGGAAGGGTTCGGGAACGCGGATCTCGTCGCCGTGTACGCCGGCAGTTGTGACGAGGCGGACGGCATGCACTTCCTCGCGCCGGACTATTTGCTCCTGGAGCTCATAGACCCCCTTACCGAGGAGGTCCTCGGGTGGGAGGACGGCGCCGAAGGAGAGCTCGTCGCCACCCACATCGACCGCGAATGCTGTCCGCTCGTGCGCTTCCGGACGCGGGACCGCATCAAGGTCATGATGTCGCCCTGCGGCTGCGGCCGCACGGGTCCCCGCTGGACCTGCGTCGGCCGCACCGACGACATGCTGATCGTCAGGGGAGTGAACGTGTGGCCTTCGGCGATCAGCGACGTCGTCGGTGGCTTGAGGCCCCGGACGACGGGCGCGGTGCAGATCCTGCTCGGGGCGCCGGGTCCGAAGGTGGAGCCGCCCTTGAGGCTCCAGGCTGAGTACGGGCCCGAAGCTACCGACCTCGATCTGCTCAAGGCGGAGCTGGAGGGCCTGCTACGCGAGAAGCTGATCGTGGAGTGTGCCGTAGAACTGATGCCGCCGGGCACGCTGCCACGCTTCGAGATGAAGGCGCAGTTGATCCGCAAGTTGTACGAGGAGCCCCTGTTCAGTGGGGGAAACCGATGATGGGACCGTGATCACGCCTTGGGCGGGACCTCCGAGGGGAACGGAGGAACATTTTGGGGAAAGGAGAATGAGTTGAGCCGACGGTACACGGTGGACATAGACATAGGGGGCACCCTGACGGACGGCCTGTTCAGCGACGGGCAGCAGACTTGGGTCGCCAAGGTGGACACCACCCCTCACGACTTCACCGTTTGTTTCTTCGATGCCCTGCGCGAGGGCGCCGAGCTCACCGGACACGCCGACCTTGCCGGCTTCCTCGAAGAGGTCGCTGTCATCCGCTGGTCGAGCACCATCGCGACCAACGTGCTGGCCGAGGAGAAGGGACCGCGCCTCGGGCTCTTGCTCAGCCCCGGTCATGAGCGGGATCTCTACGGGGAGGACGAGAGCCAGGCGGTCGGGTACCTTATCGCACCGGAGAACATCGCCACGGTGAAGGACGCCAGGAGCGACGAGGAAGTCCTCACGGCCATCCGGGCGCTGCTGGAGCGGGGCGTCAGGCGGATCTGCGTGAGCCTCGAAGGTTCGTTTGAGGACGACGAAGGCGAGAAGTCGATAAAGAAGCTCGTCGAGCGTCAGTTCCCCGACCACTACCTCGGGGCGGTGCCGGCGGTCTTGGGGAGCGAGATCTGCCGCCACCCCGACGACATGACCCGCACCCACATGAGCCTGATCAACTCCTACGTACACACGCCGCTCGCGATGGCGCTGTTCAAGGCCGAAGACGAGCTGCTCTCCGAGTACAACTACCGTCGCCCCGTCTACATCGGCCACGTCAACGGGGGCGTCGCCCGCGTCTCCAAGACCAAGGGCGTGGACACCACCGAGTCCGGGCCGGTCTTCGGGCTCGTGGCGAGCGCGTACTTCGCCGATCAGTACGGGCTGGAGAAGGTCATCTCCCTGGACGTCGGCGGCACGACGACGAAGGTCGGCGTGGTCGTGGACGGGGAGCCCGTAATAGCGCCCGAAACCGAGTTCTTCAGGATACCGCTGAAGACGCCCTGGATCCTCCTGCGCTCCGCGGCTCTGGGGGGCGGCAGCGTCGCCCGCGTGAGCGACGGAGAAGTAACCCTGGGACCCGACAGCATGGGCGCCTACCCCGGTCCCGCCTGCTACGACCTCGGTGGCGACGAGGCTACACTGACGGATTCATTCCTCGTCAGCGGGATGCTCAACCCGGAGAGGTTCCTCGGCGGCAGGCGTCACCTGAGCGATGAACACGCCAGGGAGGCTCTGCGGGAGAACGTCGCCGGGCCGCTCGGCGTCAGCGTCGAGGAGGCGGCGAAGAAGGTGATCGAGGAGGCCGACCGGATCATCGAGGAGACGATCGCGCGCACCGTGGAGGAAGCCGGGTATACCAGGGAAGGCTTCAGCCTCTTCTGCTTCGGCGGGAACGGAGCGAACTTCGCTGCCTCGACGGCGGAGCGTATGGGGTTGGAGAACTCCTTCATCTTCGAGACCGGCCCGGTCCTGAGCGCTTTCGGGTCTTCGGTCTCGGACATCTCGCACGTCCACGAGGAGTGGCCGTTCCTCCAGTTCTCTGGCGGGGCCGACGAGGAGGTCTGGGACATCGTCGAGGAGGGCCGCGAGCGCGTGCTGCGCGATCTCGAAGGCGAGGGCCTGACCGCCGCGGAAGCCACTTTGAGCGCCGAGGTGACGGTCGCCAACGGCACGACGCGCAACCTGACGTTCGAGCTGGAGCCCGAGCGGGTGAAGGCCGCACTCTCGGAGGCGGGGAGCGGGACCATAGAGCGCGTCGCGGTCAGGGGCGTCTCTCCCGTCCCGCGCGTCGAGCTTAAGGAGGAGCCCGGCGAGCCCCACGACGCCAAGGCGAGGAGCAGCCGTGATGTTCTCGGTGCGGAGGCCGAGGTCTACGACTGGAACGACCTCTCGGCTGGGGCGACGATCATGGGCCCGGCGATGCTCGAGTCGGAGACTAACACCTGTTACGTCCCCGGCGGGTGGAGACTCCAGATGGACGGGTTCGGCAACGCCATCTTGCGGAAAGGAGAGTAAGTAGATGGAACGGCTTCGTGTAACGGAGTATCTGGACCTCGACCTCTCGAACGAGAGCTGGTACTGCCACGTGTGCGGGAACGGCTTCGGCTCGGCCCGCGGCAACTACAAGGAGGGCTGCCTCATCCACGAGCGCGACCCGCGCGAGATCCACCAGCCCCTCATCGAGGGCGAGTACACCTTCGCCCCTGATCCCGAGTGGGTGCGCATCGTCGAGTTCTACTGTCCCGGGTGCGGCACCCAGATCGAGACGGAGTACCTGCCGCCGGGGCACCCGATCACGCACGACATCGAGATCGATATAGATCAGCTGCAGCAGCGCATCGCCGACGGCGAGCTGACCATCGAGGAGAACCGCCTTGTCTACAACGGCTAGCGAACAGGTCCTGGAGGCCCCGGATACCGTCCGCAACACCATAGACGTCGACGTGGGCGGCACCTTCACCGACATGGTGATGGTACTGGACGGAGAGACCGTCTACCGCAAGGTGCCGACCACCTCCTACGACCTCTCCGTCTGCTTCATGCAGGCCATCGAGGCGGGGGCGGCGGTCCTCGGCACGAGCGTAGACGAACTCATGCCCAGGATGGAGATGGTCCGCTACTCGACGACGGTTGCGATGAACCGCCTGATCGAGCGCAAGGGGCCGCGCATCGGCCTCATAGCCACCGAAGGGCACGAGGACGCCGTCCTGATCGGGCTCGGGGCGCAGTGGATAGACGGCACCCGCCTCGACGAGCGTCGCAGCCTGCCCCTGCAGAACAAGCCCGAGCCGCTCGTCCCCCGCGAGATGATCGTCGGCGTCAAAGAGCGCATAGACGGGACCGGCTCCGTCCTGCGCCCGCTCGACGAGGAGGACGTGCGACGAAAGGTCAGACACCTCGTGGACAACGGGGCGCGGGCTTTCGTCATCTCCCTCCTGTGGTCGTTCATCAACCCCGAGCACGAGCGTAAAGTCAAGGAGATCATCCGCGAGGAGTACCGCGAGTACCACGTTGGCTACCTGCCCGTCATCCTCTCCAGCGAGGTCGTAAGCCGGCTCGGGGAGTACGAGCGTACGATGACCGCCATACTCGACGCCTACCTGCAGCGCCTGATGCAGATGGAGCTCTCCAGCACCTGGGACAAGCTCAGGGACAGGGGCTACGCGGGCCCGTTCTTCATGGTCCACAACACCGGCGGCTGCGCCGACGTCTTCAAGACGACCGCCAGCCGCACCTACAACGGCGGGCCTGTGGCCGGGCTCATCGGGGCGCGGGACATCGCCCGGTACATCGGGGCGGGGAACGTGGTCTGCTCCGACGTCGGCGGCACCAGCTTCGACATCGGGCTCGTCGTGGACCAGTCGGTCAGGAACTACGAGTTCAACCCCATCGTGGATACCTGGATGGTCGCGATCACGATGCTCCAGTCCATCTCCATCGGCGCTGGTGGGGGCTCTATCGCCTGGATCAACAGGAGCCTCGGCGACCGGCTCGAGGTCGGACCGCAGAGCGCGGGCTCCTACCCGGGCCCGGCCTGCTACAACCTGGGCGGCACGGAGCCGACCGTCACCGACGCCGACCTCGCGCTCGGCTACATCAACCCGGACAACTACTTTGGCGGGAAGATGAAGCTGAACAAGGAAGCGGCCGAACGGGCCATACAGACCAGGATCGCAGACCCCCTCGGGATGAGCACGATAGAGGCGGCCGCCCTGATCCGGCGGATCATAGACGAGAAGATGGCCTCAGCCATCCGCAAGGAGGTAGTGCTGCGCGGCTACCGTCCTTCTGACTTCGCGCTCTTCGCCTTCGGTGGGGGCGGTCCGACCCACGTCTCCGGCTACATGGACGAGATCCCGCGCGCCGTCATCTTCCCGTTCTCGCCCGTGTTCTGCGCCTACGGTTCCTCGGTGATGGACGTCGTGCACGTCCACGAGCGCTCCCAGCGCATGACCCTCATCGAACCCATAACCCAGCAGGCGATGACCGACTACGAGACCTTCAACGCCGTCGTCAGGGAGATGATGGAGGAGGCCAAAGGGGAGATAGAGGCCGAGGGCCTGCCGCTGGAGAAGGCCGTCTTCAGCCTGGAGCTGGACATGCTCTACGGCGGCCAGATCCACTCCAAGAGGGCCTCGGCGCCCGACCTCTTTATCAACGGTGAAGAGGATGTGTGGCGCTTCTACAAGCAGTTCGAGCAGGAGTTCAGCGAGGCATTCTCACCGCTGGCGGTCAACGTCCCTGGTGGCGTCTACATAGACACGTTCGTGCTGCGGGTCGCCGTGCCAGGGCAGGATCTGCACCTCGAGAAGTATCCGCTCAAGGGCGAGGACCCGAGCGCGGCCCGCAAGGGCAGCCGCGAGGCGTGGTGGCCGGAGTCCTCCGACGGCGCGGTCGAGACCGACGTGTACGACCTCGACCGGCTCGAGCCGGGCAACGTGGTGGCCGGACCGGCTCTCATCGAGTCCGAGTACACCACGGTCGTGGTGCCGCCCACAAAACAGGTCAGGATGAACGAGTACGCGCTCGGTATCCTGGAAGGAAAGGAGTAACCATGCCGATACCTTCGGCGGAAGAGAAGCTGGCCGCGATCAAGCTGGCCGAGCCGACCGAGGAAGAGTTGCGGGCCGTCGAGACGCTGCAGCCGGGCGACTACGAGATCGGCTTCCAGAAGACCAACGACATACTTGATGAGGCGCTCGAGGTCTTCCAGCGTTCCTCCCGCTCGAGCATGGGCATCGCCGGGGACGTGATGGTGGCGATCTTCTCGGCCAGGGGCGACCTGGTCAACGCCGCCGCCGGCACCTACCTGCACGCTATCATCCAACCCATCATCATCAAGTACATTCTCAAGTACTACTCGGAGAACCCGGGCATCAAGGACGGCGATATCTGGGCCGCCAACGACGCCCTCTACGGCGGCATCCACAACCCCGACCAGGTGATCGTGGTCCCGATCTTCTACGAGGGGGAGCTGATCGCCTGGGCCGGCGCGGCGAACCACACCACCGAGACTGGGGCGACCGAACCCGGCGGGATGCCGGTCTCGGCGACCTCGCGCTTCGAGGAGGGGATGAACCTCCCACCCTCCAAGATCGGCGAGAACCACCAGATCAGAAACGACTGGCAGGAGGTCTTGACCGCCTTCGGCATCCGGGCGCCGCAGATGATAGTCACGGACGCCAAGGCCCGTGCCACCGCCGCCGACCGCGTCCGCACCCGCGTCATCGAGCTCTGCGAGCGCGAGGGCAAGGACTTCGTGACGGGCATCATGCGCCGGATGCTCCAGGTCGCCGAGGAGGGCGCGAGGAAGCGCATCTCCTCGTGGCTCGACGGGACTTACCGCTGCGCGACCTTCTCGGACGCCGCCGGGGAGACCTACAGGCTCCTCAGGAACGCGACCCTCGCGCTCATCAAACGGGGGGATGAGATCACCTTCGACTTCGCCGGCACCTCGCCGGAGAACCTCTCCCCCTACCACGCCCACGTCCAGGCCGTCGTCGGCCACGTCGCGAACTACGTCTACTCCTACGTCTTTTTCGACCTCCCCATAAGCAGCGCGACCTTCGAGCCGTTCACGTTCGAGATCCCCAAGGGCACGGTCCTCAACCCCGACGATAAGGCGGCGACGTCTTGCTCGGTGATGATCTGCACCGGCGTCATGAGCGCGTGCGCCAACACGTTCGCCAAGATGATGTTCGCGAGCCCGGAGTACAACCGCGTCGCGGCCTCGGCCTCGAACGCCGGGAACGCGCACGTTATCGCCGGGCAGTCGCAGTGGGGGCTGCCGTTCGCGGACATGATCGCCTACCAGATCAATACCGAAGGCATGGGCGGGCGTCCGACGATGCAGGGCATGAACGCCTTCGGCTTCCCGTGGTGTCCCTTCGGGCGCGCTCCCGACGTGGAGCTCATGGAGAACGAGTTCCCGCTCCTGATCCCGCTCTCTCAGCACTGGAAGGACAGCCCAGGCGCGGGCAAGCACCGGGGCGGCGCCGGCACGGTGCAGATGTGGGTCGCCCACCAGGCCCCGATGGTTCTTCTCATGTGCATCGCCGACAACTCCAAGCTCCAGACCCCGCAGCCCCTCTTCGGCGGCTACGCACCGGCGACCTGTCCCGGCATCGGCGTCCGCGCCCCGGGTCTGATGGAGAAGCTGCGCGACGATCCCGGCTCCATAGGCCTGGACTTCTCGAAGATCATCGAGGAGGGTTCCATCGGGGGGCAGTGGGAGATCGAGTTCATGGGTCGCTCCATCCGGCCCTACGAGGCCGGGGACATCATGACCTTCGGCTTCTCCGCCGGCGGCGCGGGCTACGGTGACCCGCTCGAAGCCGATCCCGAGGGCGTCGTCGAGGACCTCTTGAACGGCCTCATCTCCGAGTGGACCGCGACGAACGTTTACAAGGTCGCCTACGACCTGGAGTCCCGCAAGGCCGACCTCGAAGAGACGAAGCGCCTGCGCGACGCCGAGCGCGAGGCCAGGCTCGCGAGGGGCAAGAGCTGGGACGACTTCCAGGCCGAGTGGTCCGAGAAGAAGCCAGCGGACGAGATCCTCACCGTCTTCGGCTCGTGGCCCGACGGGCAGCCGCTCGCCCCGATAATGAGGATGTAGCTTGCAGCCGGGATCTCCTGCGCGGGTTCTCCAGACGGCAGCGATGGGGGGGAGGGTACAACGTCCCCTCCTCGCCCCGCTCATCTCCGCCGTGGCCGGAGAGCTGCAAGGGCTGCAACCTGAGGAGTTCGTGCGCGACACGACGAAGCTGAGCAACGCCATCCGCGACCTCGCCCGCTCGTTGAGCGTCGACGTGGCCGTCGCCGAGTTCGACACCCTGTGGGACGCCGAGGCGATGGGCCTGCCTCTCGACTGGTCGGGCGGCTTCCCGCCGGAACCGAAGGGCGAGCTCCCTGTCCCCGCGGGTCCCGCGGACTTCGCGAGCTCGGGGCGCGGTCCGGTCGTGATCGAGGCCGTCCGTCGGCTCTCGGCTCTGCTCGGCGAGCGGGTCATCGTCAGCGCCGGTATCACGGGCCCGGCCCGCCTCTCGCGTCTCTCGGGCGGGAACGTCTCTCCCGCAGAGGCCGCGGAGCTGCTCCTTCCCGCCATCCGGCTCCTGTGCGAGGCTGGGGCGCGCTTGATCTGGGTCGTGGAGGACGAGGCCCCGGACGACCCGGAAGCCCTCGCCTCCGCGATGGTGCCTCTCTGGTCGAGCGTCGCTTTCTATCAGGGGATGGGCGTCCTGCACGTCGCCGGGGCCGCGGACGCCTGGGGGCCTTTCGTCACTCACGGAGGGCCTTACCTCACTTGCTTCGACCCCGAGGGCTCCCCGAAGCTCGCCGACCGCTTTCGCTCTTCCGGCGCCTACGGTCTCGCCCTGCCGCCGGACGACCCTGGCGGAGCGGCGAGGGAGCTCGCCTCGACCGGGCGCTGCTTCGTGCTGACGAACGACGGCGAGCTTTCGGGACGCGTCGCGGCCAGGGATCTCCGCAAGTCGGTGTCCGCCCTGCGCGCCGCCGCACAGTAGATAGGACCGCTCATGCCAGACAGGTACCGTAAACACTTCGACCAGGAATGGGAGACCTCGGACCCCGAGTCCCTGGCCCCGAAGATCGAGGAGCGTCTCAGGGCGCAGCTCGTCTACACCTACGAGAACTCTCCTCTCTACCGCCGGAAGTTCGACGAGGCCGGGGTAGACCCCTCCGGAGTCGGCCTGGACGACCTCGAGCGCGTGCCGTTCACGGTGAAAGATGAGGTCCGCCAGACCCAAGAGGCGGCGCCGCCCCTCGGAGAGCACGCGTGCGTCGGGTGGGAGGAGGTCTCGCGCATCCACGCTTCGAGCGGGACGACGGGGAAGCCGACGCTCGTCGGGGCGACGGTGCGCGACCGCCAGATGTGGAACGAGCTCGTAGCCCGCTCCATGTGGGCGCAGGGCGCTCGCCCCGATAACCGGGCCTGGGTCGCACTCTCGATGGGGTGGTGGATCGCCGGCCTGCAGTTCCTCGAAGGTCTGCAATACCTGGGGGCGGCGGTGCTGCCAGGCGGCAACACCGAGCCGACGCGCAGCCTCTCTGTGATACGGGAGACGGGGCTCGACTTCGTGATCTCGACCCCAAGCTTCGTCCAGTACCTCGCCGGGGTCGCCCGCGAGAACGACATCGGCCTACACGAGCTCGGCCTCAAGAACATGGGCCTCGGCGGTGAGCCGGGCGCGGGTAACCCGCACACCCGGCGGCAGATCGAGGAGGCGTGGGGCTGCAAGGTCTACGACTGCATGGGCACGGCGGATATCTGCACCGTGGTCTGGAGCGAGTGCGAGCGGCAGGACGGGATGCACTTCATGGGCGGCGGTTTCGTCATCCCGGAGATCGTGGACCCCGCGAGCGGTGATCCCATCGAGCCCGTAAAAGCCGCGACAGGGGAGCTGGTCTACACGGCGATCCACCGCGAGTGCACGCCGCTGATCCGGTTTCGGATGAACGACATCGTCGAGGTGGTGGACGACGAGCCGTGCTCGTGCGGCAGGGCCAGCTACCGCATCCGCTGCCTCGGCAGGGCCGACGACATGCTCATCGTGCGTGGGGTAAACGTCTACCCCTCGGCGGTGGCCGACGTGGTGCGCTCGATGCGCCCGCGCGTCACCGGACACATGCAGATCCAGGCCGACGGCCCCGGCCCCTCCGTCGAGCCGCCGGTCCTGATCAGGGTCGAATACGACGAGGACAAGAACCTCGACGCCCTGAAGGCCGAGCTCCAGCAGAAGATACGCCAGGAGCTGGTCTTCCAGGCCGCCGTGGAGCTGGTGCCCTCGGGCACGCTGGCACCGAAAGGGGTCATGAAGACGAAGCTCGTGGCCCGGTGACGAGAAGCGCCAAGCCTCGCCCACGGCCGGGAAGCTGTAGCCGGTTTCCCGAGCCGGTACGGAGTAGAATATCGTCGAATCACCGTTCGGTTGGGGATCCGGGCGTGGGGAAGCATAGTGAGCACGAGGGGTGATACGGGATGAAGGATGTCTTGCCCAGGACCGATCTCCCGCTGGAGCTTGACGGGCGGTCTTTGACGATCGAGGACGTGGTGGCGTTCGCCTGCGGCGACGCAAAGTGCGCCCTATCCGCAGAGTCCGCGGAGAAGATCGAGGCGACGCGCAGCTTGAAGCAGGACCTGATCTCGCGCGAGATCCCGATCTACGGCGTCACGACCGGCTTCGGGGACAGCGCGCACCGCCAGATCTCCCCTTCCAAGACCGCCCGCCTGCAGCAGAACATGCTGCGCTTCCTGGGCAACGGCACGGGCGAGATCTCCTCCCCCGAGGTAACGAGGGCCGCGATGCTCCTGCGCGCGAACTGCCTCGCCAGAGGCAACTCCGGCGTTCGCCTGGAACTGGTAGAGCGTCTCCTCTTCTACCTGAACAACGACATACTCCCGCTCATTCCGGAGCGGGGTTCCTGCGGCGCCAGCGGAGACCTGGTGCCGCTCTCTTATCTGGGCGCCGCGCTGGTCGGCGAGAGAGAGGTTCTGCACGACGGAGAGGTGAAGGACACGAACGAGGTCCTGGACGAGCTGGGCCTGGAGCCGATGCAGCTCGAAGCCAAAGAGGGGCTCGCCCTGACCAACGGGACCTCGTTCATGAGCGCGTTCGCGGCTCTGGCGGTGTGGGACGCGGAGGAGCTGGCCTTCGTCTCGGACCTGTGCACGGCGATGGCCTCGGAGGCGCTGCTCGGCAACCGGGGACACTTCAACGCCTTTATCCACGAGCAGAAGCCGCACCCCGGTCAGGTCGAGAGCGCGCGCGTCATCCGTGAGCTGCTCGTCGGCTCCGGGCTCTCGCTGGATTCCGAGGAGATCTTCGCCGGCGACGGCCTCGGCGGCAAAGAGTTCCTGGAGCTGGAGCGGCAGGTGCAGGACAGGTACTCCATCCGCTGCGCGCCGCACGTGAACGGC
>Ga0126309_10000313_pt1 | contig 16418 bp, 17 predicted proteins | sample Plot56_FD_92541 | JGI IMG/M metagenome (GOLD analysis project Ga0126309, IMG submission 92541) | Serpentine soil microbial communities from UC McLaughlin Reserve, CA, USA - Plot56 | ecosystem: Environmental > Terrestrial > Soil > Grasslands | place: USA: UC McLaughlin Reserve, Lake County...
ATATTTGGCGGAGAGAGTGGGATTCGAACCCACGGTAGAGTTTCCCCTACACACGCTTTCCAAGCGTGCTCCTTAAGCCACTCGGACATCTCTCCAAAATCAGGAATCTGGCAAAGAACCCTTCCGCCGCAGTGCCCCGAAGAAGCCGCGCAGCAGCGCCGCGCTCTCTTCTTCCAGGACGCCGGCTGTCACCTCCAGCCGGTGGTTCAACCGCGGATCCTGGACCAGGTTGCCCAGCGTCGCGCAGTAGCCCGCCTTCGGATCGGCCGCGCCGTAGACGAGGCGGTCGATGCGGCTGTTGACCAGCGCTCCGGCGCACATCGCGCACGGCTCGAGGGTGACGTAGATCGTGCACCCGTTGAGCCGCCACCCACCGATCCGTCCCGCCGCCTGCCGGATCGCCAGGATCTCGGCATGGGCTAATGGGTCGCGGTCGCTCTCGCGCCGGTTGTGCCCGCGGCCGACGATCTCCTTCTCACCCAGAGGGCCTTCAAGAATGATCACGGCACCGATCGGGACCTCCCCGATCTCCGCGGCGCGCCTCGCTTCCGCGAGGGCTTCTTGCATCCAGAGCCGATCGTCCGGTCTCTCCACGCAAACCCCTCGCGCAGGGCGCACCCCGGGCAGGCGCGATATCATAACTCGAAGACCGCGCCGTGGCAATCGCCCAAGCTGCCTTCCGCATTCACCAGAACCTGGGAACCTATTGCCGATGTTCCCGGACCTGAGCGGAACTTTCCGGGCCTATGCAATACCAAAAAAGATCAAGGCCGAGGAACTTGTCAGCGAGCGGTACTCGGGGCTTTCTCCTCCTCGATCGGCGGATTCCAGAGGCAACTAGTCGTCAAGAAACGCGAGTTCTTGTTGGGGGTCTGGATCTGGATCTAGACCTGCGAGCTCTTCCGGATCAAAGTTACTTTCAAGCAACCTCGCGCTGCTCACGCCACTTAATGGGAGGATAATCAAATGACGATAAGGGTCAGCGATTGCCTCCTTCACTCCAGCGGACTCGAGCGGATAGAAGAAGTTGAATACGGGCTTTAGCGTCTTGTCGTCCCGATATCCACTCATCAAGGGAAACAAGGCGAAATAGCTTTCATGCTGCGTCAACTGTGGGGATCGGAACGCCCAGCCCACGTACAGCTTCCGGTCACTCATGGTCACGCCAAGCATGGTGAAGTCGTGCGACCATCTCGTCGCCGCTTCGTGAAGCATCAGCAGCAGGCTATTTCCGGTCCGATCGATGGCCTCCTCCAAGGCGAGTGCCTTACTGAAGTTTGAGTAGTTTTCTCTCCAGCTTCGCCCGGTCCATTCCACCGGAATGAGAGCCTTATTTCTATAGCCTTGGTAGAGGTTCCAACCCAATGCGAGCGGGGTGGCAAGCAGGATTGTAACCAGCAGGGTGCCGGAATAGGGCGAACCTGCAGTGAAAAGGAACCAATATTTCTGGAGGAATGACCCGAGGAAGAGGGTATCCAGGAACTTCAGAAAGACCATGAACGGCCGTACAAGCACAAACAGAGCGAACCCCGCCACTGAGGCCTCGATCACCAGCCGATGGCCCTCGAGGGACTTAGCTCTGTAGTGCAGGTAGTCGCAGGCGTGAACGAACAGATAGCCTGCGAGGATGACGAGGAGGAGGTGAAGGTGGGATGGCATTTAGGGCCTGAAGAGCCCGTTAGCCCTCTCTTGACGTGCGTCTCGCAATCTCCTGCGCCCGCTTGGCCACCTTAAGTGCTTCCTGAAGTGACTGCGCGTCGCCAAAGACCCGCGCTGCATCGACAACGACCTGTCCTGCCCGAGTGACGGCGTACCCGCCATAGACTCCAAGCCGGCTCGGGCGCCGAAGCCGCGGCATGTTGCCATTCGTAGCGGAGAGCCTGCGACCCTTCGCTGCCTTAAGTAGTTCCATATCCCTTTCATCCTGCTCAGCGTCGCTCTGGGGCTGATCGGCCGCTCCGGCCTCCGGCTCTCCGGGGGACAGTGAGTTTCGAAGGCTATTAGCTCTCTCCTTCATTGTCAACCCCCCGGCGGGCGATGAAATTTCAGGACTCTGCACTACCACGCAACCGTCCAAGTTCCCGCCTGCGCAATTGGAGCATAGCTCGGTTTCCGCTGGGGCGTCAAGCCCAAGGGGGCAGATTGGGGGCGAAACTGCTAAACGAATCTGCCCCCTTATCCTCCCTCAACCGCCCCCTCTATAGTATTCTGGTGCCGTGGCCAACGATGGGCGGATCTACTTCAGCCCCTCAGAGCAGGTGAAGGCATATCTACGCCAACTGACTCGAATGGGGGTTTACGGCAAGCAGCGCGGTGACGTGATCAACCACATCCTCGGCAAGGAGATCATGCGGCTCTTAGAGGCAGGAACGCTGCAGCGGTTACTACCCGACCAGGAGACCTCTGTTGAGGAAGAAGACGTCTGATTATCATTTTTCAATGGTCTAGCCGTGGTTCTCGTCGGTGAAGGGAGGAAAGAACTGCGGATCTGTTGCCGGCCGAGCGCCGGTCTCCGGAAATAATCTCCCTCTTCTGAGGCTTTACATCCCTGCCCCAAGCACATAGCATGGGGGACCGCAGTGGCGCACGAAGGGTTCGGGTCCTGTGCATCGGCCTTTATCGAACCGCGTCAGGCCCGGAAGGGAGCAGCGCTAAGGTAACCGGCCGAGTGCCGCAGTCCAACCGGAACCCTTCGTGGGCCACTGTCAGCCACCCACAAACAACCTTCGACCAAGATGACCTACCAGGTTCTCGCCCGCAAATGGCGCCCGCAGAGCTTTTCGAGCCTGGTAGGCCAGGAGCCGATCGTCACCGCCCTGCGCAACGCCCTGCGCGAAGGGCGCATCGCCCAGGCCTACCTGTTCTCCGGCATCCGCGGCGTCGGCAAGACGACCGCCGCCCGCGTCCTCGCCAAGGCGCTCAACTGCGAGCGCGGACCCGCCGCCGACCCCTGCAACGAGTGCGCGTCCTGCCGTGACATCACCCGCGGCTCGGACCTGGACGTGATCGAGGTCGACGCCGCGACCTATTCCAAGGTCGAGCAGGTCCGCGAGCTGACCGAGAGCCTCAAATATGGTCCGGCGCACGACCGCTACAAGGTGGTCGTGCTCGACGAGGTGCACCGCCTGTCGCGCCAGGCGTTCGACGCGCTGTTGAAGATCGTCGAGGAGCCGCCGCCGTTCCTCGTCTTCATCTTCGCCACGACCGAGATCGACGCCGTGCCGGCGACGATCCTGTCGCGCTGCCAGGAGTTCCACTTCCGGCGCGTCCCGTCGCAGGCGCTCGCGGCCTACCTGCGCACGATCGCCGAGGCCGAGTCGATCACGACGAGCGACACGGCGCTCCGCCTGATCGCGCGGGCCGGCGAGGGGAGCGTGCGCGATTCGGTCGCGCTCCTCGACCAGCTCGCCACGTTCGGCTCGGGCACGATCGCCGACGAGGACGCGATCCGCCTGCTCGGCGGTCTCGACACCGCGCTGTTCTACGGGCTCCTCGAAGCGATCCTGCGCGGCGACGGCCCCGCGGTCGCGGGCTTTGTGCGGCGCGTCGAGGACGAGGGGTGGGATCCGCGCAACGTCTATGGCCAGTTCCTCGCCTTCGCGCGCGACGCGCTCCATCTCGGCATGGGCGGCGACCCGGACCAGGTGGACCTCCCGGCCGAGGAGGCGCAGCGGCTGGCCGAGACGGCCCGGGCGGCCGGCTACGAGAACCTGCTGCGGCTGCTCCACCAGCTCCTCACCAGCGAGCAGCTGGTCCGGCGCAGCGACACCGGCGCGCTCGCCGTGGAGATCGCCTGGCTGCGCGCCGCCGAGCTGCCGAAGCTGACGCGGATCGAAGAGCTGCTGGCTGGCGGGGTCTCCCTGCCGTCGGGTCCGGCCGAAGCGCCGCGGCCCCAGCCGCGCCCGGCTCCCACGCCGGCTCCTCCGCCAGTGCAGCGCGCCGCTCCGCCGACGCGCCCGCAGCCTGTTCCGGTCCCGCCGCCGCCGGCTGTCGAACGCGCGCCGCTCGCCCAGGCGCTCGGCGAGCCGGAGCAGATCCAGGCTTTCCTCGATGAGGTCAGCCGGCGCAAGCAGCCGCTCGCCGCGCTCCTGTCGGAGGCCGACCTTGATCTGCAGGATGGGGTTCTCCACATCGCTACGGCTCCGGAGGACGGTCTTCTTGACGCGCGGCTCCAGCAGCCGGGCAACCGCCAGATCGTCGAGGAGGCGGTCGCCGCCGTCTGGGGCGCCGGCTCCGGCTGGCGCCTCGTGCGGGGGAGCGCGAAGAAAGCCGCCCCGCCCGCGGCCGCTGCTGCGGCGCCGGTTCCGGGAGCCGGCATCGCGGAGAATCCCCAAGTGCAGGCAGTCCTTGATATCTTTGGTGGACGGGTTGAGAAAATTGAAGAGCACGGAAGATCCAGGGAGGAGTAGCCCGATGAGCAGCATGCGCCAGTTGATGAAGCAGGCTCAGGAGATGCAGGAGAAGCTCCAGCGCGAGCTCAACGAGCTCGTGGTGGAAACCAGTGTCGGCGGCGGCATGGTCACGGTCCAGATGAGCGGCCACAAGCAGCTCGTCGGGGTGAAGATCGATCCGGAAGCGGTCGATCCGAGCGACCTGTCGATGCTGGAGGATCTGATCGTCGCCGCCGTCAACCAGGCCGGCAAGAAGGTCGAGGAGACCATGCAGGGAAAGATGGGTTCCCTGGCCTCGAGCATGCCGGGTCTGTTCTGAGCCGCGCGTCCGGGCGGCTGGCGGTCGAGCGATGACCGATCCCCTGGCGCGGCTGATCGGCGAGCTTGCCCGGTTGCCGGGGATCGGCCCGAAGACCGCCACCCGGCTCGCCCATCACCTTCTGAAGGTCTCCCCCGCCGAAGCCCAGGCGCTCGCCCAGGCCATCGTCGAGGTCAAGGAGAAGCTGTTTCACTGCTCGGTGTGCAACGCCATCACACCGGTCGACCCCTGCCGCTGGTGCTCCGACGAGCGCCGCGACCGCACCCGCATCTGCGTCGTCGAGGAGCCGTTCAACCTCGAGCCGATCGAGCGGACCGGCGAGTACCACGGCCTCTATCACGTCCTTCTCGGGGCCCTCTCGCCGCACCGCGGGATCGGCCCCGACCGCCTGGCGATCCCCGGCCTGCTCGCACGCCTCGAGGGGATCGAAGAGGTGATCGTAGCGACCAATCCGAACGTCGAGGGGGAGGCGACCGCGCTCTATCTGGCGCGGCACCTCAAGCCGCGCGGCGTGCGCGTCACCCGCCTCGCCTTCGGCATGCCGGTGGGCGGCGACATCGAGTACACCGATGAGGTGACGCTGGGCCGCTCGCTCGCCGGGCGGCGCGAGATGTGAGCCGCCCCCACATCGTCGTGCCGCCGCCCGGCCCGCGAGCCCGCGAGCTCTCCCGCCGCTTGGGCGAGCTCGAAGCTCCCGGCGTCAACACGGTGTCCTCCGGGGTCTCCGGCGCCCCCGCTCTCCTCTGGGAAGAAGCCCACGGCGCCAACGTCCGGGACGTCGACGGCAACCTTTATCTGGATCTCACCTCCGGCTTCGGCGTGGCCGCGGTCGGGCACGCCCACCCGCGGGTCGTCGAGGCGATCCGCGAGCAGGCGGAGCACCTCCTCCACGGCCTGGGGGACGTCCACGCGCATCCGAGAAGAGTGGAGCTGGCGGCACGGCTCGTCCGCTGCGTGCCGGTGGACGACCCGCAGGTCTTCTTCGCGATCTCCGGGGCCGAAGCGGTCGAGATCGGCTTGAAGACCGCGGTGGCCGCAACCGGCCGTCCGAGCATCGTCGCCTTCGAGCCCTCGTATCATGGCCTGACGCTGGGAGCCCTGGCCGTCACCTCCCGCCCCGAGTTCCGCGCCCCCTTCGAGGCCCATCTCCACGCCCACGTGCGGAGGCTCCCCTATGCCTGCGACCCCGGCCGGATCGCGGAAGCGCTCCGCCCCGGCGACGTGGCCGCCGTGATCGTCGAGCCGATCGTCGGGAGGGAAGGCATCCTGGTGCCGCCGGAGGGCTGGCTCGCCGCGCTCGCGGATCTCTGCCGCGCCGCCGGAACCGCGCTGATCGCCGACGAGATCTTCACCGGCTTCGGTCGCACCGGAACGCTCTTCGCCGTCGAGGCCGAAGGGGTCCGCCCGGACCTTCTCTGCTGCGGCAAAGCCCTGGGAGGCGGTCTCCCGATCGCCGCGGTCGTCGGGCGCCGCGCCCTCTTTCGCGCCTGGGAGACTCCCGGCGAGGCCCTGCACACCTCGACCTTCCTCGCCAACCCCCTCGCCTGCGCCGCCGCGCTCGCCGTGCTCGACGTCCTGGAGAGCGACGCCCTCACCGAGAGAGCCGCCCGTCTCGGAGCCCTGGTCGGAGCCCGGCTCGCCACCTGGCGCGAGCGTTACCCGGAGAAGGTCGCCGCCGTGCGAGGCCGAGGCCTCCTCTGGGGGATCGAGCTGACCACGGCAGAAAGCGCCAAGCGCTGGACCAGCGATACCCTGCAGCGCGGGGTGCTCCTGCTGGCCGGAGGCCCCGAGGGGAAGGTGGCGCAGCTCGTGCCGCCGCTCACGGTATCGGAGGAGCTGCTCGGGGTGGGACTGGGGATTCTGGAGGCAGGGCTAATGGCATACTTTCCCCCAGAATGAGTACCCCCCGCTGCAAGATCGCCTTCATCGGCAGCCACGGCGTCGGCAAGACCACGCTCTGCTATGGCCTGGCCTCCCGGCTCAAGACGCGGGACGTGGCCGTCGAGGTCGTCCACGAGGTGGCGCGGCGCTGCCCCTTGCCGATCAACGAGGAGACCTCGGTGGCGGCGCAGTCGTGGATCCTCCACACCCAGATCGCCGAAGAGCTCGTAGCCATGGCGCGCTACCCGACGGTCATCTGCGACCGGAGCGTCCTCGACAATTACATCTATTTGCTCCTCTCCGCCGGCCGGCAGGAGGCGCTCGATCCCTTGGTGCAGGCGTGGACCACGGGCTACGACCTCCTGGTTCACGTGCCGGTCGTCGAGCAGCCGAGCCCGGATGGCATCCGGTCGGCCAATCCGGCGTTCCAGCTCGCCGTCGATGAGCGCCTCAACCGCGAGCTGGCCGAGCGGGGGATCGACGCTCTCCGTCTCCACCCCGGCGAGCGCTCCGCCTGGCTCGACGTGGTCGAGCGCGAGGTCTCGGACCGCGTGATCGGGCCGGTGCAGCTCCCGCTGCTGTGACCCCGGGGGGATTCCGGTTAAGATAGGCCCACTTTGGAAATCCTCGCGCTTCTGCGGCAGTGGGAGATGTTCTCCCATTTTTCGGACGAGTACCTCGCCAGGCTCGCGCAGTGCGCGTCCCTCGTGCACTATCCGGCGGGAACCCTGGTCGTCAAGGAAGGCGAGCGCACGCGCGGCGTCTATCTCCTGTTGAGCGGCGACGTCCGCATCCAGAGGAAGACCCCCTATGGGCTGTTCGCCCTCGCCAGCCTCGGGCCGGGCTCGCTGTTCGGCGAGACCTCGTTCGTCGACAGCGGGCCGCGCACCGGCGACGCGATTACGACGACCGTCGACACCGAGCTCATCGCGTTCGATCCCGAGGCCCTCGACGTGGCGGTCAAGGCCGACCTGCGGCTCCATCTGGCTCTCTCCTGGCTGCTCTGGAAGAGCCTCTCCGGCAAGCTCCGCCAGACCAACGAGAACCTGACCTCGTTCTTCCAGGAGACCGGCCGGCCCGCCGCGGACGCCCCGGTGACCCACATGCAGCCCGGCGGCGAGCTCTACATCGACATCGCCACCAAGCGGAAGCTCTTCGAAGAGATGAAGCTCTCCTCGCTGGAGACCAACTTCCTGGCCACGCTCTCCCGCGAGAAGGCGTTCTCCCCCCACCAGGTCATCTTCCGCGAGGGCGAGAGCGCCCACGAGATGTACATCGTGCTCGAAGGCCGGGTGATGATCAGCAAATTCATCCCCGGCGCCGGCGAGGAGGCTCTCGCCTTCATCGAGCGCGGGGGCTACTTCGGCGAGATGGCGCTGATCGACAACCAGCCGCGCTCGGCCGACGCCAAGGCGCATGAAGAGGGCGCCGTCGTCCTCGCCATTCCGCGCGAGGTGCTGGAGGGGATCCTCGACATCCACAAGGTCTCCTCCCTGCGGCTCCTCAACATCCTCTGCCACCTGGTGGCGAGCCGGCTGCGCGAGATCGACGACAAGGTCATCACCTGGTTCATTCTGGCCGGCGGCTCCGGGATCTCCTGGCCGGTCGACCGTCCGCAGGTGCAGAAGAAGCGGCAGCTGGGCTGAGCCGCAGCACCTTCCCCACCAGCGACGACAACGGCAACCCCGCCCGTCCCTCGGCGTCGAACCAGCCGGACGCGCCCCAGCTCGATCTTGATGAGACTACCTGCCGCGCTGGCACTCCTGCCACTTCGGCACGAAAGACGGTGATCTCCAGGTCGCGGTAGGTGATCCCGTGGCGCACCTCGCCGAGCCGGGGCCCCAAGGTCCAGGAACCGCCATAGCGGGCGGCCAGCGCCGCCTCGGGCGCCGCGTCGGCGTCCCCGTCCACCCAGGGGAGCTCCCAGGTGCCGGCCAGGAGGACGCTGTCCGCGGGCCGCCGGAAAAGGAGCACCCGGCCGTTCCGCTCGGCCATGGCCACGACAAGCCGCCGCTTCTCGCTCTCCCGCTTCGCCCGCGCGGCGGGATAGCTCTCGGGATCTCCAGACTCCCGGCCGCGGCAGCCGGGCGCGATGGGACAGAGGAGACATTTTGGCCGGCGCGGGGTGCACAGCGTGGCTCCGAGCTCCATCAGCGCCTGATTGCTGTCGCCCGGCCGCCCGGCCGCCAGGAGATCGGCGGCGGTCGCGAGGAGCCGGCGCCGCGCCGGGCCCGACCTGGGATCGTCCGTCTGCGCGAGCCAGCGCGACACCACCCTCTCGACGTTGCCGTCCATCACCGGCGCCGCCACGCCGAACGCGATGCTCGCCACCGCCGCCGCCGTGTACGGGCCGATCCCCGGCAGCTCGAGCCAACCCTCCAAAGTGCGGGGAAAGCTTCCCGCCGCGGCGACCTGCCGGGCCGCCGCATGGAGCTGGCGCGCCCGCCGGTAGTAGCCGAGCCCCGACCAGAGGGTCAGGACCTCGTCGACCTCGGCCGCGGCCAGCTCCTCCACGGTCGGGAATCGTGCGAGGAATCGTTCGTAGTAGGGGAGCACCACCTCCACCCGCGTCTGCTGGAGCATGACTTCGGAGAGCCACACGCGGTAGGGGTCCTGCGAGCGGCGCCAGGGGAGGTCGCGGCGGTGCCGGTCGAACCAGGCGAGAAGATCTTCTGCGGGCTGCGGCACCGTGCCATTCTATCCACAGCTCGCCAAAATGGCCGCCTAGAATGTCTATTCCAGAATTTTTTGAAAACCGCTGCAGCGCGTGAGACAGGAGAGGGAGTTTTCGGGGGGGAGTCCCCATCTCTCCGGTTGGCTTTTTGGCTTTACCCCTGTTCAGGGGAAAAAGGAAGATACTGTGAAAGGTGAGGCCTGAGCCTCGGTTGGGTAGGATCAGACTTGGCTGGCGGGAACCTCCCCCCTCGTCTATTTCCTGTCTCTTGCTCTCTGCAACAGCCGTGCCCGCCTCTTCATTCCCCTGAAAAAGTAAAACTCCCAGCCCGAGGGCTGGGAGTTATCGAGGGGGAGGACCGTCTCTCCGGTTGGCTTTGAGGATTCACCCCTGTTATGTAGGGGAATGTTGGTGAGTCTCAAAGAGGGTGAGATCTCTAGGATCTCTCTGTCGGTGGGCTTGGTTTAGGTTGGTGGTCCGTTTTCCCCTCGGGATCATCTGTTATGTCTCTCTACTGTTTGCAAGTGGCGTGCCTACCTCCCAGGACGGGTGCCGTGCCGCCCCAAAAGGTGGGGAGGCGCGCGAAACTGCCTCTATTCATTGCAGTCTGGTCTTGGTGCCCTACCGAGGCCGCCCAGCCCACCCCCCTTTCTTACATAGAGAGTTGTAGACATACACCGCGCCGAACAGACACCCGTGTGCCGCCTTGACACTTTGAGGGGAGAAGGGCTGGACGCAGAACCAGGGAGAAAAGGAAAAGGGGAGCTCGGAAGCTCCCTTGACCTACCTATTGAGCGCTGAAGGGGACGGCTGTGGGAGGAGGGTGGTTGGGAAGAGAACTATCCCCTGGAGAGGGGAGAAAGGGAAATCAAAAATGGACGAGATAGGACATAATCTCGTATGGAAGGACTTCTCATGTGGTGGGCCGCCATCCCCCTTAAAACGCTCCGAGTTTGGTTCTTTATAGTCTGCAAGTCTCGTGCCGTTTTCGTCAGATAACCGCAAACCCTTGAAATGATTCGACATGGAGATCGGGGCGCTGCAAGAAGCAGGCACACGAGAATATCGTCTCGTGTAGATTCTTCCTTATTCTCTCTCTCCTTCCTACAAAAGCCCTCCGGCAACCTCCTTTTTTGCACGCCTTACCGATCCTGGCTGACGAGCCCTCCGTTCCACGGAGTGAGTCGTCCGCTCCGCGGAACGGGGGCCTGCTTCGCGGAGCGGGAGGCTCGCTCCGGCATGCGGACGGTGGGCTCCGCAGATGGAGAGCGGATTTCCCGGAACGGATCGCCCGTTGCGCGGAGCGAAGTGCCCGCTCCGCGGATCAGGGGCTCGTTCCGCGGAGCGGGTGGCTCACTCGGCGGAACGAACGATCCAAAGGACCCAAAGGGACTTCAAGGACCCAAAGGATTTCCTTTCCCCGAGTCCTTTGTCCTTGCTGTCCTTTGAGTCCCTTACGTCCTTTGAGTCCTTCAGGTAAGCCCCGCCTCGATCCCATCCGCGATCCTCCGGAGCGCCTGCGCCTTCCGGCTGACGGTGCGGCAGAGGTCGTCCTCGTCGGGGGACAGGGTGACGTTCCGGCGCTCGTCTCCCAGGAAGGCGAGGAAGCCTTCGAGGAAGCGCAGGTCCGCCACGACGGCACGGAGGTGCACCCGGATCCACCCCTCCGGCGGGACGGGCATGAGGTGCGCCGTCTCCAGGATCAGGTGGTAGAGCATCCGGCTGAGGCTGCGCAGGGCGGCGTTGTGCTCGGGATCGGTGAAGTTCAGCAGGAAGGTCTCCCGGAAGCCCTCGAAGTCCTCCCAATGGGCCGGATCGAGGACCGGGGAAGGAACGGCGGGGTCGGCGGGGCTCTGCGGCGTCGGCTCGTCCATGGGCTCTCTCCTGTCCTTATTAGATAGGGGACGTCTCCATCGGGTCAGATCACGGACGAGAGCCTAGGCAATCGCGCGTCCGGCGGGAACGTTTTCCGGAGAAACGGGGATTTTCCCCGTTTTGGAGGCGATTTCTCTCTCTTTCAGGGCGTATCCTGGGCGGTACTCAGGAGGAGATTCGGCCTCGAGACTCTCTGGACAGGAGAGAAATCGCCTGAGTTTTGGGGGAAATTCACCATTTGTCCGAAGTGCTTCCCTTTTCGCTCTGGCCTCGCTAGCCTCTCCGGCATGTCGACCCGAAACGCCAAGAAGAGAGGCATAGGGAGCAAGGCGACGGCCGTTCGTCTGGAATGCCTTGCTCTCTCGACCCTGCGCCGGACGCGCCGGCTGAGCGCGGTGGAGCTGGCGGAGCGCGTGGACCTCCACGACAAAACTCTGTCCAAGTATGAAACCACGATCCCACCGAAGGGGGCCGTCCTGGAAGCGCTCCTGGCCGCGCTGGGGTACGACCGCGAGGACTATGCCGAGACCCTCGAGCTCCTCACCCGCAAGGCGTCCCGCTGCGCCGCCCTCCCGGTGCCGGCCGAGCCGCCCGCGGCTCCGCTGGCGATGACGCCGGTCGATCCGACTCCGGAGGAGTGGCGTGAGATCGGGCAGCTCGCCGCGCACGCGGGCCGGGAGGCCGAGCAGGCCACTCTGAAGTCTCTCGCCGCCGCGCTGCGCGTCAAAAAGACCGCCGTGGCGCGCGCCGAGGCCGATGTGCTCTGCGAACGCCTGGCCGCCGAGCCGAAGCCCTGGCTTGCCGTCGAGTCGGTCCGCGAGCTCCAGACCTGGGCCGTCGCGGAAACGCTCGCGCACCAGAGCGCCGAGGCCGCTCGGACCCACCCCGGCCGCGCCCTGGATCTCGCCGCCCTCAGCTCGCGCGTGGCCGAGCTCGCTCCCTGTGGCGAGACCTTCCGCCACCGCCTCCTCGGTTACACGCTCACCCACGGCGAGAACGCCTTGCGCGCCGCGCACCGTCTGTCCGAGGCCGAGGCGCGCTTCGCCCTCGCCGAAGAGCATTGGCTCGCCGGCGCCGCCGCTCTCGGGCCTCTCGCGGAGTGGCGGCGCCTCTCGCTCGAAGGCTCGCTCCGCCGCGATCAGCAGCGCTTCGCTGAATCCCTCGCGCGCCTCGACGCCTCGCTGGCCGTCGCACCTGCCGAGGCCCGGGGCCGCCTCCTGGTGAACAAAGCCTTGACCGTCGAAAAAATGGGAGACCCCGACCAGGCCCTCGCGCTGCTCGAAGAGGCCGAGGCCGTTGCCGGCCGTTCGGAGGATCCGCGCCTTCCTTTCTATGCTCTCGCCAACCGCACGGCTCTCCTCTGCCGGCTCGGACGATTCGCCCTGGCCGACATCGAGCTCGTGCGACTCGAAGCCCTCGCCCAGACCGCCGGACCCGAGGTGCAGCGTACCTGGCTCCGCTGGATTCGCGGCTCCGTGGCCGCGGGGATCGGGCGCTGGGGCCGGGCGGCGGCCGATCTCGCCGCCGCCGCCCGCGCCTTCGCCGGCCAGAAGTCCGCGTGGGAGTGCGCCCTGGTGTCGCTGGAGCTGGCCGTGCTCCTCTGCCGCTGCCGCCAGCTCTCCGAAGCCCACGACCTCGCCCGCGGGCTCGGCTGGATCCTCGACACGCCGACCCTCAGCCGCCAGGCCCTGGCGGCCGTTCAGCTCCTGGTCGACGCTGCCGAGGGCTCCCGCCTGACCCTCCCGGTGGCCGAGCAGGCGCTGCAACTCCTGCAACGCGCGCCCAAGGCCGACACGGCCGGGGAGCCCCAAATCTCTCCGGAGGCCGGAACCGCCGGGAGCTCCGATCTGGCGAGCTTCTCTCCGGCTTCCGCTGCCAACACCGAGCCTTTACCCTCTCTCGGCGCCAGAGGAGGGGAGGACGATCTCGGCCGGGGGAGGCGCTCCCGCCCCGTCGCGGCAGCTACCACTGGGATCGAGGATGCAGCCGCCATCCAGGACGTCGCCGGCCGCGGTCCACAGGCTGGACACCCAGGCGACCAGGCGGTCGACCAGACCGGCGGTGGGGGCGGAGGCGTCGCGGCCTCCCGCCAGCGCGGGTGAGGCCGTGGCGAGGACGAGCAGACAAGCGGCGAGGAAACGCCGGGCTGCGGCGCGTCGTATCATGAAGAGGCTCCTTCCGAGGTTCGGTACGCGCGCGTCCTCTCCTGGCCGCACCGTCCGTCCCGTCTCGAAAATATAGGTGCCGGAACCCGGAGAAAAAAGGCTCGTCCTTCAAACTGTCATGAGACCGGCTCCGCCCCCCGAAGACGTCCACGCTCTCATGCGCGTGCTGCTCGCCCTGGCGAATTGCTCCCAGGAGAAGCTCGCCAAGCGCGCGGACATCGCGCCGAACACCCTCTCCAGGTACTGTACCGGCGCCAGCACGCCCAACCGGGCCATGATCGAGCGGCTCGCGGAGGCGGCGGGCGTGTCCCTCCCCGTGGTGGATTTCTTTCTCCTCCCCGTCATCGCGGCCGTACGGCGCTCCTCCCGCCGTGCGGCCGGAACCGGCGAAATCTCGATCCTGGAGATCTTCGAGCACCTCGGAGGCGAGCTGGAGGCGATCGGCCGCAACCTGGCGGAAGCGCCTCTCCCGCTCCAGGAAGACCGGGAGGACCGGGACGGGGGCTGGTTTCCGGCGGACCAGGTGCGGAAGGAGGCCCTCGACCTCTGGAACCGGCTGCAGCGGTGGGACGAAGAGGACCGCCTGCCCCTGGTGGAGCGCTGGCCGGAGTTCCAGCACCCCGGCCTGGCCGAGCTGCTCTGCCACCTGAGCGAAGAGGCCGCATCGGACGACGCGGACCGCGCTCTGCGGCTGGCGCGCCTGGCCTGCCGGATCGCCGAGCTCGCTCCCGGCGATCCGGCCCGCAAGCGGCGGCTCCTCGGCTACGTCGCGGTCTTCCTGGCGAACGGCTTCCGCGTCGCGGGCCGGCTTGCGGACGCCAGGAACGAGATGCGCAAGGGTCTCGCGCTGTGGAAAGCCGGGGAGGGAGCCGCGACCTTCCTGGCGGAATGGCTGCTGCTGGATCTCGACGCCTCGCTGTTGCGCGACGAGCGGCAGTTCGCGCGAGCGCTGTCCCGGCTGCAGGAGGCGTTCGATGCCGCGCCCGCCGAGCACCGGGGACGGGTTCTCCTAAAAAGGTCCGCGGTGCTCGAGCAGATGGGCGAAGGCGTCCAGGCCCTCCAGGTCCTGCACCAGGCGAAGCCTCTGATCCACCCCACGCGGGAGCCGCGCCTGTACCTGACTCTTCGGTTCAACCAGGCGACCTCTCTCTGCCTCCTGGGCAAATTCAAGGTGCCCGAGCGTATGCTCTCGAAAATCCGGGAGCAGGCCGTGGCGCTCGGCCTGGATCTCACGAACCTCCGCGTGAAGTGGCTGGCGGCCCGCATCCACGCCGGCCGGGGCCGCCTGAACGAAGCCGCCGCGGCGCTCGACGAGGTCCGGCAGGAGTTCACCGAGCGCGCCTCGCCCTGGGACTGTTCCCTGGTGACGCTCGAGCTCGCCACGGTCCATCTCCGCCAGGGCCGCACAGCCCACGTCCGAGAGATCGCCGACCAGCTCGTCTGGGTCTTCGAAGCCCAGGGCATCCACCTCGAAGCCCTGGCCGCCCTGACCCTGTTCCGCGAAGCCGCCCGGCTGGAGACCGCGACGGTCGATTTCACCGACCGGATGGCCCGGTATCTCAGGAAGGCGCAAGGGGATCCGGATCTGCGGTTCGGGGACCAACCTGCGCATCAGCCGTAGAAAAATCCCCTCCAGGGTGGGGGTCCGAGGTCAGAAATCGCCCTCGAAAGTTGGAAAATCCCCAATTTGATCCGAACCATTCTTCTCCTTCCCGTTCTTCTCTACTCTCTCTTCGTCCGGCGCCAATGAAGGCCCGGAGCTTTCCACAAGGAGAGACGTATGAAGACGAAGCAGGTGTCGCAGGGCCCGGTCCAGGAGCTGAAGTCGGAGCGGGTGCAGCAGGAGATCGCGCTGGAGGAGCCGTTCCGGATCTCGCTCAAGTCGGAGCGGGTCCAGGAGGAGCTCGCTCCGGCGGGAGCGGTGGGGCGCGCCTCCACCGTCTACGAGCTGTCGTTCAACCAGACGCGGGACGTGGCGGTCAAGCTCACGGAGCTCCAGGCCGTCGTCTACCTCGTCCCGACCAGCGGCCTGGAGGCCGCCTAGAAAGGAGAAAGGTCATGCCCACTGTGACGTCGCAGGCCGACATCGCCCTCGATTGGCGAGGGCTGATCGAGGCGATTCTGCGGAACCCCGAGCTGCTGAAGCTCGTCGACGTGGAGGTCCAGACGCTCACCCAGACCTTGGGGGAGGTCGAGACTCTCAAGGCGCGGCAGGATGAGCTGAAGGGTCTGCGCCAGGAGACGACGCAGCAGCTCTCCAACGCCGTGGCGCGCGGCAAGCTGCTCGCCATCCAGATCCGTTCGGTTGTGCGGGGGAAGGTCGGACCGCGAAACGAGCGCCTGGTCCATTTCAACGTGGCTCCGATCCGCTCGCGCAAGCGCGTGGTGTCGGTGGAGCCACCGGACGGGGAGACGTCCGCGACCGGGCCCGGTGCCTCGGTCTCCCCGCCCGCCAAACCTGTCGCCTGATCCCTTGAACCCCGGGGGGGCGTGTTGCGAGCACGCCCTCCCTTTTTTATGGTCCAAAACCAGATCGACCTGAGGAGAATAACATGCCTGGACGTTCACAAAAGAAGCAGTTGCAGGGCTGGCAGGATCTGCTGCGGGAGGCGCGCGTGCGGGAGATCGAGCTCGCCGCCCTCATCGACCTCCGCCAGAAGCTGGAGCAGTCCTACACCCGAGCCATCTCCACCCGGTGCATGCGGGAGACGCTCCTGAAGACGAAGATAGGAACCACCCAGCAGTTGCGGGAGGTGCTCGCCGAAGGGAAGGAAGCGGAGGCGCAGCTCCGCCGGATGGTGAAGGAGGGGCGGCGGTAGGAGGCCCTCACCCCCGGCCCCGGCTTGAAACCCCGGGGCCGGGGTGAGGGCTCACTCCCAGCCCCCATCCCGGGGTAGGATGAGCAGGTGGCGAGGCCGCTCGCCGTCGCAGGAAATGAAGTTAATAAGTTTGTAGAAAACCGATGAAAAGAACTTGCTTCGCGGGAGTGGTCAAAAGGGGGTTGCAGCCCGATTCGGCTGTGGTATGATCCAGCCAGTTGTTGCTGCTGATTCCGCCGTAAGCAAGCTCCTGCCCAGAGGGTTGAATTTCCACAGCCTGTGGAAAATCTGCGG
>Ga0126309_10000314_pt1 | contig 16372 bp, 14 predicted proteins | sample Plot56_FD_92541 | JGI IMG/M metagenome (GOLD analysis project Ga0126309, IMG submission 92541) | Serpentine soil microbial communities from UC McLaughlin Reserve, CA, USA - Plot56 | ecosystem: Environmental > Terrestrial > Soil > Grasslands | place: USA: UC McLaughlin Reserve, Lake County...
GACATCGCGCGATGGGAGACGCCGCGGGCGGCCATACTCGCCTTTACTTTCTCGAAGAACTCGACGGGCAGCGTGTCTACGTTGGTCCCGGAGCGACGGATCGCCAGGACACGGGCGAGCTTCTCCGCGCCAGCGCGGCGCGGGCCGAAGGCTCCCACGCGCACTAGGAAGAGGTTCTGGTCGCGGGTGCCGGAGATCGAGACGGTAAACATCGGACGGTGCTTACCCTGGGCGACCTCACGGAGCCGGGCCACAATGCCGAGGCGAAGGAGCAGGGCGGCAACGTCTTCCGCGAGGCCTCTGCTATTGGTGGAGAAGCAGATCGCGGAGGAACCGCGCGTCCCCGGTTTGCGGGCGAAGATCGTCCCGTTGGTCGCCCAAAGGTGCTTGAGAAGGATGGCTATCGACCCATCCTGAAGACCGAAAACGGACTCCGGGATGCGCTTCTCGTGGGATCTCTGGCCGAAGATTCCGAGCTCGCGCAGCCAACGGTTCACCCCCGCCGGGTGCCAGCGGTTGCCGTTGCCGCTCAGGACGAGTTGGTGCCAGTTGCCCCTTCCGGCGTGTCGGTTCACCTTCACGCCGAACTCTTCCACGGCCGACGCGGTGACAAGGCGGCTGTTCTCTTCGGAGGCCGTGCAGTAGCGCATCGGCCGCCCGCTCAGGTAGCTGCCGTCCCCGATCAGGTGCCCAAGCAATGCCAGACGGGCCTGAGGCCATTCGCCAGCATTCACCGGCTCCGGTACGCTACGTGCCAGGGCGAGCCTGTCGCCGGAACGCAGTTCGCCCACCCGGACCCAGCCGTCCGACCCGAAGAGCCGGTGCCTGGCTGTAGCCCGGATCTCGCGCCCGCTGGAGAGCCGCACCTTAAAAATCGGGCGTCGTCCCACAGACCACACGAGGTCGCTCTCGGCTTCGACGACCTTTCCTCTGGGCGACATGGCGAGCACGCGCGGCGTCGCGCCCACGAGCTCGCGGACGGGCACACGACGCCCGTCCGCGAGCAGCACGAGCGTATCCCCAGTCACGCAATCGCGGAGGTCAGAGAGCATGGGACGCTTGTCGTGGCGGGACTCCACGGCGCGGGAGAGCTGGGCGATTGCGAGCACCGGCACGTCGAGGTCGCGGGCGAGCACCTTCAGGCCGCGGCTGATCTCGGCGATCTCCTGCTGGCGGTTGTCGTTGCGGCTGCCCTGCCCCACCATGAGCTGCAGGTAGTCCACCACCACGAGCGAGAGCGGCGGCCCGCCTAGAGCGCTAAGTTGGCTGGCGAGCCGCCTCACCTTGGCCCGCATCTCCATCAACGTGACGCCGGCGGTGTCGTCGATCCAGATGGGAGCCTCGCTCACCTGAGCCACGCCCCGCAAGAGCTTGGGCCAGTCCTCGGCCTTGACGTTCCCGCTCCTCAGGGCCTGCGCCGGTATGCGCGTCGTCTGGGAGATGAGCCGCTGGACGAGCTGCTCCTTGCTCATCTCCAGCGAGAAGATCGCCACCGGCATCTTCTTCTCGCCGCTGGCGTGCCATATGGCATTGAGCGCCATGGCGGTGTTGTGGACGCAGACGTCGTTGGCGACGAAGTTATGGGTCCCGGGGACGGTCAGATCGTAGACCTGCTCCATCCCGAGCGGCTCGATGCCGACGATGCGGTCCCAGTACACGTCGCCGGCGGCGATGTCCCGAAGGCCATCGTCGTCGAGCGCTTCGGCGAACCGTGCGAGGCGCCCGCGCGAGAGGGCCCGCGAACCGACGTGAAGGTTGTGGCCCGGACCGTGGCCCATCCGCCGCGCGAGCGAGGCCCACGAATCGCCGTCGCGCGCCTCGTCTATCAGGTTCCAAACCTCTCGCGGCACGAGATCCCGGTTGGAGTGAGGGCGCCTCGTCTCCACCGCGTCGGCCACGAGACCGATGGCCTCCTCCTTGCCAAAGATGCCCACCTCCTCGACAAAGGCGCGGATCGAATCCGCCCCCGTGATGTCCAGTTGGAAGGCCGCACGGCGCGAGCCCTGGTACTTTACGGACCTCTCGCGCAGCGCGGAGATCACGCCGAACCTCAGCAGCAGGTGCTGCACCTGCCGGACGAGCCTCTCGCTGACGGTACCGTAGCCCACCTGCGCCTGCCCGGAGGAGAGTACGGAGGCCCAACCGTCCGCCGCGAACAGGCGGTTCAAGAAGAGCGCCACCTCCTCCCGCGGGGCGCGGAAGACGGCATCCGGCACGTGCTTGTCCTTGGCAGCGCTACCCCACAACCCGAGCCCGTCCAGCCATCGCCTCAGCCCGTTCGGGATGTTCGCGCGTGCCCGGTCTAAGCCGGAGACGTCGGGCGTGGCCGAGCCTTCGAGGAGTGCATCGCGCAGCCGGAGCGCGGTGGGCGCGTCTGGGACGGTTTCCCCCAACGACCAGTTTGACACCGACGCCGGGCTGACGCCGACCAGGGTCGCGATTTCGCTTGCCGGCCGGCCGCTCCCAAGCACGGAGGCCCGCAACGTCGCGGCGAAGTCCTGACGGTGCCTCCGGACCACCGCGCGGTCGGCACAGACGCAGAGCGTCGGCGTGCGCGTGCCGCCGGAGGCCTCGGTCCGCGTCAGAAGCCCCCCGAACTCCTCTACGGCCGCCGCGAAGTCGGCTTGGATGGTCGGGTTGGCGTTCGTGAACCGCGGCGCGCCGCCGGTCATGTTACCGTCGCCGAGCATGTAGGCGAGGAGCTTGATCTTGTGGGTCCCGAGCGGCTCGTTGCCGAATACCGGCACCCGGCGCGGGACCGCCACGTGGTCCCCAACGGACAACTCCCCGAGCCGGCGCCAGCCTTCCATCGTGAGGAACGGGTGGGCGAGGGTTGTCTTGATGGTCCGCCCCAGGCGCGTGGTCACCTTGTAGACACGCTTCACACCGTCGTCCACGAACGCGCTAGGCTGGGCCCAGGAGAGCTTCATGTCGCCCTCCAGCGTCATCAGGCGCGCGCTCCGCCGACGAAATATCTCCTCGATGGTGCGGACGCTGCCGTCGTCGAGGACTATCTCGGCGTCCGCGCTGAGGCACTTGCCCATGGCCGGCCTGGCGGCGAGGACGACGAGGTCGCTCTTGTGGAAGCCGGTCGTGAGGCGGTCGAGGTCCTCGAAGCCGGTCTCGACGCCGGTTACCTCGCCCTCCTGCTCGTACAGGCGTTGGATCATCTCGAGCGCCCCAGGCGCGAGCTCGGAGACGGGGGCAAGGTGCTGCTTGAGCGTGTTGTTGGAGACGTTGTAGATGAGCTGCTCGGCCGAATCGAGCGCCTCAGTCACGTCTTCCGGTTCGCGGAAGGCGTCCTCCGTTATGCGGCTGCCGACGTCTATTACGGAGCGCAGGAGGGCCTTGCCGCGGACTATCTCGGCGTAGCGGGCGGCGTTTGAGGCGGTCGGGACGGACTCGACGAGCTGGAAGATGTAGGCCCTGCCGCCGACGCGGTCGAACTCGTTGATGGAGTTGAGCTCGTTGGTGAGCGTGATCTGGTCTATACGGTCCCCGCGCGAGTAGAGCCGCATCATGGCCGCGTAGATTATGCGGTGCGTCTCGGAGTAGAACTCCTCTGGCGTGAGCTGCTCGGCCACCGCCGCCACAGCGGTCTCCGAGACAAGCAAGGCGCCTACGACGGCCCGCTCTGCGTCCAGGTCATGCGGCGGCACGCGGGCCGCGTCGGCCCCCGTCTCTACGCTCCGCATCCTCCCCCGACGCTCCATAGACGCTCTAGGATGCAACACAAAGGCCCCCGTTACAAGACGGGGGCCTTAACCTTGTGGTCCAGAGTGTCTATAAACCTGAACCTGAACTATACGCGCCTCCCCCGGCGCATCCGGCGCGGCGCATCCGGCGAGACAAAAGCGATCCGCCGGAGGACCGTGCCACTAGCCGGCCAGAGACGCCGGAAGCCAACGGCCGATAACGCGCCGCGTCAGCGGCGCCGGCTACAGCTTCGGGACGACGATTACCTTGACGCTTGCCTCAACGTCGCCGTGGACCTGGATCGGGACCTGGTGGGTGCCGAGCGACTTTATCGGCTCCTCCATGCGGACCCTGCGCCGGTCGATGCGGACGCCGCGGGCCTTCTCGACCGCGTCCGCGATGTTGGCTGCTGTCACGGAGCCGAAGAGGCGCTCGTCCTCGCCTGTGCGGGCCTCGATCGTTATTACGCTCTTGTTGAGCGTCGCGGCGATCTCCTCGGCGCGCTCGGCGAGGCGGCGGTCGCGCTCCTCGCCCTCGGCCATCTCGCGGCGGGCCTCCTCCATCTTGCCCGGGGTCGCTACCTCGGCGAGGTTGCGGGGGACGAGGAAGTTGCGCACGTAGCCGCGGCTAACGTCCACGATGTCGCCCCGCTGGCCGATCTTCTCGACGTCCTGGGTGAGTATCACCTGCACGGCCCTACCTCCCTACCACGTAAGGGAGCAGGGCCATCTCGCGGGCGCGTTTGATGGACGTGGCGGCCTCGCGCTGGTGCTGCGGGCAGAGGCCCGTGACCCTGCGCGCCCGGATCTTGCCGCGGTCCGAGACGAACCGGCGCAGCATGTTGTAGTCCTTGTAATCGACGTAGGCGACGTCCTCCTTACAGAAGACGCACGGCTTGCTCTTTACCGGACGGCCCCCGCGGGGCGGCTTTTCCCTTCTCCTACCCATTCGTTACCTCCTGAAAAGTCTTGTTAGGCCGGGACTTCTTCGGTCTCCGCCGGCAGCGGCTTGTGCGCGTAGCTCGGCGGGAGCTTCACTATCGTGTGGCGCAGCACGTCGTCCGAGACGCGCAGGATGCGCTTGAGCTCGACGAGGGTGCGCTCGCCCGCGGTGAACTCCATGACGACGTAGAAACCGTCCGTGCGATGGTCTATCTGGTAGGCAAGCTTGCGCCGTCCCCAGTGGTTCGGCTCGCCGGCCTCGCCGCCCGTGCGCTCGATGATCGTGCGAAAGCGCCCTACCGTGTTCCCGACCTGCTCCTCGTCGAGCTCCGGGATCACTATGAGCATGGCTTCGTAAGTAGTGATGTTTGCCTCCTCCGGTCTAGTGTCGGCTTCGCGGGCTCCTCCCGGCGAAGCAGGGGCTTATGTGGTTGCCGCGAGAGTCTACCAGCGCGATGCGGGCGTTACAAACGGCGGTTTTCACCTGGAGCCCGTCGAAGGGCGCCGGCCGTCCGGGGCGTTTTCTCGCCCGTGGTAGAGTGCGCGGCGTGGAGGGGACCCGGGTGCCAACGGACAGGAAAGTCGTCGAGTCCTCGTCGGCCGGCGCGCTCTTCATGGCGGTCTTCGGGGCGATCTGGGCGGCCGCCGGGGCGCCCGCGGTGGGCGGTGCGACGGGGACGGTCTTGCTGCTCCTCTTCTGGACGGTAGCGGCGGCGTTGTGCGTCGGGGCCATGAGGCTCCGACGCGCGGCGCGAGGCCTTCCCGGGGACGATTCGCCGCAGGCCAGGGCCCGGCGCGGGCGGATCATTTGGCGCTTCAACCTCGTCTTCGGCCTGCAGGGCGTCGCCATAGCGCTCGCGGTCTTCCTGCTCGTGCGGTACGACCTGGGTACGCTCGTGCCGGCGGTCGTCGCGCTCATCGTCGGGATCCACTTCTTCCCGCTCGCCGGGCTCTACGGGGTGAGGGCGTACCACGCGACCGGCGCGGCGCTCTGTGTCGTGGGGCTCGCCGCGTTCTCTCTGGCGGCGCAGTCCCGTCTCCCGGTCGTCGGCCTGGGGTGCGCCGCCGTGCTCCTCGCGACCGCCGCCCACGTGCTGTACTTCGGCAGGACGCGACGGCCGGACACGCCCGCGGCCTGAAGGAGGCGGTCGGGGCGCCTCATTAGGTGCCGTGTCGTTGCTCTTACCAGGTGATTCCCGGGCCCCGGGATATACTCCTCGGATGGAGAACGGTAAGGGAAACGCCGTCGAGACGGTCGGCCTCAGCAAGATCTACGGGGAGGGCTCGACTGAGGTGCGGGCGCTCGAGGACGTCTCGTTGGAGTTCCCGAACGGCGAGTTCGCGGCGATCATGGGGCCCAGCGGCTCGGGCAAGAGCACCCTGCTGCACATCCTCGGCGCCCTGGACAAACCGACGGGCGGGCGCGTGGTCGTCGGCGGCACGGACCTCTCGGGCCTCTCGGACAGGGAGCTTACCCTTCTCAGGCGCGGCCAGATGGGGTTCGTCTTCCAGTTCTTCAACCTCATACCGACGCTCTCGGCGGAGGAGAACGTGCTACTGCCGGTCCTGATCTCCGGCAAGAAGCCAGGCAAGTACGCGAGGCGGCTGGACGAGCTTCTGGATCTCGTCGGCCTGACGGGCCGCCGCTCCCACCGCCCCGACGAGCTCTCCGGCGGGGAGCAGCAGCGGGTGGCCATAGCCCGCGCCCTAATACGCTTCCCCGACATCATCCTCGCAGACGAGCCGACAGGCAACCTCGACTCGAGGACAGGCGCCGAGGTGCTCGACCTGCTAAAAGAATCCGCCGCCCGTTACGAGCAGACCATCCTCATGGTCACCCACGACCCCCGCGCCGCCTCCGCCGCCGACAGGGCCGTCTTCCTCTCAGACGGCCGCGTCGTCGACGAGGCCCGCGACCCAAACCCCGACGACATCCTGGAGCGCATAAGGACGCTGGAGTCCCCGGGCTGAGATGACGCCCAAGTACCACTTCCGGCAGATGGACGACGCCGACGCCGGCGAGATCTCCGGCTGGCGCTACGAGCCGCCCTACGACTTCTACGACCCGACCGCCGACCCCGCGGACCTCGCGGAGCTTCTGGACCCGGAGCGCAGGATGAACACGTACTTCTCTGTTCTGGACGACGAAGACCGCCTCGTTGGGTTTTTCCAGTTCGAGGGGAGGGGCGGAACGGTGGACGTCGGACTGGGGCTGAGGCCGGACCTCACGGGGAGGGGGCTGGGCGCGGAGTTCGTCATGTCAGGGCTCTCGTTCGCACAGGAGCGGTTCTCGCCGAAACGTTTGACGCTCTCCGTGGCCACGTTCAACGGGCGCGCGGTAAGCGTCTACGAGCGGGCCGGATTCCGGCGGGGCGAGATCTTTATGCACGAGACGAACGGCGGCGAGCACGAGTTTCTGTCCATGTGGCGCGAGGCGTGACGACGAACGCGGCCTCGGAGTCGGTAACCCGCGGGGGCGCTCGCGGTTTTCGTCAGATCGTGGTGCCTACCACGGCGAGGAACAGAACGAGGGCCAGGAGGCCGAGGAGGATCAGGCCGTTGGAGACGGTCCCGAGGACGGCGAACAGCCTCCCGCGCCGCTTCTGCACGAGGCCGGCTATGCCGAGCGCGACGCCGAGAAGGTACAGCACGGGGGTTGCCGCCAGGCCGAAGCCCGCGACCCCGAGCACGCCCGCCGTTCCGGGTGACTCTTCGAGGTTGCGCTGCACGTCCTGGGTCGTTACCGACTGCGGGTCGGCCCCCCCGAGCAACTGCCCCCCGGCGCTGAAGATCACCACGAGGAACACGACGAACAGCACCGTCGTCAGGACGGCGATGACGAGGGACGCTATCCCCATCCGCGATTGCCCGCTTCGTCCCGCCAAGACCCTGCTAGGCCCGCCGTGCTCTTCCAACTTTCCTCCCCAACTAGACGCCTCCGCTCCGGCCGCGCCTAGGTTAGCACGCTGCCCCGTGGTGGCCTCCCCGTGAAGCTCAGGCGGTTCTCGGGCCTCAGCCTGCGCAACCTGCGGGCAAGGGTTCAGCGAACGCTGCTCACGGCCGTCGGCATCGTGCTCGGGGTTGGGATCGTCTTCGGGGTGCTCACGCTCTCGAACACCATGTCGGGCACCTTCCAGCAGCTCTTCTCCCGAGCCTACGGGTCGGCCGACCTCACAGTTACGGCGGCCGGCGGGTCGGGCGGGTTCGACGAGGGGATCGTCGAGAAGATCAGGAACTCCGACGGCGTCGCGTCGGCCGCCCCCCGGTACTCCGTCGCGTCTTCCCTGATCCTTGACCGCAAGACCGAGGCGGGCCTGCCCGAGGTCCAGAGCATGCGCCTCTTCGGCGTCGAGCCCGAGTCCGCGGAGCTCGCGACGGGCTTCGAGCTTGCGGACGGGAGGTTCCCCAAAGGCAAGCAGGAGCTCACCATCGACGGCGCCGCCGCGGAGGGCGCGGGGCTCGAGATCGGGGACAGGGTAACGCTCGGCACCCCGGCCGGTCCAAGGGAGGTGAGGGTAGTCGGGTTGCTCAGGCTACCAGGCGGGTCTTTCGGCGGGCTCGCCTTCGGGATGGCGCCGCTGCCCTTCGTCCAAGAGGCCTTCGACAAGCCCAACCAGGTCTCCGGCATCTCCGTCGAGGCGGCGGAGGGCGTCCCCGTCGGGGAGCTGCGGGACCGGCTGGACGGGGCTTTAGGCGAGGGGTTGCAGGCCGAGCGGTCGGAGACCAGGACGCAGGAGGTAACGGGCCAGTTGCAGGGGTTCAGGCTCGCGCTGCTGTTCTTCGCCGGGACGGCGCTCTTCGTCGGGGCGTTCCTCGTCTTCAACGCGCTCTCGATGACCGTGCTCGAGCGGACGCGGGAGCTCGGGATGCTCAGGGCCCTAGGATCCACGCGGGCCATGATCGCGCGGTCCGTGATCCTGGAGGCCGCCCTGCTGGGGGTCTTCGGCTCCGTGCTCGGCGTGCTGTTCGGGTACGGGATGGCCAAGGGGCTCGTCTACCTTTTCGGCAGGGCTTTCCTGTTCGAGATCACGACGCTCATCCTCTCCCCCTTCGCCCTCGTCTCGGCCGTCTGCGTTGGCATGATCGTGACGGTCGCCGCAGCCCTCTACCCGGCGCTGCGGGCCGGCAGGGTAAGCCCCGTGGAGGCGATGCGCTCGCGCTCGGCCGGCGGGGGGCGGCGCAGGGCTTCGGTCCTCGGCCCCGTCCTCGGGCTCGTCCTAACGGGTGTGGGGGTGCCCTGGATCTACTACCTCGCCAAGAACCTCTCGGCCGACCTCGACGGCCTCGTCTACGCCTCGGGCATAGCGGGGGTGATAGCTGCCTTCCTGGGCGTCTCGCTCCTCATACCGGTACTGGTGCGTCCCCTCGCCGCGCTCTTCTCCCCGGTCTTGAGGCTCCTGTTCGGGGTAGAGGGGCGGATGGCGGCGGCGAACGCTACCCGCAACCGGGGCAGGACGGCGCTGACCGCCTCGGCGCTCATGGTGGGCATCTCGCTCGTGGTGGCGTTCTCGGCGCTCGGGGGAAGCCTGCTCGGCTCGATCCGGGACTACCTCGACGGCTCCCTTGGCAGCGACTACGTGATCCAGCCCACTCAGCGGACCTCCGACGCGGGCTTCTCGGCTGACCTGCCCCGAAAGATAGGTGCGGTAGATGGCGTCGAGCGGACGACGAGCATAGTCTCCACGTTCCGCCGCAGCGGCGAGAAGGTGGACATCGTCTTCGGGGTTGACGGGAACTACCCCGAGATCTTCCGCGCAAACCTGGTCCCCGGCTCCCGACCCGACGCCTTCGACAGGCTGGAAGGGGGCGGCGCCCTTATCGGCAAGCAGCTTGCGGAGTCGCGCAAGCTCGGGGTGGGAGACGACATAGAGCTGCCGGGCCCGAAGGGGGTGAAGAAGTACCCCATCGAGGGCGTCCTGGAGAACGACCTCGTCGGCGGCGGGTCCGGCGTCTACCTCTCCAAAGGGGTGCTCGCGCGCGACTTCAACGAGACCGAGAGCGAGTTCCTCGCCGTGAAGGCCCAGCCCGGCTCCGACCGGGATGCGCTCTCCGAGGGGATCGGGGAGGTCTTGAAGGACTACCCGCAGTTCACGCTCTACTCAAACGCCGAGTGGAAGGCGCGCATAGAGGGCGACTTCAACCGCCAGTACGTCTTCTTCTACGCCATCATGGGCGTCTCGGTGGCCGTCTCGGCCTTCGGGGTCGTCAACACGCTCTCCATGAGCGTCTTCGAGCGGACGCGGGAGATAGGCATCCTGCGGGCCATAGGCACGACGCGCCTCCAGGTGGGCCGCCTCATCATCGACGAGGGGGTGGTCATCAGCCTGATCGGCTGCCTGGTAGGTGTCGTCCTTGGCTCCTTGCTCGGCTACCTTTTCGTCCAGGGCTCCGGCGCGGGGGGGTTCGAGATCGACTTCTACTACCCGAGGCTTCCGGCGCTTGCGGCCCTCTTCTCTGGCCTATTTATCGGCGTCTTCGCGGGCCTCCTCCCGGCCCGTTCGGCCTCCCGGAAGGCAATCGTCGAGGCCGTGGGCTACGAGTAGCGTCGGGGGCCCGGGCTTCGGTGATCCATAAAGTCTGATATGTGCCTGTCGTGTCTTCCGGCGGCTTGGGAAGGGTTGCTCTATGGGCGAACGGAGGCAGGAGAAGGGCAACCTAAAGGACAGCGCGGTCCTGGAGTCAACGACCTCGCAGTGGTGGTCTTTCTCGTCGCTAATCCCGTTGTTCGCGGGCGTGCTCTGGCTGTTGCTGGCCGTCCGGGGCGGCGTGCCTGAAATCCTCGTCGGGTTCGTGCCTGGTGTGATACTGCTAGGCACGGGGCTCTCGGGCCTTCTGTGGGCCGTCGACTCGAGGACGTACCAGCACATGGCGCTTGCCTCGAGCCTCGGGATACTCTTCTCCTTGCCGGCGATACCGCTCTTCGGGCCGCTGACGGCGGCGGCGCTCGGGGCGGGCTCGGCGGCGAGCTTCCTCGCTACGGGCTACCTTGCCCTCGGCAAGCACCGCTGCCCGCCCGGCGTGCCGATGCCGGAGACGGGCCTGAGCCTCGCCGCGCGGGCCGCGGTGAACGAGCTCATGATGTGCGCCCTGATCCTCACTAGCTGGCCCATCATAGTTGGGTGGAGCGCGACCCGCGTGCGGCGCGAGGCCGCGGACGCCTACGGGCTCTTCGAGGAGAGGGGATGGTTTGAGGACCCCGCCTCATACCACAAGGACCCGCCGCCGCTCGAGAGGCCCGAGGTCCACTACCAGGAACGCCGCGGGAGAAAGATATAGTGCCTCACCTTCGAGAGCCTCTACGAGCCGCACGAAGGGGAGACCGGCCGGGAGCGCTGGCTTGGCTACGAGAAGAACCGCACGGTCCACGCCTGGGTACTGCGCCAAGACGAGGAGCGTCCGTGGCTCGTCTGCGTCCACGGCATAAGGATGGGTACTCTGGGTAAGAGCCTCACTCGGTTCCGGCCGGAGTACCTGCACGAGGAGCTGGGGCTCAACCTGCTAATGCCGGTCCTCCCGCTGCACGGCCCGCGCGACACGGGCCTCGTCAGCGGCGAGAGGACGCTCTCCGGCGACGTAATGGACACGCTGCACACGGGAGCGCAGGCGGTCTGGGACCTCCGGAGGCTGGTCTCCTGGCTGCGCGCCACCGAGGGGGCCCCGGCCATAGGGGCGCTTGGCCACTCGCTGGGCGGCTACGCGGTCTCGCTGCTTGCCTCGCTCGAGGAGGACCTCGACTGCGCGGTCGCCGGCAACCCAGCCGTGGACCCCTCCGACCTGTTCTGGACCAACACGCTCGCCGTCGCCACCCACTCCTTGAGCGCAGAGGGCATCCGCCAGGACACGTTCAGGGCGTTGCTGCGTCCCGTCTCCCCCCTCTCGCTCGAGCCCGTCGTACCGTGGCGTCGGGCCATCTTCGCCGGCACGGTGGACCGCGTGATCACCCCGGTCCAGGCCCACGGGCTCTGGCAGCACTGGGACCAGCCGCGCATCGAGTGGTACGAGGGGGCCCACCAACGGTTCTTGCGCGCCCCGGAGGGCCGCAAGGTCCTGGAGGACACCCTCCGCGTCGCGGGCATGCTTCCCGGGGAGGTCAGGGAGACACCGGCCCGCTGACGGGCGCGGGGGCGGTACCGTCGGGGGCGGGCCCGCCAAATATGGGACCTGAATCCCATGCGGAACGATAACCCTTCGCCTTACCATGACCCCGCGGTGCCGTGGATATGTCGGAGGACGAGAAGGGCGAACGCATGGCAAACCGGACGCTGCTGTTGTGCCCGGCGGCAACCGCGCCGCTGGCGCTCATGTCCCAGGCGCAGATCTTGCTCGGCGTCATCGCGCCGGTCTGCGGGTTCGCCTTCCCGAGGGGTCTCTACCTCTGGGGGATCACGCCTGCCTACCACCCACCCTTCACGCAGGGGCTGTCCGTCTACCTTGTGAAGAGAGAAGGTGTGGGGCTGATCGGCGGGACGCATGGCCTCGTTGCCTTCGCCGCGATCACGGCGGCGCCGATCTCATTCGCGACTTTCTGCTGCACGGTGTTGTCTGCGGCCGTCGCGGGCCTGCGGCTCCTGATGGGGGGCCCCGTATCCCAATAGGTCGAGACCTCAGCCAGACGGCTATATAGTGGGGGTCATGGCACAACGGTTACTTCTCGTCGCGGCCATCGTCGCCGTCTTTCTCGGGGCGGCGGTGTCGCTCGCGGGCGCGACGAGGCCGGCCACCTTGGAGGGCTCCGGCGGAGACGACCGGCTGCGGGGCGGCCCCGGCGTCGAGCAGCTGCGGGGGCACGGTGGCGACGACGACCTGGACGGCGGCGGGGCGCCGGACGGCCTATTCGGCAACGCGGGCGACGACCGCCTCTCTACCGGCGGGGTCGGGGGGACGGCCCAGGGCGGCCCGGGCGAGGACCACCTCTTCGGTGGGTACGGGCTGGACCGCCTTGACGGCGGGTCGGGCGACGACGAGATCTCAGGCGCCGCGGGAGACGACCGGCTCGAGGGCGGGAAGGGCGACGACGTCCTGAACGGGGGGGAAGGCGACGACTCGCTCTTCGGCGAGTCGGGCAAGGACACCTACCGGGCCGGCGAAGGCGACGACTTCGTCTACGCGGTCGACGGCGTCGCCGAGACCATCGACTGCGGCCCCGGCGACGACGCGGCCGTCGTGGACCCCTCTGACAGGACGATAGGCTGTGAAGGCCCGTAGAAACACCCGAGCAACCGGGAGGCCAGCGTGAAGGGCATCGCCGCGGGGAGAGGCGGTACGCCGGTGATATCCGTGGCCGACGCCAGCCCGGCCGGGCGGCTGGCGTGGACCCTGTGGGCCGTCTGCGTGGCCCTTATCCTCTCCGGCCTGTTCCTCGGCGCCATCACCCCGGCGTTCCTGATCCCACCCGAGAGGCCGGGCCCGATACTCGCGATCTCAACCGCCCTGCTCTCGCTGGCGTGCCCCACGGTCGGCGCCCTTATAGCCTCCCGCCTCCCCGCCAACCCCATCGGATGGCTGTTCTGCGGCATCGGCCTGCTCTACGGGACGCGGCGCCTGGCTGCGGCCTACGCCGACCAGGCGCTGCTGGTCCGCCCCTGCCTGCCAGGGGGCGAGCACGCCGCCTGGGTCTCGACGTGGCTCGGGTTCCCGGCGCTTATGGCGGCAGGGGTCTTCCTGGCCCTTCTCTTCCCCGGGGGGAGGCTGGGGTCTCGCCCGCGCCGCCTCGTCGCCTGGTCCGCGGCGGGCGGGGCCGCGGCGGTCTGCCTGGCGGACGCGCTACGCCCCGGCCCCCTCACCGCCTACTACTATGCGAACAACCCGTTCGTGGCGGGCCAGACCGGGTGGCTGGTGCCGGCCGCGGAGGCCACCGGCTCCGCCGGCGGGGCGCTGCTCTCCGCCGCCTGCGCGGCCTCCGCCGTCCTGCTCGTCGTCCGCCTGCGGGGGTCGCTCGGGGACGAGCGCCTGCGGTTGGGCTGGTTCGCCTACGCCACCGTCCCGGCGCTCCTGGGCGCCTCGGTCATGATCCTCGACCGGGCGGCCCGGGGGTTCTCGCTGCTCATCTTCGACGTTCCCTTCCGGCCCGCGCTGCGGCTGGCGGGGCAGCTCGGGGTGTTCGTCAAGGAGCAGCGCGCCCTGGGCCCGCTCACCGAGCTGAGGCTGGAGACGAACTTCGAGCTTCTGGCGGTGCTCACGCTGTTCACGGTGCCGGTCTTCACCGGCGTCGCCGTGCTCCGCCACCGCCTCTACGACATAGACCTGGTCATAAACCGGACCCTCCTGTACGGGGCGCTGAGCGTCTCCGTGGTCGCCCTGTACGTCGGGCTGGTTGCCGGCTTCGGGGCGCTCTTCCAGGCAGGCACGAGCAGCGACCTGCTCCTCTCGCTCGTCGTTACGGGCCTGATCGCCGCCCTCTTCCAGCCGCTGAGCGCCCGCCTGCAACGCGGCGTCGACCGCCTGATGTATGGCCAGCGTCGGGACCCATACGGGGCCCTCTCGCGCCTGGGCGAACGCCTGGAGACGACGCTCGCCCCGGACGCCGTCCTGCCCACGGTGGTAGAGACGGTGGCCCAGGCGATGAAGTCACCCTACACGGCCATAGTCCTCGACGGCGAGGACGGTCCCGAGACCGTGGCGGCCCACGGCAGGCCCGAGGGTGAGCCGGTGGCCGTCCCGCTCGTCCACGGCGACGAGCGGCTGGGGCGCCTCGTGGTCTCCCCCCCTCCCGAGGAGCGCTTCTCCCCAGCCGACCACCGCCTCCTCAGGGACCTCGCCCGCCAGGCGGGGGCGGCCGTCCACGCCGTCGGGCTCACCCGGGACCTCAGGCGCTCCCGCGAACGCCTGGTCGCCGCAAGGGAGGAGGAGCGCCGCCGCCTGCGCCGCGACCTGCACGACGGGCTCGGGCCGACGCTCGCGGGCCTCACCTTCGGCCTCGAGGCCGCCAGGAGGATGGTGGACGGGCGTCCGGACGCCGCAGGGGAGCTGCTCTCCCGTCTCGAAGACCAGGCCAAGGAGGCCGTCGTGAACGTCCGGCGCGTGGTCCACGGCCTGAGGCCCCCGGCGCTGGACGACCTCGGCCTCGTTGCCGCCATCCGCCAGCAGGCCGAGGCCTACGGGATGGTAGGGGCACCTCCAGCGGGCGGTCGGGATCATCGGCCCGTCCTCTCCGTCGGGGCGCCGGAGGCGTTCCCGGCTTTGCCCGCGGCGACGGAGGTGGCCCTCTACCGCATCGCGCAGGAGGCCCTCACCAACGTCGCTAAGCACTCGGGGGCGGGGTCCTGCCGGGTAACGCTCCGCCTGCCCGGCGACGACGCCATCGAGCTCGAGGTCTCGGACGACGGCGGGGGCGTCGGCACCGACCCGGGGACCGGGATGGGGCTCCTCTCGATGCGCGAGCGGGCGGAGGAGCTCGGCGGAACTTGCGAGGTCTCGACGTCCCCGGGCGGCGGGACCCGGGTGGCCGCGAGGCTGCCGCTGGAGGTCCCTGGTTACGGGCATCAGGCCCCGGATGGAGATGGGGGACGCGGTGAACCTCGTGCCTGACCCTGCGGGAGATCCCGCCTTGTCACGTCTCGGAGCCCCCAAAGGACGGAACCCCGATGCCTGAAGCCTCCAAGATCCGGGTCCTCGTCGCCGACGACCACCCCGGGTTCCGCCAGGGTCTTGTGGCCCTGCTCGCCTCGGACCCCGGCGTCGAGGTCGTGGGCGAGGCCGAGGACGGGCAGGAGGCGGTGGCGATGACCGGTAGCCTCCTGCCCGACGTGGTGCTGATGGACCTGCAGATGCCCGGCCTCAACGGCATAGAGGCCACGCGCGCCGTCCTAGCACGGGCCCCGGGCGTCGGGGTGCTGGTCCTCACCATGTTCGAGGACGACGACTCCGTCGTCTCGGCCATGCGCGCCGGGGCCCGGGGCTACGTGCTCAAGAGCGCGGCCCCGTCCGAGGTGATGGAGATCCTCCGCTCGGTCGCAGGGGGCGAGGCCCGCTTCGGTCCCGAGATAGCGCGCAGGCTCACGGGGTTCGTGCGCGAGCCGGGGGCCGACCCAGCCCAAGCCTTCCCCGAGCTGACCGCCCGCGAGCGCGAGATCCTCGACCTCATCGCCCGCGGGCACGACAACGCCGGGATCTCCACCCGACTCTTTCTCAGCCCCCACACCGTCCGCAACCACATCTCCAGGGTCTTCGCCAAGCTGGGTTGCGCAAACCGCGCCCAGGCCATCGTGCGCGCTAGGGAGGCCGGCCTTGGCAGGGACGGTACGCAGGACCTGTAGAGGAAAATAGGACCCTGATACCAAGGCGGCGGGCCCGCACCGCGCGTAAGATGTAGGGGCTATGGAACGTACTCCCAAGAGCGCAGCGGCCTTAGTGCTTTCCCTGCTGACGGGCCTCGTCCTCGTGGCGGTCTTCGGAGCGGACACGAGCCTCGGGCAGGCGACCGGGGGAGCGCAAGGGCGGCCAAACATCGTCTTCGTGCTCACGGACGACCAGATGCCCGGAACCGAGGACGAGATGCCGGCGCTCCAGAACAACCTGGTCCAGGAAGGCGTGAAGTTCACCAACATGACCTCCACCTTCCCCCTGTGCTGCCCGGGACGGGCGACCCTCCTCCGTGGGCAATACGCCCACAACACCCAGATCTACGGCAACTCGCTCCCGGCCGGGGGTGGAAGAAGTTCCAGGCTAGAGGCCTGCACCGGAACACCTTCGCCACCTGGCTCGACGACATGGGCTACCAGACGGGGCTGTTCGGC
>Ga0126309_10000315_pt1 | contig 16368 bp, 13 predicted proteins | sample Plot56_FD_92541 | JGI IMG/M metagenome (GOLD analysis project Ga0126309, IMG submission 92541) | Serpentine soil microbial communities from UC McLaughlin Reserve, CA, USA - Plot56 | ecosystem: Environmental > Terrestrial > Soil > Grasslands | place: USA: UC McLaughlin Reserve, Lake County...
CTGATGCCGGAAAATCCGTTTCTCCTGGTGCTGATCGCCGACGTGGCTGCCCGCCGGCAACAGCTTGATCTCGCAGAGACGAGCGCACGCGACGCGCTGGCGTATCTGGAGCGCGCCGCCACACCGGCGCCGCTCAGTCCTCCGCAATGGCCGAGCGTGCGTGCCGATCTCATGGCGACGTCCTATTTCGTCCTCGGACGTGTGGCCGTAACGCGCGGGCGATACGCCGACGCCGAAGCGTTGCTGCTCGAGTCCCTGAGGCGACGGCCGTCGGATCCACAGACATTTTACGTGCTCGGCCTGGCAAGAACGGAGCTTCGCGATGACGCCGGAGCGGCTGCGGCGTTGGCTGAGGCGACCCGTACCGACGGGCCAATCGGGGAGCTGGCGACGCGAATGCTGCGAGTGCTGTACGCGAGAAGCGTTGAGGCGAAGACCGCGAGCTTCGAGGCCTTCGTCGCGTCGCTGAGGTGGATTCCGCCGACGATGCTGCAGGCGCCGCGCGCCTCGCCGACCGTTGGCGAGTATGCAGGATCGACGGCGTGTCGCGAATGCCATGCGCGCGAATACGACGCGTGGCGATCGACCGGCATGTCGAAGATGTTCCGTCCGTATCGTCGGGAAGACGTCGTTGGAGATTTTTCCGGCATGCAGACGGTGTCGGACAGCGCACGTGCCCCGCCCCAGGCTCGGACGGACTGGCCGCCGATGTGGACCACACCGGCGCTCGGCGGCTGCTCGCCCAGGAGCACCCGGAGCAACGTCGTCTTCCCCGAGCCGTTCGGACCCTGGACCACAACTCGTTCGCCTGGCTCGACGACCAGACTCAGCCCACGCACCGCGGCCACGTCTCCCCACGTTCCGCGATAGAGGCAGAACAGGTCGCGGACCTCGACGGCCGCGGTCATCGCAGGTCCGTCCCGGGCGGAACGGGAAGGGGCCCGCGCAGCGAGGCCGCCGCGACACCTGCGGCGCCCAGCAGGCCCAACCCGAAGAGCACGACCAAGGCCGCGGCGACCAGCGCAGGAGAGCTCACCGCGACCAGGGGCGGGTCAGCAGCAGTCCCGCCTGCGGTGACACCGACAAGGGTCGCCGTCGCGCGCGACAGCACGACTCCGGTCGCCACCCCGACGGGGGCGCTCACCGCGATCACCGCAGCGGCGCGCGCGAGCAGCTCGAGCCGGAGCCGGCCCGGCCGCGCCCCGTCAGCCTCCCGCGCGAACAGCTCACCGGCCGCCTCACGGCGTTCGGCCAGCACCATCAGGATCACGCACAAGCCACTCACGACGAGGCCGACGAGGGCGCTCGCGAGCAGCAGCCGCGACGACGCCACCGCCACCGGGTCACTCCGCAGCGCATCCTCCTTCGCCAGCCGCGTTGCCACCGTCAGCCGGTCGTAGGGCGGGTTCCGGAGCGCCCGGGCAACCGTCTCTGTCGAGGCTCCGCCGGGAGCCCACACCCATACCTCGGTCGGGGTTCCGGCCCCCGGCGTGCTCTCGTCCAACGCCTCCGCCAGTGCTGCCCGGTTCAGCACGGCGAACCGCCCGCGCGTCGTCGGGAACCGGTCACCGGCGGCGACCACGCGCAACGCGAGCTGCTTGCCGGCCCCGATGTCCAACGACAGCAGCCCACCACGCGACCGTGACGCCGTGGCGTGGTCGACGTACGCGGCGACCGGACCAGCCGCTCCGCGGGCCGGGTGCACGGAGACGATGTCGCCCGAGATCCGGTAGTCCAGCGAGACGCTACTGCCGGACGGCGTCCCGGTCCCGCTGCCCGTGACGTCCCACTGCCCGATGTCGGCATCGAGCGGTTGGCCGTCGGCCGTCGGCGGCCCCAGCACAACCCGGCCGTTCCGCGCCGGCAGCGCGACTCCACCCTCTCCGAGCGCGTGCTGCCGAAGCGACGCCGTCTGCATGTCCTCCCGGAGCGACACCCCATCCAGGGACCGGCCGGTGGCGTCGGGCAGCTCGCCGCTGAGGACGTTCCCGCGCCGGGCGAGCGAGAACGGAAGGCTGCGGCCGGAGGCGTCGCGCACCAGCGCGATCACGTCCAGGCGGAACGTCGACCCGGTGGAGGGGAGGACCAGTGTCCGGGCGCCGTCCGGGATCGCGGGTCCGCGCGTCGGTGCGGCCGATGCCAGCCTGCGCTGCAGCTTCGCGGGCGCCACGTCCGCGTAGTCCGACCGCCAGTGCGCCATGCGGGGGAGAGCGTCGGCCTCGAGCCCGACGAGCTCGACCGGCGCGGAGTCAGCGGCCGTGAGCTTCAGCGTCGCCGGGGCACGCAGGACCGGGTACGTCGTAGCACCCCTGCCCAGGTCGGCGACCTCCTCCTCCGTCGCCACGTCCGCGGCCCGAGCCAGCGATGCTCCGGTGGTCAGCCGGGCGACCATCGGAACCTCGAAAGCTGACTGGTCGGCGGACCCGCGCTCGAGAGTCGTGCGGTAGCCGAGAGCGAAGATGACTGACGCCGACGTGGCGGCGAGCACCGCTGCCGTCGCCGCTGCGCGCAACGGGCGGCGGCCCGCACCAGCCAGAGCCAGTCGCCACCCGGGCGTGCGCGCCGGGATCAGCCGGTTGAGGTGACGTGGCACCAACGGCCAGCAGCGCGCTGCGAGCAGACCGCCAGCGACAGCGGCGAGCACCGGGAGAAGCGACACGAGCGGGTCGGCCGTCGAGCCCGCGTCAGCTGCGGGCCCGCGGGATGCCGCGAGCAGGGCCGCCCCGATCATCGCGGTCGCGGCGACCGTCACCATCTGCCAGCCCGCCCGCTCACCTGCTGCCGGTGCCCACCGCAGGGTGACCGCGACGGCGATCGCGGCTGCAACCGTCAGCAAGGCCGCTGTCGGGAGCCCACCCGAGATGCCTGCCGCCGCGGCACCGCTGCCCCACCCGGCGAGCGCGGCGGAATAGGCCGCGAGCACGCCGAGCACGGCGCCGGCGATGACGGGCCAGACCGCCTCACCCAGCGTGAACGCCGCCAGCTGCCCGGGCGTGGCTCCACGTGTGAGCAACAGTCTGTTCACGGCAAGGTGATCGCGCCTCGTCGACACTGCAGCCACGACTGCGAGCCCGAGCACCAGCGCGGCGCTGGTCCCACCCAGCAGCGCGAAGCGCTTGCCACTCCGCGTGGCGCGCGCGTCCTCGGTTCGCAGCACGTCGTCCGGCGCGGTCACGACCACACCTGGGACGCGGCGTTGCAGCAGGTCGGTGACGTCGTTGCCTCGCGCGAGGTAGGCCTCGACACCGAGCCTATTCACGAGCGCCAGATCCATCGGCGCGACCCATCCCCAGGATCGCTGGAAGAGCTCCAGCACGTTCGACGCCGCCATCTGCTCCGTGTTCGCGCCGAGGAGCAGCGGTGCGTCGTTCCCCGGGTCGAAGGTGCCCGACATCAGATAGGGGTTGAGTCTCTCGGCACGCCCGACGACGACAACGCCTACTGCTGCGCTGTCGACGGTCTCACCTGCGCCGACCTGCACGACCTCGCACCTGTCCGGTGTGCACGACGAGGGGAGGCGTCCGGACAGCAGCCGGACGGCATGCGGCAGATCGTCCGCCGCGGCGAGGGTGAACTCGCCGCCGCGACCGTCGCTCAGCCGCCGGAACACCATCTCCCTCAGCGGCGCGTCGCCGGACAGCCGTCGCAGCTGGGTCCGGACCTGGGTGTCCGCTTCGTCGAGCGCGGTCCCGCTGAGGGACCCGTTGAAGGAGACCGTGACGGTCTGGCGTCCGGCCGGGAGGTTCGCGAGGGCGTGTTCGAGGGCACCACCCGCGGCGACTCTCGTCGTCGCTGATGTCAGGACTGGAACGGCCGCCGCGATCGCAACCCCGACGGCGACAAGTGCCCATTGGCCGGCGTGTGCTCGCGCGCGGGCCACGATGAGCGCCAGGACCGCACTCACACCCGACCTCCGGCTGTCACGTGTCGATCACTGTAGGTGCGCACGCTCCGGCGCTACCGGGACCGGGCACGAGCTCAGCGTCCCCAACGGAAGTCTGACATCTCTGGTGTTGCTGCCGTTCCGCCAAGATCTTGTCACAAGAAGAACGCGATTCTGGCAGCAATCGCGCGATTTCGGTCGGGTGCGGGATAGGTTGCGGCCTAACACGTTGCACGGAAGTCGGGCTCAGCGACTCCGTCATAGCCAAGGAGACAGTTGCATGATCAGTAATCGGCCGGTTTGGCGCGTCGCGGCTTTCGCCGCAGTGGCCAGCCTCGCGCTGTCTGCGTGTGGCGGCGACAGCGAGAGCAGCGGCGACAACGGCAGTGGGGACAAGGGCAGCGACAAGACGCTGATCATCTCCTCCGACCTCCCGCTGCAGGGCTCCTCCAAGGACGCCTCGGCGGCGATGAACAACGCCATCAAGCTCTACCTCGAGCAGGTGGGCAACAAGGCCGGCAAGTTCACCATCAAGTTCAAGTCGTACGACGACTCGACCGCCGCCAAGGGGGCCTGGGACGACGCGACGTGCGCAAAGAACGCCACGGACCATGTCGGCAACACGGACGAGGTCGCCGTCATGGGCACCTACAACTCCGGCTGCGCCAAGATCCAGGTGCCGGTCCTCAACCAGGACCCGGACGGCCCGATGCTGATGGTGTCGCACGCCAACACCAACGTCGGTCTCACCAAGAAGTGGGAGCCGGGCGAGCCGGAGAAGTACTACCCCTCAGGCAAGCGCAACTACGCCCGTGTCGTCACCACCGACGAGTTCCAGGGCACCGCTGACTCGACGTTCGTCGCTACGGACCTCGGCAAGAAGCGTTGCTACGTGCTCAACGACAACCAGACCTACGGCATCGGCGTGGCGAGGGCATTCGAAGAGAACGCGAAAAAGGTCGGTATCGAGGTCCTCGGCAACCAGCCGTGGGACGCCAAGCAGCCCAACTACACCGCCCTGTTCCAGAGCATCAAGTCAAAGAACCCTGACTGCATCTTCCTGGGCGGCATCTACGACAACAACGGTGGCCAGCTGATCAAGGACAAGGTCAAGGTCCTCGGCGACAACACGAAGGTCATCATGATGGGCCCGGACGGCTTCAGCGGTTACACCGGCCTGCAGCAGCAGAAGGAGGGCGAGGGCATGTACCTCTCCTTCGCCGGTCTCGACACCGAGTCGCTGCGCACCAACGGTGGCGGTGCAGCCGAGTTCCTGGACGCCTACAAGGCGAAGTACGGCGCGGACCCGTCGACGAGCTACGCGCTCTACGCGGTTGCCGCCGTCCAGGTGATCCTGGCCGCGATCGAGAAGTCGGACGGAACCCGCAAGAGCATCACCGACGCGGTGTTCTCGGGTGACGGCATCACCATCCCGGAGGACAAGTCCGTCATCGGCAAGGAGATCGTCATCGACCCGAGCACGGGTGACACGAACAACAAGGACATCAGCGTCCTGCAGCTGAAGGGCGGCAAGGAGACCTTCGTCAAGGCCCAGCCCGTCGAGTGATCTCTCGGACCGGTCCGGGTGGCTTCGGCCGCCCGGACCGGCACCAGGTTGTCGGTGCACGTGAGGAGACTCAGGAGGAACACCCGGAATGACAGCCACCGCTGTCGAGGCGGCAGCAACAAGGACGTCGGGGGGTGTCAGAGGGGCGATCGAGAGGTTCCTCGCCTACGGCATCCTGCTCGCGCTCGCTGTCTGGCTGGTCGCCAACTTCGTGAAGGCGCCGGGTCAGTCGTCGTCGGCTCTGGTGGAGGGCATCAACAACGGTGCGCTGTACGCGCTCATCGCGCTCGGTTACACACTCGTCTACGGCATCATCGAACTGATCAACTTCGCCCATGGTGACCTGTTCATGCTGGGCAGCGTGTTCAGCGCCTTCTTCCTGGTCAACTGGCTCGGCTTCAACGAGCCAGGCACAGAGGCAGTGCTGGCGCTCGTTCTGACCCTCGTCTCCGCCATGATCTTCTGCTCCGCGATCAACGTGGCTGCCGAGCGAGTCGCCTACCGCCGCCTCCGCCGAGCCCCGAAGCTGGCCTCGCTCATCACCGCTGTCGGGCTCAGCTTCGTGTTCCAGTGGGTCGGCCTGCAGTGGAACGGGTCCACGCCCAGGCAGTGGCCGAGCGTGGTGAGAGGTGGTTTCAAAATCGGCTCGGTCACGATCGAGTACACCGCGATCCTCGTGATCGCCGTGACCGTGCCACTGCTTCTGCTGCTCACCTACATCGTCCAGCGGACCCGCCAGGGCAAGGCGATGCGCGCCACGGCACAGGACCAGGACGCCGCCCGCCTGATGGGGATCAACGTCGACCGCACCATCGCCTTCACGTTCGCCCTCGGCGGCGCCATGGCAGGAGCCGCCGGCACCCTTTATGTCCAGAGCATCGGCACGACGCGATTCGACTCCGGCTTCCAGCTCGGTCTGATCGCCTTCACTGCAGCCGTGATGGGTGGCATCGGCAAGCTCAACGGCGCCGTCCTCGGCGGACTGCTGATCGGCATCATCCAGGGCCTGAACGACGGCGCCCCCTACGGACTAACCCAACGGTGGTCGCAGACCGTGGTGTTCACCATCCTGATCCTGATCCTGGTGTTCAAACCGGAGGGCATTCTCGGCAGACCAACGACGGAGAAGGTGTAGGCCGGTGGCAACTGCATCTGCACTCGAGCGCGGTGGTCCGGGTCCATGGGACGGTCCGCCGCGAAGCAGCAACGTCAAGTGGGCGACCGGCTTCATCTGCGTCGCCATCGCTGTGTTCGTGTTCTACCAGTACATCTACCCGGACATGGACGGGGAAGCGAAGACCTTCTTCCGCGAATGGCTGCCCATCACAGCGGTCAACGAGGCGCTCATCTTCGTGATCATGGCCTTGGGCCTGAACATCGTCGTCGGGTATGCCGGGCTGCTCGACCTCGGCTACGTCGCCTTCTGGGCGATCGGCGGGTACACCGCCGGTTGGCTGATGAGCTCGTTCATCCAGCAGGTCCGTTTCCACGCGGGCGGATCGTCGCCGCCGACGGCCGACGGCGTCCACATCACCTTCTGGGCGGTGCTGCTGATCGGGGGGCTGTTCACCGCCTTCTGGGGCATCATCATCGGCGGACCGACGCTGCGGCTCAAGAGCGACTACCTCGCGATCGTGACGCTGGGGTTCGGCGAGATCATTCCCCAGGTCTTCTACAACGGTGACAACGTCTTCGGCCACAACGCCACCAACGGTCCCCAAGGCATCTTGCCCGTCGACAACATCGGGACCGGCCCGTTGCAGGCACTGCCGCAGGTGAACGAGTCGCTCGGGCCGTTCGACGCGCCGTTCCGGTTCCTCATCTTCTGCGCGCTCGCCGCCGTGTGCGTATTCGTGTCCCTGCGGCTTCGCACCGGCCGCCTCGGACGAGCCTGGCTCGCGATCAGGGAGGACGAGCTGGCCGCGAGCATGATGGGTGTGCCGCTGGCGCGCACCAAGCTGTCCGCCTACGCGGTCGGCGCCTTCTTCGGCGGCGTCGGCGGTGTCGCGTTCGCGACCCACATCAACGGTGTCCTCGCGGACCGGTTCAACTTCTCCATCTCGGTCATCGTCCTGGCAATGGTCGTGCTGGGCGGCATGGGCAACGTCTGGGGAGTGATGCTCGGCGCGCTCGCGCTGGCGTGGATCAACTCGACGGGCATGAAGCAGGTGGGGGAGACATTCAATTCCTCCTTCGGCACCAACGTCGACTTCCCGTCCAAGACCTACCTGCTGTTCGGCGTGATCCTCGTCCTGATGATGCTGTTCCGACGAGAAGGGCTCGTGCCGGAAGCCCGGACCCGCCAAGTGCTGCGAGAGCCGGAGAGAGGAGAGCTGGGGGCTGAGGGCGCTGAAACCGACGGCGAAGATCAGGTCACGTCGGCAAAGCCTCGTCGTCCCTGGCGCCGATCATGACGACTGCTCCAGCTCGCGAACAGGTCCCGGGACCGACAGAACCTGTCTCGGCGGCATTGACAGCCAGCAACATCACCATCAAGTTCGGCGGTCTTACTGCGGTCGACAACGTGACTTTCACGATCCCGCAAGACGGAGTAGTCAGTCTGATCGGGCCCAACGGGGCCGGTAAGACCACGTTCTTCAATGTGCTCACGGGTCTCTACTCGCCCACCTCCGGCGTCGTCAGGCTCGGCGACCGGGACATCACGGCGATGCCACCGCACAAGATCGCGAGCTGGGGGATGGCACGCACGTTTCAGAACATCCGGCTCTTCAACCTCATGACCGCCGAAGAGAACGTCATGGTGGCCATGCACTCGCACATGAAGAGCGGACTGCTGAGCACGATCTTCGCCATGCCCTCGCAACGCAAGGAAGAGCGCCAGGCGCGCGACTTTGCGCGTGAACTGCTCGACTTTGTCGGCGTCGGCCGCTCTGCTGGTGAGTACGCACGGAACCTGTCCTACGGCGACCAGCGCCGGCTCGAGATCGCCCGCGCGCTTGCGCTGCGACCCAAGGTGCTGCTGCTCGACGAGCCCACGGCCGGCATGAATCCGCAGGAGTCGGCTCGCTTCGTCGAGTTCGTGCTGCGGGTGCGCACCGAGAGAGGCGTGTCCGTTCTGCTGATCGAGCACGACATGAGCGTGGTCATGAGGCTGTCGGAGCGGATCACCGTCCTCGACCAGGGCGAGAAGATCGCCGAAGGGGGCCCCGACGACATCCGCAACAACCAGCGCGTGATCGAGGCGTACCTCGGGAAGTCCGGCGCCGAATCGGGTCAGGAATGACCAGCACGGCGGCCACCGCTACCGGTCGCAACAGCGGCGGCGAGCCGCTGCTCGGAGTCCGCAACCTGCACGTGTCCTACGGCAACATCGCTGCAGTCAAAGGCATCTCGTTCGAGGTGCACCCGGGCGAGATCGTGACGCTGATCGGCAGCAACGGTGCCGGCAAGTCGACAACGCTTCGCACCATCTCAGGTCTGATCAAGCCCAGCAAGGGAGAGGTCGCCCTGAAGGGCGAGAAGATCACCCGCATGCAGGGACACGAGGTGGTGGCCAAAGGCATCTGTCATTCGCCCGAGGGCCGACGCATCTTCCCCAAGATGACTGTCGAGGAGAACCTCGACCTGGGCGCGTTCCTCCGCAATGACAAGCCCGGAATCGCCGAGGACAAGGTTCGGGTTCTCGAGCTGTTCCCGCGCGTGAAGGAAAGACTCAACCAGCAGGCCGGGACGATGTCCGGCGGGGAACAGCAGATGCTGGCGGTGGCGCGCGCGATGATGGGACGTCCGACTCTGCTGATGCTCGACGAACCGTCGATGGGGCTCGCGCCGGTGCTGGTCGACCTGATCTTCGACACCATCAGCACCATCCGCGAGCAGGGGACCGCGATCCTGCTGGTCGAGCAGAACGCCCTGGCGGCGCTCCGCGTCGCCGACTACGGCTACGTCCTCGAGTCGGGCTCGCTCAAGCTCGAGGGGCCGGCGGCCGAGCTCATCGACGACGGCGATGTCGCCCGCGCCTATCTCGGCGGCTGATCCCCCCGGGGCTATGACGCTGCGCCCACGGGCGGCACCGCGGCAGACCGGAAGGCCTGCCGAAACGCCAGCGGCGTCGTGTGGCGGTGCTGCTGGAAGTGGTGGCGCAGCACGGCCGCGGTGCCGAACCCGGCCTGCGACGCGACCAGCTCGACCGGGTCGTCGGTCTCCTCGAGCAGGCGCTCCGCGAGCAGGAGTCGCTGTGCCGTGAGCCAGGAGTGCGGAGTAGTACCGGTCTCGGCCCGGAACCGGCGCGCGAACGTCCGCGCCGACATCGCCGCCTGGTCGGCCAGCGTCTCGACCGTCAGCGGCTCACTCAGATGCTCGACCATCCAGTCGAGCATCGGCGCCAGCGTCTCGACATCCGCTTGCGGGACCGGAGCCTCGATGAACTGCCGCTGCCCGCCGCCGCGGTGCGGCGGGACGACCATCCGCCGAGCCACCGCGTTCGCGATCTTCGACCCGTGCTCCTCCCGGACGATGTGCAGGCACGCGTCGATCCCCGCGGCGCTTCCGGCGCTGGTGGTGAGCGGGCCGTCCTGGACGTAGAGCAGGTCGGGCTCGACGTGGGCGGTGGGGGCGCGCTCGGCGAGCAGGTCGGCGTACATCCAGTGCGTCGTGCAGCGCCGGTCGTCGAGCAGTCCCGCCTCGTTCAGCACAAAGATCCCGGAGCACAACGACACCACCCGTGCGCCTCGCTGCACCGCGCGTCGAAGCGCCGCACGTGCCTCCTCGGGCACCTCCACGTCTGTCCCCATCGCCGGGACCCCGACCAGGTCTGCGTCGTCGAGCCGCGAAAGGTCGGCGTCGGGCGACACGGAGAACCCGGGTGAGGCTGTCACCAGGCGCTGCCCGGGACTGCAGATCGCGAAGTCGTAGCGCGGAAGTCCCTGCTCCGAGCGGTCGCTGCCGAAAACCTCGCACAGGACCCCGAGCTCGAAGGGCGCGACCCCATCCAGGACCAGCACGGCGACGTTTTTCAGCATGGAAGCCACTATGCCTGAAGGTTGGCAGGAATTCTATGGGAGATGTCATTGCAGCCACTGTTGGCGCTATCTAAGTGATGCCATAATAACTGCCATGATCACTAACACACTCACTTTCGCCCTGTTCCTCATCGCCTTCGTCCTCGCTGTCCTCGGTGGCCTCGGCCTGTTCGGGCTGGGTGCGGACTCGCGCGGGCTCGAGGCCAGGTCCCACCTGGACGAGCGCCCCGGCCGCTCCCTGATGTCCTGACCTGCACGCCTGCACGCCTGCGCGTCCCTGCTCGATCGGGTTCGGGAGCGTCGAGCTCTCGGTCGTTCGTCCTGACCCGGCCGAACGCGGTCGCGCTGCCCACCGGCTAACGGGCAGCGCGAACGATCTCGACGAGCAACGGTGCGATCCCGAGAGCTGGCAGCAGGTCACCGACCGGGACCTGCTTGATGTTCAGCAGGCGCAGCGAGACCCCCACGAGGAGCAGCCCTCCCGTGGCGGTCATCGCGAGCAGGTGCGCCTCCGGCAGGAGGCCGCCCAGGACGAACGCCGCGAGCGTGAGCAGCCCCTGGATGACGCCGACCGCGAGCGCCGAGGCGGCGACCCCCCAGCCGAGGCTGGCTGCGAAGGCCAACGCCGCGAAGCCGTCGAGGGTCGCCTTGAGCGCCAGCTTGTCGATGCCGCGCCCGAGCCCGTCGTCCAGCGATCCCAGGATGGTCAGCGGCCCGACGCAGAACACCAACGACGCGGTGACGAACCCTTGCACGAACTGGTGGCGCTGATCGGACCCGGTAGCGTCGTCCGCGACCGAGGCCGGCACCCGCCGCCGGATCGCGTCGCCGAGGCCCTCGAGCCGCTCCTCGATGCGCAGCAGCGAGCCGATCACTCCACCAAGGAGGATCGCGCCGAGCACGATGAGCACGGGCCCGCCCGACCCGACCGCGTCGGCGAGGTCGGTGTCGGTGACGGCGGCGGCGCTCATCGCAGCGATCATCAGCGTGACGAGACCGAGACCGTCAGTGACGGCGTCCCGGGTCCGCTGCGGGAGCCGGTTGCCCAGAAGGACACCGAAGCCGGACCCGACCAGCACGGTGGCTACGTTGAGCGCCGTACCCGCTCCTCGAAACACCCACCCGCTCCTTTCCCGCGCCGCTGCTGCATCATCTCGCGCTTGCTGGGGTAGTCGTCGTAGGCTCCGCCCGGCGTACGGGGTCGCAAGTGGCGCCACTACCTTCGTCCCACCCGATCGACCGGAACTGGAGGAAGCCGTGACGCGACCCGGAGTCGTCGTGCGTGACGCCTGTCCCGATGATCTTCCGGCCGTCCTGCAGATGTGGCGCGAGCTCCGCGACATCGGCGGACGCCTCGAGCGTGCCACCCCGCCGGTGACGACGGACGGTGCGCTGGACCGCCTGCTCGCCGTCACCAGTGACCCGCACTCGAAGGCGATCGTCGCCACCATCGGCGACGACGTGGCCGGGATGGCGGTGCTCACCAGCGCGCAGTACGCCCCCCTGTTCGACCAGGCAGCCGTGCACGTCCACTACCTGCACGTCCGGGACGGGTGGCGTCGTCGCGGTGTCGGCAAGGCGCTGCTCGCGAGCGCTGCCTGCTTCGCTGAGGAGGTTGGCGCAGAGCACGTCATGACCAGTGTCCTCCCGCAGCTCCGGGACACCAACCGGTTCTACGCACAGCTCGGGTTCAGCCCGGTGGTCATCCGGCGTTCGGTCCCGGTGACCCTGCTGCGCCGCCGCCTGGTGGCCCAGGGCGTCGCCGGGGCGGCAGACCACCTGCTGGTTCGACGACGCACGCTCCGCCGCGTACGGGCCGCCATGTCCCGCGCCGGCGACTGAGCGCTGACCGTGCCGAACGCACCGATCGTCCTGGTACCAGGATTCTGGCTCGGCGCATGGGCATGGGACGAGGTCGCCGCGGTGCTGCGGGCGCACGGGCACGAGGTCACCGCGGTGACGCTGCCCGGCCTCGAGTCCGTCGACGCTGACCGATCGGCCGTCACCCTCGCCGACCATGTCGCGGCCATCTGTGCGGCGGTCGAGGCGGCCGGAGCGCCGGTCGTGCTCGCCGTGCACAGCGGAGCCGGTGCCCCGGGCTACGCGGCAACCGATCGCGTGCCGGACCTGATCGCCCACATGGTCTACGTGGACACCGGGCCGGCCAAGGGCGCGCTGGACCCCGAGTTCGACGGCGAGGAGAAGCTGCTGCCCTCACCGGAGGAGCTCGCGGAGGAGGAGAACCTCGACGGGCTCAGCCAGGAGCAGCTCGAGACGTTCCGCCGGCGGGCGGTTCCCGAGCCCGGCGCTGCGCTGCGCGAGGCAGTCGAGCTGACGAACGACGCCCGCCGGGATGTCCCGAGCACCATGGTCTGCACCGGCTTCACGCCTGACGAGTACAGGGAGGCGGCCGAGGAAGGCTACGCGTTCCTCGGGGGACTGTCCGAGCTGCGTGACGTCGCCTGGGTGGAGCTGCCGACGAGCCACTGGCCGATGTGGTCGCGGCCGACCGAGCTCGCCGGCATTCTCGGGGACATCGCAGCCCGGCAGTCTCAGTGAGCCCCGGCTAGCGCGTCGCGGCACGCAGCAGGCAGGTCAACCGCGCCGTGCAGACCAGCCTGCCCTCGTCGTCAGTGATGGTGACCGCATGGGTCGTCGTGGTCGACCCCAGGTGGATGGGGACCGCGGTGCCGGTCACGCGACCTGAGCGCACCCCCCGGTGATGAGTGGCGTTGATGTCGACGCCCACCGAGATCCGGTCAGGCCCGCCGTGCAGCGCCGACGCGATAGACGCGACGCTCTCCGCCAGCACCACCGAGGCGCCGCCGTGCAGGAGCCCGTAGGGCTGGGTGTTCCCCTCGACCGGCATCGACGCGACGACTCGCTCGACGCTGGCCTCGACGACCTCGATGCCCATGCGGTCGAACAGAGCCGCGGGTGGGATGGAGGCGCGAAGGTCTTCCTGCTGCGGGGCTGAGTCGGTCACGCGGTCACCCTAGATCCGGTCGGCGCTGTCGGCGGGCCGCACTAGGCTCGGAGCGTGGTTGACGACGAGCTGTCCGGCAGCGGACGCCGCAACCGGCTGCTCCTCCTGGACGGCCACTCGCTGGCCTACCGCGCGTTCTACGCGCTCCCGGTCGAGAACTTCTCGACCGCGACGGGCCAACCGACGAACGCGGTCTTCGGGTTCACCTCGATGCTGATCAACGTCCTCCGCGACGAGGCGCCGACGCACCTCGCCGTGGCCTTCGACGTCTCCCGCCAGACCTTCCGCTCCGAGCTGTTCGCCGACTACAAGGCCAACCGGACCGCGAGCCCGACCGAGTTCAAGGGCCAGGTTGACCTGGTCAAGGAGGTGCTGACGGCGCTGCGGATCCCGAGCCTGGAGGCGCCGGGGTTCGAGGCCGACGACGTCATCGCGACGGTGGTGACGCGGGCCGAGCGCGAGGGGTTCGACGTCCTGATCTGCACGGGTGACCGCGACGCGCTCCAGCTGGTGTCCGACCACGTGACGGTGCTCTATCCCCGCAAGGGCGTCTCGGACCTCACGCGGTTCACACCGGAGTCGGTGCAGGAGAAGTACGGCCTCACTCCGGCGCAGTACCCCGACTTCGCCGCGCTGCGCGGCGACCCGAGCGACAACCTCCCCAACATCGCCGGCGTGGGGGAGAAGACCGCGACCAAGTGGGTCGCTGAGTTCGGCTCGCTGGACGGGCTGGTCGACCGCGTCGACGAGGTGCCGGGCAAGGCGGGCGACGCCCTCCGTGCGCACCTCGCGCAGGTCATCTCCAACCGCCAGCTGACCGAGCTCGTCCGTGACGTGCCCATCGACGTGATGCCTGGCGACCTGGTGCGGCAGAACTGGGACCGCGAGGAGGTGCACAAGCTCTTCGACTCCCTCGAGTTCCGGGTCCTGCGCGACCGCCTCTACGCGACGCTGACGGCAGAAGAGCCGGAGGCCGAAGAGGGCTTCGACGTCTCGTGTAGCGTCCTCTCGTCCGGTGAGCTGCCGACGTGGCTGGCTGACCACGGCCGCGCTGGTCGTCGTACCGGTGTGCACATCTCCGGCTTCTGGGGCGCAGGGACCGGCGACGTCAGCGGCGTCGCTCTCGCTGCGGACGACGGTGAGGGCGCGTGGTTCGACCCGGCCCACCTGCTGCCGGAGGAGGACGCGGCGTTCGCGACCTGGCTGGCCGATCCCGCGGAGCCGAAGGCGCTGCACGACGCGAAGGGGCCGAGCCTCGCCTTCGCTGCACGTGGCTGGGAGCTCGCCGGCGTGACGAGTGACACCGCTCTCGGCGCCTATCTCTCGATGCCCGACCAGCGCAGCTACGACCTCGCCGACCTCGCGCTGCGCTACCTCAAGCGCGAGTTGCGCGCAGAAGGCGGCCGCTCCGGGCAGCTGTCGTTCGACGGTGGGGACGAGGCCGCCGAGGCGGAGGCCGACGTCGTCCGCGCCAGCGCCGTCCGGATGCTCGCCGACGCCCTCGATGCGGAGCTGGAGGCGAAGGCCGCGACGGCGTTGCTGCGCGACCTCGAGCTGCCGCTGGTCGACGTCCTCTCCTGCATGGAGCGCACCGGCATCGCGGTCGACACCGACCACCTAGGGGAGCTGGAGGCCCACTTCGCGGGTGCCGTCAAGAGCGCGGCCGACGAGGCCTACGCCGTCATCGGCAAGGAGATCAACCTCGGGTCGCCCAAGCAGCTGCAGGTCGTTCTGTTCGACGAGCTCAACATGCCGAAGACGAAGCGCACCAAGACCGGCTACACGACCGACGCCGATGCGCTGCAGACGCTCTACGCGCAGACCGAGCACCCGTTCGTCGCGGCGCTGCTGCTCCACCGCGACGCGACGCGTCTCAAGGTGACCGTCGACGGGCTGCTCAAGTCGGTCGCGGACGACGGCCGCATCCACACGACCTACAACCAGATGATCGCCGCGACCGGGCGGATCTCGTCGACCGAGCCCAACCTGCAGAACATCCCGATCCGCACCGAGGAGGGTCGGCGGATCCGCGAGGCATTCGTCGTCGGCGACGGCTATGAGTCACTGATGACCGCCGACTACAGCCAGATCGAGATGCGCATCATGGCGACGCTGTCGGAGGACGCCGGGCTGATCGAGGCCTTCATGAGCGGGGAGGACCTCCACACCACTGTCGCGTCGCGGGTCTTCGCGGTGGAACCCGGCGGCGTCACGGCGGAGATGCGCGCCAAGATCAAGGCGATGAGCTACGGGCTCGCCTACGGGCTCTCGGCGTTCGGGCTGTCGCGTCAGCTCGGCATCGGCACCGACGAGGCCAAGACGCTGATGGACGAGTACTTCCTCCGGTTCGGCGGGGTGCGCGACTACCTGCACGACGTGGTCGACGAGGCGCGGCGGACCGGCTTCACCGAGACGGTGATGGGGCGCCGGCGCTACCTGCCCGACCTCAACAGCGACAACCGCCAGCGTCGCGACATGGCCGAGCGGATGGCGCTGAACGCGCCGATCCAGGGCTCGGCCGCGGACATCATCAAGCTCGCGATGCTCGGCGTCGACCGGGCGCTGCGCGCCGAGGGCCTCCGCTCCCGGGTCCTCCTCCAGGTCCACGACGAGCTCGTGCTCGAGGTCGCGCCGGGTGAGCTGGAGACGCTGGAGACGCTGGTACGGCGGGAGATGGGCGGCGCCTACGCGCTCGCGGTGCCACTGGACGTCTCGGTCGGGCTGGGCCGCACCTGGCAGGACGCCGGCCACTAGTAACCGGCTTCCGCAACATCCCGATGGCCAGGCGAGGGAAACCGCGCCGCGCTTGCGACGCTCTGTGACGGCGTCGAAGCCGTCAGAGAAGGTTTCTGCTGAGGGTGTTCACGCCCGCGAACGGGACATATGGTCGAGTCGTCGTCGCATTCCAGAGGGGGTTCGCTCCGCCATGGCCGCCACACGGGCTCGGGCC
>Ga0126309_10000316_pt1 | contig 16360 bp, 12 predicted proteins | sample Plot56_FD_92541 | JGI IMG/M metagenome (GOLD analysis project Ga0126309, IMG submission 92541) | Serpentine soil microbial communities from UC McLaughlin Reserve, CA, USA - Plot56 | ecosystem: Environmental > Terrestrial > Soil > Grasslands | place: USA: UC McLaughlin Reserve, Lake County...
CTCCTCCTCGAAAGCGGCCTCCGGGAGGCGTTCGCGGACGAGCCGCTGAACCTCCTCAAGCTGCGCTGGCTGGAGGGCAAGATCCACGTGGGCCTGGGCCGGCTGCGCCAAGCCGAGACGGCTCTCACCGCGGCGCGCCAGGGGTTCTTTGCGAAGAGCCAGAGCTACGACGCGGCCCTCGTGGGCCTGGACCTCCTGGCCGTCTGGCTGCGGCAGGACAAGGCGGCCAAGGCCCAGGAGCTGGCCGAGGACGTGCTCGAAACCTTCGTTGATCTCGGCATCCGCCCCGAGGCGCTCAAAGCCGTGCGCTACCTCCGCGAAGCCTGTCTTCAGCGGGCCGCGACGCCGGTGCTGGTCAAGACGGTGGTCGACTTCCTGCGCCAGAGCGAATGGCAGCCGCTCTTGCGGTTCGCGCCGCAGGGTAGTCGTTAACTCCGCCGTGTAGTGGCTATCCCGGCCGCGTAGTCGTTAACTCCACCGTGTAGCGGCTAAACGGTCCACGGTAAGCCTTACACGGCGCGCGTAGCCACTAACTCGGCCGTGTAGCCGCTATCTCGGCCGTGTAGTGGCTATCTCGGCCGTGTAGTGGCTATCTCGGCCGTGTAGTGGCTATCTCGGCCGTGTAGTGGCTATCTCGGCCGTGGAGCCGTTATCTCGGCGGTGGAGTGGCTACGCGCCAGAGAGAACGACGAGATCGGCCCGGTTCGCGCGTCCTCTCCTTTTGAGCTCCCCTCGCGAGCCCAGGCATCCCGGCCGTCTCCGTAATGGCTTAACTCCCGGGAGCGAACGCTAAATCCCGAGGGGCTGCGATTCCCCTCTAAAGGGCGATCAAAGGACATCAAATCAGGCGTATTGACAGGTTGCGGACCGTGGTGTAGATTGCCTCTGCGCTGGCGATCTCCAGTGCGGGATAGTTCCAGAGAGGAAGATTCCGCACGCAGCTCCTACCCACCCAACGCCAGGAGGTTGTCAAAAAAACAGTTGATCGACGTTTCGGCTCGATGGGATGCGCTGTGGTGCCATCCAGGAGCCAGGGAGAACGCTATGCAGGCAAGATCTGTGGCGCGAGGGCCTCCCCAGAGAAAGGAAGAGGCCATGAACCCCGAAAGAAGCGAAGTCTGAACATGAACCCTGAATAGGAGAAAGACCATGGCTACGGATACGTTGTCCAAGAAGGTCGGCGCCTGGGACGCGCTGATCACGAATGTGAAAGCCCGGTTGCAGGAGCTGCCGCCGCAGCTGGTTCCGACCGTGCAGGGACTCGACGAAGTGATCGGGGAGGCCCGGGGGCTTCAGGGCATCCAGGACGTCCACCGCAGGCAGCTGCGGGAAACGACTCAGCGAAGCCGGGATCTCGAACGCCGCGGGCGCAAACTCCGTAATCAGCTCATCGCCGGCCTGCAGAGCGTCTTCGGCGTCGAAAGCATGGTGCTGGTGGAGTTCGGGATCGGACCGCGCCTACCGCAGAAGCGGACCCGCCTGACCCCGGAGGACAAGGTGGCGAAGCTGACCGCGGAGCTCGAGGTGGCGAAGGCGGCGCTCGAAACCAAGGGCCGCTGAGCCTGAAGCACCTGTAGCACTCCCACCCCGGAGGCGAGGGCTTTCGTCTTCGGGGTTTTTTTAGCCCCCCCGGCTTCTTTTGAAGAGCCACCCTGCGCTACCTCCGCGAAGTCTGCGTTCAGCGGGCCGCGCAGGGCTGCGGCTCACGTTCACGCCCAGCGCGCACCTGCTCAAGTGAATATTCTCTTCACTCGGAGGGGTGCGATGTCCATCTCAAGAAGTACCGGCGCTCGGCGCCTCTTGTCCGTTATGTGTCTTTCCTTGTTTTTCCTTCCCGTCACGGCCGTTGCCCAAGGCTGGCGATCATCGCTCGCCGGCCGCGAGCTCGTGGTCATTGAGAAGAGCCCGGTCGGCGACGCGTCCCCCGCACGCCCGCTCCCGGCAGCCCTTGAGGCGCTGCTTGAGCCGGATTTCGTCGAGTACGAAGCCTTCGTCGCCGCCCGGGTCCCCGCAAGCGCCGCACGCGGTCTCAACGCCACGGCTCTCCGCGAAGAGCGGAGCGTCATCGAGGACCCGCGCATGCCGGTCGTCCTCCCCTTCCAAACGTTTGCCGCGGACTCTCCTGAAGACAGGACTTCGGCCTGGAAGGCGCACCGGCTGCGGCCAACTCCGATTCCCGGGCTTTTCCTCCTCCGTTTCGCCTTCCCGGTCCTTTCTTCCTGGACCGACGGTCTGCGAGAATGTGGAGCGGAGCCGATGCTGTACTATGGGAACGGAGTCTTCTTGACGCGTGCCAGGAATCTCGGTGTGATCCAGAGCTGTCAGCCCGCCGTCCGCTATCTGTCTTGGGTCGAGCCGTTCCTCACCACGGATCGCACCTCGCCCGCGGTGCTCGACGCCGCCGGATTGGAGATGCGACCTTATTCTCTAGTCTTCGCCCCCGGAACCACCCGCGAGGCGGCCCTGGCGGAGCTGCCTGCCGCGGTGGAGGCGGGCGGCAGCATGACATGGCAGGACGGCACTCTGTCGCTCGGCGTCCTGGCGGGTGCTCCGGAGCTCGAAGCGCTGCTTCAATCCAGCCAGTACCTACTGGCCATCCACCCAGCCGAGAGCGAAGCGAAGCCCTCGGACGAGCGGACAGGGCCAGATCGTCGCCGGCAATTACGCCGGCTATCCAGGAGCGGCCTCCGGAGCGGTGAGCACCACCGGCTATCTCAACTGGCTTGCGAACCGCGGCCTGCGCACCTCGACCAACCCGCAGACGGTGGCGATCTTCGACACCGGCTATGACGATGGATCTGCCCCGGCCGGCGACCACCACCCGGACCTGGAAAACCCCGAGCGCCTGCTCGCTCTGGAGTCGCAAGGCAACTTCGTCTTCAGCCCATCAACGCCCGAAATCGAAGACCGGCGAGGCCATGGCACCTTCGTTGCGGGCATCATCACCGGGGGCCCGCCCGCCGCAGGAGCCACGGACACGCAAGGCTTCCGACTCGGCACCGGCATCGCGCCTGACGTCAAGCTCGTCGCCGTGCAACTCTTCGACAGCAACAGCACCTGCTCGCCCAGGAGCGGCCTCGGCGACGAGCCGCCGAACAATCTGGGCAACGCGATCACGTTCAGCCGCGTGACGAGCACCGGAGCCGACAAGGCCTTGAGCGCGAACCATAGCTGGAACACGGTCGAAACTACCTACACCAACATCGCCAAACTTTTCGATGACCGAGTGCTGGACGCGGCTCCAGGAACGGCTGGGACCCAGGCGATGCTGATGGTAGTCGCGGCAGGAAACAATGGGAAGCTCGGAGTAAACACCGTCCTTGCTCCGGCGACTGCCAAAAACGTGATTTCGGCGGGTGCGACCCAGAATTACCGGCCCTCGACTCAAGCGGGGGCACCGACGAACTCCTGCACCAACCCGACGATCTCATTTCCAGAGGAGTTCACCCGGGAAGCGAACAATATCGCCGAGGTCAGTGCCTTCAGCTCCCAGGGACCCGCCTTCGGCCGGCTCGGCCTGGGCCTGCCGCTCGCCCACACCGTCTTCATTGCACCGACCGTCGTGGCCCCGGGCGGCAGGGTGTTTTCGGCCACGCCTTTCCAGAGTACGGCCTATGCCTGCTCGAATCTCTGCCGCGTAGAGTGGCCGGCCTCCAGCTATTACACCTTCAGCTCCGGCACGAGCTTCTCTGCTCCCGTGGCGACCGGCGTGGCGGCCCTTCTCCGGAAGTGGTTCCTCGACCAGGGAGTCTCGAACCCCGCTCCCAGCCTGATCAAGGCGGACTTGATCTCGACAGCGACCGATCTTGGTTCCGCGCTCGGCGGGGACTACCGGCCGAGTCATCGACAGGGGTGGGGCCGGGTGAACCTCGACCGCGCGACCGACCCCACGGTCGCCCGGTTCTACGTGAATGAGAACGCCGGCCTTGCCGTCTCGACGGGCATCGAGAGATCGTGGACGCGCACGATCGACAGCGACGGCCGCGATACTCTGATTGTGCTCGCCTGGAGCGATCCGTCGTCTCCGATCACGGCAGGTCATCCTCCGGTAGTCAACGACCTCCGCCTCCGGGTGGACCTCGTCGGCGGCAATCTGTCTTGGTACGGGAACAACTTCGGAGAGAACATCGACGGCAACGACAACGGGTATTCGCACCCTTATGTCACCGCCGCCTCGGCGGCCAGCGATACGATGAACAACGTCGAAGCCATCTTCATCCCGGCCGGCACGTTCTCGCCGGGACGGCAGATTCAGATCCGGGTCACCGGAGCGAACGTGCCGCAGGGTCCGCAGAAGTTCTCGGTCTACGCCTACAATGTGCGCTTGAGCTCCTGAAGGATACTTGCGCGCTGGAGATTTTCGATGAGAAGTGAACGACGTATGAAAGGCCTGGTCATGTGCGGCCTGTTTCTCCTCGGGGCCGCGGTGTCTGCTGCAGCTCGCGAGCTGACCAATCCGCTCACCGCCGAGGAGGTGGCCTGCAACGAGCTTCAGCTCGAACGCCTGCTCCACCGGATGAATGCCGCCAAAGGAGGGGAATACCATCCTCCCGAGCTTCCTAAGACTCTTCTCGTCTCCTACAGCAACGCAAACGGCTTCTACGACGGGTTGGTGGCCACCAGTGAATTCTTTCGCTTAGACGTCGGCCAGATTCCACCCGCTGACTCTTACGAGCAGTACCTCGCCTTCAACATCAATCCAAGTATTCGAACGTTGCTCCTCGACCCGAAACGCCTTGAGCTCCCTCAGGTGAGCCTCAACCGGGAGCAGAGCAGCTCGAGTCTCGTCCGGCCGGGAAGCTGGTTCGACATCGTCCTCACACTCGACCCCACCTTGGGGAAAGGGGAACGCCTCACTATCAACAACTTCGTGGAGCCCGCCGTTGGTGCCCCCTACAATGGATTCCTAGCAAACAGCACGAAGCCTGGCCGCGGACTGGTGGTCGATGACCTTCTGACGCCTTGCCACGAGAAGCTCACCGACTTCGACCGCCACGTCTTCTCCACTCTTCAGAGAGTGGCCAGGTCCAGCGACATGAACGAGTTTCTGCAGCCCGACACGGAAGTTGCCATCTTCCGGGGGGAAGACCCGCACGTCTACCGGCTCAACTTCTACCCTATTTACCAGAACTTGGAAGAGCGGGGGCGGATGGCTGTGGAGCTCCGGGTGTTCTGGGATGAGCACGGCAGGCTGACCACCGCGGAGTCGAAGATTCTTGGTACGTGCACGGCCGAGGGGCAGTCAGGCTGCACTGACCTGCGCCAACGTTCGTTACGATGGTTCTTGATTCCTCCTGTGTTTGGCGGGAAGGAGTATTACGACAACGGGGCTACCGCCAACGGTGGGTTCTATCTCTGGACCCAAGGGCCGAGTGCGCCCACAACTATCAACCTAGGCACCCTGCTCGCCGGCACCACCTGGAACAGGCCGATCTGGTAGAGATGAGAAGCAGCCCGGCTCATCTGCCGCGGGAGTCGTTGAATCGGGCGTGTAGCGATTACAGGGTCCGTGCAGTGACTGCTGCACGGGCCGGTTTGCGGTTCCTCCCCTCAAAGCCCAAGCAGGCTGCGGAGCGCTTCCCGGACCTGATTCTTGAGATCCTCGCTGGCCGGGGTCTCCAGGGGCAGCTGGCCTTGAGCCCGCAGCGCCGCCTCCCACTCCTCGGCGGTCGGGTTCGGACCGGCTCCGGTGCGCGGATAGGCCGCTTTGAAAAAGCGGCCCGGCTCGATGCCGACGGTGTCGGAGATCAGGAGGATGTGGCTCAGCTGAAGGTTGACGGTGCCGTTGAGGATCTTGCTGAGCCCGGCGCTGCCCAGGCCCATCTGCTTCTCGAGTGAGCGCAGCGGCTGGCGGGTCGCCGCCAGGAGCGTGGACAGCAAACCGCGGATCCGGTCGATCTCAGCCTCGTAGTTGTCTTCCTTCATGCGGCAATCTTAGCCGAGATCCCCAAGGGATCGCAACAGAACTGCCGCAGATCGGCAGTGTAGGGACAGGCCACAAACGAAAGGCCCCGCCGGAGCGGGGCCTTTTCGGGTGTTCGGGTCGGGTGTTCGGGGTGTGGTTGAGAGTTACCCGAAGGTGAGGATCACCACGGCGCGCCGATCCTGCTCGGCATCGCCGGTCGCTTCGGCGGAGCCCCTCCCCTCGGTCGTGATCCGGCTGGGATCGATGCCGTGCCGCGTGACCAGGTAGTTCTTGACCGCCTGGGCGCGCTGCTCGCTCATCGTCTGGTTGGCGCTGGCCGAGCCGCTCGCGTCGGAGTAGCCGATGACCTGGGCGCGCGCTTCCGGATCCTGCTTCATCCGGAGCGCCACCTCGTCGAGCTTCGCCTTGGCGATGTTCGAGAGCCTGGCGCTGCCCGGCGGGAAGTTCACCGTCACGCGCTCCTCCGGACGCGGCGCGGGGGCCGGCGGCGGCGGCGGCGGAGGCGGTGGGGTCACCTCCGGCTCAGGCGCCGGCGGCGGAGGCGGCGGCTCGGGAGCCGGCGGCGGCGGCGGCGCGACCTCTTCCCGCTGGAACAGCCGCGGGAACATCGTGAGGCCGATCAGACCACCGATCGGGCAGTGCTCGTCGATGTCGCTGAGCTGGGTGAGATCGGTGCGCAGGGCGAAGTTGAGCGCCCAGTTGCCGCCGCCCAGCCACAGGCGGCCGCCCGTGGTGAGGTCGATCGAATCCTGGATCTCGATGCCCGAGTCGTTATCCGAGTCATAGAAGGACCCGGCGACCTCGGTGATCCAGTCGAAGCGGTCGGAGATCGGCGCGGCGTAGCCGAGGCCGGCCGACAGCTCCGAGCTGAACAGAGCGTCGTTCCCGATGTCGCGGTAGCCGACCGCGAACACCCAGTTCGAGTAGCTCCAGTCGAGCCCGGCGCCGAACCCGGTGTCGTCCGACGCCACGTCCTCATCGCCCGTCGGCAGCTCGGCGAAGAGGTTCAGGGCCAGCTTCGAGCCGTCCGTTCCCGGCTCGCCAGCCAGGCGGAACTTGGTGCCCACCCGGATGTTGCCGAGGCCGCTCTCGTCGAGGTCGGGACGCCCGATGATGTCGTCCTCGTCGAAATCGAAGTCCTCATAGGGCACCGCGACGCTGAGCTCCCAGCGGTCGGTGATGCCGTAGCCCAGGCTGGCGCTCAGCCGGTTCCAGTCGACGCTGAGCTCGTCGTTGTCATTGCGGCTGATCCCCCGGGGGATGTCGAACAGCCGGTCCCAGTTGTTGTAGTAGAGGCCGAACGACCAGCCTCCGCGCGGCAGCGTATCGCCGCTCAAGAGCGTGAAAAGCCCCGTCTCTCCCGTAACGGTCGGGGCGTTGGCCTCTTCCCCGGCCATCACCAACCCGGGTGCGAAGCTCAACAGCAGCGCCAAGAGCAAGCATTTGACTCCTCTCATTCGTTCACTCCTCCTCCGGCCCGTGAGCCTAAAAACGGCAGAGGTCTGCCGAATGACCTCTGCAAGTTTTACAGCCTGCTTCGAATGAAAACGTCCTACAGAGGCGTGGTCGCTGGTGAAAAGGGCTGTCTGCGAAGGTCAGCGGTACGATTTCACCGAAAAGCGCGCCTCTACTCCCCCTTCTCCTTTCAAAGCCTGTGCCACGATGGTGGACAGGAAGAACCGGTACTTGCGGAACTGGAAAGACGACTCGAAGCCCACTCCCACGTCGGGAACGTACGAGCTGAAGTTCGTGTAGATCTCACGATCGAAGCCGACGTTCCCGGCCCCCGTGTAAAGAATCCAGTACCAATTCTGCCATTCCAGCTTGAGAAAGTCATGCTTGGCATTGAGAAACCAAGGAAAGAAGTATTCCCAGGTTGTATGAAACTCCTCGGTGCCCCGTCTCTTCTCGGCCAGACCCTTGAGGTTCTCGCGCCCGTCGAGCCGGAAGTATTCGCCGATCGGGACCGTGTAAAGATCGCCTGGCTGGGGATCTTCCGGGAGCTCCTCGGGAGGGCGGTCGGTCTTGTAAAGAAAGGTGCCGGCGTGCACCCTGCCGACGAGGAACGTACGTTGGCTGACGTCGAAGCGTTTGAGCGCCTCGCCCTCGACCTTCGCATAGTCGAAGTCTCCGACCCCATAGGGGAGCCCCCAGGTCACGGCCCCGGTGAATCCGGCGCCCCCGGGCCCGATCTCGCGGTAGGCGGTGAAGAGCCGCTCGGTGCGCGCCCGGGTCTCGCCGACGATGGCGTTGGAGCGCGCGTCCTCGGGGGTGCCGATCTGGTAGCCGACCCGGACGAACGTGTTCGTCTCGCCCCGGCGGAGGATCTCCGCAAATTCCTCCTTGTTGGTGCTGATCCGGTCGAGCTCGGTCAAGAGGAAGGTCCGGCGGTGGTAGCTCAGCGGCCATTGGAACAGGAGCAGCGTCCCGCGCGTCCGGTCGAAGTCGTTCGAGAAGTCCTGGACGTCCTGGAACTCGATCTCGTCGAAGACGGTGAACTGGGTGGTCCGCCGGTAGCCGTAGTAGCGGTAGCGCAAGAAGGCCGAGATGTCGCCGTTGACGAAGTTGTACTTGACCTGCCCCTCGAAGAAGACCTTGTTGATCAGGCGGCTCACGCGGAGGTCCAGGTCGCCTTCCGGGAAGTAGACGTCGAGACGGGGGAGGAATCCCTGGTCGCTGGAGCGCGGCTGCGACGGGCCGGCCGGAGGCGCCGCCGGAGGAGGCGGGGGCTCGGCGGGCGGCGCCTCCGCGGCCGGCGTCGCGGCGGTCGGCTCCGGAGACTGGATGGGCGCCGGAGCGGAAGGCGTGGTCTCCTCGGGAGGAGGCGTCTCCGCAGGCGGTGCTTGTTCCTGCTCCGGGATCTGCGCCGGGCTCGGATCCGGCGTCTGGCCCGCGAGGGGCGCGGCGAGCAACGTGGCGAGGGCGAGCGACGCGAGAGCTCTGGACGGAACCATGCGGGGATTGTACCGGGGGACCAGCCCCGGCACGCGCTCAGCGGTTGATGAGCTGGGCGACCCGGTCGAGGAAGACTTTGCTCTGGTGGGGACCGAGGGCGGCGGAGACGACCTTCTCCTCCGAGCGCACCAGGTCGAGGATGGCCTCGACGCCGCGGCCGGCTTCCATCTCCGCCTTGCTCATCCGGTAGGGCGTATCGAGCTCCGCCACCCGCGCGTGGCCCGAGAGGAGTGTGCGCGCCTGCTGGTGGATGCCCTCGCCGAGACGGTGGAGCTCGTCGGCCGCCATCTTGTGGAGGCGGTCCGTGCCGAGGCGGCTCAAGTCTTCGTGGAGGGTCACCAGGCCCGAGGTGATCAGGCCGTAGAGGAGCTTGCAGACCTCGAACGGGCTCATGGCGAGGCCGATCGCGATCTCCTCGATCGAGCGGCGCTCGTCGATCTTGCAGATCAGGCTCCACTCCTGGGGGGTCAGCGAGACGGACGTGGTGGCCGCCAGGTTCGTGAAGACGGGGACCAGCCGGGTCGAGGAGATCTTCTTCGAGAGGACCTGCCACTCGTCGATGCGGCGGGCCGCCTCCATGAGGAGGTTGGTGTTGGATTTCTGGATCGTGGCCTTGTCGGACTCGGTCCCCTGGGTGAAGACGAAATCCCCCTCGGGCCAGATCGCCAGCTCGTAGACGGCCTCCTCGCCGGCCAGGTCGCCGACGTGGGCATGGATGATCTGTCCGCCGCGCAGGTAGATCTCGCCCTCCGGCTCCCCGTCGCGGCGGAGCGAGAAGACGCCCGTCTTTCCAGACACGGAGACGAGCTGGATGATGTCCGGAAGAGGCAGCTCCTTCAGTGATCCCTGGAAGGCCATGATCGCTCCATCAACTCCATCGGAGGGAAAGTGATGCTAGCACAGGCGCAGAGTATCACCGCGAGGGGGCCGCATCGCGCAAGCGGTCGAGCCGCAGCCGCTGAGCGCAGCAGAGGGCGACCGCCAGGGCGTCGGTAGCGTCGCTCGGCCATCCGGGGCCCGCGACGCCGAGGAGGAGGCGGACCATGCGGGCGACCTGCTCCTTGTCGGCCCGGCCGTTGCCGGTGACGGCGGATTTGACCTCGGCCGGCGTGTACTCGCGGATCTCGATGCCGCGGCCGGCGAGGGACGCGAGCAGGGCGCCGCGCGCCTGGGCCAGCACGATGAGCGACCGGGCGTTCATGCCATGGAAGGGCGATTCGAGGACCGCCACGTCCGGCGGGTAGCGGCCGAGGAGCTCCTGCAGCCCGGCGCACAGCCGGGCGAGGCGCGCCGGCAGCGCGAGGTCGCGCGGACCGGAAAAGCGGCCGGCCTCGACGACCCGGCAGGACGAGCCGCTCTTCTCAAGAAGGCCGAAGCCGGTGTGGAGACTGCCGGGATCGATGCCCAGGATCAGCACGCCGCCTCCGTCCTACGGGGCCGCGAGCACCTGCTCGTCGACCTGCATGTTGGCCCAGACCTTCTGGACGTCCTCGTGGTCTTCGAGCGCGTCGAGCAGGCGCAGGAGCTGCGACACGCGGTTGCCCGGCACGGCGACCCAGGTCTGCGGGATCATCGCCAGCTCTTTGGCGTCGAGAGGCACGCCGCGCCGCTCCAGCTCTTCGAGGGTGCTGGCGAAGTCCTCGGCCGGCGTGTAGATCTCGAAACGGTCCTCCTCGACGGCGACGTCGTCGGCGCCGAGCTCGAGGGCGAGGTCCATGAACGTCTCCTCGTCCCTGGCGCTGCGCGGGATGGAGAAGTAGCCGCGCCGGTGGAACATCCAGGCGACGCAGCCGCTCTCGCCCAGGTTGCCGCCGTTGCGCGCAAAGATGTTGCGGATCTCGCCCGCGGTCCGGTTGCGGTTGTCCGTCATGCCTTCGACGAGCACCGCGACGCCGCCCGGTCCGTAGCCCTCGTAGGCCACCTCTTCATAGGCGGCCTCGCCCGCGAGCTCGCCGGTGCCTTTCTTGACCGCCCGGTCGATCGTGTCGTTCGGGACGCTGTTGCCTCGGGCCTCGAGGACGGCGCTGCGCAGGCGGGGGTTGGTCTTGACATCGCCGCCGCCCAGACGGGCGGCCACGGTGATCTCCCGCAGCAGCTTGTTGAACAGCTTGCCGCGGCGCGCGTCCGTCGTCGCCTTCTTGTGCTTGATCGTGCTCCATTTGCTGTGGCCCGACATCGCCCCCATTGTAGCGAAGCAACCCTCCCGGCGGACAGCCGCTCCGTTAACTCCCTCAAAAAGCAGCAGCTTTTCGTGCATTTCGATTGACTGGAGAGGTGCGGAGTGCTAGAAAGCAAACTGTATTTCTGTCGGAGATTGTATGCCTTCGATCCTGGTCCTCGAGCAAGACCTGCGCTCATTGGAGCGGATTCACCAGACCCTGGGCGCGGCGGGCTGGAGGGTCCGGGTCGTCGCCGAGCCCGCGCAGGCCTTCCAGGCCGCCACGTCCGAACGCCCCGATTTGGTGATCGTCGGCGCGGCCGTGGCCGGAGCCGCCGCGGTGGCTGGATCGTTCGCGCGGCGGACCGGCGGCCCCGGCGTGCTCGGGCTGCTCCCGCCCGGAACGAGCGCGGGCGGCTTCAACGGCCTGGCGGCGGATGAGCTGCTGGCCCAGCCCTTCAGCGACCAGGAGCTCCTCGCGGCCGTGCGGCGCGCGGGCACCGCCCCCAAGCCGGCCGCGGCGGCTGCTTCGCGGCCGCAGGGGGAGTCGAAGCTGACCTCGCACGACATCTTCGGCGACGTGCTCGCCGAGGTCGAGCTGGCCGGCGATGCGCCTCCCGAGCCGGTTTTCCCGGTTGCCCCGGCGGTCCCAACACCCGCTCCGGTGGCTCCGCGGCCCGCGCCCGCGCGCCCGGCCATGGACGACGATATGAACCGGAAGCTCGAGATGACCCTCTCGGGCGTCCTGGGAAGCGACCTCTCCAAGCCGCGGCCGGCGGCGCCGCCAGTCGCCGCGCCGCCTCCTCAGGCCACTGCTCCGGCGCCTCCGCCCCGTCCGGCCGCTCTGTCCCCGCGCAGGCCCGAGGCCGCGGGGGACCACGACATCGATGCGATCCTCAGCCGGACGCTGGGGAGCCTGGAGCTCGGTCCGCGTTCGCGGCCGGCCGCCCCATCAGCTCCTCCTCCGCGCCCGGTCTCCGCCACCGCGCCTCCTGCCGAGGAAACGGGAGCCCGCAAGGCGCCCCGTTCGCTGGACGGCGGAATGTCGGAGCTGGCGGAGCTGACCCGCACGTTCCGGACGACGCCCGCGGCTCCGGCCTCGACCCCGGCCGCGCCGCCCAAATCCGTGGAGCCTCCGAAAGTCTTCGCGCCGCCGCCGGCCGTGGTCCCGCCGCCGATGCCTGCGGATCCTCTGTCAGGCTCTCTGTTCGGGTCGGATCCGTTCGACCTGACGGCTCTCGACGTGGAGCCGCCGGCCGCGCTCGACGAGCCGGAGCCGGTGCTGGAGCTCGAGGCCGACATGCCCTTCGACCTGGTGGACCTGGAGGTCGAGGTCGAGCCGGAGCCGCCCGAGGCCGAGCCGTTCGCGCCGGAGCCGCTCGTTCCCGAGCCGCCCCAGCCCGTGCTCGCGGAGGAGCCCGCGCCTGTCCCGGCCGGACTGGGCGTGCTGGGCGGCGCCGCTCCCGCCGACTACGCGGCCACGCAGCGCATCCAGATCCCGGTGCTGCTCGACGAGACGGCGAGCTCCCCCGGGGCGGAGCGCTTCGGCCAATACACGCTGCTCGAGAAGATCGCCGCCGGCGGCATGGCCGAGGTCTGGAAGGCCCGGATGCGCGGGGTGGAAGGGTTCCAGAAGACGGTCGCCATCAAGAAGATCCTGCCGCACATGACGGACAACTCCGAGTTCATCGGAATGTTCATCGACGAGGCCAAGCTGGCGGCCCAGCTCAGCCATCCCAACATCGTCCACATCTACGATCTGGGCAAGATCGGCCGCGACTACTACATCGCCATGGAGTACGTCGAGGGCAAGGATCTGCGGTCCCTGCTCAACGCCTCGCGGCGCAGGGGGTTGCAGCTCTCCCTGGGTCTCGCTCTGCTCATCGCCTCGCGCCTGGCGAGCGCGCTCGACTACGCCCACCGCAAGCGCGACTTCGAGGGCAAGGAGCTGGGGCTCGTCCACCGCGACGTGTCGCCGCAGAACGTCCTCCTCACACACGAGGGGGACGTCAAGCTGTGCGACTTCGGGATCGCCAAGGCGGTGTCCAAGGCCGGCCAGACCCAGATGGGCTCGCTCAAAGGGAAGCTGCAGTACATGTCTCCCGAGCAGGCCTGGGGCCGGCCGGTGGACTCGCGGTCGGACATCTTCTCCCTCGGGGCCGTCCTCTTCGAGATGCTCACCGGCGAGCGGCTGTTCTCGGGCGACAGCGAGATGTCGATCCTGGAGGCGGTGCGCCAGGGCCGCATCCGCACGCCGCGCGACATCGACCCGACCCTCCCGGCCGAGGTGGACGAGATCGTGTCCCGGGCCCTGGCGTATGAGGTGAAGGACCGCTTCCAGAGCGCCGGCGAGATGATGCAGCGGATCGAGGCCGTGCTCCACACCCTGGTGCCGTCGCCCGGGCCGGGCGAGCTGGCGGCCTTCCTGGAGCGTGTGGTGGCGCCCGAGCCGTCGAGCGACGTGCTGTTCCTCCCGTCGCCATCAACATCACCGCCTCCGCCCGCGCCGGCCGCCGCTCCGATCCGCCTTCCGGACCCCGAGGTGCCGCCGTCCCTGTTCGCGCCGGAGCTCACACCCGCGGAAGCGGTCCCGGTCGAGGCCGTGGCGCCGCTCGGCGACGTGCACGTCGAGGAGGCCGGCGGACGCAAGAGCCGGCTCTTCCTGGTCATCGCCATCGTCGTCCTGCTGGCGGCGGTGATCCTGACGTTCTTCTTCCTGCGCGGGCGCCGCGGCGAGACTCCGCCGCCGGCCGCGACGGAGGCGCCCGCGGCAGGTGCGGCGACGCAACCGGCGCCGGGCGGCCAGGCCGCGCCCGCACCGGTGCCGGCCGCGCCGCCCACGACCAAGGCGGCTCCGGCGGGCGAGACCGTCGACGAGAAAGCCATCCAGGCCATCCTCAAAGAGGAGCTGGCCAAGCGGGAGAAGGAGCTGCGCCGCAAGTACGAGGCCCAGGCCAAGCAGCTCGAACGCGAGCTGGCGAAGGCTCAGAAGGACGCCCAATCGAAGGACGCGGGCGAGGCGCCTCCGTCCCCGCCACCCCCCCCGCCGAATTGACGGAACTTGTCAGTCACTGGAAACCGGGATATCCTCCCGGTCGCCTTCGTTTCCTGCCCCCATACGGGGCACCGGAGATAGAATGAGTCTCAACGAGAATCAGCGGAAGTTCTACGAAAACATTCACTCCACCACCCGAGCGGAGATGGAGGATCTCGATCGCATGATCGAGGAGGAGCTGGCCAAGGTGAAGGACCGCCTGGCCGAGCTCCAGAACGCGAAGAAGGCCGCGCGCCAGATGTATGACGCCGCCTGCATGCGCCTCGGCATCCCCAACGACATGGACGCCGAAGAGCAGGCCGGCGAGGCCTGATCCGCTTCAGCTGAAAAGAAGCGCGCGGCCCGCACTCCGGGCTTCCGCGCCATCCATCTCTCATGGCCTGGTTCCGCAAAACCAAGACTCCGAAGCCGATCCGCCAGGAACGGCCGCGCAGCAATGTCCCCGAAGGCCTCTGGGTCAAGTGCGAGGGGTGCAAAGAGGTCATCTACTCGCGCGACCTGGACCGCAACCTGCGGGTCTGCCCGAAGTGCGGCTATCACCTGCGGATCGACGCCCGCACGCGCATCGCCCTCCTGCTCGACGAGCCGGAGCCGCGCGAGCTGTTCACCAACGTCAGCCCCACGGATCCGCTGGGCTTCCGGGACAGCAAGCGCTACCGCGACCGGCTCAAGACCTACCAGCAGGCGGTGGGCGAGCGCGACGCGGTGCTCGTCGTCCAGGGGCACCTGGACGAGATCCCGGTCGTCTTGGCGGCCATGGAGTACCGCTTCATGGGAGGCTCCATGGGCTCGGTGGTGGGCGAGAAGATCACCCGCGCCGCCGAGCGGGCGTTCGAGCGCCGCCTGCCGCTCCTCGTCGTCTCGGCCTCGGGGGGCGCCCGCATGCAGGAGGGGGTCCTCTCGCTGATGCAGATGGCGAAGATCTCCGCCGCCCTGGCCCGCCTGCGCGAAGCGCGCATCCCCTATCTTTCGATCCTCACCGATCCGACGACCGGTGGCGTCACCGCCTCCTTCGCCATGCTCGGCGACCTGAACATCGCGGAGCCGGGAGCCCTGATCGGCTTCGCCGGGCCGCGGGTCATCGAGCAGACCATCCGGCAGAGCCTGCCCGAGGGGTTCCAGCGCAGCGAGTTCCTGGTGCAGCACGGGTTCCTCGACCTGGTGGTCCAGCGGTCCGAGATCAAAGAGACGCTCGCCCGCTGCCTCCGCCATCTGTACCGGCCCTGACTACCCCCGCGCAGATCCTCGCCCGGCTAGAGCCCCTGGGCATCCAGCTTAGCCTGGAGCCCACGCGGGACCTCCTCGCCCGCCTTGGAGAGCCGCAACTCCTCTCGACGACGGTCCTGGTGGCAGGCAGCAACGGCAAAGGCTCGACCTCCGCCCTTCTTGCCGCCATGGGCACCGCTGCCGGCTACCGCACCGGCCACTACACCTCGCCCCATCTGGAAACCGTCGAGGAGCGGCTGCAGATCGACGGCTCACCCGTCGAGCCTGAACGGCTTGGCGCGCTGCTGGAGGAGATCGTGAACGTCGCCGAACGAACCTCCGGCGCGCTCCCCACTTACTTCGAAGCCCTGACCGTCGCCGCCTTCCGCTGGTTCGCCGAGGAGAACGTTGACCTAGCCATCCTCGAAGTCGGCCTCGGAGGCCGCCTGGACGCAACGAACCTGGCGGAGCCGATCCTTTCGCTGGTCACCTCGATCAGCCTGGAGCACCGGGAGTTCCTGGGCGACACCCTGTCCGCCATCGCCCGCGAGAAGGCCGGCATCTTCCGTGCGGGCCGGCCGGCCCTGGCCTGGGTGGAAGACCCGGAGCCCCGCGCGGCTCTCCAGGAGGTTGCCGCGGAGAAGGGGACCGATCTCCGCTTCGCGCAGGATCTGGTGCGGATCGAACGAGCCGAGCGCGAAGGCTGGAGTGGCCAGAGGATCCGGTTGGCCACCCCCGGGGGTCGTTACGACCTGCGGATGACGCTCCTCGGCGCGCACCAGCAGCGGAACCTGGGGCTCGCCGTCCTTGCGGCGGAGACGCTGGCCGCGGCAGGCTTTTCAAGGATCGGCCCGGATGCAATCGCAGCCGGCGCGGCCGCCTGCCGCTGGCCCGGCCGGCTGGAGGTGATCGATCTCGCGGACGGCCGCCGGCTGCTCCTCGATGCTGCGCATAACACGGAAGGTGCCGCGGCGCTGGCCGATTTCCTCGCCGGGCTGGGAACCCAGGTCGACCTCCTCTTCGGCGTCCTGACCGACAAAGACGCCGCCGAGATGCTCGC
>Ga0126309_10000317_pt1 | contig 16318 bp, 16 predicted proteins | sample Plot56_FD_92541 | JGI IMG/M metagenome (GOLD analysis project Ga0126309, IMG submission 92541) | Serpentine soil microbial communities from UC McLaughlin Reserve, CA, USA - Plot56 | ecosystem: Environmental > Terrestrial > Soil > Grasslands | place: USA: UC McLaughlin Reserve, Lake County...
GCGCTGCAGCCCGACCCCGGCGACTACCGCCACCACGCCGGCGGCGAGGACAACGGCGACGGCCACCTGAAGAACCTGCTGGTCCACCATCAGGCGATCCTGCCGGTCACCGACGGGAGGCTGGACCTAGGCCCGTGGCAGCAGGTCTTCTACACCGAATTCGACGGCCGCCGGCCGAAGCGACTCGTGATCAAGGTCCTCGGCCAGTGAGCAGCGGGCGACCTCGGCGCTCACCCGCGGGTCGAACTGGGCGCCTGCGCAGCGGCCGAGCTCGCGCAGGGCCGCGGCGGGGCTGAGGGCGCGCCGGTAGGGGCGGTCCGAGGTCATCGCGCCGTAGGCGTCGCAGGCCGCGAGCACGCGGCTGGCCAGCGGTATGCGCTCGCCGGCGAGCCCGTCGGGGTAGCCGTGCCCGTCGAAGCGCTCGTGATGGAAGCGCACCACCAGCGCGACCGCCTCGAGGCCCGGGATCTCGCCCACCAGCTCAGCGCCCCAGGGCGCGTGCAGCCTCATCACATTCCGCTCGGGGTCGCTGAGCGGGCCCGGCTTTCGCAGGATCGCCTGTGGCACGCGCAGCTTGCCCACGTCGTGAAGGCGCGAGCCCAGCTCGAGCTCGAGCAGCTCCACACCGGACAGTCCGAGGGCGGCGCCCACCCTGACCGCCAGCCGGCTGACCTCGTCGGAATGGCGGGCGGTGAGAGGATCGGCCAGCTCGAGCTCGCTCACGAGCGAGCGGATGTCATCGATGGGCCGGCGGCCGCGCAGCTCGCCGTGGTCCAGGGCGCTGCCCACCAGGTCGGCCATCCGCCCCATCAGCTCCAGCTCGCGGAGTCCCAGCCGCAGTGCCTCTGCCCGCATGCCCACCGACAGGGCGCCTGCGATGCGGCGGCCGACGGTCACGGGGGCGGACGCCGTGGCGCGCCGCCCGGCCAGCCTCTGCTCGGCGAGCGGCCGCTCCAGCCGCTCGCAGTCGGGCACGTAGAGCGGCTGGCCCGAAGACATGGCGAGGCCGGCCAGGCCGCCGGCCGCGGGGAAGCCCCGGCCCACGACCCCGGCGCCCATGCCCGCGGCGGCCAGCGCGGTCAGCTCGCCGGGAGTGCTGGGGTCATGGGCGAAGACCGCGGTCTCGTCCACGCCCAGCGCGTCGCGAGCGTGCACGCAGAGCCGCTCGAGCACGAGCGGTGAATGGCTCGGCGCAGGCATCCAGGGCCTTTTCGGCCCGGGGGGCGCGAACCCTCTAGCGCTCGTAGACCTGAGGGTTGGCGCAATGCGGCATGCGCTCGCCGCCGAGGGCGGCCAGCAGGTTGTCGACCGCCATGTCGGCCATTGCCTCGCGGGTCGCGTGCGTGGCCGAGCCGAGGTGGGGCAGCACGAGCAGGTTCGGAGCGCTCAGCAGCAGGTGGCCGCGCGGCAGCGGCTCCGGATCGGTCACGTCGAGCGCGCACCCGGCTATGGCGCCGCGGTGCAGGGCCCGTACCAGCGCCTGGGTGTCCACGATCGGGCCGCGGGCGGTGTTCACGAGGAACGCGCTGGGCCTCATCAGCGCCAGCGCCTCGTCGTCGATCAGCCCCTCGGTCTCCTGGGTGAGCGGGCAGTGCAGGGTGACGAAGTCCGACTGCCCGAGCAGTTGCGGCAGCGGCACGCCGCCCGAGGCGCTCGTGTGCAGCACGCGGCACCCGAAGCCCTCCACGCGACGGGCGACCGCCCGGCCGATGCGTCCGAAGCCGACGACCCCGACGGTCGAGTCGTGCAGGTCGTGGCCCAGGAGCCTCTCGGTCTCCCAGGTCAGCCACTCGCCGCGCCGCACGAAGGCGTCGCCCTCCGCCAGGCGGCGGGCGATGCCCAGCATCAGCGCCACCGCCAGGTCCGCGGTCGTCTCGGTGAGCACGTCGGGCGTATGGCCCACCGGGATGCCGCGCTCGGTGGCCGCTCCCAGGTCGACGTTGTCCACGCCCACCGCGTAGTTGGAGATCGCCCGGATCGTGGCCGCGTGCTCCAGCGCGGCCGCATCGATGCGGTCGGTGAGCATCGTCAGCAGGCCCTCGGACTCGGCCGCATGCGCCTCCAACTCCTGCGGTCGCGGCGGCAGGCGCTCCGGCCAGACCTGCACGTCGTGCTCGGCCGCGAGCCGGTCGACGGCCGTGCCCGCCAGCGCACGGGTCACGAACACGCGCGCCACGTCAGGGCAGATCCTCGATCACGGCGCGGGCTGCCAGGTAGCCGGGCGCGCCGGTCACCGCCCCGCCTGGATGCGCGCCAGACCCCGCCAGGTACAGGCCCTCGATGCCGCCGAAACGCCGGCGGTCGATTCGCCGCTCGAACAGCTGGTCGCCGAGCATCTCGCCGTGGAAGATGTGGCCGCCGGTGATGCCGAAGCGCTCCTCGAGCTCGCGCGGGCCGAGCGCCAGGCGGTCGAGCACCCGGCCGGGCAGGTCGGGGCACGACTCCCCGAAGCGGGCGATGGCAGTGTCGGCGGCCGCCTGGGCGTCCACGTTCGGCGGGAAGCATTGGCAGAAGAGCGACAGCACGTGGCGTTCCGGCGGCGCTAGCGAGTCGTCGGCGGCGGTCTGGCAGGCGGCCTCGATCCAGGGCCGCTCGGCGGGGCGGCCGGCGCGCGCGTCGTCTGCCGCCCGCGAGAGGTCATTCAGCGAGTAGCCGATGTCGATCGAGCCGCGCCAGGGCTCAATGCCGGGCCACGAGGGAAAGTCGGGCAGCCCGTCGAGGAGCACCATCACCTTCACGGTCGAACCCGCCTGGCGCCAGCCCGCGGGCGCCTCGACCCCGGCAAGCGCCGCCGTGCGCAGCGGATCGGCGTTCGAGACCACCGCTCGTGCGGCAAGCTCGGCGCCGTCCTGCAAGACGACACCGCTGGCCCGGCCGTCCTCGGAGCTGACATGTTCGACCGGCGACCCCAGCCGCACCTGCGCTCCCGCGGCCTCCGCCGCCGAGCGCAGGGCCGCGGTGACGGCGCCCATGCCGCCGCGCGCGTAGCCCCACGCCGCCGGCCGGCCGGCCGCCCCACCGAGATCGTGGTAGAAGCTCACGAAGGCGGTGCCCGGGTCGTCGGGGCCGGCCAGCGTGCCGATCAGGCCCTGGAGGGCGAACGGCACGCGCACCTCCTGGGACGGGATCCCGCGCAGCTCGCCGGCGATCGAGCCGTCGAGTATCTCCTCCCCCACGGCCTGGAGCCAGCGCTCGCGCTCGGGCGGCTCGAGCATCAGCGGCCGCGCGCGCTCGGCGGCGCGCTCGCGCCGGCCGGACCAGTCGCGGTAGCCCGCGGCGTCGGCGGCCGACCAGTCCCGCTCGAGCTGATCGTGCGTGCGCGCGGGATCCGACCAGGTCACCACCGACCGGCCGTCCGGGAACGGCGCGAACAGGTACGGCTCGTGGACCTCGACGCGCAGGCCGTGGCGGGCGAGCTCGAGGTCGCGCACGATCCTCTCGCGCAGCAGCGAGAGGGTGTACGCGCCCGGTGACGCGCGCACCCCAGGCCACAGTTCCTCCGTGACGCAGGCGCCGCCGGCCACGTCGCGGCGCTCGAAGGCAGCCACCGACAGTCCGGCCCGCGCCAGGTAGGCGGCGGCTACCAGCCCGTTGTGCCCGGCGCCGACGATCGCGACGTCGAGCGGCCGGGTGTCCATGCCCGGCAGCATCTCACGCGCCAAGACGAGCGCCTTCACCGGAGTACCTTTCGTCGCGATGGCTCGTGACACCGGTTTCCCCCGTGCGGACGCTCAAACGGACTTCGGCCGAGCCAGGCGCCGGCGCGCTCTTGCGCTCCTGGCGGCGCGGCTCCGCCGCGAGCCGGGCGACATCGACATGATCCTGCCCTTCGAGGAGGTGATAGCCGCGCTGGGTCGCCAGGGCGAGCGCCGCGTGGGCCTGCAGGTCATTCCGATCGACTCGATCGTAGGCACGGTCGACCGCGACCGCGAGTTCGATCGCAGCTTTCGCCCCACATCCGGCCGCGTGCGCGACCGCTGGGAGCGCATCGCCCTCGCGCAGCGCCGCGGCCAGGACATGCCGCCGATCGACGTCTACCGCGTCGGCGACCTGCACTTCGTGAGGGACGGGCACCACCGGGTCTCGGTGGCCCGCGCCCAGGGACGCGAGACCATCGAGGCCAACGTCACCGAAATCGTGACCCGGATTCCCGCCGAGCGCGAGATCCGGCGCGGCGACCTTCCCCTGAAGAGCCACGAGCGCCTGTTCGCCGAGCGCGTGCCCCTGCCGCTTGACCAGCGAGCCCGCATCCGCCCGTCGGACCGCTCCGCCTATGCCAAGCTGGCCGAAGGCGTGGAGGCCTGGGGCTTTCGCGCGATGCAGGGCTGCGGCGAGCTGATGAACCGCGAGCAGGTGGCGGAGGCGTGGTTTCGCGAGGAGTACGAGCCCGTCGTGGAGATGCTGCGCGAGGCCGGCCTTGCGGGCCAGGGCAGCGAGACCGACGCCTACATGGCGGTCGTGGCGCTGCGCTATCTGCTGCTCCGCACACACGAGTGGGATGAGGCGGTGCTGGACGCCCTGCGCGAGGAGATGCGCAGGCCGTCGTGGGAGGACACCGAGATCCGCCGCCTGCGGCGGGGCCTCGACTAATCGCCGGCGGTCAGGTTGCGCCCCGATTCCGGGTCGAACAGGTGCAGCTTCGTGGCGTCCACCCAAAGCTCCGCCTCCTCGCCCTGACGCACCTTGCTGGCGGGATCGAGGCGGGCGGTGATCTGGCCCTCGTCACCGGTGTTCGGGACCTCCCCCGCCCCGGCGTCCGCCGCGAGCTCCTGAAGCTCGGGAGACTCGATGCGCTCGCCGGCCTCGGTGGTGAAGTGCGCGTAGAGCTCCGACCCCATCGCCTCCAGCACCTCGATCTTCGCCGTGAAGCTGCAGCCCCGGTCGCGGGCATCGCCGACCAGCGCTGCGTCCTCGAAGCTCTCGGGGCGGATGCCGGCCAGCAGCGGCCTGCCGTCGGCGCGACCGGCGCGCTCGCGCAGCTCGGGGGGCATGCGCACGTCGCCGACCGGCAGCTTGATGTGCTCGCCCTCCACCGTGGCGGGCATGAAGTTCATGGCGGGCGAGCCGATGAAACCGGCCACGAAGATGTTGCGCGGGCGGTTGTAGAGCTCCATCGGCGTGGCCACCTGCTGGAGCACGCCGGCGCGCATGACCGCCACCCGGTCACCCAGCGTCATCGCCTCGGTCTGGTCGTGGGTCACGTAGATCATGGTGGTGCCCAGGCGCTGCTGCAGGCGGGACACCTCGGTGCGCATCTGCACTCGCAGCTTGGCATCGAGGTTCGAGAGCGGCTCGTCCATCAGGAAGGCGGCCGGATCGCGCACGATCGCCCGCCCCATTGCCACTCGCTGGCGCTGACCACCGGAGAGCTGCGACGGCTTGCGCTCGAGGTGCTCGTCGAGATCGAGGATGTGCGCGGCTTCGTCGACCTTCCGGCTGATGTCGGACTGGTCGGCTCCGCGCAGCTTCAGCGCGAAGCCCATGTTGTCGCGCACGCTCATGTGGGGGTAGAGCGCGTAGTTCTGGAACACCATCGCCACGTCGCGGTCCTTCGGCTCGAGCTCGTTCACGGTCTGGGCGCCGATCTTGAGCTCGCCCTCGCTGATCGGCTCCAGGCCGGCCACCATGCGCAGCGCCGTGGACTTGCCGCAGCCGGACGGGCCCACGAGGATCACGAACTCGCCGTCCCTGATCTCCAGAGTCATGTCCTTGACGGCCTCATAGCCGTCCGGATAGCGCTTGGTGATGTGCTCGAGCTTGATGTCTGCCATGGGTCCTCCTTATCCCTTGACGGCGCCCGCGGTGAGGCCGGCCACGATGCGCCGCTGGAATACCAGCACCAGGATCACGAGCGGGACCGTGACCACCACGGTGGCGGCGGTGATGGTGCCGAGCGGCACCTCGAACTTCTGGCTGCCGGTAAAGAAGGCCAGCGCGGGCGGCACCGGCCGGGCGTTGGGCGAGCTCGTGAGGGTGATCGCCAGCAAGAACTCGTTCCAGGCCCAGATGAACGACAGCAGCCCGGCGGTCACCAGCCCGGGCCCCGACAGCGGCACCACCACCCGCCGAAAGGCCTGGAAGCGGGTGGCCCCGTCGACCAGCGCGGCCTCTTCGAGCTCGCGCGGGATCTCCTTGAAGAACGACGCCAGGATGTAGATCGTGAGCGGCAGGGTGAACGCCAGGAACGGCGGGATCAACCCGACGATCGTGTCGTAGATGCCCGTGTCGGTCCAGAGCTTGAACAGCGGCGCGGCGATCGCGATCGGCGGGAAGGTGGTGATCGAGAGGATGATGGCGAGGAGCAGGAACTTGAAGCGGAAGCGCAGCCGCGCCAGCGCGTAGCCGGCGAACGAGCCAACGATGAGCGCGCACACCGTGGTCATCGCCGACACGATGATGCTGTTGCGCAGCGCCTTGGTGAAGTTGCTGTCCTCGAAGATCGATGTGTAGTTGTCGAACGACAGGTTGGGCGGCACGAGGCTCGCGCTGTTCAGGTCGGAGCCGGTCTTCAGCGACGTGTTGATCAGCCAGTAGAACGGAAACAGGCAGAACACCACGACCCCGACCACCGCCAGCCACATGAGGATGCCCCTGGCACGGTCGCCCATCAGCCCTCCTCCGCCAGCGCCCGGATGTTGCCGCCGACGAAGCGGATGTACAGGAACGACACCGCCATCACGATCACGAACGTGAGCACCGACAGCGCGGAGCCCAGGCCGACGATCCGGTTGGCCGTGAGCTGCTGATAGGCGTAGAGCGAGAGCGTGTTGGTGCCGTTAGCCCCCTTCGTCAGCGCGAACGGCAGGTCGAACACGCGCAGGGCGTCGAGCGTCCGGAAGAGCAGCGCCACGAGTATCGCCGGGCGCAGCAGCGGCAGGGTGATGCGCGTGAAGCGCTGCCAGGCGGTCGCGCCGTCGACCTTCGCGGCGTCGTAGACGTCGTCGGGGATCACCTGCAGCCCGGCCAGCAGCAGCAGCGCCATGAACGGCGCGGTCTTCCAGACGTCCGCGAAGACCATCACTGCCATCGCGTATCCGTCCTGCCCTAGCCAGACGACGTCGGCGCCGGGCAGGTGCAGCGCCGACAGCATGGACGGGAAGAAGCCCAGGTCAGGCTCGAAGATTGAGCGCCACAACAGGCCTGCGCCGAAGGTGAGCACCGCCCACGGCACCAGCACGGTCGCGCGCAGCACGGCGCGCCCCTTGAACGCCTGGTGCATGGCCATCGCGAAGGCCACGCCGAGGATCAGCTCGATGCTCACCGAGATCGCGGTGAAGATGAAGGTGTCCCGGAAGGCGGACCAGAACTCGCTGGACCCGAGGGCGGTCGTGTAGTTCTTCAGCCCCGCGAAGCGCGAGAGCCCCGGCACCCTGACGCTGTACTCGTTCAGCGACAGCCAGATGGCGTAGGCGATCGGGTACGCGGCCACGAGCGCCATCACCACCAGCGACGGGGTCATCATCGCCGTGGCCAGGCGGCGCTCGGAGAGTCCCTTCGAGCGCCGCCTGCCGGGCTGCCTCGCGGCTACGCTGGCGGCTTCCATGGCGCCCCTAGAAGGTCTGGAGCGCCTTCTCCATCTCGCTCTTCATCTTCCTGAGGGCGGCGTCCGGCTTCTGCTTGCCCTGAAGAGCGTCATGGACGTTCTTGTAGATCGCCTCGCTGATCTGCGGGTAGACCGGCGAGACCGGGCGTGCCTTGCCCTGTTCGACGGCCTTCTTCAGCGCGGGCGCGAACGGATTCTTCTTCTGCACCGCCTTGTCGCCATAGGGCGCCGCGGTGGCCGGCGGCGAGGCCGATTCCAGGAAGTTCGCCTTCTGGGCCTGTGGGCCGGTCGCGAAGTCGATGAACGCCGCCGCCCCCTTGGGGTTCTTCGAGTAGGCCGAGATGCCCAGGTTGATCCCGCCCAGCACGCTGGCCGGGGAGCCACTGCCGAACTTCGGGAACGGGGCGATGTCGAACTTGCCCGTGACCTTCGACTTGTTGTCAAGCGCGAAGGCATACGGCCAGTTGCGCATGTAGCTGGCCTTGCTGCTCTCGAAGGCTCGCCGCGCGGGCTCCTCCTGGTAGGTGGTCACGGCCTTCGGCACGGCGCCGTTCTTGAAGCCCGCCGCCATGAATTGGAGGGTCTTCTTGCCCTCGGGCGAGTCCACCTCGACCTTCTTGCCGTCGTCGGAGAGCGCCTTGCCGCCCGCGCTGTAGAGCAGCTCCAGGAAGCACACGGTGAGGCCCTCGTAGCTGGCGCCCTGGTAGACGAGGCCCTTCTTCTGCGCCGCCTTCTTGTAGACGTCCTCCCAGCTCGCCGGCGCCTTGTTTCCCACCTGGTCCTTGCGGTAGTAGATGAAGCCCGCGTTGGTGTGCATCGGCACCGCCCAGGTCTTGTCCTGGTACTTGGCGGTCTCGAGCGTCGACGGGATGAAGTCGCCTTCGCGCTTGCCGACCAGGTCGCTGACGTCCTGTAGCCATCCCTGCGCCGCGAACTCGGCCGTCCATATCACGTCCATGCCGAGCACGTCGCACTCGGGGGACTTGGCGCGCAGCCGCTGCACCAGCTGGGTGCGCTGCTCGTCGGCCGACTCGGGCAGCTCCACGAGCTTGACCTTGACCTTCGGGTTGGCCTTCTTGAAGAGGTCGATCGATGCCTGATAGGCGCCACTGGTGTCCTTGCCGATGCACCAGTTGACGTTGCCCTTTGCGCCCTTCGTATCGGCAGTCGGCGCCTTCTTGGCGTTGCTGGTCTTCTTGCTCTCCTTGTCGCTCCCGCAACCCGCGATGAGCAGAGCGGTTGCCAGCAGCACCAGCAGGAAACGGACCGACCTCATGGGTTTCCCTCCTCGGGACACACGGTGTGACCGTTGATACCCAGGGGCCTTGCTCGTCACACCCGGGACGGGGAACGCGGCGCCTGTCAGCCGGAGGCGCCGGCGCCGCTGGTCTGCCGGGCCTGCTCTTCGTGCACGCCCTCGCAGATCTCCTCGACCGCCTTCTCGCAGAAGGCGGGCAGATCGTCGGGCTTGCGGCTGGTCACGAGGCCGGCGTCGACGTGCACCTCCTCGTCGACCCAGTTGCCGCCTGCGTTCTGGATGTCGGTCTTGAGGCTCGGAAAGGAGGTGAGCGTCCTGTCGCGCACGACGTCGGCCTCCACGAGCGTCCACGGACCGTGGCAGATGGCCGCCACCGGCTTGCCGGCCTCGAAGAACTCGCGGGTGAAGCGCACAGCGTCCTCGTTGACCCGCAGGAAGTCCGGGTTGGCCACACCGCCGGGCAGCACGAGCCCGTCATAGTCGGACGCGCTCGCATCCCCGACGGCCCTGTCGACGGAGAAGGTGTCGCCCTTGTCCATGTGGTTGACGCCCTGGATCTCGCCTTCCTCCAGTGAAATCAGCTCAGGCTCTCCGCCCTCGCCTTCGACCGCCTTCCAGGGCTCCGTGAGCTCGACCTGCTCGACCCCGTCCGTGGCCAGGAACGCGACCCTCTTTCCCTTCAGCTTGTCGGCCATCCCATCTCCTCTCGCTCGTGTCCGTCTTCGTTTTGCTTACCGGGTGTGCGATCCCGGTAAACGGCCGCCCGGCGACTCGCTATGTTGCGGGGACATGGCCTCGCACCCGCGCACTTCCGCGCGCGAGGAGCGCCGCCTCAACATCCGCACGCTCGTGATCGCGAGCCTCGCGTCGGCTTCGGCGGCGGTCATCGTCTCGCAGGTCTGGATCGCCGGCACCTGGGTGGCTGCCGCGCTCACCCCCGTGATCGTGGCCCTGGTCAGCGAGGCGCTGCATCGGCCGGCGGCCGTGATCGCCGACCGCTTCACGGGCGAGCGCGACGCGGTGCTGCCGGAGGGAGCGGGTGCCGGCGCCCCGCCCACCGCCCGCCGTCGCGAACGTCCCGCGCCGGCCGACCCGGGCAGCACGTCCGGCGGGGCCGAGCCGCCGCTGCGGGTCTACCGGGCGGGCGGCGGCGCCAAGCCCGTGCGGCCGCCGGCAAGCCGCAGGAAAATCGCGATCGGCGTGGTGGCGGTCACGGCGCTGCTGGCATTCGCCATCGCCGCGTTCGCGATCACCGGAACGGAGCTCGTGACGGGCGGCTCGATCGGCAAGGGCGATCGCGACACCACCCTGTTCGGCGGGAAGAAGCAGGGCAGCCAGGACGAGGGCACCACCAGCGGGCAGGAGCAGTCGGCGCCGCCGGGAGGCGCGGAGCACCAGGGGCGCGAGCAGGAGAACCAGCAGCAGGACCAGCAACAGCCGCAGGCGGAGCCGCAGAGCACGACGCCCTCGACGCCGAAGACGACCCCGCAGACCACGACGCCGTGAGCCCCTCTTCGCGATGCGCGCTCGTGAGTGCGAGCACCGGCCGCCTAGCCCCTGCGGCTGCCCACGCCGCCCAGCAGCTCGCGCGCGCGCAGCAAGCCCTTGCCACCGGCCTCGAGTGGCGGCGTGTCGATGCCGGCGCCCTGACGCATTCCCTCGAGCAGCTCCAGCAGCGCCTCGCCCGCCTTGTGCCGCGGGCTCCAGCCGAGCTGCTCGCGCGCCCGCCGCGTGTCCATCAGCGGCACGGACAGGCCCATGTCGACCCAGCCCGGCTCCGTGGGCTGCAGCCGCAGGCGGTAGCTCAGCGCGGCGCCGGCGCGCAGTAGCCGAGGCGGCACCTGCACGGGGCGCGCACCCAGCAGCCGCGCGAGCTCGGACGAGTCGAGCACCGGCTCGGCCGCCACGTTGAAGGCGCCGCGCACCTCGTTGACCACGGCCAGCCGGTAGGCCTCCGCGACGTCGAGCGAGTGAACCGCCTGGAAGCGCAGCCGGCGGGCCGCCGGCACCAGGGGGATCAGTCCCGGCCGGACCAGCCCGTTAGGGAGGAACGGGCCGGCGAACAGCCGCCTGATCTCGGAGCCCGCCTCGCGCTTGAAGATCAGCCCCGGGCGCAGTCGCACCACCCGCATCCCCGGGTGCTCGCGCTCGTGGGCGTCCAGCAGGCGCTCGACCTCGGCCTTGTGCGCCGCGTAGAAGGAGCTGCCTATGCCTTCCGTCGGCCAGCTCTCGTCGACGCGCCGGTCCTTCGGGCCCGGCGAGTAGGCGCCCACCGAGGAGGCGTACACCAGCGCGGGCACGCCGGCGCGGGCCGCGGCCGTGAACACACGCGCGCTGCCATCCACGTTCACGCGTCTGAGCTGGGCCTTGTCGCGCCCGGGCTGGATCAGCCAGGCCAGGTGCACCACGGCGTCGGCGCCCTGGAAGTGAGGGGCGAGGTCGTCGGCCGTCACGTCGGCCGCCCGCCACTCGACCTTCTCGAAGGGCTCGCCGGGCAGGCGGCGGCAGAGCCCGACGACCTCGTTCACCGCCGGCTCCCCGGCCAGGGCCTGGAGCAGGCTCGTGCCGACGTTGCCGCTCGCGCCGACTACGACGACGCGCACTAGTCGACGCCGCGGCAGCCGCCGGTCGGCTTGGCACGAGCGTGCCAGTCGAGCCACCAGCCAAGGTGACGGATCGCCGAAGCGGTAGCCCCGAGGGTGCTGCCGATCGTCCCGCGAACGGTCATGCTGCCCATCTACTTCCCCCACAATGGGGACGTGAAACCCGGCTTGACCGAGTCTGCGCGTGCGACCATTCATGCAATGAGCCACCCGCACGGCCATGCCCATACCCACGGCTCGGCCGATGCCGCCAGGCTCAAGCTGGCGCTGGGGCTGATCCTGGGCCTGATGGCCGCCGAGGTGGTCGCCGGGCTGCTGGCCGGTTCGCTGGCGCTGCTCTCCGACGCTGCCCACATGCTCACCGACGCCGGGGCCCTCGGGCTGGCGCTGCTGGCGCTCCGCCTGGCCCACCGCCCCGCCGGCGGGGACTTCACCTTCGGGCTGCGGCGCGCCGAGATCCTCTCGGCCCAGCTCAACGGGGCGACCCTGGTCGCGCTCGGCGCGCTGATCGTGCTCGAGGGCGTCCGGCGGCTGGGGCATCCGCCGGACGTGGAGGGCCTGGCCGTGCTGCTGGTGGCCGCCCTCGGGATCGCGGTCAACCTGGCGGCCACACGGCTGCTGGCCGGCGCCGACCGGCGCAGCCTGAACGTCGAAGGGGCCTTTCAGCACGTGCTCACCGACCTGTTCGCCTTCATCGCCACCGCCATCGCGGGCGCCGTGGTGCTGGCCACCGGCTTCACGCGCGCGGACGGCATCGCCGCGCTGCTGGTGGCCGCGCTGATGCTGCGCGCGGGCTACGGCCTGTTGCGAGACTCCGGCCGGGTCCTGCTCGAGGCCTCGCCGCGCGGGCTCGACGCGAACGAGGTGGGCCGCGCGCTGGCCTCCGAGCCGCACGTGGTCGAGGTGCACGACCTTCACCTCTGGGAGGTCAGCTCAGGCTTCCCGTCGCTCTCGGCCCACGTGCTCGTGCGCCCGGACTGCGACTGCCAGAGCCACCGGCGGCGGCTCGCCGCGATGCTCAAGGACCGCTTCGGCGTCGAGCACAGCACGCTGCAGGTGGAGCGCGCCGGCGAGGAGGGCGCGCGACTGGCCATCGCGCCGCTGCGCTACGGGAACGGTGCCTGAGGTGGCCCTCTTCGTGATCCAGAAGCACGCCGCCAGCAGCCTGCACTACGACTTCCGGCTCGAGGCGGGCGGCACGCTGAAGTCGTGGGCGGTGCCGAAGGGCCCATCACTGGACCCGCGCGACAAGCGCCTGGCGATGCCGGTGGAGGACCACCCGCTGAGCTACGGCGACTTCGAGGGGGTCATCGGGCCAGGCTATGGCGCCGGCGAGGTGATCGTCTGGGACAGGGGCCAGTACCGCAACCTCGGCGAGCAGCCGATGGAGCAGGCGATCGAGGAGGGGTACGCGGTGTTCTGGCTCGAGGGCCAGAAGCTGAGGGGCGGCTGGTGGCTGCGCCGGATCGCGACCGGCGGAGACGAGCGCTGGCTGCTCGTGAAGAAGCGCGACGAGGGAGCGGACGGGCGGCGCGACCCGGTGAGCACCCGGCCCGAGTCCGTGAAGAGCGGAAGGACGATCGAGGAGCTGCGGGAGGAGCCGGGGGGCTGAGCGCGCCGGTCGAGCCGATGAAGGCGGTGCTGGCGAAGGAGCCCTTTTCCGATCCGGGCTGGATCTTCGAGCGCAAGCTCGACGGCATGCGCTGCCAAGCGTTCCGCGAGGGCAGCGGGGTGCGGCTGCTCTCCCGCACCGGGCGGCTCCTGAACGGCGGCTTCCCCGAGCTGGTCGACGCGCTCGAGCGCGATCGCTCCCGCGACTTCGTCGTGGACGGCGAGATCGTGGCGTTCAAGGACGGGGTCACGAGCTTCTCGCGGCTGCAGGGGCGCATGGGCGTGAGCGACCCGGCGGCCGCTCGCCGCAGCGGCATAGCGGTCTTCCTCTACCTGTTCGACGTGCTGCGGCTGGATCGGCGCGACCTCACCGCCACGCCGCTGCGCGAGCGCAAGGCGCTGCTGCGTCGCTCGCTCACCTTCGCAGCACCCCTGCGCTTCGTGCAGCACCGAAACGAGCGCGGCGAGCAGCTCTACCGCGAGGCCTGCCGCCAGGGCCTCGAAGGGCTGATCGCAAAGCGCGCCGACAGCCCCTATGTGCACGGCCGCTCCCGCGATTGGCTCAAGCTCAAGTGCTCGCACGAGCAGGAGCTGGTGATCGGCGGCTTCACGGCGCCGCGCGGCTCGCGCACCCACTTCGGCGCCCTGCTCGTGGGCTACTACGAGAAGGGCGAGCTGCGCTACGCCGGCAAGGTCGGCACGGGCTTCGGTCGCGAGGAGCTGGAGCGCATGGGCGCGAGAATGCGCGAGCTCGAGCAGGCGCGCCCGCCGTTCGCCGACGTGCATCCCGTGCCGCGCGACGCGCGCTGGACACGGCCCGAGCTCGTGGCCCAGGTGGCGTTCAGCGAATGGACCCGCGACGGCCGCCTGCGCCACCCGCGCTACCTGGGGCTGCGCGACGACAAGCCCGCCGCCGAAGTCGTGCGAGAGCGGCCCTCGTGAAGGTGGAGATCTCGCACCCCGGCAAGCTCATGTTCCCCGCCGCCCGAGTCACGAAGGGTCAGCTGGCTTCCTACTACGAGCGGGTAGCGCCGTGGATGCTGCCCCACGTGAAGGGCCGCCCCATCTCGATGCAACGCTTCCCCGAGGGCGTCGACGGCTACGGCTTCTTCCACAAGGACGTGCCGGAGCACTTCCCCGGCTGGGTCAGGCGGGTCGAGGTCGCGAAGCGGGGCGGCAGCGTCACCCACGCCGTCGCGGCCAACCCCGAGACGCTCGTGTACCTGGCCAACCAGAACTGCGTCACGCCGCACGTATGGCTGTCGAGGAGCGACCGCCTGCGGCAGCCCGACCGCCTGGTGTTCGACCTCGATCCGAGCGTCCACGACTTCCCCGCGGTGCGCCGCGCGGCCCGGGCGCTTGGCGGGCTGCTTCGCGAGCTCGGCCTGGAGCCGTACGCGATGACCACGGGGTCGCGCGGGCTTCACCTGTGGGTGCCGCTGCGGCGCGGCCCGGACTTCTCGGAGGTTCGCGACTTCGCCCGTGACGTCGGCCTGGTGATGGCGGCTCGTCATCCGGACGAGCTGACGATGGAAGCCCGCAAGGCCAAGCGGGGCGATCGCATTCTGATCGACGTGAATCGGAACGCATATGCGCAGACCGCGGTCCCTCCGTACGCGGTCAGGCCTCGCCCCACGGCCCCGGTCGCCATGCCGCTCGACTGGGAGGAGCTCTCGGACTCGAGGCTGCGGGCGGATCGCTGGACGCTGGCGAACGCGTTTCGCCGACTGGCGGCGAAGGGCGATCCCTGGTCGGACATGGGGCGGCGGGCGAAGGGGCTCGCGGAGGCGCGCAGGCGGCTCGGCGCACGGTAGCTCGCGACTACTCCGGGTAGCGGCTTGACACGGCGGAGTCCCGTCCGGATCGCGAGCGAGACGGACGGGACGACGCCTGCCTTCAGTCCGGCCGGCGGGACTCCCGCGTCAGCTCTGCGAAGGCCTCGATCGACACGCCCCGATACGGCCGACGGGGGCGCGGCTCACGCCGGCATGAGCGCCGGCACCGGAGCTAGGAGGACCGCCCCCGGGACGAGCCGCCGCCGCGCGAGGACGAGCTCTTTGACGATCCGCCGCGGCTGGACGAGCCGCTCGACGACCCCCCGCCCCGCGACGATGAGCTCCGCGACGATCCGCCCCCGCGCGAGCCGCTGCCCGATGAGGACCCGCTACGGGAGCCCGCGCTGCGCGAGCCGCCCCGCGACGACGAGCTGCGCGACGAGCCCCCGCTGCGCGAGCCACCCCGCGAGGAGGAGCTGCGCGCGGATGAGCTCCGCGCGGAGCTTCTGCTCCGGGACGAGCTGCTCCGGGACGAGCTGCTTCGCGACGAGGAGCTCCGCGAGGAGCGCCTCGAGCGCCTCGTCTGGCGCTCCGAGCTCGGGATCTCCTCCTTCACGACCCCCTTCGTGAGCTGGGGGATCTGCCGCTCGAGGAACTTCGCCATCTTCTCTTCCTCGCGCCGGATCTTGCGGGCGAGCTGGGCGGTGTCCTTGTCGCCGACCTCGTCGGCCAGCGTCTCGATCGCCGTGTACGTGGCGATCTCCTCGAACTCGTTCCAGTACTCGGTCTTGGCGTTCTTCAGCATCTTCTCCTGCTCGCCGGTGCCGCGGATCATGTGCAGCGGCCCCTTGGCGGCCGAGACCGCCTTGCTGGCCAGGCTGGTGGCCGCGCTCGCCGCCTCCGTGACGATCTCGGGCCCCGGCGCAGGCGCGAGCTCGGCCTGCCCGCCGAGCTTCTTGATGCGGCGCTCGACCTCGCGGGCGTGGCCCTTGGTCTCGCGCAGGTGCTCCTGGAGGCGCTTCTTGTACGGGGCGCGCGTGGTCATCTGGATGTGCGCGTCGAGCGCGGTCTCCAGCTGTCGTTCCTTGCCGTACGCCTCGTTCAGGTACTGGATCAGCTTCGTGTCGCGGACTGTCGTCTCCGCCATTGGAGTCGGTTCCCCTCTTTCGTCTTACTGAACGCTGGCTGCCTACCCACGTGGCGCATGGGCAAACGTCTCACGGAGTGGCCGCCCGGCAGTGTTCGCGAGCCTGGGCTCGAGCAGCACCCGCCAGCTGCGGGTCCGGGCCAGCTGGTGGCTTCCGGCGTAGGGGCGCGAGCGCGGCACGAACGCAAACAGGCGCGGGCCGGGTGGAGGGTGGCCGAGGGCGCCAACCTCGCGCAGCGGCAGCCGCCACTCCCACGCCACCGCGCCGCGCAGCCAGATCAGGTCGCCCGGCAGTGCCACGGCCCGGGCGCCCGGCGCCTCGGCCCTCGCCATCCTCGCGGCCTTGCGCAGGTCGAGCTGCAGACGCGCCCGCTGCTCCGC
>Ga0126309_10000318_pt1 | contig 16287 bp, 17 predicted proteins | sample Plot56_FD_92541 | JGI IMG/M metagenome (GOLD analysis project Ga0126309, IMG submission 92541) | Serpentine soil microbial communities from UC McLaughlin Reserve, CA, USA - Plot56 | ecosystem: Environmental > Terrestrial > Soil > Grasslands | place: USA: UC McLaughlin Reserve, Lake County...
GGCGTAGCTGTCGATCTCGAAGACGCCCTTATCGTGCCCGTCATCACCGACGCCGACGAGTTGAACATCCTCGGGCTCGCGCGCAAGATCGAAGACCTCGTGCGTCGCGCCCGCGCCCGCAGGCTCGGCACCGAAGACGTCTCGGGCGGAACCTTCACCGTCAACAACCCGGGCGCCCTCGGTAGTGTGGTCTCGACTCCGATCATCAATCACCCGCAAGCGGCGATCCTCTCTGCAGAAGCGATCGTCAAGCGTCCTGTCGTCATAGACGACGCTATCGCCCTGCGCAGCATGATGAACCTGGAGGTCTCCTTCGACCACCGTGTCCTCGACGGCGGAGCCGCGCTCAAGTTCCTGAACGCGGTCAAGAGCCGGCTCGAGGCTTACGGAACGGAGGGCGGGGTAAGTTAGGTTACGTCAGACGAAGTTCTCCCGCTGTCGGTCAGGCAAGAAGAGTATGCTGCGCGGCAGCTCGATATAATGGCGGGGAGAGGTCGGGTGAACGCTCATGAGCCCACGCACGAGAGCTACGATCGAAGATCTGTACAGGGTCCTGGAGACCGGCAAAGCGGAGCTAGTAAACGGGGAGATAGTGCATCTGGCGCCGACCGGCGGGATCCCTGGTCGAGCAGGCGGTGAGATCTACGTTAGCCTGCGCGATTACGAGCGGCGCACGGGGCGTGGCTATGCTTTTCCCGACAACGTAGGATTTACGGTGGACCTGCCACTTCGAGGCTCGTTCAGCCCGGACGCCGCCTTCCACGTTGGTCCCCTGCGAGGCGACCAGTTCCTGGACGGCGCCCCGATCTTCGCTGCGGAAGTTCGCAGCGAGAACGATTATGGCGAGAGAGCCGAGCAGGAGATGGCAGAAAAACGGATCGACTACTTCGCCGCTGGTACCCTGGTGGTGTGGGACGTTGATGTACTGCGCGAGTGCGTTGTGCGCGCTTACCGCGCCGATGAACCAGATCGGCCAATGACCTATCAAAGCGACGCCGTGGCCGAAGCAGAACCGGCCTTGCCAGGATGGACGATGCCGGTGCGTGACCTCCTGTCTTAGTGTCAGACATCAATTTCCAACGTGTGCTCGAAGATGTACTGAATAAGATCGACCACGAGGAACTCTTACGCCTCACGCGAGACCTTGTCCGTATCCCTAGCGTCTACCGTCCCGAAGAGCCGGACGGCAACGAGAATAGAGTCGCCAGTTTCGTTGCGGATCATCTGGAGAGCGCAGGCTTCGAGGTGTGGGTCGAAGTAGTCGCACCGGGCCGTCCGAACGTGTGCGCCGTTTGGGAGGGCAACCGTCCGGGGAAGACCCTGCTCTACGAGGCACACACGGATGTGGTGACGGAGGGAAGCGCGGAGGACTGGGAACACCCGCCGTTCGAAGCCGAAAGAGTGGAAGGGCGTATCTACGGGCGCGGGGCCTGCGACACCAAGGGGAACCTGGCGGCGGCCGTCGTGGCTGTGCGTGCTATAAGGGACACCGGTGTCCCCTTCCCAGGCAGGCTGATACTCAGCCATCCTGTGGACGAGGAGGGGATGATGGCCGGGATCAAGGCGTTCATCGAGGGAGGACACGCCGATGGAGTAGACGCCGCCGTTATCTGCGAACCGGAGGAGAACCAGCTCTGCATAAAACAGAAAGGCGCACTCCGGGTGGGAGTTACGGTGCGCGGAAGGATGGCGCACGGGGCAATGCCAGAAAGCGGCGTCAACCCGGTTACGCGGGCTGCGAGGTTCGTGGTCGCGGTGGAGGAACTGGAAAGGAAGGAGGTCGAGCGCCACGGGGAGGACCCGTACCTCGGTTATCCCAGCCTGACACCGACTATCCTGATGGGCCCGGGCTGCGGTGAGCCCCAGATCAACGTGATCCCGGCGAGAGCCTACGTCGCCCTAGATATCCGCACCGTTCCGGCGCAATCGCACGAAGAGCTTGTCTGCCGCCTGAAAGATATCCTCGCCAGGCTAGCCTCGGAAGACCCCGACTTCGACGCGACGCTGGAGGTGATCGAAGAGCGCCCGCCGACCGAGACCCCGAAAGACGAACCGCTGGTCAACGCGATGGCTAAAGCTTACAACCATCTGACCGGTGAGGAGCCGACTTACAACGGGGTTCCCGGCGCGACAGACGGCACCTTGCTGCATGCGTGGGCCGGCATCCCCATCATCACGACAGGTGCCGGGAAACGTGACATCCCGCACCACGCAGACGAGTGGGTGAACGAGGAAGAACTCTTCACCACCTGCAAGCTCTACGCCGCGACGGCGCTGTACTACGCTTATGGAGAGGAAGCCCATGTTTGATTACCGTGCGATGTTCGACCTGACAGGCAAGACCGCGCTCGTCGTCGGGGCCGGCAGCGGTATCGGCGAGGCCAGCGCGCACGGGCTCGCGGCTTTCGGTGCCCACGTCGTGTGCGCCGACGTGAACAAAGAGGCCGCGGACGACACGGCCAGAGAGATAGTTTCCGAACAGGGAAAGGCCGATGCCATCGAGCTCGACATGACGGACCCGGACAGCGTAACGGAGGCCGTCGAGTCCGTAAGAATTCCTGATGTGCTGGTGAGTACGCCGTCTATCAACGTCAGGAAGCCTGTGCTAGAGATAACGGACGATGAGTTCGACGGGATCGTCGAGCTGAACCTGAAGGGGACTTTCCGCCTGGTCAGGGACTTCGGACGCGGTATGGCCGAGCGCGGCTCCGGCAGCATCATCGCCTTCTCGAGCATCAGGGGGCAGGTCGTCGAACCGGGGCAGGGGATCTACGCGGCGACCAAGGCAGGGACGGTGCAGATGCTGCGGGCCCTTGCCTCCGAGGTCGGGCCCCGCGGTGTCAGGGTCAACGCCATCGCCCCCGGCATCGTCGAGACGCCCTTGACAGCACAGATCAAAGACTCCCCGGACTGGTACGACTCCTACGCGGCCAAGAGCATCCTCGGCCGCTGGGCCGCGCCGCACGAGATGGTAGGGATGGTCCTCTACCTCGCCTCGGAGGCCAGCTCCTACGTAACAGGCGCCTTCATGCTCGTCGACGGCGGCTGGACTGCCGCAGACGGACGCTTCACGCCGCCACTCTAGCGCTTTGATACTCTGCATGCAGATACTCCGGTCCGTATATAGTATTGCTGTCTGGTAACGATCGGCAGAAGGAGAAGATCATGGCCACGGATTCGGGAAGCGAGGGGCGGGGCTCGACATTCCGCTTCGACACCAGACAGATAGTGGTGGCGGGCATAATAGGCGGCATCGCGCTCTTCCTCGGGTTCACGCGCCTGGGCTTTATACCGGTGCCGATCCCGCTCATAGGCAACGCCACGATAATGCACATACCGGCGATCGTGGGAGGAGTGCTCGAGGGACCCATCGTCGGGCTTCTGGCCGGTGCGATATTCGGAATATTCTCCTTTCTGCAGGCGGACAACCCGGTCTTCCTCAACCCCGTTATAGCCATCGTGCCGCGCCTGCTCATCGGGGTGGTGGCGTGGGCCGTCTTCGTGGGTCTGCGGCGCTGGAGCGTGGACCTCGCCGCGGCCGTGGCCGGGCTGCTGGGATCCTTCGCCAATACGGTAGGGGTAATCGGTCTCGCCATACTCTTCGGAATACTGCCTATCGCCATCATTCCGGCCATCTTGCCGCAGGCCATAGCTGAAGCAGTTCTGGCTGCGGTCGTCACGGTCGTCATCGTCAGGGGCGTGATGCTCTTCCGGAGCGGACGCACCACGGCCCCTGAGGACGAGTCGGATGGAGAACGCCGCTACTAGTCAGGACACAGCGCGGACCCGATGATCGAGCTGGACAACGTCTCGTTCACCTACAGAGAGGGCGAACCCGATGCCGTGCCCGCGCTCCGCGACCTGACGTTGAAGATTGAGCCAGGACAGCTCGTCGCGATCATCGGCCACAACGGCTCGGGCAAGAGCACGCTCGTCAAGCTCCTTACCGCCGTCCTCTACCCGACGGAGGGGCATGTCCGCATAGACGGTGTACCCGTGGACAGGGAGCACCAGTGGGATGTGCGGCGCAAGGTGTCCCTCGTTTTTCAGGACCCCGACGACCAGCTAATAATGAATCGCGTGATAGACGACATAGCATTCGGCCCGGAGAACCTTGGACTCTCGCGGGATGAGATCGCAGAGAGAGTCCGCTCATCGGTGGAAATGCTCGGCCTCGAGGAGATCGACACTCGCCTCATCGAAGACCTCTCGCCCGGTCAGAAGCAAAGGGTCGCCATTGCGGGCGCCCTGGCGATGCGTCCTCTGTTTTTGATCCTTGACGAACCGACCTCGCTCTTACCAGTGCCGGTCGCGATGCGTCTGATCTCGGCCGTCAGAGACCTCAGCCTCAGCGAGGACATGGGCGTTCTGCACGTCACCCACTCCATGTACGAGGCCGTCCTCTTCGAGAGGGTCGTGGTCATGGACGCAGGGCGTGTGATCCTCGACGGAACCCCCGCCGAGGTCTTCCGCGACGTGGAGAAGCTGCGTGAGGTCGGCCTGGACGTACCCCTCGCCGCGAGCCTGGCCCACCGGCTGCGCGCCCGCGGCATCCCGGTCGGTGAAGATATCTTGAACACGGCCGACCTGCGCGCCGCGCTCTCTGCTGCCGTAGATCCTTCGCCCTCCGGCTGATGCAACCTGACGGTACGACTCCCGTTCTGGAGCTAAGGGGCTTTTCTCACACCTACCTGGAAGGCACCCCGAGGGCGAGCGAGGCAGTCAGGGACATATCTTTCCGGATCCATCACGGCGAGCGCGTCGGGATAGTCGGTGCCACTGAGTCGGGCAAGTCCACCGTCGTCGACTCTTTCGCACACCTGCTGCGCCTCGGGCCGGGACAGGTCTTCTACAAGGGCGAGGATGCGGCGGCTCCCGGCTACGACAGGAGCAGGCTGCGGCGTGAGATCGGGATAGTGTTCCAGCAGCCCGACTCACAGATCATAGAAGACGTGGTCGGTGCCGACGTCGCCTTCGGACCGACCGCCGCAGGCCTCTCCGCCAGCGAGACCCGCGATCGCGTCGAGGAGAGCCTGAATACCCTCGGGTTGCCTTATCCGGATTACCGACTGCGTTACGTCCATGCGCTCTCCGGCGGCCAGCGCAGGCGGGTCGCCATAGCCGGGGTGCTCGCCATGCACACACCTGTGCTCGTGCTCGACGAGCCGATGGCAGGGCTCGATCCGCGTGGTCGCAAGGAGCTTCTGGAACTCCTCATCAAATTGCAGAAGGATCGCGAGCTGACCCTGATCGTGTGCTCCGCGAGCCTCACCGACGCCAGCGTGCTGTGCGACCGTTTCATCGTCCTGGATAAGGGCACGGTCGTCATGGACGGTCCCGTGCGCGAGGTCCTGCGCGAGGCCGACAGGCTGGCCGAACTGGACATAACCCTGCCCGAGCCGGTCGTCGGAGCCCGCGAGATGCAGAAGCTCTTCCCCGACTTCCCGACCGAACTGCTAACCGAGGACGAGCTCGAATCCGAGCTGCTCCAGAGATTGGGGACTTCATAATGCTCGAGCTGCAGCGGAACGTCATCTTCGGGCAGTTCGTCGAGACGGGCTCGTTCATCCATCGCATGGACGCCAGGATAAAGATCGCCGCGACGTTCTTGTTAATCGTCGCCTCGTTCCTCATAGACGACTTCCTCGGCTTCGCCGTCTTGCTGCCGCTGCTAGTCGCTGTGGGCGTCTTCTCGAAGATTCCACCCGGTTACGTGTTGCGCGGCTCACGCATCTTCCTCGCCTTTCTCGCTTTCATCCTCGCCTTCCAGGTGCTCTTCTATCCAGGAGACGTGCCCGAATCGAGCTACCTGTGGCGGTGGGGGATACTCTCGGTCTCGACCGATGGCCTCTACACGGCCGGCATCATCGCGGTGCGCGTCATCCTCCTCTACTACGTCACGACCATGCTGATGCTCACGACCTCGCTCGTGGACCTGACGAACGGCCTGGAACTCATCTTCGGCCCTTTACAACGGCTGAGGGTGCCGGTCAACGAGCTGGTGCTCGTATTCGTGATCGCGATAAAGTTCGTCCCGATCTTCATCGAGGAGATGGAGCGTCTCGCCCGCGCCCAGACCGCCCGCGGCGTCCCCTTCGACGAGGGCGGCGCCATAACCAGGGCACGCCGCATCGGACGCCTGCTCATCCCCATCTTTATCAGCGGCTTCGCCCGCGCCGACACCCTCACCATCGCCATGAACACCCGCAGCTACCGCGGCGGCCGCTACCGCACCAAACTCCGCCAGATGCGCGCAAAGCCCTCTGACTGGCTCGCTCTTGCGCTGGTCGTCGCCTGGATACTCGTCGCGTGGATAGTGTAGAGCAATTCAGCATGTCAGCACGCTCCGGCCCGCGGCCTCCGCTTTTCAGCATTTCAGCATTTCAGCATTCTCAGGCCCTGACTGGCTGACAAGCCGCTTGGCGAAGCCTGGCGGCGCGCTGACAAGGCGGCGGAGCCACCGTGCTGAAATGCTGAATTGCTCTATATCGTCTCCCTCCGTCGACTCAACTGCCCGTAAGGATGCCCGGTATGGAGCCGTTCCATCGAGCTTATTGCAGCGATGCGTTCCAGTGCCACGGTGTCTGCGGCTACGTTGGTCGGGACGCCGTCGCGTTTGGAGATCGCGATGATGCGGCGTATCCGGTCCTCTATGCGCATGACGCGCTTGGTCGCCCGGCGCTCGTTATAGCCCTCCAGCTCGTCCGCGACGTTGATGAGGCCGCCGGCGTTTATGACGTAGTCCGGGGCGTAGAGTATGCCGCGTTCGGAGACCGCCTCGCCGTGGCCAGAGTCGGCGAGTACGTTGTTGGCACTCCCGGCGACGATGCGGCAGCGCAACTCCGGTATCGTCACATCGTCGAGGACGGCGCCGAGGGCGCAAGGGGCGAAGATGTCGCAAGGGATGGTCACGATCTCATCGGGCTCGACCACCTTGGCGCCGAACTCTTTCACCGCGCGCTCTACGGCCGCCTCGTGAACGTCCGTGACGATCAGGTTAGCCCCCTCCTCGTGCAGAAGGCGGCACAGGTAGTAGCCGACGTGCCCGACGCCCTGCACGGCGACGACCCGGCCTTCCAGGGAGCTCGTGCCGAAGACCTCCTCGACGCAGGCCCGCATCCCCTGCAAAACCCCGAGGGCGGTGAGCGGCGAGGGGTCGCCAGAGCCGCCGCGGGTGACGTCGACCCCGACGACATGTGAGGTCTCGACCCTGATAAAGTTGGCGTCTTCCGTCGAGGTCCCAACGTCCTCGGCCACGATGTAGCGCCCGCCAAGGGTCTCGATGTAGCGCCCGAACGAGCGGAAGAGCGCCTCGGACTTGTCTGTGTGCGGGTCCCCGATAATTACGGACTTCCCGCCCCCAAGATTGAGGCCGCTCGCGGCGGCCTTGTAAGTCATCCCTCTCGCCAGGCGTAGTACGTCCACTATGGCTTCGTCCTCGCTGGCGTAGGGATACATCCTGCAGCCGCCCAGAGCCGGGCCGAGCGTGGTGTCGTGGATGGCAATGATAGCCCGCAGCCCCGTCGACTTGTCGTGGCAGAACACGAGCTGTTCGTAGCGGTACTCCGCTAGCTTCTCGAATACTCGCAAGCTGTATATCTCCTTTCCCGATCCGAGTTTCCTCAGGAACATTATTCTACTATCCCTCAGGTTTTCTCGAAACCGGGTCTCGGAGGGCTCGTGCAGCAGGGCCGCTTACACCGCCGCGGGAGACCGGCAGCATCGAGGAGCCTATGAAGGCTCTGTCGCAGGGGGCCTCGAGCCACGGTTCCGCCTCCTCCACCACAAGAGTCCCCCGACGAGCACGGGTGCGAGCCACCAGCCGAAGACGATTGCCGAGATGAAGGCTGTCGCTATGGTCTGGAGCACGCTGAGCGAGGTGCCCCATGCCCGTGCCACGACATCTCCGGGGTCCCATGCAGGCCGGGGTGGAGGCGGGCTCGTGACGGGTTGGATATCCAGGGTTATCTGGGAGTAGGCGGTGTGCTGATCCAGGTACTTTATCCTGCCCTGGACCATTTCGATCTCCCCGCGGACAGTCGTCAACTCGCGTTGGATCGAGAGCGCCTCCTCTACGTTCTGTGCCCTGTCATAGAGCCTCAGCAGGCTCTCTTCGGTCGCCCTGAGGTTGCGCTCGCGGGACTTGAGATCTACGTATTCCTCGGTCACATCCTGGCCACTGATGGAGTCGGTCGTGACCTTCTCGCCCAGGCTCCTCAGATCGTCGAGCACCCTCTCGAACTCCTCGGAGGGGACCGAGAGTACGAGCTGGGCCGTAACGGAGTCGTCGCTCCTGTAGACCTGCGAGCTGAGGACGCTGCCGCCAGCGGTCGCTGTGATCTGCTGGGCCTGCGCGGCGCTCTGGCGGACCTCCTCTGTGCGGAGGCCGAGGTTGGCGGTCTTGACTACCTTGCGGCCGAAGTCTCCAAGCGTGGCAGGATCTCCAAACGTGGCCGAATCTTCGGGTGCGCCGACGGCTCCTTTATCTACCTGCGCGAGATCCGGCCCTTCCGGTGAGTCCACACCGGCCGTCTCCCGCCCCACGGACACCCCGCCCGACTTCGTCTCGTCGCCCTCGCACGCCGCAAGGGTCAGAACAAGGAGCACGAACACGCTCGCCCCCAGAGACTTCGCAACCATTGCAGAACGTATAGCTTCCATGCCCTCCACCTCTCTCGGACGTGTGTCTCCTGCGGAGCGCCATCCCGCTCCGAGGGGGCGCCGTCTTCCGTCCAACCTACCCTCTGTACGGCGTCAGGCGCCGATCGGTTCCTAGAGGTTTAGCATTTCAGCACGCTACGGCTTCGCCTCCGCTTATCAGCGTATTGATTCGGCGATGCGGATTGCTTGCTCCTTCGGGAGATCCGCTTCGAGTCGGAGGGCCACGCCTCCTTTCTCCCAGAGCAGGACGTGGCCGGGGAGGGGCCGGTCCATGGAGGAGGGAATGCGTCCGGCAGGGCTCCAGTATCCTGGATCTCCGGCCACGCTCACCGTGTCGAGCCTCGATTTGACAGCGGTCTCTCCTGCAAGGTACGCCGGCTCGATATCGCCCGGCACCTCGGTCAGGATGAGGCTGATCTTGGTGTCGCCGAGGGGCGGCAGTCCGGATCTGTATAAGAGCACGACTCCGTCTTTCCTGGATGTCCCGCCTGCGTAGACTTCGTCGGACCCGCCTAGCTTCGGTGTTCGAGGCAGGAGGAGCGCGCCCTCCATTCTGGCCTGCGCCTGCCGCAGTGTGATCCGGCCCTCCGAGAACCTCGGAGTCCGCGCCGGGGCCGTCACTACCTCGCTGCCTTTGGAGGTGCCCGCGGCGGGCGCGTTTGCCTCCCGCTGTCTCTCGGATGAGCCAGCATCGACGGCTGATTCGTGGGGCGCTTGGCCGTCCCCCGCTACGAACCAGTCGCCGACCGTGGCGCGCAGGCCGGGGGAGAGAGTCGGGACGGCGACGACGAGCACGAACGCCGCCGCCACCGCCCACCGCAGCGTCGGGAAGGCCAATTGGAATCTTCTGGGCCGGTCGTTCGCTTCGTCGAGCACCGTGCGCGCGGCATGTGCGACGTCTGGCGTCGGCGGGTATTCGATCAGGGACCCGAGCTCCCTCAGCTCCCTCTCGAGTTCGCGCTCTCTATCCGGCATCTCCCTCCTTCGCCATCTCCGCACGCAGGCTCCTGAGTGCCCGCGAGAGCCGCGATTTGACGGTTCCTCGCGCGCAATTCAGGATCGCGGCCGTCTCCTCTTCGGAGAGCCCCAGGAAGTAGCGGCAGGCGATGGCTAATCGCGCTTCCTCACGCAGGCCGCCCAGGGCCTCGAGCAGCTCATCTCTGCGCTCCGTCGCCAGTACCGCCGCTTCGGGGGAGGAGGGGTTATTCTCCTGCGTGTCCTGCCGCGCCACCCTCAGGAACAGACCGGCGCGACGCGCGGCCGCCCTCCGCTGGTTTCTTGCCTCGTTGGCGACGATCGCTAGCAACCACGGCCTGAAAGGGGCGCCGGACCGGAAGCGTCCCAGGGCGCGGTAAGCCTTCACGAAGGCCTCCTGGGTCGCTTCCTCGGCCTCCGAGGCGTCGCCGGTAATGAGGTAAGCGGTGCGGAAGGCCACCTCCTGGTAGCCGCGCACCAGCCTCTCATACGCCGCAGTGTCTCCACTCTTCGCCCGCTCTGCGAGCTTCGCGTCATCCGAGGTGACGGCCCTCCTCCTCGACGTCGCTCTCCACCTGTACCTACAACGCCGGGCGCGAAAAGGTTCCCGGCACGACGACTAATGATGACGCCTCCGGCGAACCTCTGCGAGTACCTTCGAGTGTAGGGAGGCACTTTGCGTCCAGGGATTTCGTGGTCTGAACGCCGGGAAACCGCCATTTACTTGCGTGCTAGAATGCCTGCGCCATGCAGGACGAACGACTCGGGGAAAATACCACAGCAGGAAAGATAGAGGGGCTAGGGCACCTCCGCGAGGCGGCGGCCCACCCGGCCCCTGAGCAGGCCGTCGAGAGGCAGCGCGAACGCGGTAAGCTGACGGCCCGCGAGCGCATCGAGCTCCTGCTCGACCCTGGCACCTTCGTCGAGCTGGACCGCTACAGGGTGCACCGTTCCTACAACTTCGGGCTCGAGGAGAACAGGCCTCTTGGGGACGGGGTCATCACGGGCTACGGCGAGGTCTCGGGGCGCAAGGTCTGCGTCTTTTCCCAGGACTTCACCGTGTTCGGGGGTTCGTTGGGCGAAGTCTACGCGCAGAAGATCTGCAAGGTCATGGACCTCGCCATCTCGACAGGATGTCCCATCATCGGGATCAACGATTCGGGCGGGGCGCGCATCCAGGAGGGCGTCGTCTCGCTGGCCGGCTACGCCGACATCTTCCACCGCAACGTGCTAGCCTCCGGGGTGGTGCCCCAGATCTCAGTCATCGTAGGTCCCTGCGCGGGCGGCGCTGTGTACTCGCCGGCCATCACCGACTTCGTCTTCATGGTCGAGGGGACGAGCCACATGTTCATCACGGGCCCCGACGTCATAAAGAGCGTCACGGGCGAGGACGTCTCCTTCGAGGACCTCGGCGGCGCGGCCACCCACAACACCAGGTCCGGCGTAGCCCACTTCTCGGCTCCTGACGAGGAAACCTGCTTCGACGACGTGCGCTACCTGCTCTCCTTCCTCCCTGAGAACAACCTGGAGAGCGCCCCTTACTTCCGGCCGACCGACGACCCGGAGCGGATGGACGAGGACCTGGCGCGCCTGATCCCTGACTCCCCCCAGCGTCCCTACGATATCCGCGGCGCGATAGAAGGCGTGGTGGACGACGGAGAGTTTTTCGAGGTCCAGGAGGGCTGGGCCCAGAACCTCGTCGTCGGCTTCGCCAGGCTCGACGGGCGCGCTGTCGGCGTCGTCGGCAACCAGCCTTCCGTGCTCGCGGGGACGCTCGACATAAACGCGAGTGTGAAAGGTGCGCGGTTCGTCCGCTTCTGCGACGCTTTCAACATCCCACTCCTCACGTTCGTGGACGTGCCTGGCTTTCTGCCTGGGACGGACCAGGAGTGGGGCGGCATAATCCGTCACGGGGCGAAGCTGCTTTATGCCTTCTCGGAGGCGACGGTGCCCAAGATGACCGTTATCACCAGGAAGGCTTACGGCGGGGCCTACGATGTCATGTGCTCCAAGCATATTGGGGCCGACGTAAACGTCTCGTGGCCCACGGGTGAGATCGCGGTCATGGGCGCCTCCGCCGCCGTCGGCGTCATCTTCAGGCGTCAAATCTCGGAGGCCGAAGACCCCGATGCGAGACGCGAGGAACTTATCGAGGACTACGAGGAGCAGTTCAACAACCCTATGGTCGCCGCTGGGATGGGCTACGTGGACGACGTCATAGACCCGCGCGAGACGCGACCGTATCTGATCCAGGCGCTGCAGATGATCAGGACCAAGCGTCCCGACAGGCCGCCCCGCAAGCACGGAAACATCCCACTTTGAGGATCGAACCCTCTCCAACTGAGGAGGAGGCCGCCGCCATAGCGGCCGCGCTGGAGACGCTGTCTGAAGGAGAGCATGAAGACACGTCTTCCTTGAAGCGTAGCCGGTGGCGGCTCGCCGGCCTTCTCGGGCACGCGGTGGAGCCAGGGATAGAGCTGGATGGTTCGCTGTGGTCCTACTCCAGGTGGGGAGACTAGTTCCGTGTTCGGGAAGGTGCTGATCGCCAACCGCGGTGAGATCTCCGTCCGCATCGCTCGCGCGCTGTGCGAGATGGGAGTAACGAGCGTCGCCGTCTACTCAGATCCTGACAGAGAGTCTCTGCACGCCAGCATCGCGGACGAGGCTTACCACGTCGGCCCGGCGCCGGCGACGGAGAGCTACCTCAACATAGAGAGGCTCATCGAGGTCGCGCGAAAGAGTGGGGCCGAGGCGGTACATCCCGGGTACGGCTTCCTGGCCGAGAGCGCGGCTTTCGCGCGGGCTGTCGAGGAAGCCGGGTTCGTCTGGATCGGGCCCCATCCTGGGGCCATAGAGGCGATGGGGAGCAAGGTGGAGAGCCGGCGGATCATGGCGAAGGCCGGCATCCCGATGGTGCCAGGCACGGAAGGCTCCATCGGCTCCGCGAAGCAGGTCCGTCTCTTCGGCGAGGAGCACGGCTTCCCCGTGGCCGTGAAGGCGTCGGCGGGGGGCGGCGGCAAGGGTTTCGCCGTGGCCAAGGACGCCTCCGAGGCAGGGAGCGCATTCGAGCGGGCGAGCAGGGAGGGCGAGGCGTACTTCGGGGACGGTTCGGTCTACGTCGAGAAGTACCTCTCGGCACCTCGTCACGTGGAGATACAGGTCGTGCGGGACAGGCACGGTAACGCGGTCCACCTCGGCGAGAGGGACTGCTCGATCCAACGCCGCCACCAGAAGCTCATCGAGGAATGCCCCTCCCCGGCCATAGACCCGACGATGCGCGAGGCGATGGGCGAGGCCGCCCTCGCCGCTGCCGAAGCCGTCGCCTACGACAACGTCGGCACCGTCGAGTTCCTGGTCGAGAGGGACGAAGCCACAGGCGAGTTCTTCTTCCTGGAGATGAACACCCGCGTCCAGGTCGAGCATCCCGTAACCGAAGAGGTGACGGGGATAGATATCGTCAAGACCGGCATCCGCATAGCCGCCGGCGAGGACCTCCCCTTCTCGCAGCGGGACATCTCCTGGCGCGGCCATTCCATCGAGGTGCGCCTCAACGCCGAGGACTCCTCGAACGACTTCGCCCCAAGCCCCGGCGCCGTTACGGCCTATGATGAGCCAGGCGGTCCTGGAGTAAGGGTAGACTCTTCGCTGCGCGGTCCAGGTGTCGTGGCGGAAGCCTATGATCCGCTGTTCGCCAAGCTCATCGTCCGCGGCGCCGACAGAGAGGAGGCCTTAGCAAGGCTCGGCCGGGCGCTCGCTGAGTTCAGGGTGGAGGGGATCTCGACGACGCTACCCTTCTTCCGCGCGGTACTCGATGATGAGGTTTTCGTCTCGGGTGACTACACCACGGGCTTTATAGCCGAGCGGATGCGGAGCCTAAAGATACAGCCTGCTCCCACCGGTGAAACGGGTGGGGTCTCCGAGAAGAGCGTCCGTGAGGTCGAGGTCGAGGTAAACGGGAAGCTCTTCAGGGTGAGGGTGTTCGGAGACGAGGACACGTCTGGCGGGCCTCCGCGGCGCAGGCGGGGCGAGACGCGTAGGGCTTCGGCGAGCAGAGGCGCGGTCCAGGCGCCGATGCAGGGCACCATCGTCAAGGTGCTCGTGGAAGAGGGACAGGAGGTCGCCGCGGACGAGCCTGTGTGCATCCTCGAGGCGATGAAGATGGAGAGTGAGGTTCGCTCCCAGAAAGCCGGTACCGTCTCCGAGGTCCGCGTCGAGGCCGGGCAGACCGTGAGGTCGGGGGACACCCTGATCTCTGTAGAGTAAGGCGCCTTTTGGCCGAGCACGTTGCGGAGTACGAGTGGCGCGGCGAGGGCGACGAGGCCGAGATCTTCCTCTACGCCCCCGACGACTCGAGCTTCGGGCGCGCCCAGCCCGCCGCCAGTCTCCCCGGCGTGGAGAGCCCCGTCTACGCTGCAGCCTCGCCCGAGGGTTTCGGATGGGCCACAGCCTCGACCACGCACGTAGCCCCCGACCTCCTCTCTGCTCCCCTCCGTGGTCTGCTCCTCGTCGCCGATACGAGGTCCGGAAACCTTGGCATGCCGCCACAGGAGCTCAGAGACAGGCTCCTACGAGAACTCCCTGAGGCAGGCTCGCACCTGCCTTCCCTGAACGAGTCAGGAGCGGGAAGACTCTGCCAGTCGGGGACGCGCGCCGCGGCGGAGGATGGGCTCGTCAAAGAAGAGGACCTGCCGCTTCTGGGTGTGAGCCCTGGGGAGGCCGACGCGCTCGGCCGCCGGGCGCTCGCCGCCGGCCCGCGCGAATGGGAGAGCGGGGTGGAGCCCGATCTCAGGTTGGTGACGGAGATCCTCGACACCGAGCGCGCGGAGGGCCTGCGACTGGAGGAGGGAACACTGGCCCTCATCGTCAGGGTCGACGCGGGAGACCTCGGCCGGCTCGCGCTCGCGGCCCACAGGGAGCGCATTCTGAGCCGGGTGCGCTCGGGGAGCTTCGGCGCGGCGCCAGAACTTCCGGCCGCCCCTGCCGACAGCGGTGAGGCTGAGGACCTCGTCGCGGCGCTTTACGCCGCGGCCAACTTCGCGGACGCCCGCGCCGCCAGAGCCCTGTGGATGCTGAGGCGAGTTTTGGGTGACGCAGCAGGAGATCTGCACATCCGTGCCGCCTGGAGGACGGGCGGGATCGAGGAGTGGGATTGGCGGCTGGTGCATCGAAGCGGTCTCGCTTGGGCCGAGGATGAGCATGCCCTGGTCTGCGGAAGTTACGCGGTGGCTGGAACGGGTAATATGTGGGCGAGCGCGCCGCCGTTCGGGGTGCCGGGGGAGGAAGGCCGGTGGCCGTGGGAAGAGGCCGGGCTGTTGGAGCGTTTGGCGACGTTGGATCCCCCGGAGGGCTGAGGTTGGACCTGTTGATGGTAAGGGACCGGAGTACGGGCCGGTTCGTCTATACCGAGCGGCTGGAGCGCAGATCCGGCGAAACCTCATGGGAGTACGTCCGGCGTAGCTTCAGGCGGGAGGCCCGTATCAGGACGCGCTTCGACGAGGACACGACGGAGGTCATCGTCGGATGGGACGTCGACTCGGTCGAAGAGTTCCTGCGCGCCAACCCCGAGTACCGCCAGGACGGAGACTCCGACGGGGCGTCAGGAAGACGGGAGCACGAAGGGCGAATGGAAGGAGATGCCGTTGACAAGTGAGGTTCTGGACAAGTTCTCCGAGCTGATTACGACCGCCCTCGGGCTCGTGGCCGCACTGGCGTGGAACACAGCCATCCAGAACCTGTTCGACACAGTCTTCGGCGGGTCTGGTAGCAAGCTCGCCGGACAGTTCTTCTACGCCACCCTCGTAACCATCGTCGTCATCTTCGCGGCCATAGCCGTAAGCCGTGCCGCAGAGAGGGCGAAGAAGGACGAGGAAGAGGAAAGGGCGTAGGGGCGATTCGCGAACCGCCCTGACAACGAACCGCCGCTACTTGAAATCCTCCGGAGAGACCCTGTTCATCCAGTCCTTGAATTTGTCCACGACTTCTTCTTCCGGGGCCTCTTCCATCGCCTCCTCGAAGACGACGCCGGCCTCCTCTATGACTTCGTCGGAGGCGAAGATCTCGGCCCCCGAGCGGATGGCGAGAGCTATGGCATCAGATGGCCTGGAGTCGACCTCCACCGTCTTGCCCTCTATCTCGAGCCTTATCGTGGCGAAGAAGGTCGAGTCCTTTAGCTCGGTCACCGTGATCCTCTCCATCGAGCCGCCCAGCTCGTTGACGAGGCTGAGGGCGAGGTCGTGCGTAAGGGGCCTGACGAACTCCTGGTTTTGAAGCTTGAACAGGATAGAGCGGGCCTCCGCCTGGCCGATCCAGATCGGCAAATAGCGGTTCTCGTCTTCTACTTTGAGGATGACTATTGGGCTGGAGGAAAAGAGGTCCATGTTCATGCCGTAGATGGACATCTTGGTGAAGCCGTCGGCGCTCACTGGCTATATGCTCCTCTCACTCCGCGAGGTCGCGGGGTTCTCTTATACTGGCCGATTTTACTGCCAGCCTCTCCGGTGTTCAATCAGGTTGTCAGTAGCCTGCCCGTGTTGTACATTATTCCGGCGGTGAAGATCTGTTGCACCGATCACTTAGGGCCTGTAGCTCAGCCGGTTAGAGCGCTTCTCTGATAAGGAAGAGGTCCCTGGTTCGAGTCCAGGCAGGCCCACA